>OBEQ011392733.1_pt1 | contig 25074 bp, 30 predicted proteins | sample 1670901 | NCBI WGS metagenome assembly OBEQ01 (sample SAMEA104232315, study PRJEB22302) | groundwater metagenome | biome: forest; feature: aquifer; material: groundwater | place: USA | collected 2011-08-07 | depth 5.4 m | reverse complement strand
GACAGATTGTTAATATCATTTGGAATATGATGAAGAAGAATGAAGTGTACCGCCCGTAACAGTTATCCACAGGAAAAGTTGTCATAGCGGATCTCCCCCCGACGCATAAAGTCAAGGACAAAAAATACCCTTATGCCGTATGAGCATATTGCAAGATGGATATCTTATTGAGAATGTTGATGCACAATAGAACTAATCAGGGTTTGGTATGGTAAGCCCTTTTCCAAAGCCAAAGCTTTTACTTTAAATAAATCTCTCTCGGAAATTCTAATATTAATATTTTTTGTTTTATCTAAAGTAGCCTTGGCATACATCTTAAGACGCCTTATCTCTAGTTTAAGCTTTGGGTTTGATTTAATCTTTTTTCGATCATAATCTTTTAGAAGTTTTTTTTCGTAATTATCTAGTTCAAAGTATTTCATATATTTTATTTTGAATTAATTATATAATGTTTTGTTGCCTTGCGACTGGGAATAATTGTCTTAAAAAATATTTTACTATCATCTTCTATACATGGAACCAGATAAGCATAATTGTTAATATTTATAACATATACGGTTTGGTTTGGATACTTTTTAGAATTTGGATGGGGATAATAATCTAAAACTTTGTTTTCATTTATTGCAATAATAATATTATTAAAACCAATTCCTCTTTCATTTTTCAACTGTTCATTCTTCTCAACACTCCAATCAAAATACTTCATCTGTATATGGTATTACAAGTAATATCATTTGTCAATCAAAAAATTACCTTACAAGTATACAAAAAAAACGGAAGCAGGGCTTCCGTTTTTTTACTATTCTGCCTATTTCTTCTTTGGTTTCTTCTTCTCTTTTCGATGTCCATCTCCTTTTGCCATAAATAATTCTTGGTTAGGTTAATAAAAAATAATTAATAATAAATTTTAACTAATGCCCACTTGTAACTTTAGAGATCCAATATAGTGCCAAAAATACCCAAATTCCCATATTACCCAAAAACCACGAATGGTCAGGATTAAATAAAAGAACAACAATCACTAAGCCGTAGATTAGGAGAATCCAGAACAAAAATTTTGGTGATGAACCGTGTGCCATCTTCTTTTTTTAAGTAATAACTATTTCATCGCCAGAGCATCCGCTTCCGACATAAACTTAAACATATTTCCTCCGCAAACTGCGCAAGTACCCTTAGCCGAATAACGCCCTTTGTCATTCTTCGTGACCACTGGGTTAGTCATCGTCTGCATCGTTGGCTTTTTGTTAGCATCCCTGCACTTCATACACAAAGCTTTTAGTTCTGCCATAATTTTATAATTAAATTACTAATACTGTTATTATAGCACAACTTAATCTCAATCCACCACCAAGAGCTTGCTGAAATACTTGTCTTAAAAGTTCTCTATAAGCGGACTGCCGAGGCCGGTGATGTAGTCATAATGCTTGCGCGCGGAACAATAATATCCGCAGTCGCCATTTGAGCCGCTGGTGATATCACGAAAATATTTTGCGTTACTATCCCCTCCTTTGTCGCTGTAAAGTTGTGTGATATTTATACCCTGTCCAAGCGCGGCTATCCCCGCCCACTGTGGAGCACCGGCGGAAGTTCCACCGACGACATACCATTTACCATTTTTTATTATCGGAAAACCAGAAGCTGGATCTGCATCATAAGACACATCGGGAATCGCCCGCATTCCACTTGCCTTGGTTATGGAATATTCCTTTTGAAAATCCGGTTCTTTTTCATAAGCGCTCACACCGCCGCCGCTACCAGCCCACGCAGTTTCCTTGGAAAAATCACCGTTTGTTTTTATTGAAATACTAGTTCCACCGACACCGATGACATATGGCGAAGATGCTGGCCAGGAAGCGCCAGCGCCGTTGTCTCCCGAAGAAGCGAAAAAGGGCGCGCCAGAAACACTTTTGAAATGGGAATCTAGGGAAAGTTCTTCTGGAAATTCCGCTCCGCCCCAACTCATGGAGATTGCGCTTACGTCTTTTCTCCCTGCTGCATAATCCACTGCTTTGAGTAAATTCGCACCTGACGGAGTCTTCGCTTCAACCAAAAGAATTTTCGCTTGCGGAGCTATGGCGTGCGCCCATTCTATATCCAAAGAAGTTTCGGATGCCCAACCGCTGTTTGTTTTTACAGTACTCGTCATTTTATGTTTTTCAAAACATCCGTTTGCGGTTGTACAGGCCGGTAGAGAAAATTGTTTACTGAAATCATTTAGATCTTTTTCTATAGTTTGATCATCATAAGCCCCAATGATTACTATGGTGCCGTGCCCGCCGGATACAGGAAGATTGTAGAAACTTTTTATCTCTGAAGGAGAAAAACCGCCGGGCTTTTTTGTCGCTCCGCCATATATATGTATCGGGGGTCTGCCTTTATAATTTGAAAAATGGTAAGAAGCTTCAGTATTTTTTGTTCCGAGAAATAAAACTGTTAAAATGACAAAAATGAAAGATGGAAAACTTTTCATAACAACTATTATATAAAAAAATGTGATAAAATAATACTATGGGAACAAAAATAATATATTTCGTCCGCCATGGCGAAACGGAAAATAATGCCAAGGGCATCCGGCAAGGCTCGGAAGGAGGCTTGAGTGAGAGAGGGCGCGAGCAAGCGCTAGCTACAGCTAAAAGGTTCCCGAAGCATAAGGGGCGGCCGCAGGTTATTATTTCGAGTCCTTATCAGCGCACCAAAGAAACCGCGGAAATTATCGCAAAAGAATTAGGAATGAAAGTAAAATATTCTGATCTTTTAGTGGAGCGAAGAAATCCGACAGAAATCATCGGCCACTCCGGAGGAGAAAGAGAAGTCCGAGCAATCATAGATAGAATAGATAAAAGTTACCATGCGGACGACTTGCGAGTTTCCGACGAAGAAAATTTTACTGACCTGAAAGCAAGAGCCAGAAAATTATTGAAGTTTATTAGGTGGCGCAGTGAGAAAAGAATCATCATGGTCACTCACGGAATTTTCCTGAAGATGATGGCGTCTTATATGCTCTATGGAGAAAAACTGACCGCTTCGCAATACAACAACCTTTCGTATTTTAATCCGGTCAACAACGCCAGCATGGCCATCTGCTCATACACCACGCATTGGTTCAAAAGAAACGAATGGAAAATTTTGGTTTGGAACGATTTAAGTAATTAATATTTCTTATTTCATAGGATTTCTTCCTTGAATGATGCGAAGCAAGAAAAGAATTACGGCTATCACGAGAAGGACATGAATAAATCCTCCTAAAACATAACCGCCGAGAAAACCAAAAAGCCAGAGCACTAACAAAACGATTGCGATTGTTGTGAGCATAAAAAATTAGTTAATTAAAAATAAATTATTTCGTGAATTTAAAACTATTTATAATAGAATCAACTACAAGTTGATCTTTACTTATCAATGTATTTGGTTTATCAGCCACCCAAGAAAAGGCTGGCTCTATCGCAAAGCAGGTATTGTTGTGTATTGTCCTGTAACTTGAAAAATTAGTACGGTTAACAAGTGCTGTTCTTTCATAATTATATTTATGAAAAGTGATACCATTTATATTAACATCAGAGGTTGAGACTACTTCAGAATCAGTGTCTAAACAGTGTTTTACCTCATCAATATTACCACTTGCGCCAATTCTTAATTCTGCTCCATAAGAATATGTATTACCGGGATCTTTGGGTGATGTATAGGTAGCTTTATTAATCATGACACTTGCAATTTGTTGACCAAATAATATATAGGGTAATCCATGGGTAACATCATCACGACTGTAGTCATTAAAACTACAGTGGCTATTTTGTCGCCAATCCCCATCAAGACTATATGCCCCCACAAAATTTGATGATGCGTGAAGATTATCGGGATATGTCATTTGGAAACCGTAGTCAGAGTTTAGATATGTACTCACACCTTTTTTCGTAGTTATTCCCGGCGAATGATTGATTGTATTATTAATATAAGGAGCGCAGACAATGTCTGTCCCTTGAGCATTTATAGGAACTGAAACTTTTGGTGCGGTGAATTTAAAGGTGGAGAGAATTTGATCAAATGTTTCTATATTTACAGAATAAAAATCATTATTAACAAATTCAATCAATTTTTCTTGAGACTGTTGATCTTGATATATTAAAACATACGTCCAATTTTTCTGTCCATCATTATAAGTAATTTTGGTTGCGAGATGTCCATCTATTTTTATATTTTCTGTTTTAACATTTTTTAAATTCTCCGATTTTTTATAACCATCAGCTATTTCAGAGATAGTAAAATTTCTTTTAGTAATTGGATTTAAATAAACACCAACAGTTACCACGAAACCATTTTTAAATGAAATAGAATCTACTGTCCCAGAATAATTACTTACCTTCTGTGATTGACCCCATGACGCAGGATAACTGAAAGAAAACCCTGGGTTATCATTTTTATAGGTTTTCCAATTTACTGTTTCATCTTTCGTAATCGATGTTGATACTCCTTGATCTTTAAGAGTTGATTTTTTAGACCAAATTAAATATCCCCCGCCCAAAATAACAGCGACAATGAGCGCGATAATAATAGGAGCGATGCCTTGCTTGTACTGAGCTAGTCGAATGTATTTGTAATTTCTCATATATTTTTGTTTCAAGTTAATTATTAATAAGTTAAACTTTAATCTTATTTTAATATAACATCCCGTCCTCTAAATAGCTAGCCTAGTAGTCTAATAACTATTTTTCATCCCACATTTTACTTTGAGCGCCGCGAGATCAGTGGCAGTCAGAGTTTCATTATTGCCTTGATTGAGTTTATACATAATCGCTTTTGGATCATCTACATGTTCCAGGTCTAAAGCATGCCCTAATTCATGTGCTAAAACACGCACCAGTTTCTTACGACTGCTAAATTCATAAATATCTATTTTCTTACTGATGCCATCACTCTGGTAGACACCTTCTTCAAAGGACTCTCCGCGCGCATTGTTTGTCGTATTGTATTTTTCCACAGACAGATTGAGAGAGTCGACAAGACGATTAAGGACGACAACGAAGGCATTTATTTCGGCGACCATTTCATTAATTTTTGCCTGCAAAGTTTGCAATTCCGAAAATTTTGCATCCAGTGAAGACTTTTCCGCCTGCAGTTTCTCATATTCCGGCTTGGGCGCTCCGCCCTGCGCGTTCCAGTATTGCACTTGTTCTTCGTAAGCTTTCTGTTCGGTATTAAAACTCTGAACTTCCGCATCATAAGAGTTTTTTTCTTGAGCATATTCTGACTTCAACGATGTGTACTTGAACTTAAGCGAATCGTAAGAAGCTCTATTGTCTTCCACCACAATTCCCAAACTCGCCAATTTGCTCGTCGCCTGTTGGCGATAATCATAAACAAGATTAATCTTCAAAATATTATTATCCGCGCTATTTTCTTTGTAAGTAAAGAGCTCTTTTCCAAAAGGTTTTTCCCAGATCATTTCCGCATCTTTTAGAGCGCTTAAAAAATAACTTTTGGAAATGCCAAACTGGGTATTGAAAGTAGCGAGAACATATTGTATTGGATGCGTACAAGGAGCCGGCGCAAAAAGAGGCGCAACATAAATTTCCTCGAACCGAGAAAATTGTTTAGTCAAGAAAGGAGTAAAATGGTACGCGACTGCGCCGAATATCGCAATCGGTAGAAGAATTTTCACAGCTCTTTTCATAGTTATATATTTGCATTTTTTGCTTTATTATGCAATAATTGCGGAATGAGTTTTGTCGCACAAATTCTGCCCTACGCGCAGATAATACTCTCAGTTATACTAGTGACAGCAGTTTTACTTCAGCAGACTTCTGCGGGAGTCGGCGGAGCGTTGGGCGGAAACGATACCGGGGGCTTTCACCACACTCGCCGAGGTTTTGAAAAGTTTCTTTTTTACTTATCTCTTGCCTGTGGAGTTCTTTTTACTTTGTCTGCTTTATTGTCTATAATAATAAAAGCGCACAGCTAATTTTCCGGTTTCGTTCTCGATAATTAATACCGTATGCGTAATTTTAAATTACCTTCAAAAAAAGAAATAGATTTTGCCTTTGCTTCTTTCTCAAAAAAAGAGTGGATGGTTTTTACCGGCTTAGTAACACTACTATTATTAAGTACGATACTTATACTGCAAAGCATCAATAAATCATTTATGGTGACAGTGCCGATGCGGGGCGGTTCTATATCTCTCGGCATCGTCGGAGTTCCGCGTTTTATAAACCCAGTACTTGCAAATTCGGAGGCTGATCTAGATTTGGTCTCGCTTATTTATTCCGGTCTCATGAGAAAAAGTGAAAATGGCAACTTAATACCAGATTTAGCCTCCAAGTACGAAATATCAAATGACGGTTTGATTTATACTTTCACTTTAAAAGATAATTTATTCTTTCAGGACGGAAAATCCGTCACTGCGGACGATGTGCTGTTTACTATCAACAAAGTCAAAGACGGCATCATTGACAGTCCGCGCAAGGTAAATTGGGGCGGTTTAAATGCTGAGAAAATAAATGAAAAAATTATCAAATTCACTTTAAAACAACCCTATGCGTCTTTTTTAGAAAACACGACGCTTGGTATTATGCCCGCGCACTTATGGGACAACTCCCCCATGGAGCTCAATAACGCGAATACAAATCCTGTCGGCACCGGTCCTTATATGATAAGTTTGGTAAATAAGCAGTCTTCCGGAATCATAGATTCTTATACGCTGTCGCCGTTTAAAAAGTTCGTCCTCGGTGAGCCGTATATTAAAAATATAACTTTGCATTTTTATCAAAATGAGGAAAACTTGGTCAAAGCTCTAACTGATAAGAAAGTGCAGGAGATAAGTTCTATCACCCCGCTCGACGCAGAGAATTTGAAGGAAAGAAATTATCAAATAGAATCGGCGGTCCTTCCGAGGGTGTTCGGACTTTTCTTCAACCAAAATGCCAATCATCTTTTCACCGACAAAACTGTCGTCACTGCCATCAACCAAGTAATAGATAAAGAAAAAATAGTCAAAGATGTTCTTTTCGGATATGGAGTTGTCCTTGACGGTCCAATACCGCCGACTATGAACGAATATCGGAAATTAAATACGAAAACTAATATTTCACGGGAAGAGCTATTGCAAAAAGTGCAAAACGATTTGACAAAAGACGGATGGAAAAAGAATGCAGGTGGGTTCCTAGAAAAAACAACGACCAAAAACAAGAAAAAGACTACTACTCTTTTGGGATTTTCTATTTCAACAGGCAATGTGCCGGAGCTTGCGAAAACCGCTCTTCTGATAAAAGAAGATCTAGCGAAGGTCGGCATAAAAGTTGAAGTAAAAACTTTCGAGAAAGGCAATTTGAATCAGTCCGTGATACGCCCCCGCAAGTATGACGCTCTCTTGTTTGGACAAATCATAAACCACGAATCCGACCTGTTTGCCTTTTGGCATTCTTCGCAACGGAAAGATCCGGGGCTGAATGTCGCCATGTATACAAACGTCAAAGTGGACAAAATTTTAGAAGACGCATTCGTGACAGTAGACGAAAAAGAGAGAACAAAAAAATATACTCAATTTGAGGATGAAATCAAAAAAGATATGCCGGCAGTGTTTCTTTTTAGCCCGAATTTTATCTATGTCGTGTCCAAATATTTAAAAAACTTTAATATCAATAATATTACTGCTCCCTCGGATCGTTACTTAAATGCATATTCATGGTATATAGAGACGGAGAATGTTTGGAGAATATTCGCCAGATAGCCAGATAGAGCCTTAGACTCTGGATAGAGTCTAAGGCTCTATCTGGAAGATTACAAAAATAACAGAGAAATTATGATTAAAAAAACAAGATTATCTTTCAGTTCAGTAAGCAAGGATTCCAATGTCGGAGAAAGAGTAGAGTCTAAAATTCCCGACCGAAAAAGACCTCTCAAAAATTCAACTTACCAATACTCCAAAAAAAGATTCGGGCCGCGAAGAAGCAGCCACTCTTTTGGTCCTAAGGGTCAGCCAAACGGAAACGGAAAAATTCTTCCACCGGAGACGGGTGTAATTCGAGTTATTCCGCTTGGAGGCGTGGAGGAAATCGGCAAAAATATGACCGCCATAGAAATCGGTGAAGATATTATTGTCATCGATGCCGGTATGCACTTTTCCAATGAAGCCACACCTGGAGTTGATTATGTGATTCCAAACACGACTTATCTGGAAGAACGCAAGGATAAAATACGAGCGCTTATCATCACCCACGGACACTTGGATCATATCGGGGGTGTGCCTCTGGTGCTTTCACGCATCGGAAATCCTCCGGTTTATTCTCGAAATCTGTCTATCTTGATGATGCGCAAGCGTCAAACCGAATTTCCGCACTTACCCGCGATGAAAGAAAACGTAGTTGAAAAAGATGCGACGATAACCTGCGGAAAAATAAAAGTTAGATTTTTCGGAGTCACTCACACTATTCCCGACTCCATGGGCATCATCATCGAGACAGAGCACGGCTGGATTGTCACTCCCGGAGATTACAAGCTCGACCAAGTGGATGGAGTTGTTTCCAAGGAAGAAGAAAAAGAATACTCTATTTTTGATAAAGCGAAAGTGCTTCTGCTCTTGTTTGAATCCACAAATATTGAAAGCGAGGGGTTCGCATTACCAGAGATAAAAGTGCATCAAGGGCTAGAGAAAGTAATTAAAAGAATAAATGGCCGAATAATTTTAGCCGCTTTTTCTTCACACATCACCAGATTGGCTCATATCGTTAAAGTAGCGGAAGCTCTAGGTAAAAAAGTAGTACTCGATGGACGCTCTATGAAGACAAATATTGAAGTGGCGATTGAAGCCGGATTTTTTACAATAAAAAAAGATACCATCATCCCCATAGAAGAAGCAGATAATTACCCGCATAATAAAGTGTTAATTTTAATGACCGGCGCTCAAGGTGAAGAATTTGCATCATTAAACCGCGCAGCCAATAAAACTCACACAAAATTTAAACTGCATAAAGGAGACACAATTATTTTATCTTCATCTATTATCCCTGGTAACGAGCGCGCTATTGAGAGAATGAAAGACGGATTGGCTCGACAAGGAGTCAAAATAATCGGATATAGAACTCCAGGAGAAGAATATGTCCACGCTACCGGACACGGCAACAAAGAAGATGTCAGATGGCTCCACCGTAAAATACATCCGAAATTCTTTATTCCCATTCACGGCAATCATTACCGCCTCGTGTTGCACAAGGAGCTAGCGATGGAGCTCGGCATGAGTGAAGAAAATATCGTCGTCCCAGACAACGGCTCGATCATTGAAATTTCCGCCGACGGACAAAAAATAGTCACGCGCAAAGAAAAAGCGCCAAGCGGTATCATGATGGTGGACGGCGTATCAATCAGTGACACGCAGGATGTCGTCATCCGCGACCGGAAAATGCTCGCGGAAGATGGTATGTTCGTCATCATCGCGCTCCTCGACCAAAAAACAGGCAAATTAAAAAAATCTCCGGACTTGATCTCGCGCGGATTCGTGTATCTGAAAGAAAATCAGGAACTTTTGCGCCAAGTCAGAATCATTATTAAAAAATCCGTGGAAGAGGCAGTGGTCAAAAAACCTATCAGTCACGGGAGTGAGAATCCCATAGACTTTGACTACATTAAAGCGGGATTGGGAGAAACAGTTTCCAAATTCTTATATCAAAAAACAGAAAAAAGACCATTAGTCATACCGGTAATATTGAGTGTGTAGATATTTCCAGAAATGTTCAAAGACAATCCAAAACTAAAAAATATTTTTCTTTTAGGATTTTTGCTGTCTTTGCACCTGGCTTTTACTTCCTACATCAACTCAAGTTTTCTCTCCGCCTCATTTGGAGAAAATAATGTCAGCCTAATATATATCTGGAGCTCGATTATTTCCATCCTTGCTCTATTTTTTATACCTGGAATGCTCCGAAGACTCGGTGGATATAGATTCCTGCTGTTCTTTTCTCTGCTCGACACATTTTGCCTTTTTTTATTGTCTAATCTAAAAAGTTCTCTCAACATTATTCCAGTATTTATTTTTTACTTCACCGTCAACAATCTGATTATCTTCGCCCTAGACGAGCTTCTGCAAATATTTTCCAAAAACTCCCAGCTGGGACGGGTGCGCGGGCTATATCTGACCCTGATAAATCTGGCCTGGGTAATCGCGCAAGTTGTCTCCGGAAAAGCTTTCTTGTCTTCTTCTTTCTCCGCGCTTTACTCGGTCGCTTTTTTCATTATGGCGGCATTTTTTTTGGTCGCTTTTTTCAGCCTGAAAAATTTGAGCGATCCCAAATACGACAAGGCGCTGGGCTTGCGGTCATTTAGAAATTTCTTCAGGAAAACTAATCTGACCAGAGCCTATGCGATAAATTTCCTTTTGCAATTTTTCTATGTTTGGATGGTGATTTATACTCCGATTTATCTTTATGCGCATTTGGGCTTTAGCTGGAGAGAAATAAGCTTAATTTTCACCGTCATGCTCCTGCCGTTCGTCTTAATTCAATTTCCCCTCGGAAACTATTCGGATTCTATTGGCGAAAGGAAAATGCTGATGTTCGGTTTTGCGATAGCTGCGCTCGCCACCCTTTCCCTCTTTTTCATAAAGAGTCATGATATCTGGGTTTGGGCTCTCCTCTTATTCTCCACCCGCATCGGCGCCGCCGTCATTGAAGTCATGAGCGACGTTTATTTTTTCAAACATATAGAAAGGGAAAGCGACGAATATATCTCCGTTTACCGCAACACCGCTCCGGCCTCCTACGTGCTCGCTCCGCTCACCGCCTTTGTTATTTTTCCCCTTATCCCCTCTTTTAATTTTATATACCTGATTCTGGGCACATTTATGCTGTATGGAATTTATCTTGCCTCCACGATAAGAAAAAATGACAAATAAAAATAAAAGTGTGGGAATAATACTTTTAAATAAAACAGCTGACGGGCTGGCGGCAATATTGCAAATTCGAGCGAAGTGGAATACGGAAAAAAATTCTTCAGAATCTTGGCCCGGCGCCTGCCAAGTCACCGTCCATGGAAAATTGGAAGCTGGCGAAGATTTTATGGGAGCGCTTCTGCGCGAGATCAAAGAGGAGCTCGGTGAAGAAATATTGCCGGCAATTCGCGCGCTGATTGATGCTGGAAAAATTAAAGAGCTAATCCACAAAAATACTTCAGAACAAGAAATCGTAACTTATGGCGCAATTATCGAAGAAAAGTTTTTGAAGATACTCATGAGCAAACCAAAGAATCAGTCGTTCGGTGGATTCAGAATAATCAGCCGAAATGAAATTGAAAAAATTGTCAACTTACAAACCTTCGACAAAAAAATCGGCGTCACAGATAAAAACATCATCGCCATGTTCCCTGACGAAAAAGAGGCCGTGTGGATTGCTTTCGAAAAACTTGATATCTAAGATATCCGCATATGCTAAAATTTTAGATATTCTCCATCTGTTGTTAATTTGTGCATATGCTAAAATTCACCACAGCACTTGTCGACCTGGCAGGTTGGCAAGTTCTCAATATGCGCTATGGCATATACGTATATGTATTTTTTATTTTTCTCCAATTAATTTATGAATTACTGGAAACTTGATTGAGTCTTCTTGAATATTTTTAAAACCAGCCTGCTTCATAAACTCTGGAATTAGCCCTTGAAGATTTCCTTTCACGTGTTCAAAAGGTTCCCAAAAAGTAACATACTTATAAAACCAAAGATGTTTAGTCGACCCAAAATCAACAATTACCAGCTTCCCTCCTTTTTTTAGTATTCGATAAATTTCAGTTATACATTTCTGTTTTATGTCTGTTGACATATGATGAAAAACTAAAGTACTAAATACAATATCAAATGATTCTTTTTCAAAAGGAAGAGCTTCGCCAAAACCCTCGATTAATTCGACATGTGAAAACTTATTTAAGCGTCTGCGTGCAATACCCAATGATTGTTTATCAGGATCAATGCCTACAACACACGCTTTAGGATATTTACGTTTTAAAAGTTGCAGAAAAACACCTGTCGCACAACCGACATCCAAAACTTTATTTGAGTCCTTAATTTCTACAGAATTAACAATTTTTTCCCTAAATTTTTTACCAAAACCTCCGAGAATCAAAATAAAATCATAAAAACGAGTTAGGGCGTGAAGCTCAAACGGCGGAATATATTTATATTGAGGTTTGTAATCCATAAATTTTAGTATGTATTATCACCACGCCGACTGACTTCGGTGACTTTGTTGAAAGTCACATATTTTATAAATTTTATTCTATAACTGCCAACCCGTACCCTATACTGATTACCAAGTCCTTTTAGTTTCGTAATATCCAAAAGTGTCGTGTCGTCTGCAAGAATACAATTAATGGCTTTTAGTATTTTTATCTTATCGTAAACAGGAATTTTATTTAGAAATTTCTCTTTTTTGTCCATTAATAGATTTCCTTAACATGGTGGCAAAATCTTCCATGCGAACTCCACCTTTTTTAAATTTATTGAAATCAATTACAGTTTCCCATTTTCCCTCATCTCCCCATTCATCAACAGGAATTATGTTGAAAATAGGCTTCGAACGACGAACAACGGTAAATGTCCTGCCTTTCTCTACAGCAGAGATATACTTGCCCGCATTTTCTCGCAAATCCTTAAACCCAATTATACTTGGAATCGATTTTATTTTTGTAGCCATATTTAAAGTTTAACTTAAGATAACCTTTTTAGCAAGGATATGTGTGGAAAACTTTGTTTTAATTATCTTTCGCCGCTTCGAGGGTAACCAAAACATTTTTCTCTACGCCCTTGTGGAGAATTTTTAGGTTTATTATTTGACCGACACTTTTCTCGCGTATGACAGATGCCAAACTTATTTTGTCGTCTAATTTAACTCCGTCCACCTCCAGAATAATGTCGTTCTCCACAATCCCCGCCTTGTCCGCCGGACTGCCCGGAATAACTGCAAGTTCATTTGCATTCCCTCCGGCTTTAACTAGCACTCCATAGTCCACTGTCAGGTTATTTTTATCTTTCATCTCTGCATTGATAGCCACATAGCGAAGCCCGAGATATGGGCGAACTATTTTACCAGTCGTTTTTACGGATTCAATTACACTTTTAACACTATTGATGGGCAGCGCAAAGCCAATGTTCTGCGAACCTTTTGCAATCGCGACATTTACGCCAATTACTTTCCCCGAAAGGTCAAGCAATGGTCCGCCAGAATTTCCCGGATTAATAGCCGCATCGGTTTGAATAACTTTATCCAAGACCTCCGCGCTCCCAGAACTGTCACTCGCAGTTATGGAACGAGCTAACCCCGAAACAACTCCTACGGAAACAGTGTTCCTATATTCGCCGAGAGCATTGCCTATAGCAATAACATTTTGCCCGACTTCAAGGCTATTGGAATTACCCAAGGAAAGAGAAGGAAAATCTGAACCTTCAATTTTTATCAGAGCGATATCTAAAACAGGATCACGAGCAACGACTTTTGCAGTATGCTTCTTGCCGTCATTAGTAAAAACAGTATATTCGACATCTTTTTGATCAACCACGTGCTTATTGGTGACAATTAAACCGTCGGCTGATACAAAAAATCCCGATCCGCCGCCAATTTGTTTTTTTTCTGTGCCATTTTGACGATATTGCGGGATATTAAACGAAAAACCCGGAAACATATCGCCAAAAGGATTGGTCTCTTGATTCGGATCAATATAAGCCTCGTACTTTGGAACTTCTTTAGAAATAATTATCGAGACGACCGCCGGATTTGTTTTTTTCACCGCATCAATGACAAAATGCTCCTGTGAAAAAATGGTTTCTTTTTCCAAAATTTTCTCTGTGGCTTGCGTATCACCTTTATTGTTCCTATCTTGCGCCTCTTTCAAATATTCTTTGGCAAAATATCCGAAAACATTAGCGCGATAATGCCATACTAAACCGAGTCCCAATAGAATAATCAGTGAAAGAGACAATAAACTAGTCAAAAACACAGAAGCAAAATATCTATTCACGAAAACTTTTTTAATAAATTTTATTATATTTGTTTCTTGCATAGCTTTTATTTATACATTAATAATAAATAAATTGGCGCACTATTTTTATTATATTTATCTTTTTATTTTTAGCAAGTAATTTTTATAGATATTTTCTTTATAAGGTTTCAAGCGAACGATTTTTACTAAAATACCCTTATTTTTCAAGTCTTTTTTCAAATTTTTGACATAGTCTCTTTGGTCATAGCCGAGCGCGATTATATCAGGTTTTTCTTTTGCAATGTGCGGAATATGTTTATCAAGGCCGGAGAGCACTACTTTATCAACTATTTTATATTTTTTAATCAGGGCAAGTCTTTTTTTCTCATTTAGGATAGACGATTGCTTTTTTATTCTCAAAACATTTCTGTCTCGCGCTACTGAGACAATTAAAAAAGATTTCAAAGGTTTCTTGACGATTTTTTTCGCCTGCCGGAAAAAGTTTTCGTGCCCTTTGTGCACTCCGTCAAAAGTTCCGAAGACCATTATTCTCGTTTTTCTTATTCTTTTTGTTTTATCCTTCATGACGCTATTATATCAAAATTTTAAAGGTTTTTTAAGCGCACATATTGACTAAATCCAATCATTTTTCTGTGATATTAATTTTTAAGATATTAACTTGCCCGCGCGTTTTGAAATAGAGTATAATGTATCACTATGACACTGACAATCACAAAAAGAGACGGGACAAAAGCGCCCTTCAACGCGGACCGGATAAATAAATCCATCGAGCGAGCTTGTTACGGACTAGAGGACCCCATCAGTAAGGTCATTCAGATAGCGACCGAGACGGAGCTCACTCTATATGACGGCATCACGACTGAAGAAATGGACGCGGCCTGCATAAATGCTGCCCTGCAGAACGCTCAGTACGGCATGGAGTTTGATAAAATCGCCACTCGCCTGCTTTTGAAAGGAATTTACAAGAAAGTTATCGGAGACTATGACAATGACGAGTCTAAAAACATTTCGGCCGAGGAATTTGCGAAGCTTCATAGCTCTCACTTCAAAGAGTATGTCCTAAATGCAGTAGACAAAAAACTACTCGACAACCGAATGGCGACGACTTTCGACTTGGAGGACTTAGCTTCAAGCTTAAAAATAGAAAATGATGAACTATATAAATACTCAGGTCTCTCCACGATGCAAAATCGCTACCTGATGAAAAACGAAAAGCAGGCTCCGCTTGAGACTCCGCAGTATTTTTGGATGCGAGTTGCCATGGGCATGTCTCTCAACGAAACAAACCCGACTCTTTGGGCAAAAAAGTTTTACGGAAAAATGTCCAAGCTGGAATACCTCTCAGCCGGCAGTTCAAACATCGGAGCCGGCACGCCTCACCCTAAACTTTCAAACTGTTTTCTAATGGAGATTCACGACAATATGGAACATATCGGTAAAACTGTCTCTGACGTTCTTCTATTATCGAAGGCAACCGGCGGCATAGGACTCTCTGTCACCAAACTTCGCGCCGAGGGATCAGTCTTAAAATCAAATAACACTATTTCCTCTGGTCCGGTTCCTTTTATGCACATTATTGACTCTGCCGTCCGCGCCGTGCAGAGAGGCGGCAAGAAAAAAGGCGCGCTTTGTTTTTACATGGAAAACTGGCATCTAAATTTTCAAGATTTCATAGATTTGAAACAAAACAATGGAGATGACTATAGAAGAACACGCACTGCGAACACCGCCGTGTTCATCTCGGACGAATTTATGAAGAGAGTCATCGAAGGAGAGGATTGGTATTTGTTTGATCCAAATGAAGTCAAAGACTTAAACGAACTTTACGGCAAGGAATTCTCTAAAAGATACAACGAATATGTGTCTATGGCGAAAAATGGAAAAATAAAGATGTACAATGTAATGCCGGCGCGTGAACAATACAAAAATATCTTGATTTCTTTGGAAACTACTTCCCACCCTTGGCTTACTTGGAAAGATTCGATAAACTTGAGAGCATTAAACAACAACACTGGCACTATTCATTGTTCAAACCTCTGCACGGAAGTTACTTTGCCTACCGATAAGGACAATATCGCTGTCTGCAATTTGGTTTCTATCAACCTGGCAAAACATATAATAGACGACCAATTAGATTGGCATCGGCTGGAGGAATCTGTTCGTTTGGCTACTCGCCAGCTGGATAATTTAGTCGATATCAACGAACTTCCCATTCCAGAAGCTATACGCGCCGATAATGAAAATAGGGCGGTAGGTCTGGGACTGATGGGTTTTGCTGATTCAATAGAACAACTCGGGTATTCATATGAGGACTCGGAAGCTGCGGACTTCGCCGACCAAGTTTTTGAATTTATTTCTTATATGTCCATTGATGAGTCGGCAAACTTAGCGGAGGAGCGAGGATCTTATCCAAATTTCAAAGGTTCTGGATGGTCTAAAGGAGAAGTTCCGATCGATACTCTAAAAAAACTTGAAGCCAACCGAGAACGTGAGCTGACAGTGAAAAAAGAATCCGCTAAATTGCTTCCGCTCCTTGATTGGCAAACTTTGCGCGCAAAAGTAAAAAAAGGCATAAGGAACGCTACCTTGCTTGCCATCGCGCCAAATGCCAACATCGGACTCGTGGCTGGCACTTCACCCGGCATTGATCCAAGATTTACGCAAATGTTCTCCAGAAATAAAATATCCGGAAAATATTTGGAAGTCAATCCAAACATGATGACGGCTCTCCAGAGTCAAAATCTTTGGGACAAGACACGCGAAGCAATTCTAGAAAATCATGGCGACATCGAATCCATCGCCGAAATCCCAGACTCGATTAAAAGAATTTATAAAACTTCGTTTTCTGTCTCCCCTTACGCATATATAGAGGTCGCTGCTCGAGCGCAAAAGTGGGTGGACATGGGAATCTCACGCAATATGTATTTGGAAATCCGCGATATAAATGAAATTATGAATGTCTATACCTCCGCTTGGGATAAAGGACTAAAGACAACTTACTACCTCCACATGAAGCCGCGTCACTCAGCTGAGCAGTCGACAACTGTAGTCAATAAAGCGCAAGCGTTAGGCAAAAGAGGCTTTGCGGCTCTTCGCGATAAAGTTGTTGCGCCAAAAGAAGCAGTAGAAATACTTGAGGCGCCGGCAGAAGTAATAATTCCAGAACCATCTCCGATTAAAATGCAAAAACCAGCGCCAGCAATTGTAACTCCAGAAGTAAATATTATAGAAGATCCTCAAGAAAAGTTTTTGTGCGAAAGTTGCCAGTAGGATACCCCTACCCTTCCTCCCCCTACATAGGGGGAGGTGCCAAAGGCGGAGGGGGTGAATTTATAAAATAATTTAGTAAAACCATATGATTTTAGGAAAAGCGTCTCCGACCGACATGAATTTGCATCCCATGAATTATAAATGGGCTTACGACCTTTACAACCAGGCGGTGCGAAACAGCTGGTTCCCGCATGAAATACCACTCGGTGAGGACTTGACGGACTGGCGAAAAATGACCGAAGATGAAAAACACGCGGTGGAATTTTTGATGGCTTTTTTTAACCCGGCGGAACTTATCGTCAATCGTTCTCTCGCTTTAGGGGTCTACCCTTATCTCAAGAGCCCTGAGTGCCATTTATACCTCGCAAAGCAGATGTTTGAGGAAGCGAACCATTGTGTGTCATTTGAATACGTACTCGAGACTTTCCCTTTGGATCGCACCCGCGTCTACGAACAACATCTAGAAATGGAGTCTATGAAGAACAAGGAGAATTTCATAAATAAATACCTCATCAGAATGACAGAAGACAACCTTGATATCGAAACTGCCGAAGGCAAGAAGGACTTTTTACGTAACCTAGTTGCGACTAATATAGTTATGGAGGGAACTTGGTTTTATTCCGGCTTCATGGTCGCCCTCTCCTTTCGTCAGAGAAACCAGCTGCGAAATTTGGGCTCGATGATTACATGGGTTCTCCGCGACGAATCGCTTCACTTAAAATTCGGTATTCAGCTCATCCACACTGTCCTTGAAGAAAATCCGGAACTTCTTACCGCAGAGTTCGCCGAGGAAATCAGAAAAATAATTATCGACGGAGTTAACCTCGAAGTCAATTACAACAAAGACATGTTTCCAAAAGGCATCTTGGGACTCAACGCCGATTATGTAAACCAATATGTGCAGTACGTGGCGGACCGCCGGCTCGAAGAGCTGGGTCTCGAGCCGCATTTCAATGTCACCAACCCCGCTAAATGGATGTCTACAGCGACCGATGTCTTCGAGCTAGTTAACTTTTTCGAACAGCAAAACACTTCTTATGAAGTTGACGCTCACGGTCACAAAAACGAGGAGAAAAAAGAAGGTAAGAAAGAAGACAAAGAGGAATAAAGAAAAACTTTTATATTTGAACTAGAGTTTATTTTTTTGCGTTGCTTTATTTACCTTACTTTGGTTTTTTCAAATCTGCCATTTGAAGAGGACTGGCTATTTGTGGTGAAGTCATGTCAATTTCTCCAAATTGTTTCTCATAATTCTGAACTTGTCCGTTAATCCAGGTTGCAATACTCTTCATTATTTGAGGTGTAGTTGCGAAAGAATCTAAATTGTTGCCAGAAGTAAGGGCAAAGGAAAAAACATCTTTACCATGAGCACCAATGGCGCCATCAACAAATTTCTTTGGTAACTGATTCATGTCTACTTTTTTTGGGTCAATCATAGTTTTTAATTTAATTAGTTAATAAAGACTTCTAGAACCGGACAAATTATAAGGATACGGACTTAATATCTCGCTTCTAGTATAAGATTGCTGCTCTACAACTTCTTCTGTTGTAGATATATTTTCTTCCTTCATAAATCCAAATTGGGGCGCAATAAGGTAAGTACCGATAGAATCAGCTAAACGCTCTAAAAAACTCAAACTAGGTAAAGTATTCCCGCTTTCTATTCTTGCAATACTTGGCTGTTGTGTTCCCATCTTCTTTGCCAGTTGAGCCTGCGTAATATTGTAGTGGTATCTTGCTTCTGTAATAAGGTTTGCAACTTCAAACCTAAAATCGTGTTTTAGTTTTTTATTGTTTTTATTTACTTTTTTCTCAAATTGATCGAGATTCATATTTTTATTATTTATTATTTATTATTATTTTTCCAACTTTCTACCATTTGGCGAATTGTTAATGCTTTATTGTTAACAAAACGAGTTAAATGTCCTCTGCTACCGCTACCAGCCATTAACATAAGTAAAACTAGTTTTCCATCCCAAATGAAACAAACAGCCCGGAATGGTGGAGTAATTAAATATTTTAATTCCCACAGTTCTTCAAACCCCCTTACTTTAACTTTCTCCATTTGGTCACGATTCCTTGTCAACTGGTCAAACTCAAGTTTTTCAAAAAACCTATTTCTTTTTACTATCCTATCCTTTGCCCTATCATCTTTAATAGATTCGAAAGTATCGATATATGGAGAAAAACCAGTTTTGTCTTCCCATATCTCAATTTTAACTTTACTTCTATTCATAATTTAATCGACCAATTATAACAATAATGTTATATCTTATCTTATACAAAGTCAACAACTTAAGATAATTATATGTTAATATCTTTTAAAAACCTTATAGAATAATGATATTTTGCGTACTTATTTCAAAACAATACTATGGATTATAACTGGAGTAACTGGTCTAACCCCTGCGCTAGTTTTTACATTCGCAATTTGATCCACCACATCTTGTCCCGCATCTACTTTGCCAAAAATTGTGTATGAAGGCGGTAAAGGATAAGTCTCCGTCATGATAAAGAACTGACTGCCGTTTGTGTCGGGGCCGCTGTTTGCCATCGCCAGTACTCCTTTGGCGTAACCTGTTTTAGTGTAGAGATCGGATTTAGGATCTATCTCATCAGCAAAAGTATACCCCGGACCGCCAGTGCCCCAGAGAGCCATCTTGGAGTCATCTTTAGAAAGAGGGTCTCCTCCCTGAATCATAAAACCCTTGATGACTCGATGAAATTTAACTCCATCGTAAAAACCCTCCTGGGCAAGTTTGATAAAATTAGCCACTGTATTCGGCGCTGCTTTATCGAAAAATTCGACTGCAATATCTCCTTCACTTGTGTGCAATGTAGCTGTCATAATTTTTTCTTTCACCTCGCCAGAGCCTTGCGCGGAGGCGGGTTGATTATTTGAATTAATAATATTTTCTTCTTGGTTGTTTTTACCGCCCTTCAGAAACCAACCACCTAAAATAACTAGGGCCACTACAATACCAATACTAATATATTTATTCATGGCTCTATTTTACTGTTTTTTGTAAAAGTGCGCAACAGCTAAAAGAGTTAAAAGTGTGAAGAAAGCAGTGAGCGCGAGCATGGGAATAGAAATATATCCGCCAAATTCAGAAACTAAATGCTGGTAGCAAGAAACTCCGGACGCATCACAGGGTACACTGGAAGTTTCACCGAAATAATAGAAAAAGTTATGATATACGGAAATTAGAAAACCCACAGAAAGCAGTGATACGGCGTATCTGACGACCCTTCTATCTTTGTCCCACAGCGCCGTGCCAAAAAGAAATAAAGTTGGAAAGAGGAAAACTCTCTGCCACCAGCATAAATAACATGGCAGAAAATGAATAATTTCAGAATAAACTAGTGGAAAAACTGAAGCGAATAAAGAAATCAAAAAACTCAATATTAAAAAGTGCTTATCAATAAAATCCAAATAGAAGTTTTTGCTTTTTTCTTTAGAACGGAAAAAAAGCAAGACCAGGGCAATAACAGAAAGAATCTGGAGAGCAATCGCTCCCAACCCTAGAAAAACATTTAGATAATGTACAGCTTCTGGATTCATGGCTACTTAGGAAGCTCACAAGAAGTCTTTGCCGCCAATGTTTCGAGGGTGATTCCGGCCCCATTCTCTGTCGGAAGCCGTGTGCCGTCCTTTAGCTCCCACGTCGGATAACTGGTTATTTTTTTATCTATGCAAACCTGAGTCTGACCGGAAGCGTCAGGAGTAGAACATTCAACATAAGGCAACAAATGCGCCGATGAGCCAAAAAGTTTTTTCTGAGCTTGGCAATGGGGACACCAAAATGCTCCATAAAAAGTCGCTCCTTTGTCTTTCAAACATTGCGCAAAGACATCATACTTGCCGGGACTTGTCGGCACGACGACAGTGTTTGATCTTATTATTATTGTAGCGATTGTTCCGAGAACCAAAAGACCGATAACTGACAAAAATATTTTTACATTATTATTTTCCATATAGCTAAATCATATCATATTAATAATTCAAAACAACTTAGGCAAAAAAATAATCAGCCCAATAATTATCGCTGTAAGCACAGACAACAACACAGCGGCAGCGGCTACATCTTTTGTATCCCGAGCATAAGGATGATATTCGGGAGAAGTTAAATCAATGTCTATTTCAATGGCTGTATTTAACACTTCAGCGACAAAAACAAAACCAATCGCAAAAACAAGCGCTATCCATTCCAGACTGGAAACTGCCAAATAAAATCCGAAAACGACCACAATCAAAGCTGCGATTATATGTATAAATAAATGCGAAGTGACCTTTGAAAAAACATACAAGCCCCGAAATGCGTTTTTGAACTTTTCACGATATTTCACTTTACGCCAAGCTCGTTTTTCTTCCATAAATTATTTATCTTACTACTATTGTACTATTGTACCACATTACTGATACTGTATATAAATAGGTCGTGGATTGAGCTTAAGCACATCATCGGGAGTCATTAATACCGTTCCTGCGGTCTTGACATCATTTTGATAAAACAATTTAAAGCCGGTAAATTGGACCGGCTCCGGATAAATAAAACTTTTATAGGTGCCGATTTTTTTTGCCATCGTTCCCCAGCCGTCCATATCCATAACTATTTGCACCTCCGGCAGCGGTTTTATTTCTTTGTAGTTAGTAACCATATTCCCCGTATAACGGTGCACCACTAAAATTTTCGGAGTAAGGTTATTTTCTTTGACGATTCTGGCTAAGTAATTTGCCGCAAAATTTATATCTGCTGCATCATAAGTACCGACTATTTTGCCTGGTCGGATGCCGGTCTTCATCGAAAATTCCGGATCCATGCCTAAATGCACATTCCGCAGCTTAAAATATTTTTCTAATCTAGGCAGTTCGTCCTCGATCGTCGAAAACCCCACTTGAATATCCAGAAAAACAATCGCATTTATTTTGTTTGCCATGGCCAGTACTTTATCTATCTCCGTTTCAGGCATGCGAGTTCTGTATTTGCCGTCTTTTCCGGAAAAACCTTGGGCTACGACTGCAATATAGTGCAGCGCCGGAATAACGGGAGTGTTTGGATCAGCGACTTCCCATTTTTTTACTTCTTCATCTAGCTTGGTGAGCACCTCTTCCGGCGGATATTGTCCCAAAACTCCCATTTTACTTGAATATAAATTTCCATAATAAGCGACTATTCGCTTGAAAGGCAAAATTGCGCCGGCTTTGGGATAAACAGTCTTTACCGGCCAGAGGTGTGATCTGATTGGTTGTGGAGAGGCAGGAACTTTAGTAATTTTAGTTATTGATTTTCCATTCTTGCCTTTTTCAACAGTTTTAACAGTGTTAAAAACGATAGGATCAGGCGGATTGTTTGCCAATTCGTTAATTTTTTTGTCGTACGAGACAGCATCAAACGGTAAAAGAGGGTTGGCGACTAAGTTCCCCTCTTTTGTTCCAGTTCCAACTTTTTGCTCATTTTTTTTATATGAAACTCCGCCAAAAAAATTGGGAAACACAAAAAAAAGAATAAATACTGAAAGAAGTAAAATCAAAAAAATCCAAATAAAATCTTTTTTCATAAGTTGGTAGTCACCTTGTTGACCGACTTCTGCGGATTGGTTTTAAAGATGAATTCTTTTTCCATGAACTTATTGTAACAGAGTTGTGGCGTAATTGATAAACGAGGGTGCTGACCTCATCGGATTCGTATCTTTCTAGGCGTTACCACACAAGCCTTTTCTGGCTGATTTCAGTATAGCATTTGACACACCTCGGACAGGATAAAACATCTTATGAGGCTATTATATTCCTATTATTCCATTTATGATAAATATAATCATAATTTTGAATTAATTTAAATATATATTTTTTATTGTCGTCAATTGGACAATATTCTATCAAAACTTCCCTGATTAAATTGGCTTTTATCTTTATATGATCAAAGTCAAGTTCATTCAAAGAATAAGCCCAAATACTTTTTTCATCTTGAGGATATTCAATTGTATTTGCCCCACAGTCTTTTTCATGCAATACAACATTATTAGAAATTATTCTAAATTCACACTTTATTATTTTTGCTGGTGCATTTCTCACAATGAAAGCCATAGCTTTTGGATTATCAATATTTGTTGCGGGTTCTAAAACATTCGAAGCCGAAACGAATGGTCTAACACTTTTCCTAAAATTTTTATTAGTTATCCATAAAGAATAAAAAGTTGCGAGTAAGACCAATAAAGAAATTATAATGGGTATCCATTCTGCTAAAAAAGATGTGTTAGGCCAATTATCTATAATAACTTTTATTGCTTGCATAATTTTAAATTATAACAATTTTATAAAATCGGTATACTCATCGGAACACCGAACCTACCTCAAGCTGGCTGAATGACTCAGTTGCGAACCCCACCCTGTGAGACCCCGTAAGGGTTCCTTGAGCGATTTTAGTATACCAAATCGATGCGTCTAAGTCATGCTGTTAATTCTGTACATTCAAATTTTTTAAGAAATCGGTGAATTCTTTATCTGGGTTATATATTTTTAATCCCAATTCTTTTTCTATTTGTTCTCGGTGATTTATAATATCTCCTTTATCACGGGTAAAGAAATAATCACATTTGCTTTTGTACGCTGCGTCTAAATGTTTAGCGTCTACTAAATTATTTTTGCCTAGAATATTCAGAATACTTTCGAACTTTTCCGACGATTCTTCATCATAAGTAATTCTTGCATCATCATAACTAGCATAAGATGCATCGTATTCTATTGCGGATGGAGTAGCACTTTTTGTCGCTTTAATTTTATTTTCACCATGATCAAAATTGACTACTTCGACTTGTTCAACTAATTTTTTCAATCGAGGATCATAGCCCCCCGAATCACAATAGACTTTTTTCATGGATTTTTAGAAACCTTTTTCCAAATTTTATTTGATAAGCTATTCCTAAGCTTCTGAGCTTTTTTTGTAACTTCTTGTAATAACTCTATCGTCAGTGCTTTGTTTTCACCATGATGATGAATCACGTATAAACCATTTTTGCCACCTATGATTCCGTGTGCTAGCATCTTACGGTCTTTATTAAGTGCCCTAAGTTCTGTTATGAGAGGACTTAATTTTTCATTAGATTCTTTAATTTTACCTATTTTTGGACCAAGACTCAGACCATGGATATCTTTAGGAGATAATCTTTTGTCGGATACTAGGATTGCTTCACCTAATAAGTATTCGACAGACGCTAGGTAAGTCATTATACGGCCGAATTCTTTCAATAGGTTTTGATCTTTTTCTATTTCGAGCATAATTATTTTAGCTTTATTTAACTCATTTCACTCTTTCTTGTTCCTTCGCTTTTTTCAATACCACATATAGGACACCATGTACCTCTCCTAACACTGTTTGGTGTAGCATTCCATACATGTCCATTTTTACACTGCCATTTAAGCTTTGTGTGAGCATTAATATATTTATTCGACAAACATTTTCCGCCACGCACTTTGGCTAATTTATTAATTTTTTCAATAGTATATTTTTCACTACCAGAACAAATAAGGCACCAGCTGTTATTATTTTTAATACTACGCGGTGTGGCTTCCCATGTATGATCCTTGGTGCATTTCCACTTAAGTTTATTGTGTGCGTTAATATATATTCTTGATAGACACATACCTCCACGTTCGATTGCTAAGATTCTCATTTCATCAATACTAAGTGGTAAAACTCCAGCACAAGCTGGACACCAACTCCCGTTTTCTATACTAGCTGGGGACGCTTCCCATTCATGACCCTTAGTGCATTTCCAGCTTAGATTGGAATTAGTGCCCAGATACACGCTCGAAAGAAGATCACCCTCGTGTTT
>OBEQ012715965.1_pt1 | contig 25079 bp, 21 predicted proteins | sample 1670901 | NCBI WGS metagenome assembly OBEQ01 (sample SAMEA104232315, study PRJEB22302) | groundwater metagenome | biome: forest; feature: aquifer; material: groundwater | place: USA | collected 2011-08-07 | depth 5.4 m | reverse complement strand
GCATTTCCTCGCGGAAATTAAATTCGTCATAAAACACCGCGCGAAAATTTTCTTCGATCGCTGGACGTCGGAGACGAGCATTCACAAGAAACGGCTTACAAAAAAAGCCCTCGCGATTTTTGAAGCAAAAAAACTAGCATACGAAAAAGACGGGGCAGTGTGGCTCAAAACGACTGCGTTCGGCGACGACAAAGACCGCGTGCTCATAACGCGCGAAGGGTATCCGACCTATTTTCTCTCCGACGCAGGGCATTTCCTTGAAACCATCGTACGCGGATTTCATAAAAAAATTCTCATTTTAGGTCCGGATCATTACGGGTATGTGAAGAGAATTCAAGTAGCGGCAAAGATTTTAGGACTCAAGGAGTTCGGGGTTATCGTAACGCAAGCTGTGCGGCTTGTAGAAAATGGCAAGGAAGTAAGTATGTCGAAACGACGGGGAGAATTCGTCACGTTCGAAGAACTAATTGACGAAGTGGGCGCCGATGCCGCGCGATTTTTCTTTCTCATGACGACGCCCGACACGCACATGGATTTCGATCTGAATCTCGCGAAAGAGCGGTCGAATAAAAATCCGGTGTACTATGTTCAATATTCGTATGTTCGCGCTTTAGGAATTTTAAGAAAGGCAAATAGCAAAGGGCAAATAGCAAATAGCCGAACGAAACGTCTCGATCTTTTAAGTACGCCCGAGGACATCGCGCTTATGGTAAAACTGCTGCAGTTTCCCGAGGTGATCGAAGCGGCGGCCGAGGATTTGAACGTCCAGCGGCTCACGCGCTACGCAACCGATCTCGCGAACACATTCCATCAGTTTTACGAAAAGGAACGGATTCTGGGCGAAGAGCCGCATCTCGCCTCCGCGCGCCGCGAGCTCGTTTCCGCAACCGCGATTGTTTTGAAAAATCTTTTGGGCATACTTGGTGTCTCGACGCCGAAGAAGATGTGAGCAGGCAACATGACTTCTAAAAAAACAAAGCAAAAAAATTTTCTTGCGGACGGATTTGATCTCCCGAAACTCGAGGAGAAGGTTTTGGAGTTTTGGAAGACGAATCGGATTTTTGAAAAGTCGCTCGAAAAAACGGCAAAAAGAAAACCGTTCACTTTTTACGATGGGCCGCCGTTCGCGACCGGCTTGCCGCATTATGGACATATTTTGGCGTCCACGATAAAAGATCTGATCCCGCGATACCAGACGATGCGAGGAAGGTTTGTGCGCCGGCGGTGGGGATGGGACTGCCACGGCTTGCCGATTGAAGAAATTGTGGAGCGAAAGCTCGGCATTTCCGGAAAGAAAGACATTGAGCGTCTCGGCGTCAAAAAATTTAATGAAACGTGCCGGAGTATGGTTTTGGGATACGTCGCAGAATGGAGAAAGATGGTGCGCCGCATCGCGCGCTGGGTGGAGTTCGACGATTCGTATAAAACAATGGACACGGATTATATGGAATCCGTCTGGTGGGCATTCAAGGAAATTCACAAGAAAGGTCTGATTTACGAAGGCAGGAAAGTGTTGCTTTATTGCCCGCGGTGCGAAACACCCGTTTCAAATTTTGAAGTCGCGATGGATAATTCATACAAGGACGTGACCGAAGAAGCGGTGACGGTGAAGTTCAAGTTGAAACCTAACAATATTAGACGCAACGTAGTTCAGATAAGAAATCACGAATACGCGAATATTAGTATTATATCGTGGACTACAACCCCATGGACTTTGCCGGGGAATGTTGCGCTCGCAGTTGGTAAAAATATTTTATACGCAATAACGGAAAAAGACGGAGAAAATCTCGTCGTAGCACAGGATTCTCCATTTGGTAAAAAATTAGGGCATACAGGAGAAAATAATATCAGAGGAGAGGAACTCGTCGGCCTCGCGTACGAACCGCTCTTCAAAATCCCCGCGCTCGCGAAAAATGAAAAGACATACAAAATATATCCCGCCGATTTTGTAAATACCGAAGAGGGCACGGGCGTCGTGCACACGGCAGTCGTCTACGGCGAGGACGATTACAATCTTGGAGCGAAAGTCGGTTTGCCGGTCGTGCCGATGCTCGACGAGAAAGGAAAATTCAATAGCGACGCACCAGAACTCATCCGCGGAAAATATTTCAAGGATTCCGAAAAAATCATCAAGAAAAATCTGGAGGAGCGTGGCCTGCTTTTCGACCGGAAAATGCACCAGCACTCATATCCGTACTGCTGGCGGTGCGGCAATGTGCTCTTCTATAACGCCATTCCGGCGTGGTTCGTGAATATCCAGAAAATTAAATCAAAACTCCTGGCATCAAATACGAAAGAGATTAACTGGTTCCCGGAACACTTAAAGCACGGCCGCTACGAAAAAAGCGTGGCGGCCGCGCCGGACTGGAACATCTCGCGCAACCGCTACTGGGGGAATCCGATACCGGTCTGGAAATGCGAAATATGCAAGCGCGAGGAGGTCGTGGGGAGCATTGTGGAGCTTAAAGATAAAGTCGGCGTAAAAAACACTTTCTTTTTCGTGCGTCACGGAGAAGCGGATAATAATGTTAAAGGAATTTGCGTGACAAAAGATACTAAAAAATTTACGGCTCATCTTACCAAAAAAGGGAAAAAAGAAATTGCCGCAACCGCCCGAAAACTTACTCGCCAAAAAATCGATCTTATTATTACATCCCCGCTCATCCGGGCGAAAGAAACTGCAGAAATAATCGCCAAGGCGACAGGGGTAAAGGTTGTCATTGAGCAAGAATTTCACGAGACCGACGTCGGTATTTTTAATGGCAAAAAACTAAGTGAATATCGGAAATATATTTCGAGAAACACCAACGGTTTCTCGAGCGCTCCGCCGAGGGGGGAGAATTATACACAAATAAAGGAGCGAGTATTAGACGCTTTCCACGCGATCGATAAAAAATATTCAGGAAAGCGAATAGTCATTGTATCGCACGGTGACCCCTTATGGCTTTTGAAGGGCGCGCTTGAGGGGAAAACGAATCAGGAAATAATTGAAAATGGAGCGTACCCCCACAGTAAAGGAGGATTATTTGAGATAGATTACCGGAAAATTCCGGTTAATGATCTACATCAACTTGATCTCCATCGTCCTTACATAGACGACATTTCTTTCGCGTGTTCGTGCGGGGGTGTGATGCGGCGGACGCCGGAGATTTTCGATTCGTGGATGGAGGCCGGGTCAATGCCGTTCGCCGAATATCATTATCCGTTCTAGAATAAAAAATTATTCGAGAGCCGGTTCCCGGCGCAGTTTGTGACGGAATACATCGCGCAGACGCGGGCGTGGTTTTATGTAATGCATGTTGTGTCTTTTATTTTGTTCGGCAGGGCGCCGTTCGAGAATGTCGTAACGACGGGAACGATACTTGGAGAAGACGGATTCAAATTGTCGAAATCGAAAAACAATTTTCCCGATCCGAATCTCGTGATTGAAAAATACGGCGCCGACAGCTTGCGGTTTTATCTGATGCAATCGGTCGTGATGCAGGCCGACAATCTGAATTTTTCCGAAAAGGGAGTGGAGGGGGCGCACCGCAAGGTCTGGCTCTTGCTTGCCAATGTCTATAATTACTTTAAGACCTATCAAAGTTCGGTTTCTCATAACGCGCGTACAAGCGATTCACACCGATTACTTGATGAGTGGATCACGGCGCGCGCAGAAGAACTCGTCCTCGCTGTCGGCGATTATCTCGCCCGATACGACACGCCTCACGCCACGCGCGCTATCCAGGAATACGTGGGGGATTTGTCAACATGGTATCTTCGCCGTAGCCGCAGACGGAAAGATACGGCGTTCGTTCAAACGATGCGCGAATGTCTTTTGGTCTCAAGTAAAGTTATCGCGCCCTTTATGCCGTTCCTTGCCGAGGCGCTGTATCAGGATCTTATCTCGCGGGGCGCGGGGAGCGGTATGCCCGAGTCGGTGCATCTTGCGGATTGGCCGAAAGATATATCAAAAATCAAAAATCAAAAATCAAAAATAGAGCAAATGGCCGAAATCCGGCGGCTGGCAAGTTTGGCTCTTGCAAAACGCGCCGAGGCGGGAATCAAAGTGCGGCAGCCACTCGCAAGGATTGAAATCCGAAGTCCGAAATCCGAAATCCGAAACAATAAAGAACTACTCGAAATTTTGAAAGACGAAGTGAATGTGAAAAAAATTGTTTTCAACTCAAAGCTCGCTGAGGAAGTGGAGCTCGATATGCAGATCACGTCGGAGCTCCGCGAGGAGGGAATTGTGCGCGAGCTCGTGCGGATGATTCAGGGCTTGCGGCAGGACGCGAAACTGAAACCGCATGATCGAATTATTGGAATGGCCGAGTGTTCGAAAGAAATTGCGGATATCATTTCAAAACACGAAAAATTATTGAAATCCGAAGTGAATGCGAAAACTATTGCGTACAAAAAATCGGCTAAGTTTACGGCCGAGCTCGCAACCAAGCTCGACAGTGCGGATATCTGGCTCGGAATCAGAAAAATATAAGCAGATTTCAAGTTTGCTTTTGCTAATTTGCTAACGCATTCTGCGATCGCAAGATACGTTAGCAAATGTTCGGAAAAATAAAAAGGCGTCGAGATTTTTGTCTCGGCGCCCGACCTGAATTACAAACATCCCATTTTCCAGAGTTTTCGGAGTGCGGTTTCAGCGCAACTCTGCGCGCTGATTTCGTTGAATAGATTGTTCTCCGGATCCGAATCGAGGATTTCTTCAAACTCTGGGTACCTCGGTAGAAGCTTCTTGCGCAGAACCTATTACGCTCTCGACATCTTTCTGAAGTTCGTCGAGCACACGCCACGAGGATTCCTGAAGCTCTTTGGGGATGAGCTGGTTTAGTTTGAGGAAAAGATCTCTGTCCAAGACCACCCTTTTAAGGAAAAAACGATTAATATCGGATTCTCCCCATCTTTCCTGGTTTTCCTCCGGTCCGAAATCCTCAAGATCGAAATCGAACATACTCCCTCCAAGAAAAATACGTCGCTGACCGGCTTTCTCCGGCATTGTGCTCCAGATTATCTCTTGGGCTACTGCCTTAACCGCGCCAGCCAACAACACGAGTCGTAGATTGTTCATATTGCTTCACCTCCTTCCAATCTATATGTATCGGGAACTGCCGTAAACGATATCAAAAAGCGGAAATTATTGCAAGAGAAGCCCGATTTTCTGTTTCACATCGGGCAGATTTTGTTTCCTGATTCGCTCGTGTATAATACCAGTAGATCTTGAATTGCAAATCGCAAAAATGAAGGGAGGGTAACATGTCTCGTGTCCATCTACCGTTTACCGTTCTTCTCGGAGGGATCATTTTGCTGTTCGTTCCAAGTATGCGCGCGGAATCTGCCGGGCGAGAGGGCGACATAGTCAAGGGCAAGTTCAGTCTTCGTGTGATTTTTCCGGAAGACAATACGCCGTACGACAAGGCGGAAATCACGATTAATGCTTTGGACAACACGAATGAGCTGAACGATCTCAGGATTAAAGATGAAGAAAGTGGGGTTACGTTTGGTGTGATGGGCGGCCAGATCGTCGGAGAGATGCATGAGATACATCAAACGTATCGGATCGCAAGGATATTCAGTCGGCCCCAGTCGCCCGTGAAGAGCCGCTTGAAACTTTCCGTGATCGTTTCGAACGGGGAAGGCAACGAATTGGGTCTATCTATGACAATCACGTTTAAGCTCCAGTAACGCTCGGGATGCGGGATTGTATGAATGCGCAACGATTTGCTCGTTGCGCCTTTTTATATCCAAAGACCAATCCGACGTTTCACCTCAGCGATTTTTTTCGAGGCGATTGTATTTGCTTGCGCGGAGCCGGAGGCGAGCGTAGCTCTAATCGCAGGCGGATCTTCCATGAGTTTTTGTTTTTTCTTTCGGAAATCCGCAAAATGACTTGCAATAAGTTCGGCAAGAGCGGTTTTAAACTCAACATATCCCTTCCCCTTGAACTCCATTTGTATCGTTTCAAGCGACTTCGTGGTAAGCGAGGAGTAGATTTGCATCAGATTACTCATTCCCGGTCGTTCGTTCGGATTGTACGCAATCGATTCATGAGAATCAGTTGTTGCCCCTATTATTTTCCCGCCGATTTCTTCGGGCGAGTCGTCAAGAAAAAGACAGCCGTTTGGGTCCGACTTAGACATTTTTTTCTCCGGCGCGCGGAGATCCATGATGCGGGGCGCGTCGGTGTGTAGGTTCTTCGGCTCCGTGAATATATTTCCAAAGCGTGCGTTGAATTTCCGCGCGAGCGTTCTCGTGAGTTCGATGTGTTGGTCCTGATCATCTCCCGTTGGCACGCACTCCGCGTCGTAGAGAAGAATATCCGCCGCCATGAGCATGGGATAGTAAAGCAGTCCGGCGTTTATATTTTTTCTAATTTCTTCTCTTACTGTTCTTATGGTGTTATCCTCTGGGGCTTCGTCTTCTGGCGTAGAGCTAGAAATTACTTTATCTGACACATGAGACATAGCAGATTTTAATGCCTTGTCTTTGAATTGTGTCATTCGCTCGAGTTCTCCCAGAGGAGCAATGGTGCTTAATGTCCACGCAAGCTCGGTGTGCGCGGGGATTTGTGATTGCTGGAAGAGAACGCATTTTTTCGGATCTAATCCGGCGGCTAGAAAATCCGCCGCAAGGTTCAGGATATTTTCATGTAACTCTTTTGCGTCAGGATTTTCGGTCAAGGCGTGCAGATCGGCGATGAAAAAATAACATGCATAGGTGCCGAAGTTCTGGAGATCAACAAAATTTTTTAACGCGCCCAAATAGTTGCCGATGTGGAGTCGGCCGCTGGGCTGAATGCCGGAGATGAGAACGGGCTTCATCATAATGTATAGTGTAGCGTTTCGCGTTGCTTTTGTCATCACAAAAAGAAAAGCCACTCAATGAGTGGCTTTGGCGGGCGATTGGCGCACGCCCACCGAGCTACTTCCTCTTTTCCAGGAGATCGTAGCTCTTTAGAAACTCTTTCCCTTCCCATGCCGTAATAGCATGGAGGAGGGCCGTCTCGCCAATTTTGAACTTTTGCCCCGGCGGGACAAGAGCAAACCGCTTCGTTTTTTCTCCGTCATAATGGGTCATTTCGACCCATACCGCCTCAAGCTTGTCTGCAATCTTGATCGGATTACTGGCCACGACAACTTTTTCGAAGTTGTCTTCGATTCTCGGGGCATCTGATGACCGGGTAAGTTCTTGTGCGCGAACAGTTGTTGTAGCGGCGACCACAATGATCGCCAAAAGAGCGAGCCGAAGTTTCATAAGAATACCTCCAATTTCTACGTAAACCCGCCGGTGATTTTTAAAAGAACTTCAAAATCAAGAATAGCATATCCTCAACTTTGATGCCTACATTTTACCATGCAAAATACTATTTTGTCAATACAACGAAAGAACCTTATTTTAATTAGGTTTTTTCGATTTTCTGACGAGTAAAAATCGGATTTATACTTCAATAATAACCGGCAGTATCATGGGGCGACGACGGGTTTTCGTGTACAAAAACTGCCCGATCTGGTCCCGCAGAAGCGTTTTCAAGTAATCCGACTCGACTTCCTGGTAGTTCGGCAGACGGCCCATCAGTCCGCGGATGCGCTTCCGGATTTCTTCCAAGATCGTCTGGTTTTCTTTGAGATAAATGAAGCCGCGCGAGATGATGTCCGGATTCTTGACGAGCCGCCCCGTGCGTCGCTCGGCCGTCACGATCACAACCACCATCCCTTCCTGCGCGAGATTGCGCCGGTCGCGCAAGACCACTTCTTCAACATCGCCCACGCCTAAGCCGTCTACCATCACATAAGTGGCGGGAACTTTTTCTTGGGTTATCTCGAATGTGTCTTTCGTTAAAAGCGCGACCTGGCCATTGTCCATCATTTGCACTTGGGCGTGGCTCATGCCCGTGGCCTGCGCTATTTTCATCGTGGCCTTGCGCTTGAAGAAATAGGCGTGGATGGGAATGACGAACTTCGGTTTGATGATTTGCAAGACCAGCTTAATGTCTTCGGAATTGGCGTGGCCGGAAGAGTGAATGTCCAGCATTTTTACGTTGTAGACTTCGTTCACCTGGCGGGCGACGTTGTCGGTTAAGGCCTGCACGCTACGTTCGTTGCCCGGAATGACCGAGGAAGAAAAAATTACCGTGTCGGCGGGTTTGAGGCGCATGAGGCGATGCTCGCCGCTCACGATACGCATGAGTCCGGCATTGGATTCGCCCTGGGCGCCGGTGGTCAAGACCATTACTTTTTCGTCCTTATGTTTATTTATTTCTTCAAGAGGAATCAACGTATCTTTTTTTTCTTTGAAGTAGCCCAGATTTTTAGCTATATCCAGATTGGTTTTCATGGACCGGCCGTTCACCGCCACTTTGCGGCCGAGGCGCTCGGCGATGTTGATGATTTCCAGAATGCGATCCACGAGAGAGGAAAAAATGCCGATAATAACCCGGCCCTTGGCGCCCTTGATTAACGATTCCAGATTTTCTTCGACGATGCGCTCGGAAACGCCGTGGCCGGCATAGTCGGCGTTCGTGGAATCCACAAATAAACTATGGATGCCAAGTTTGCCCAGCCGTTCAAATTTTTCCAGATTCTGCGGCTTGCCATCTTTATTGATGTCCAAGCGGAAGTCGCCGAAGCTCACCATGTTACCCGCAGGAGTTTTGAGCACAAAGCCAAGGGCTTCGGGAATAGTGTGTTCGATGTTTAAGAATTCGGCTTCAAAGTGTTCGCTGATGTTGACCTTGCTCCCGCCGGTTACATCGTGGAAACGCAGTTTGGGCGCATTCACAAATTCTTCGTGGCGCTTTTCCACCATGGCGCGGGTAAAGCGGGAGGTGTAAATAGTCGGGTTGCCCAAGCTCTCGATGAGATAATGAATCGCGGCGATGTGGTCGTAGTGGCCGTGCGTCAAAATGATTCCCCGAATGTTCGCTTTCTTTGTTTGGAGATAGGTAATGTTCGGAATGATGTAATCAATACCGGGCGTTTCTTCTTCGGGGAACTGGATGCCCACGTCCACGATTACGATTTCGTTTTTGTATTCAAAGAACGAACAGTTGCGGCCGATTTCTTCCATACCGCCAAGCGGCACGAAGCGGAGCACCGGCTCGCCTTGCTCTTCTTGTTTTATCCGTCCGCGCTGGGGCGACATGAATTTTCGGGACGTGCTTGGCCGCCGCGCGGGAATCGCGGGCGGTTTGAGTCGCGGCCGTTGTATCGTTTCAGTTTTTTTGAGCACCATTTTTTTATTTATCTTGCGCGCCTGTCAGTAATTTCGTAAATATTTCCGTCGGGACCGCGGAAGTGAGCCCACCTCGTTTTTCCAGGTGTGCCCTGAATTTTCCCGATGAATTCCACCCCTTGTTTTTGCATTTCTTCTCGGGTTATTTCTACATTATCAACTGCGAATCCCGCGACGGGCCCGGTCGTAAAATGTTCTTTGTTTTTGTACGTATCGGAAAATATTTCTATCCGGTCGCCATTCGGTAAGTCAAACGTCTTGAATCCGTGTTCGTTGTGAATAACTGAAAGTTTGAGTTTATTCTCGTAAAAATCAGCGAGTTCATTAAATTTATCGGTTCGCACGCCGAGCCAGACAATTCCATTAAACTTCATATCGATGTTTTTGTGGGCAGGGAGGGACTTGAACCCTCACGGCCTTGCGGCCATAGCGCCCTGAACGCTACGTGTATGCCATTTCACCACCTGCCCATGCTATGTTAGCGGCAAAAAAAACGATGGTGTTTATTACAGAAAATATCTCTGCAGTTCGTGTTTCATATTTCGGCGTATCGTAAGTGAAGAGGAGAATTTATAATCTTACGGGCAGTATACTGCGGATGGCATATACTTGTCAAATGCTGGCAACGTATCACGCCGCATTTCTGAAGTCGTCCTCGTTTATCTTGGCGAGTTCGAGAACGCCAAGCAGTATCCCTCGGGCGAGTTCTTTGTGCAGTGGCACGATTGTGGTAATAACTTTTCCTCTAATTTCTTCCGTAATTTTACGTGGCTTCCTTTTTGCGAAACAAAGAAAAATCCGAACTCTCGCGTGAGAATTTTCACCGTTTCTTTGCCTGAAAAAGTTTTAGCCACGACCCACGTCAATTGAAGGCACAAGCGGCGATTCTTTCGTCAGTGCGCCCGTGCTTTTCGGCATATCTTCAAGATACAGTTCTACTGCTTCTTGAAGATTCTTTTTAGCTTCTTCGATAGTTTTTCCCTGACTCGTTACTCCGAGTTCCAATGAACGCGCCACAAACCACTTCTTTTCTTTTTGGATGATTGCGGTTGATTTATACATCATAACGTCATGATAGCAGATTTTTTACGAAAATCAAATGCCATTTTACCGCAGTGCCCGCGTTGTTTTTACATACCATTCGGGCGCGGCGCGGAAGCGGTCGGCGGGATCCGGAAGGATTCCAGCCGAGACGCCCTTCAGGTCTTTCGTCGTGATATACGAATAATCGGGAGAGTAGAGAAAGACGGCCGGTGCGTCGCCCGCAATCAGGGCGCGGAGTTCGCGCATCTGCCCGCTCCTTTTCTCGGCGTTCGCGTTTTTTCGGATTGATTCAATGGACTGGTCCGTCTGCTTGCTGGCATAGAGCGCGAGATTCAGCCCGGGATAGAACCGTTCAGTTGAGTGCCAAAAGGGATAGAGATCGAATGCGGGGCCGAGCACATTTCCAAAGAGAAGCGCCTGGTACTCGCGGTTTTTGATGATTCGGGAGGCGATTTCTTCCGGAGCAAGGGCCACGAGGTTGATTTTTACGCCAATACCACCCCATGATTTTTTGAGCGCGTCAGCGGTTTTCACAAGAAACGGAACTTTGGGGACGACAAGATCGAATCCAAGCGCGATACCTTTTTTATTCATCGTTTTTTCGCGGACGCCGTCCGCGTTCAGTTTCCATCCATTCCGTTCAAGGAGATCGCGCGCGGCGTCGGGAGCGGGAGCCGTCGAACTCTCATCAGAGAGAATAAAGGGCGGAAAGGGGCCCGTGACCGGCGTACCGCCCCCGCGGAGCGCGTCTACGATAAGCGCCTCGCGGTCAACCGCGAGCGAAAGCGCGGTCCGCACCGCGTTCTCTTTGAGTGCGATGTTCTGGCTTTGGTTCAGAAAAACGGCGTAGTAGCTCGGCAAATGGAACGCAATCGTCCGGTAGGGGCGTTTTATTTTCTCCGCGAGATCCTGCCCCGGGTCGCCGAAACCGTCAATCATTCCCGCGTTGAAGTCTTTCACGAGATCGCCGGCGTTCGAGAAGAAGCGGAATAAGACGTTCGGAATGAAGGGCGCCGCGCCGGAATAATTTTTATTTGCCGAAAGCCGGTACGCGGCGATGAATCCGTTCGGCTGTTTTTCGTAGGAATCAATTTTGTACGGGCCGCTCCCGATCGGCTGAAAATTATAATCGGACAGGCGCCAGTTCGCAGGCGGGGTCTCTCCGAAAATGTGTTTCGGCACGAGGTAGAGATTTTTGAGATTTTCCGAAAAAAGCGGATACGGCGCCGCCAGATTGAATTGGATTTCAAGTTCACTCGCGCGGTTCGCGGAAACGCCCTGCCATGCGGTAAAAAGCGGGGACTGGCTTTCGGGATTCTGGAGCGTCGCGACGGTGAAAATCACATCATCCGCCGTGATCTTTTCGCCGTCCGACCAGCGGATATTTTCTTTAAGGCGGACTTTCCACGACTGCCCGTTTTTGTCCGAGGCAATGGTGTCCGCGATATCGGGGAGATTTGAAAATACGAGCCGGACAAGGGCCTTGTCGGCATCCGTCGCGGCAAGGACCGGATTTATGTATTTGGGCTGGCCAGTCATTCCTTCGCGGTATTCTCCGCCGCGCGCCGGCACCACCTTCGTATTTTTCCCGATCACGAATACGGCGAGCGCTATTGCGCTTGCGAGAAACGCGCCAGAAACGGCAAAGAATATAATCTGTTCCCGCCGCGTGAGGGCACGGAATATGTTCAAGAGCGATTTCATAATATTTCTACGAAATACGAATTTTATACGAATATACGAAAGAAATTATTTTCGTACATTCGTACTTTTTCGTATTTCGTAGCTTTCTAGAGAACGAGCTGTAAGATCGAAAGCCCGGCGAAAATAATGGCAAGCGCGATCGTCCCCCCAAAAATCATCCTCTCGACGCCGCGGCGCGTTTGATACACGCCGCCCCCCTCACCGCCGAAAATGCCGGAGAGTCCAGCCGATCGTTCCTGCAGGAGAATAAGCACAATAAGGAGCGCCGAGACGATGATATGGATGGTGGAGAGAAGCATACTCGAGCTTTTAGGTTTTAGCTGTTAGCTTTTAGATATTTTCGCTGCGAAATACGAATGAGTACGAATATACGAAACCGTTCCCTAAAAGCTAAAACCTAACAGCTAAAAGCTTATTCCGATTTTGTTGCCAGATGAAACACGAAGTTCACAAGTCCGATGATGAGCGAGGCAAAGAGGAGCGCGGGAATTGTCCCAATAGTAAGCGTTGGGAACAGTTTGTCAAGAATGAATAGAATAATCATGTTTACGAAGATGAGCCCCACGCCGAGCGTGAGGATGATGATGGGGCCTAAGACGAGCGTGAGGATCGGCTTCAGGGCGGCGTTTAAAAGCGTGAGTACTGCGGCGATCACGAGAAATGTTTTGAGATCGGTTTGTATCCTGAATCCCGCCACGAAATACGCGGCGGCGAAAAGCGCCACGGCGTTCATGGCAATCGCGACGATAATTTTAGCGAGGGATTTCATGGGAATTGTGCGATGCGAAATCAATGCGGATGACGTGAATACGGTACGCCTGTTCGTAGGGATTCTAGCGTAGATAATAATAGTAGATAAGAGATCTAAGATTATTGTTCTACCGAAATCGGCTGACCCTCCGCTCCGGGAGCGCTTACGGTAATTCGACCGGTTGCGGCGTTACGCACAATGTAATAGTTGCTATCGTAATCAGTGCTATCTGTATAATGACCATTGGGAATTGCTGGGTCGTTTGGAATTAGAGAAATATAAAGCGGCACAAGACACGGAGCAATGTTATAATTTCCTGAACCGCCGGATGCCATTTTCGCTGGCGTTGTCGGAACCGGTCCTGCAATACAATTTTTCTCAAAAACCCCTTGATTATCGGCAGCTCGCTTACCTATTGCCTTTGCAAGAGCATTAACGTTTGAAAACCGTTGCTCATTTCTTGCCCGGAGGAGTGGATCGGCATTGGAATTATTAGCGTTGCTAGTGGGAGAAGAAAGTTTTCCACCACTAACAGCTTGATAACAAACATTTTTAGCATTCGGAATTATTTTTATTGTTGGCAAGAGCGCCCATTTGTCGCAAACGGCGATATTTTTGGCATCAATGGCAACTCGATAATAACACGTTCCTTTGGTTTCGGCGTCTGTGATCTTGTCACAAATAGCGATATCTAACTTTTTTTGCCCAATACTCTGATAACATGCATCTTTTTCCGTTCCGGGTGAAATTTTTTCGCATAATGAATCGTTCGTCGTTTTTGTTGCAAGACCATAAAAGCAATAGTCCCTGGCTGGGTCATATTTACTATTGCCAGGAGGTGTATTTGGCAATTTTTCGCAATCCGAAGCGTCGCCCTTTGCAACAGCTACTTTAGAGTAGCAAGAGTCTCTTGAAGCGCCTTGTTTCAGGTTATCGCAAACGCTCTTATCTTTCTTTGCTACGGCAATTGGCTCATAGCAGCTACTTGCCTTTTCGTACTCATCATAATTACTGCCAAAGTGAGCCTGACCACATAAAGCAATATCCTGCTTTGCCACGGCCACCCCAACAATGCAGTACGGTTTTTCAGAGGTTAATTGTTGGCATATTGTGATATCTTTTTTGGTCGCAGCTATGCCAGCGTAACAGTATTCCCACGCATATTGCCATCTGTCTGGATTTTTCAGTTTGTCGCATTCTTTTAAATCGCCAGAAAAAATAGCTACTTTTTCATAGCAGGAATCTATATCAGCTTTCGGCTGAGAAGGGTTGTTGATTTTATCGCAAACTTTATTATCCTGCGTGCCAATAGCTACCCCCTCATAACAGTAATTTTTATAGCCAAAAAAACCTATTTTATCGCAATCGGCAACACTTTTATTAATTTGCCCGAGTTTATTGTAGCACTGCGATTTTTCTTGATCCGTAACGGATTCACACTCTGTAACGCTCATGAACTTAACTTCTCCGGTGTTATTCAGCAACGGCTTTTCGGAATTCTGCGTTGAATTTTGTGTGGAGGGCAATGGTTGCGTACGCGGACTTAGCTTGGTGAATGCAAAATAACCCCCGATTCCCGCAAGTGCAACGACGAGGATAATAAGAAATACGCTAACAAAACCTTTCTGATTCATGATTGTAATAATAGCACACCCCCATCTTCTTTTGTAAGACAACTCAAAAAATAAGTTATAATTTATAAATCAACATGATTAGTCATGAGAAAAATTGGGCGTTCATAGACAGCCAGAACGTGAACCTCGGGATTCGGGAGTCGGGATGGAAACTGGATTTTAAGAAATTCAGAGTGTATTTGAAAGATAAATACGGCGTCGAGAAAGCATATCTTTTCATCGGCTTTATCCCAGAAAATCAAAACCTCTACCGCGCGCTTCAGGAATACGGCTACGTGCTTATCTTCAAGCCGATCATGAAAACGGGAGACGGGATGGTAAAAGGCAATGTGGATGCGGAGCTCGTGCTCCAGGCCATGATTGATTTCGAGAAATACGACAAAGCCGTTATCGTTTCAAACGACGGCGATTTCTATTGTCTCGTAAATTACCTTTATAAGAAAAATAAACTCACAATCGTTATGAGTCCCAATCAGGCAAAATGCTCTGTGCTGTTAAAGAAAGCGGCTCGCGAGAAAATCGCATTTATGAATAATCTTAAGGGAAAACTTGCCCACATATGAAAAAGCACCGCTTGGCGACGGAACACCAAGAAGTGCTTTTTCCTCGTGATTATGAATTGAGTATAGCAAGCCGTTGAGTAAAGTCAAGCCCCCGATAACCCTTTGATTTTCTATCGTATTTCCCCGAGTAAACTCCGTCCAGTCATCTCGGGCGGCTTTTGGATGTTCATGAGTTCGAGGATTGTTGGCGCGACGTCCGAGATGATTCCCAGAATTTCGTTTTTGATGTCGGGCCAGTTCGCGAATTTTCTGTTTTGAAATTCGGCGCCGACGAGATAGAACGGCACGGGATTCGGATCGTGCCCGGTCTCCACTTTGCCTGTTTGCGGATTCATGACTTGTTCGACATTGCCGTGGTCGGAGGTGATGACAAGGAATGCGCCGGAGTCGAGCGCGGCGCGCGCGAGCCGGCCGATCTCGCGGTCAATGCAGGCGACCGCCGCGAGGCACGCATCATAATTGCCGGTGTGTCCAATCGTGTCGGGATTCGAATAATTCGCGAGGATGAAGTCGAACGCCTGATTTTGCAGCGCTTCAATGACGCGGTCCGTGATCTGCGGCGCCATGAGTTCCGGATGTTCTTCGGGCGGCGCATTCGTTGCCGAGGGGATGATGACGCGGTATTCGTTCGGGAAGGGTTTCTCCACGGTGCCGTTAAAAAAGTAGGTGACATGCGCGTATTTGTAGGTCTCGGCGATCCGGAGCTGGGTTTTCCCGACGTCGCTCAAAACCTTCCCGAGCGGTTCCTCCACGCGGTCCGCGGGAAACGCGACGGGCACGGTGAACCGCTCTTCGTACTGGACCATCGTGGCGACGAAAAGATTTCGGAATTTTTTCACGGGGAATTTGTCGAATGCGGGAAGGATAAACGGCTCCGAAATCTGCCGGATGCTGTCTTCCCGGAAGTTGAAGAAAATAACGGCGTCGTTTTCCGCAATCGCGCCCGAGTCCTTCATTGTTGCCATCCGGTACGGCGGAAATTCGTCTTCAACCACATTTTTTTTGTAATTTTCCTCGATTGTCGCGTCGAGATTTTCAATAACCTCTCCGTTTTGCCCCGTGAGGCATTCATATGCGCGTTCAGTAACTGCCCAGTTTTCTTCGCGGTTCATGGCGTAATATCTGCCGGTCAGGGTCGCCAGTTTTTCGCGCGGGATTTTTTTGAGAAGTTCGAGAATAGAATGCGGGGGGCTGTCCTTGCTGTCGGCAAAAAGATGGAGTTTCACGTTCGAGATATTTTCCCGTTTCGCCATCTCGAGGAGCGCGCCAAGATGATCAAGCGAAGCGTGGACACTCCCTTTCGTGAGGAGGCCGACGAGATTCACGGCGGAATTGTGTTCGCGCGCGTGGGCAAACGCGTCTTTGAACGCCTTGTTTGTAAAAAACGTTTCGTCGCGGATCGCCATCGTGATTTTGGGAAAATTTTGGTAGATGACTTTGCCGGCGCCGAGCGTCAAGTGTCCCACTTCGCTGTTGCCAACTTCGCCCCACGGGAGGCCGACCGAAATCCCCGAGGCCTGCAGGGACGTCATCGGGAAATTCTCCGCGAGCCACGCGAATGTCTGCGGATTCGTTTTATGGATCGGGTTCGATTCGTTCTCGGCCCCCAGCCCCCAGCCGTCCAAAATAACAAGTACAACAGTTCGTTTCATGGGAGTAATCGCGAATAACGCAAATTGTTTTCAAATAACGCGAATTCGCGTTATTGATTCCTTATATAGCGTTTAGGTTGCTTGTGTCAAATAGATTGACACGGCTTTTGGTTTGGGTATATACTAATCTCATCAAAGAGTCACTAAACCATTTTGTTCCCTAAAGAACTCATGGAGTAAACCGCGATGCGAACAAAGCGCGAATCCATGCGAATGTTGCGAATGATTTTAGTAGGCAGATATGTGAATCGGATTCGCGTCATTCGCATGGATTTGCATTCATTTTGCATCGCATAAACACTAATGAATAATTTACGGAACATGCGTCATGAATATTTCATTGCCGATTTTGGTCGGCAGCGTGGTTTTGAGTTTGGTCGCGGGATACTTCGCGCGGCGGTTCGCGGCGGGGAAGCAGGCGGCATCAATCGAGGGGAAAATACAGCGGAAGCTAGAGGAATCTGAAGCGCGCGCGAAAGAAATCATTGTTGAAGCGAAAGAGAAAGCCGCTTCCTTTTTGGCGGAAGCAAAGGACGACGAGCGCGAGCGCAAGAATCAAGCATCTGCCCTCGAAACGCGCCTCTTGCACCGTGAAGAGATGCTTGATAAGCGCCTCACGTCTTTGGGGGATGAGGAAACGAAACTGAAATCGAAAAACCAAGCGCTTGAGGGAAAAATAACGGAACTCGAAGAATTGCGGAGCCAGGTTATGAAGCGCCTCGAAACCGTGAGCGGCCTTACGCGCGATGCCGCGCGGGACGAGCTCGTCCGCCGCATGAAAGAAGCGAATCACGAGGAGCTCGCGCAGATGCTCCAGAAGCTTGACAAAGAGCGCCGCGATGAAATCGAGAAAAAATCATCCGACATTATCACGGTCGCGCTCCAGCGGTACGCGCGGTCGCAGGTCGCGGAGCTTACGACGACGGCGTTCCCCCTGGGCGACGAGGATCTCAAGGGGAAAATCATCGGCCGCGAAGGGCGGAACATCCGCGCCTTGGAGCGCGCGACAGGCGTTGAATTCGTGATTGACGAAACGCCGGACAGCATCATCATTTCATCTTTCGATCCCTATCGCCGCGAAGTCGCTCGCCTCGCGCTCGCGAAGCTCATCAAGGACGGCCGGATCCAGCCGGCGAAAATCGAAGAAAAAGTGGAAGAAGCGAAAGCGGAAATCGCGAAGCGCATTATGGAAGTGGGGGAGGCGGCCGTGATGGAGGTCGGCATTTACGACTTGCCGAAAGAGATCGTCCAGCTTTTGGGGCGGCTTCATTTCCGGACGAGCTACGGCCAGAACGTGCTTATGCATTCGATTGAGATGGCGCACATCGCGAGCATGATTGCCGCCGAACTCGGATTGAACGTCGAGGTGGCGAAGAAAGGCGCGCTCCTCCACGACATCGGGAAAGCGATTGACCACGAAGTCGAAGGGACGCATGTCGAACTCGGCCGGAAGATTTTGAAGAAGTATGGCATTGCGGAGAATGTCATCGAGGCGATGCAGTCGCACCATGAGGACTATCCGTACGCCGCGCCGGAGGCGTATGTCGTAACGACTGCGGATATTCTCTCAGCCGGGCGCCCCGGCGCCCGCCGCGACTCGCTCGAGCACTATATAAAGCGCTTGGGAGATCTCGAAAAAATCGCGACGGAGTTTCCGGGCGTGCGTCAGGCATACGCGCTTTCTGCCGGGCGCGAGCTTCGGATATTCGTCATTCCAGAAAAAATAGACGACTTCCGCGCACTCGAGCTTGCTCGCGAGATTGCCAACAAGATCCAATCCGAGTTAAAATATCCGGGCGAGATTAAAGTAAATGTGATTCGCGAGGTAAGGGCGGTTGAGTATGCAAGATAGCTACGAAATACGAATTTCTTACGAATATACGAAAACGAAAAGTGTTATCATTCGTATATTCGTACTGATTCGTATTTCGTAGCGAATATTATGTTTCTCAAGATTTCAAAAATTTTTCTCTACACGCATGCATAAAAAAATTACTCCGATTGTTTTGATGGTAATTGCCGTTGCCGCGATTGGCGGGTATTTTGCGCGGCAGAAGTATTCTGTGCCGGCGACTGGCCAAAATCAAAAAAAACTAGTTGCTCCAGATGCTCCTGCTCTTAGTTACGCTCCAAGTCCGCCGAGCCCAAAAGCTTATATACAAATTACTTGGAATTATTATGTCGCGAACTATTTTAATATCTATCGCTCAACCGACCAAATTAACTGGCAAAAAATTCAGGGAAATTATCCGCAAATTGGGCATGCGGCAATGGACTCTGACTTTCCGAAAGGCGCAAAAACTCTTTATTACCGGATAACTTCAGCTGACGGGAAGGGTAACGAAAGCCATCCTTCACCCACTACTTCCGTAAATTTAGATGAAACGGCGGATTGGAAAACGTATAAAAATGATGAATATGGTTTCGAGTTCGGCTATCCTGTTTTGTGGGAAATTATTAATTACCCTTCGAATGCTTATGGCATCGGTTTTGTTTTGCAGGCATCGGATTACAGCGGGTTAAAAATAATTACCTTTAAAATTAAGCAGCAGACCCTAAAACAATATCTCGAAGCAGGAGATAAGGTAAACCAAACTGCCTACGAAGGTTCTCCATCGAAAACTATCCTTAGTACTAAAGAAATTACAGTGGCTAATTTTCCAGCAATTCAACGTGAGGAGAGCTGGCTCGCCGCTGGATTTACAACTATTGTTACCTATCTGAAAAAAGATGATATTGTGTATTCGTTTCAGCTTCAAGTAAATTCTTCTGGCATATTTACTGCGAGCGACCAGATAACCTACAATAAGATCCTCTCCACGTTCAAATTCATTCAATAGTCTAACAGCCCTGCCTGCCGGCAGGCAGGAAAAACCTAAAAGCCATGCTATTAAAGGCCTCCAAATTTTTTCTCTACGTTTCGGTTTTCAGCATTCTTATCGTCCTCACGACGACGTTTTTCCCGTTCATCGGCGGGAAGTACTATTTTTACCGGACGGCGACCGAGCTCGCGCTTTTGTGTTTTGTCCTCTGGTGGGGATTTCAAGCGAAAGCGGGCGAGGCGAAGGCGCTCTTTTCAAAGATTTCCGATCAACCCCTTTTTCTCGCGGTATCGGCATTTGTTGCCGCGTTTATGCTCGCGACTCTTTTCGCGAATGACATGCACGCGGCGTTCTGGTCTAATTTCGAGCGGGGCGACGGCGGATTTCAGATGATCCATTACTATATTTTCTTCGTTCTTGCGGTCATGTTGTTTGCATCGGACGCCGATTGGAAGCGGCTATTCCGGGTTGCAATCATTGCGGCGACGTGCATGATTTTGTACGGGGTCATAGGATATTACCAGCAGTACGACCGCGCGAAGTACGCGGGTCAAAAGGATTATGTCACTCCGTTTTGCTACCTAAAAACCGTTGCCTACGATCAAGGGCGCCCGCGGCTCCAAGAAACATGCCCCATTAACTTCATCACTCCGTATCAAGGAGAGTCCCCTCGGGGATTTTGGAAGACCTTGACCGTAGCCCGTTTTCAGGGATCGCTCGGCAATCCCGCGTATGTCGCGCCGTATCTTTTCTTTGCGATGTTTTACGCGCTCTCTCTGTGGGCACATCCCTCAAAACGAACATGGCTGGGAACGCTCTGGATCCGGCACGTGTTCTACGGCGCGATAGTTACTCTCTTCCTCTTTTTCTTCGCGTTAAGCCAGACGCGCGGCGCTTTCATTGGGCTCTCCGCCGCTCTCTTCGCCTTTTTTGCCTATCTTCTCTTTTCGTGGCCGCACGGCAGGCGGAAGATTTTTCTCGCGCTCGCCTTCGTTGTCCTGCTCTTCGGAACACTCTTTTATTATCGCGATACGAAATTCGTGAAAGAACTTCCCGGAGGCAGATTTTTCAGCGTAAGTTTGAGCGACCAGACAATACGTACCCGTGCATGGACGTGGAATTCCGCGTGGCAGGGATTCAAAGAGCGGCCGATCCTGGGCTGGGGGCCGGAGAATTTCAGCGCGGTCTTCGACAAATATTTTGATCCGCGCCACTACATTCCCGGAACTGATTCGGAAACATGGTTCGACCGCGCGCACAACGTCGTCTTCGATTATTTGGCAGAAACCGGCATTATTGGGTTTCTGTCCTACGTGGGGATATTCGCCGTTTTCTTTTACGAGTTCGCAAGGAAAATGGCCTCGCGGCGGCGTGGCGAGCCGCACGGGCAAACAGTTCCGGCAAATCGTTTCGAGCACGCGCTCCTCATTGCGTTGCCCGTCGGCTACCTCGTGCAAGGGCTCGCGCTCTTTGACGTCCTCCCTATTTACCTCAACCTCTTTCTCTTCTTGGCGTTCGCCACCTATCTTTTTTCGCGAACTCAGCCGGCCGCGCGCAATGCCGTCATTATATGAACATGAGCAATTCAACAATCCGTTCAATTATCGCATCCGTTCTCGCCGTCATTGTCGCCATGGCGTGGTATTTCGGTTCCTATCGGCCATTTCAGAAATCCCAGATTTTCGTCCGCGTCATTTCCGCGAAAAACAGTTTCCAGTCGCTTCATGAACTTGAGGATACGTTCGGAGAGGTGTTTGATTACCCATCGCCTATCGGCCAAGAAGAACTGGTCCGGAACATGACGAGTTATATTTTGAATTTTATCCAGCAAACGAATGATCCGAATCTTATCGTGCCATTGACGCAGTACGCGGAGCGCTATTACGCGCCCATTATTGCGCGGGGGAGCGGCATGAGTTTTGGGCAGGACTTGTATCTTATGGGAGTGATCAACGAAGTGACGCTTGTCAAAACGAAAGACCCGAAATATCTTACGGCGGCCCACAATTATTATGCGAAAGCGCTCGAGCTTGGCCCGATGCGCCCCCAAGCGCTTTTCGGGATGTTTGATGTCTATCGGTTCGAGGGGAATGTCGAGGGCGCGAAAAAAATTGCCGATCAGATTCTTGCGCAGTGGCCGAACGAAACGAAAACCCGCGACGCGCTCGCGAACTTCTTGAAGCAGGCTAAGTGATCGCACGAATCACGAATTTTCTAAGAATGTACGAATGGATTCGAAACGTTCACCATAAATTCGTACTGATTCGTAATTCGTTCAATCTCCGAGATTGACGGATGAACAATATGTCTATATAAAGGGATGGTATGAAAAAAGCCCTTGTGACCGGTATTACTGGCCAGGACGGTTCCTATCTTACGGAACTGCTCCTCAAAAAAGGATACGAAGTGCACGGCATAATCCGCCGCGCATCCACATTCAACACCGGCCGTATTGATCATATCTATCAGGACCCGCACGACGAAACGCGGCGGGTGCATCTTCACTTCGGCGATCTTGCGGACGCGAACACGATCCGCAAGCTGATCTATAAAATACAGCCCGACGAGATTTATAACCTCGGCGCGCAATCGCACGTGCGGGTATCATTTGATATTCCGGAATACACGGCGAACGTGACGGGGCTGGGAACGCTTCGCCTACTCGAAGCCATTAAAGATTTTGAGGAGCACATCGGCAAGAAAATAAAATTCTATCAGGCGTCGAGTTCGGAGATGTTCGGCGCGGCGCCGCCGCCGCAGAACGAAGAGACCGCGTTTTATCCGCGAAGCCCCTACGGCGTTGCGAAAGTGTTTGCGTACCACACGGTGCGGAACTACCGCGAAGCGTACGGCATCTATGCGGTAAACGGCATTCTCTTCAATCACGAATCGCCGCGGCGCGGAGAAACATTCGTGACGAAAAAAATCACCCGTGCCATTGCGCGCATTAAAGCCGGGCTTGATCAAAAAGTCCATCTCGGCAATCTGGACGCACGGCGGGACTGGGGCTACGCGCCGGAATACGTTGAGGCCATGTGGCGGATGCTCCAGCAGCCCGAGCCGGAGGATTACGTGATCGGCACAGGGGAGTCGCACTCGGTCAAGGACTTTGTGAGCGCGGCATTCGCGCATGCCGGCATGCCCGATTGGGAGAAGTATGTAGGCATTGATCCGCGCTACTACCGTCCGACCGAAGTGGAGCGGCTCATGGCCGATCCCCGCAAAGCAAAAGAGAAACTCGGCTGGGAAGCGAAAACAAAATTCGACACGCTTGTGAAAATCATGGTAAAGCACGACCTCGAAAAAAACGGGCTCACGGAAGACGCGAAGAAGATAGAGATAGGTTAGGATTTAGGATAACTCTCTTCCGTGACGGTTGCGAAATTTATCTTAGCTCACAACACTCCAACATTCTTGAGAATGTTGGAGTGTTGTTTTTTGGGAAAATAAAAAAGCGCAGCCGGTGTGACTGCGCGATCGAGAATTTCCCAAAGTTTCCCCTACGGCTTGAGAACGAACTTCGTCATGTCCTGGTTCTGTTCGTCAAACTGAGCAGAGGAGAAGCAGGTCATCGTGGTTCCCGGATTGAGATAAAACGTGTGGGCGGTGTACGGCGGGATTTTTACCACGCTCAACGGCTGGAGTTCCGTTATCTCCTCTGCCCCGATCGGATTTCCATCTTCGCCAATCGGGCGCGTAATGACGACGCCGCCGCCCCGCAGAATAGTGAAAACTTCGAATTTCCCCCTGTGGAAATTATTTCCGAGCGGGATTCTCTCTTTGACCTCAAAGTGCTGTATCGAGAAGCCGTCGCCATTGCATTCGGCAATGGCCCGGCGGTTGTCTTCGTGCACGGGCGTGATTTTTCCAACAAAGAACATTCGTTTCCTCCGTATCCAAGATTCAAGCTACCGCGTATATCCTACTGCGTCTTTTAATAAAGTCAAGCGTGTCGTACATTGACTCGTCTCTTTTGGGATGGTAATTTTGAACTACTTCTTATGGATCTTAAAGATAAAAAAATCCTTGTGACGGGCGGGGCGGGGTTTCTCGGCTCGCGCATCGTGGAGAAACTTATCGAGCGCGGCGTGGCGCGGGAGTATATTTCCGTGCCACGATCCCGTGACTTCGACCTTCGTTCGGCTGAAGCGTGCGCGCGGGCGGTTTTGGGGCAGGACATTGTCATTCACGCGGCGGCGACGACGGGCGGCATTGTGTTTCACGAAGAACATCCGGCAAAAGTTTTCTACGACAATCTGATGATGGGGGTTGAACTTATGGAAGCATCCCGCAAAGCGGGAGTGGAAAAGTTCGTCACGATCGGGAGCGCGACCGAATATCCCGAAAACGCCCCGATCCCGTATGCCGAAGAAAATCTCTGGCTTGGAATCACGGAGCCGATTCATATTCCGTATACGATTGCAAAGAAAATGCTTTTGGTGCAGGGGACGGCGTACCGCGCGCAGTATGGATTCAATGCAATCCATCTCTTGCTTACGAATATGTACGGGCCGGGTGAAAAATTGGAACGTGAATATGTCATCCCCTCGGTCATCAAAAGAATATGGAAGGCGATGCAGGAAGGAAAAGAAGTTATCGAAGTGTGGGGAACAGGGCGTCCGACGCGGGATTTTCTCTACGTTGATGATGCCGCGGAAGCCGTTGTGCTCGCGCTGGAGAAGTATGATAAACCGGAACCGGTGAATATCGGTTCCGGTTTCGAGGTTTCGATTGCGGAGCTTGCGCACATGATTGCCGAAATTATGGGATTTACCGGAAAGATTTTCTGGAATACAGAGAAACCCGACGGCCAAATGCGGCGTGTTTTGGACACGCGCCGCGCCGAGCGGGAGTTCGGCTTCCGCGCGAGGACGGATTTCAAAACGGGGCTCACGGCGACGGTCGAGTGGTATCAGCAAGAAATAGAAAGATCAAATATCAAAAATTAAAATGACAATGCAAAATGAAAAGTTTCGCCGACTATTTTTAAAATTTTAATCTGTCATTTTAATCTTTGATTTTTACATTTTAATTTATGGAACATATTGAAAAAAAACGGATTGTTGTGACGGGCGGGGCGGGGTTTTTGGGCTCACACGTTGTCGCCGAACTCGTCGCGCGCGGCGCAACCAAAGAAAATATTTTCATCCCGCGCTTGGAAGAATTTGACCTGCGAAAGTGGGAAGATTGCGAGCGGGTTGTGGGATACGGCGAAATTGTAATTCATTTGGCCGCGAAAGTCGGCGGCATCGGATTCAATCAAGAAAAGCCCGGCGAGCTTTTTTACGACAATATCGTAATGGGCGCGCAGATGATCGAGGCGGCGCGCAAAGCAGGCGTTGAAAAGTTCGTGGCGCTCGGCACGATTTGCGCCTATCCCAAATTCACGCCGGCGCCGTTCAAGGAAAATGATTTGTGGAACGGCTATCCGGAAGAAACGAACGCGCCCTACGGCTTGGCAAAAAAAGCGCTCCTCGTGCAGGCGCAGGCATATCGCGCCGAGTACGGCATGCATATTATTTTTCTTCTGCCGGTTAATTTATACGGCCCGGGTGACACGTTCGATCCGCGCCGTTCGCACGTGATGCCCGCACTCATCAAAAAATTTGCCGATGCGAAAAAAGAAAATAAACCATTTGTTGATTTGTGGGGGACGGGCCGGCCGACGCGGGATTTTCTTTATG
>OBEQ010412075.1_pt1 | contig 25085 bp, 21 predicted proteins | sample 1670901 | NCBI WGS metagenome assembly OBEQ01 (sample SAMEA104232315, study PRJEB22302) | groundwater metagenome | biome: forest; feature: aquifer; material: groundwater | place: USA | collected 2011-08-07 | depth 5.4 m | reverse complement strand
CTTTACAACTTCAGGCTATCTTTATCTTTACGAATCTTCTGATACGACGGATACTCTTCATTCCACAACCCGAGTTGTCTCTTCCTCTTCTTCTGTAAGTGTAACGGACAACTTTGATGCTTACGCGGCTTCCACTTATCCCAAAGCTTATTATGCCACTTTTGAATCATCAGATATTACTGGATACTCTGTTGTGGGGCCAATTACGCTGAGTGCTACGGCTAGTCTTGGACGAGAGGAAGCCGGTGATGGCACTCTCTCTGATGAACCACAAAGCACGGATGATAGTGCCGACACCGACGGCGATGGCCTCTCCGACAGTGAGGAAGCCACCTTGGGCACCGACCCCAATGATCGCGATACCGACAACGACGGCTATTCCGATGGCTTTGAAGTCACCGACGGCACCGATCCCACCGATTGGGATACCGATGATGATGGCGTCATGGATGGGGGAGATCGTTGCGCCGATACGGTGGCACGCAACAGCAACGATACGGTTGATTCCTACGGTTGCGCCTTGTCGCAAACCGATTCCGATTCCGATGGTTTGTCCGATTATGATGAGCGCTATTATTACGATACCGATCCACACAACACCGATTCCGATGGTGACGGACTCACCGATGGCGACGAGGTAAATATTTATGGCACCAATCCACGTTATGCCGATACCGATCACGATGGAATCAACGATGGTGATGATACCTCCGGCAACGTTGTAGGCGGTTCCCTCACTGCAAAACTTTTGGCGTTGGATGGTACTACGCAGGATTATCTGGGTTATTCGGTCGCTGTCGACGGGGATGTCGCTGTTGTCGGAGCCTGGGGGGATGCTGATATTTATTATAATGCCGGGTCTGCTTATGTGTTTCGTTGGGACGGCTACGAATGGATCGAGGAGACCAAACTTGTCCCCAGCGATACGTATGGGGACGACCGTTTTGGTTATTCCGTAGCGATTAGTGGTAACGTGATTGCCGTTGGTTCCTTGTATGATGACAGTTGTGCGCCTGGGGCCGGTTCGATTTATGTTTATCGTTACGACGGAAGCCGTTGGAATCAGGAGCAGGAGCTTAAGGCAAGTGACTGTGCCACTCAGGATTTTTTAGGGTTCTCTGTGGCTGTTGACGGTGATCGGATTATCGCGGGGGCTCTTTTATATGGTCGGGATTATTCAGGAGCCGCTTATGTTTTTAATTGGAACGGCTCTACTTGGTCGCAAGAAAGCAAGCTAACGGCTAGCGACGCCGTTGCCAGCGATGTTTTTGGCGTTGCAGTAGATATTGAAGGAGATGAAGCGGTTGTGGGGTCAAACCAAGCGAATGTCGATTCGAAATCAGATGCCGGGGCCACTTACGTCTTTAATAGAACGGACACAACGTGGATTCAAACCACCAAGCTGACTGCCAGTGATGGATCTGCCGGAGACCGTTTTGGTACTTCTGTTGCCATCAGCGGGAAAGTTATTGCCGTTGGTGCCCCCTATTCCACTTATGCATCCACCTCGCAAGCAGGAAAAGTTTATCTTTATCAGAACAGCGGTTCCACCTGGAGTAGTAATGGAACCCTGACTGTCAGCGATGCCGCCACCGGAGATTATTTTGGCTATTCCTTATCCCTCAACGGGAATTTCATGATGGTAGGAGCCTATGGCGATTATGTTCCGGTGTATGGCTCGGCCTATGGCTATGAGTATGATGGCTCCCGTTGGAACGAGATTGCCCATTTGACAACGACGGATGCTTCTTCTTCCTACACATTTTATGGCTTGTCAGTGGGAGTTTCTTCCGATGGTTTAGGTGTGGTGGGGGCTTATGGAGATACGGACAATGGGAGTTCCGCCGGAGCTCTTTATACTTATGACCTCACCGATTCCGATAATCTCGCCGATCCCGATTCCGACGGAGACGGGATTCTTTATCAGTATGATTTGTGTGCCGATACGGCTCCCGTGGATAGCAGTGACACCATTAATTCGGACGGTTGTGCCCTTTCGCAAATTGATTCCGATGGTGACGAACTCAGTGATTACTACGAAAATTTTTATGGCACCGATCCAAATAATCCCGACAGCGATGGTGACACTTTGTCGGATGCGGAAGAAGTGATGATGGGAGAATCACTTGCCTCGTTTACCGGGAGCACTAATAATTCATTGGGAAGCGCCGTAGCCGTCGATGATGGTGTCGCCCTGGTTGGTGCTTATGGGGACAATCAAAATGGTGCGCTTGCTGGTGCCGCTTACGTTTACCGTTGGTCGGGGTCGAGCTGGAATTATGAAGCCAAACTTACCGCCAGCGATCCTCATGCGATTGATTTTTTGGGAAGATCGGTGGCCATTGACGGAGACCTTGCCGTGGTGGGGGCCATCTGGGCGGATGGCAATGTCACCGATTCCGGTGCGGCGTACGTCTACCGTTACAACGGATCAACCTGGAGCCAAGAAGCCAAGCTCATCGCCAGTGACGGTTCCACCTCTTATGATTATTTTGGTTATTCGGTAGCAGTTCATGGGGATATGATTTTGGTTGGATCCATTTACGGTTTGGGAAGCGGCGCCCATTCGGGGGCGGTGTATGTTTACCGGTATGATGGTTCAAGTTGGAATCAAGAAGACAAACTGATAGCCGAAGATGACAGCACATCAACCGGTTATTTTGGCCGATCGTTGTCAATCGATGGCAACAATCTCATTGTCGGCGCCATGAATGATTATTGGAATGGGGGCGCTGCTTATGTTTATCATTACAACGGTCGTATCTGGGATTATCAAGCCAAACTCACTCCAGCGGACGGAGGGGTGTCGGGAAATTCGGCATCGATTTCCGGGGACGTAGCCATCGTGGCGGCCACTTCTTCTTCGGCTTCCGTTGCCGGAAAAGTTTACGTTTATCGCCGCACCGATTCGGTGTGGAATGAAGAAGCCACGTTAACGGCCAGCGATCAGGTGAATCAGTCGTTTGGTGAATCGGTGGGAATCAACAGAAACACCATTCTGGTAGGATCTCCCCACTGGAACAATGATGGTGAAATTGACGACGGTGATGAGGCTTATCTTTTTTATTGGGACGGCGCCGCCTGGACTCAAACCACCGTTTTAAATTCCGGCGACGCCGGAGGGGCGGATAGTTTTGGAAATGCCGTGGCTTTGAATGGAAGCACAGCTCTTGTTGGTGCGTTAACAGATGATGAGAATGGCGTTGATTCCGGCTCTGTCTTTTTCTTTGATGCCACACCACCGATGAATCCAACTCTCTCTGATACCGACGGTGATGGCCTGCCAGATGCCACCGAAGTTTATCTCGGCACCGATCCGAATAACGCGGACACCGATGGCGACGGCATCGCGGATAATGTGGATAGCGATCCGCTAATCGCCATCGATTCGGATGGCGACGGCATCCCCGACGGAAGCGACTTGTGTCCCGAAACTACCACACTTCCTGATGATTATGTTTACGACGAAAATGGTTGTGTTGTCCTTGAGTCTGATGTTGACAATGATGGTGTAGGAGATTCGAGAGATATCTGCTCTTCAACATCTCCCGTCGATTCTAACGATACAGTCAATGCCGACGGTTGCTCTCTGTCGCAAATCGATTCCGACGGAGACAGTCTCAGCGATTATCAAGAACTGTATGTTTACGGCAGTAGCCTCTCCGACACCGACAGCGATGATGATGGTTTGACCGATTACGACGAAGCCATCGTCTATGGCACAGATCCAAATAACGCCGACACCGACGGCGACGGCATTTCCGATTATGTAGAGATTGGAAGCAAATCGTCGACAAAAATTCTGGCTAGTGATGGAGCGGCCTATGATGATTTTGGTCATACCGTGGCCATGGATGGAGACCTGCTGGTTGTGGGAGCGCCGGTTAATAATTATGGCGCAGCCTATGTGTATCGCTGGAATGGAACCGCCTGGAATCAAGAGGCCAAGCTCACCGCCAGTGATGGAAGCGCCAATGACCACTTCGGCTATTCCGTGGCCATCAGCGGGAATGTGATCGTCGTGGGATCCATTTACAACAATATTTGGGGAGCGGCTTATGTCTATCGCTACAACGGTTCGAGTTGGATACAAGAAACTAAATTTCAGGTGACGATGTCGGGAGGGGGCTACTTCGGATCTTCCGTCGCGGTGAAGGGAAATGTGGCTGTTGTAGGAGCCGGTTTCGATATGACGGGGGGATCCTATACCGGTTCGGCCTATGTGTATCGTTACAGTGGTTCGAGTTGGAATCAAGAGACGAAGCTTTTGGCAAGTGACGGGGCTAATTATGACTATTATGGTTATTTTGGTGTAGCGGTTTCTGAGGATGTCATCATCGTGGGATCCTACGGGGCTGATGACGGGGAGATCGTCAATTCAGGGGCCGCCTATGTTTATCGTCGGATCAGTTCAGTCTGGATTGAAGAAAAAAAACTTAAGCCTACTTCCCCCAAAACTCAGGGTTATTTTGGGGGGGCCATTTCTCTTGGTGATGACGAGACGGTGATTATCGGAAGTACCAACGGCGATGCAGCTAGCGTCTATCGCTACGATGGATCCGATTGGAAGGAAGAGCCAATCCCGATGCCGACAGATGATCCCACGGGGGCGCAGGACTTTGGGGTCTCGGTGTCAATCCAGGGAGATTTAGCTCTTGTTGGGGCCTACGCGAATTATCTAGGAACTAGTTCCGGGGCTGTTTACTTATATCGTTTTAATGGCTCCAGTTGGAACGAAGAAGAAAAGCTGACAGCCAGGGACGGGGAAGCGAGGGATTATTTTGGTATTTCTGTGGCTCTCAGCGAGAATAATGCGGTCATCGGAGCCAACGCCGATGACGATCAAGGCATCAATTCCGGATCGGTCTACATTTATCAGAATTTGTATGTCTCCAACACCACCAACCCTCTTCTCGCCGACACCGATAGTGACGGTTATTTGGATGGTATCGATCCCAATCCCCTTGTCGCGGAGGATACCGACGGCGATGGAGTTTATGACGGCTATGAGGTGAGTGAAGGAAGTAACCCAAATGATTCGTCATCAACCCCCTGCATCCCACCAACATCAGGGACCGATTGGACGATCACCCACAATTGCACCTTTTTTAATTCCAAAACCTGGTCCGGTAATTTATATGTCCAAAGTAGTGCGGTAATGACAATTCCGTCTGGCCTCTCGCTCGATATGGATTTTACTCAAAAGAAGTTGGTTGTTTCATCTGGGAGCGGGGTTTTGATTCAGAATGGGGGAAGTTTACGTTAACAACGAAAAGGAGACACCATGAAAAAACAAATCATGACCGTTTTATTAACAGGAATTGTCCTGTTTCTATCAACAAAAACTTTTGCCACAGTGGTGGCTACGGATGTTCAATGTACGTCCGCCTGTATTTCAGCGACTGAGATCGCCAGCAGTGCCGTCACATCAACCAAAATTCAGAGCAGTGCAGTGACCTCGGCTAAGATCCAAGACAGCGCCGTCACCTCGGCTAAGATTTCGGATGGAACCATTACCAGTGCCGATATTCTGGATGGCACGATTGCCAATACCGATATTTCAAGCATTTCTGCTTCAAAAATTAGTGGATCATTGAATGCCGACACACTGGACAGCCTTGATTCGTCCAACTTCGTGAGCACAAGTGGTGGCACGATTGGCAGCCTTACCGTGACGAATGGCAATATCACCTCCAGCGGCGATATTTGCATCGGGGTGTGTCCTTAAAAAAGGAGAAAACTATGAAAAAAATAATTTGCTTGTTTCTTTTTACACTGGTGATGGGCTTGGCTTATGCCAGCACTTCATTTGGATCTCCTCCAGCTGGAACTTACACAAGTGGGTTAACCTGCGACTGGCTTCCAGACTCGCCAACGGGCGCTCTCATTGTCGGCATTGACGGAAGCGCCATGCCGAATTCTTTCACTTTTCAGATAAACCAAGATTCGACTCCAAGTTTTTGTGTGGCCTACGAACAGATTACCTATGATGGTAGCGTCAGCGGAGCGACGGCCACCGCAAACACGAAGGTGATCTATGCCCAGGTTTTAGCCGCCCTGATGCAAGGCAAACAAGTGATTGTCTGCGGTCAATACGCCTATACCGCGGACGGCGGCCATTCCTGTCTGGCCAAAGCGATTCGGATAATTTCGTATTAAGGAAAAATGACGTGATTGGTGATTTAAATCTGCGTCAAAAATTTGAGAGATTCCACAACCGAAGCGTTGGCGCTGGGCAGAAAAGAAATGGGGTTTTTAAAATGATCTTTGATTTGCGTCACAAACTCATCAATCCACGATGGAGCCAATACGGCGACGCCGCTAAAATCAAGTTCGATAACCTCACTGGAGGTCGACGGCTTAAAATAGGCCGCAAAAACACGCGAGGCTTCAAGGCCGGATGGCCTCGAAATAAGCATGTCGCCGAATTTTTTTATTTCCACTTTCATGATAAATCCCATCGTATCAATGTCATGGTTCCCTGGGCGACTTCTTGTCCAGCTTTTAAAGACATCACTTTTTCGATCTCTGTTGTCAAGCCGCCCAATACCATGATGCCAGAACCGGACTGGCAAAACAAGCCGCGATTAGAATTGCCGTTGATCACTTTCCGCACAAATTTGAGCCCATTTCCGCGACGTTCGGGAAAACGCCCCGATACCGCTTTTGAAAAAGCAATTTCAATGGCTTGTTGTTCATCTGTCAAATGGGATTCGACAGTTTTAAGCGACGACAAAATTCCCCGCCCACGATCGGCCAGAGCAACAGTAACAGAAGCGGGTTCGAGCGCATAACCAAACCAGCACCCCGGCAGATCGATCCACTGCCCCAAATTATGATCAAAACTATTATTTCCCGCTTCGCCAACAATCGCCACCAAAAGAGAAGCGTCATTGGCATTTTTATTTTTTTTGAGAAACAAGCGCAAAAAAGAATCGAGCCGCGCCTGAAAAATATCCCGTGTGGCGCAATAACTCGCCACATCCGGCGATTTTTTGCGGCCCAGCCAGTAATCCACAACATCAGTTGTAACGTCGGATACCATCTCAAGTTCTTATATCATCCAAGAGGGAATTCACAAGGCGGAAAAATAAAAAAGTCGCTAAAGTGTTACAAGCAAATCGATAGACTTTTTTGGAATGGAATGACACTTGTTGAAAACTGAACGTGTATGAAAGTGAAGGGAATTAAAAAGGATATATATTACGAATTAGATAATATGTGGAGCCATCGTCAACAATATCATCCAGAGATAAGGGCATATTCTTTGGCCAACAGAGAATAATGTTCTGGCAAGAATTTGAGCAGTAAAATTTCTTGTTCTTTCAAAGGGCGCACCACCTTGGCGGGAGAGCCCATCGCCAAATGCCCCGGCGGGATTACGGTATTTTCGACCACCATTGAGCCTGCCGCTACTATCGACCCTTCCCCCACCACAACATGATCCATCACAATCGAGCCCATTCCAATCAAACTTCCATTCCCAACGGTGCATCCGTGCAGAATAACCCGATGCCCAACCGTCACTTCATCTCCAATAACAGTTGGAGCTGGAGCGGGACCGTTGCGATTAGAAACATGAACGGTGGAAAGATCTTGAATGTTGGTTCGTTTTCCAATCCGAATGGAATTCACATCTCCACGAATAACAGTCTGAAACCAAACAGACGATTCTTCACCAATTTCAACATCACCAATAATAACAGATTGCGGAGCTAACCAAGCGGTGGTGTGAATTTTAGGGGAAATTTTATTGAAAGGGATTAGCATAACTTAATGTCTATCCCCGTCCGCTTCAGGCGGACGAGGATGACTGAGTACAGTCACATCTTATATTTTCCAAAATCTTCCGGTGATAAATTTTCTAAAATCTCCGCCCACTTCTGTTCTTTGATTTGGCCGTCCTGAACCCCTTTTGATAAATCGATGCGACGTGATTTTTCCATCACCTTTTTATCCACAAAAATTTCGGACTTCATCCGCAAAGCCAAAGCAATGGCATCCGATGGACGACTGTCCATGACATATTTGAAATCATCTTTTTGGAGATGGATACGCGCAAAAAAAGTGTTATCCGTTAAATCGGTCACCTCGACTCGGGTTACTTTCACGCCAAAAGTCTCGAGAATATTTCGCATCAAATCGTGAGTCATGGGACGCGACAGCTCTATCTTTTCAAGCTCGGTGGCAATGGCTGAGGCTTCGATCAAGCCAATCCAAATCGGCAACGCCATTTTTTCATCGAGATCTTTCAAAATAATGATCGGCATATTGGTAAAAGGATCAATCGTTAAGCCTGTCACTTTCATCCTAATCATTTCTTCAGTCATATTATTGGGGCCCTTTCGGCCCGTTTGTTGCTACTCGCATTAATGGATTTCGGGCCTCAAATGGCCCCAAACTTAAGTGCACCATCCGCCTCAGGCGGAATGGTTCGCTTTTTATACCAATTCTCCCATCAGCGAAAAAGGATTCGCACGTGTCACTTTAAAGTTTACAAATTTTCCCACCCACTCTTCTGCTTTTGTCCCCTGTGTCTTTTCGTCAAAGGGCATGTGACAAATTTTATTGGTGCCTGTTCTTCCATTGAGAGTTTGCCCCAAATCGTCACAGGATTCAACCAACACTTCTTGAGTGGTTCCCATCAATTTTTGATGACGGCCCAAAGCAATCTCTCGCTGAAGATCCATCAACACTTCTAGCCTCGCTTCTTTTTCTTTTATCGGAATATCATCCACCAACTTTAACGCTTGTGTGCCGGGACGAGGTGAATAAATAAAAGTGAAACTCATTTCAAAACTGACTTCTTTCATCAGGTTCAGGGTTTCGCAAAAATCTTTGTCAGTTTCTCCTGGAAAACCAACAATAATATCGGTGGAAAAAACAAGATCATCACGCACTTTTTTTAACTTGTCGATCAACCCCAAATAATCTTCACGAGTATATCCGCGTCGCATCGATTCGAGAATACGATTAGAACCCGATTGAACCGGCAAATGCAAATGCGAACACAACATTTTCAAATCCCGATAACAGGCCACCAGATCGTCGCCAACATCTTTAGGGTGCGACGTGGTAAAGCGAAGACGCGAAAGTGTCGTTTCTCGCGCAATTTTTGTCAGCAACTGGGCAAATGTCAGCTCGCCTGGTTTTTTAAAACCATACGAATTGACGTTCTGTCCAAGCAACGTCGTTTCTTTCACCCCTAAATCAACCAACTGTTTTATTTCAGAAATTATTTCGGAACTGGGGCGCGATACTTCCGCTCCACGAACACGCGGCACCACGCAAAAGGCACAAACATTGTCGCAACCTTTCTGAATATTTACAAAAGCCTTGACGCGATTTTCTGAGTCTTGGGGAATCAAATTAACAAAAGCAAAATCTTGGCGAGAATCGAAATGAGTTTTGACAATTTGTTTTTGATGCCCTTCAAATTTTGACTTTTGAATTTCGGCGACCATCTCGGGCAAATGACGAATGGCGTCGGGGCCAAAAACCATATCTAAAAATGGAAAACGTTTAGCGAGTTTGTCTTTTTCCTGTTGCGCCACGCACCCCGCCAGCCCCACAATCAAATTTGGATTTTCCTCAGCGTAGGGACGCACCCTTCCCAAATCACTATAAATCTTTTGCACCGCTTTTTCCCGGATGCTGCAGGAATTGATCAGGATTAAATCGGCGTCGGCTAAATCGAGAGCCATCGAATACCCCATGCGAGATAAAAGCCCACGCATTTGCAGTGAATCTTGCTCGTTCATCTGACAACCGTAAGTCTTAATATAAGCTTTGGGCAAAGGGGTTAACACAGGTGTGAGGTAACATGACTAAAAAGTCTCGTCCACTTTCATATTGTCGAGAATTTTATTCACTTCGGCGTCAACATCGACATCTCCCATCACTTCAAAAAAATCGTCCGATGCAAACTCTTCAGCTTTGCGTTGAAACCGATTTCCATCCCGCAGATCTTGCTTGATCGTCTCGAGATAATTATCGGGATGCTTCTTCATGATGTGGTCAACATATTTATTCAGGTTAACAATTGATTTTTTGCGGGTCTTTTCGCGGATTTTTTTCCAGTTTTTAAGATAGTGAAGTCGACAGTACCCCAGTGTGCTCTGTTCGTTTTGGCACTCCTCTTCCTTGCACAATTTAATGGCCCGCTTGGTCATGAATTACAATTTTGCTAATTATTTTAAAGGGTTAAGACCTTCCCCTCTCTTTTTTGTAAAGAACTTCCGTTTAAATGTCAAGGGTGATCTTTTCTTTTCTTGTTCGCTTTATCGAGGGCTGCTTGAAAACGACTGGCGTGACGGGCAAAAAGAGATTTTTCTCCTTCAATTTCAGCTTTGAGTTCTTCTCCTAAAGCTTCACGGGTGGACCCTTTAAGGTAACGGGCATCGCGGAGACGAGTAAAAATCAAAAAAATAGATCCGAGAATAAAAACTAAAATAAAAAAGAAAAGCAGCATAAGATTCTAAAGCTTACTCGACATTGAGAGTAGCCAATAACGCCTCTTTAATCTGCGCCAGTTTTTCCTTCAAAATAATTTTCTTTCCAAAAATATCTTTCACATAAAAAACATCACTCACCTGCTCTACTTTTGTCGAAATTTTAGAGACATCCACATAACATCCCTGTTGGTTTAAAACCCGCATGATATCGTAGAGAAGCCCCAAACGATCGTGGGCGTAGACGTCAATCACCGTATAATAAGCCGAAACATCGTTATCAACCGCTACACGGCTTTCCGCCTTTTGAACCGGTTTTTTGGCGAGATAGTCAGGGACTTTTCGGCGCGCAATCAATTCTTCCACTTTCGTTTTTCCAAACATGACCTCTTTGAGACTTGTCGCCAGTTCTTTAAAATAATCTTCACGGCGGATCGCTTGTCCCTGAGCATTCGTAAGCCCCACAACGACAAGAACATGCCCATCGGTTGTTTGAAAAAGATCCACCTTGAGAATATTAAGAGCATACGCCAAACAAATTCCGGTCACCTGGGCCAAGACTCTTGGCGTATTGAGCGTATAAATTTGTAGCTCATTCATGGCAAGCTCGGAAAGAATTCGAGACGAGACAGCGACTTGTTCATCTTTTCCTTTTATAAAAATTTGGATATGTCTCTCGACTTCCTCATCATTAACGGCAAAAAAGTAGCGGGGAGGCATCATACTCAAAAAATGCTGGACCTTTTCACGCTTGTACTTTTCTCCCATTTTATCGAGAAGAGTCATTTTCATACGATCAATTCTCTCGCGGGTTTTTTCTTTGGGTGAATCCCCCTTGGAAAACTCGCCACGGGTAATCACTTCTTTTGTTTTATCGTACAAACGTTCGAGAAGAGCTCCTTTCCAATCGCTCCAGGTATTGGGCCCAACCGCCCGGATATCAGCCCAGGTCAAAAGAAAGAGCATATTCAATCGATCCATGGTTCCCATCGAGCGAGCAAATTGAATGATGAGTTCTTGATCTTCCAGATCGCGCCTTTGAGATAAGTGCGGCATGAGAAGATGAGACATGATTAAAAATTCGACCGTTTTTTGTTCCTCCGTCGAAAAACCAAGACGGGCGGTAATCGCATTGCCCGTCACCGCCCCTTTGATGGAATGATTTCCCCCTTCTCCCTTACCAATATCGTGGAGAAAAAGTCCCAAGCTTAAAAGTTTAGGTTGTGAAATTTCATTTAATAGTAGTCGGTATTTTTCAAACTTGTCGTCGTAATCCCCGCTAGACAGACGTGATAATTCGCCTACAGCAAAGATGGAATGAGCATCCACGGTATAAACATGGTAAACATCATGTTGCACACGGCAAAGAATCTTTTTGAACTCGGGCAAGAATTCTTCTAAAAAATGGGTTTCGTTCATCTCGCGGAAAGTCATTCCTAAATTTTGATAGCGATTCAGAATTTTGCCAAAAATTTTGACGTTTTCAGGATCGGATCGAAAAGCATCATCCATTAAATGGAGAGAACTACGAATCAAATCTTTAGTTTCAGGATGAATGGGCAACCCCTTATTTTGGACTAATTCGAAAATTTGAATCAAGGTGATAGGCTTCTTTAAAAAATCCACTTTACGACGAAGAGTGATTTGATCGTCCAGAATAGTAAAAACAGCATCAACCGGTTTCGACTTGAAACGTTGTAAGAGACGAAAACGGGACGACGTGGCGCTGATACGTCGAATAAGAGTCTCAGTAATCGAGGCAATCTGCTTGGCATAGCGATAATAATCTTGCATAAAACGCTCCACGGCAAGAATGCCCGACGCATCTTGATAGCCCATGTTGAGCGCAATTGTTTCCTGTTGGGCAAAAGTGAGAATATCCACTTTTTTTCCAACGAGAAGATGGAGTTCGTTTCGAACACGCCATAAAAAATTGCGGGCCGTCATTAAACTTTGGTAGTCGTCCGACTTTAAATCTCCTTGCTCGAGAAAATTTTCGTAAGTACCCGGCCACCCTTTAATTTTTGCAAGCCATAACGGAAGTTGCAAATCGCGCAATCCACCCAGACTGTCACGCACGTGCGGCTCCAACATAAAAACAGATCCACCACTTTTCTCGATGCGCCCCTTCCATTCGTCCAGTTTGACGCGAATTAGTTTTTTTTGTGCCGATTCAGGTTTAAGAGTTTTGCGAATAGTTTTAAGAAGCAAATCGGCTAGCTCTTGATTACCAGACAAATAACGGGCATCCAAAAGGGAAGTCATGATCGTTACATCTTCAAAAAGTCCTCTTTTGCATTCGGCCACGGTGCGCGTGGCGTAACCGACATCCAACCCTAAATCCCAAAGACGGTAGAGCATCTTCTCGGTTAAGGTCTTAATATAAATCCCCTTCTTTTTAGAATAAATAAAAAGAAGATCGAGATCAGAATGCAGATTCATTTCTTGGCGCCCATATCCCCCTTGTGCCATAAGCGTAGCACGCTCCAAATTATTTTTAGAAAGAGTACGTGCTTCACCTGTAGCTAAATTGAAAAGAGAAATGATGAGTCGGTCGATCATTTTTGTCCGAAGACTAAGCAAACTTTCGGCATGACAATGACTGTGCAAAAGTGTTTCGATATTTTTGGCACACGCCTCCAAATAAATTTTTCCCTCAGACGAGACATTTTTCTGGGTTAAGTTGAGAGCAGGTAGATACCGTTCAAAATCCTCTGGATAAAGAAATAGGACGGGGGCATCGTTGATGGTCAGTGTGGTATGTGCTGTTTCCATTATAAACTTCCTTGAGCGATCAAACGTGCATTCCAATATTTTTGAATTCCTTCGGCAATGCCCACAGCCACTTTTTGCTGATAGGTGGGAGTGCTAAGGCGTTTCCCCTCTTCCGGGTTAGTAATAAAAGAAGTTTCGACTAAAATACCGGGACATTTCGCATCGACCAACACATAAAAAAGTGCGGTTTTAACACCTAAATCGCGAACATTCGAATAAACTAATCTTAAAGTGTCAAACAAGGCCTGATTCACACGCTTTGCTAGATCCGCCGATTCTTCGGTAGAAGCGTTTTGAATCATGCGAGAGAGGACCGCTTTTGTCAAATCCTCCTCTTCATTAGATGTCCAGGTCTCATTTTCCCTAGCTGCTAAACGACGGGCCGCACTATCGGTAGCGTTATTCAGGTAATAAATTTCCAATCCACGAGCGGTAGGAGTGGTTGACGCATTGGCATGAATTGAAATAAAAAGATCCGCTTTTTTCTCACGTGCAAAACGATTGCGCCCCGACAAAGTTACAAAATGATCGTCGTTTCTTGTAAAATAAATTTCGCACGGAATTCTTTTTTTAATCTCCATGCCTAACTTTTTGGAAATCTGCAACACCACATTTTTTTCGCGAAACCGTCCTAGTCCTGTGGCCCCCGGATCTGTACCTCCATGCCCCGGATCGATCACGATAACAGGGAGCTGAGAGGAAGGTGCCGTAACCGGTGATGGTGGAATGACTTGAGAGTTTTGCTGCTGATTGATGGTCTTAAAAATCGAATCGAGGGAACCGTGTTCTTCCTCACCACTCCAAGCGGAACGGAAAATTGATAAAATAAAAAAGAAAAAAATGAAAAAAATAAATTTTAACTTCATTCTACCTTGGTCTTTAAGACAGCTAAAAAATTAAGGGCTTCGAGAGGAGTCAGCTTGTTGAGATTTAATTTCTTTATCTCCTCCACAATAGGATGGGTGGGAGTTTCAAACAGACTAGGTTGATAGGTTTGTGGTCCATTTTGTTTGGTGGCACTTTGAAACTGGAGATCTTTCTGTTCTAAAATTTTTAAAATCTCACGAGCCCTGTTAATAGTTTCCAATGGAAGACCAGCCATGGCCGCCACAACCACTCCGTAACTCCGGTTCGCCCCTCCTTCTTTTAGTTCGCGCAGAAAAATAATTTTATCGTTCCATTCCTTAATCGCCATGTGAAAATTTTGTATTCCTGATTTCTCTCCCGCCAAATCGGTGAGTTCGTGATAATGCGTTGCAAAAAGAGTGCGTGCTTTGATTTTGTCATGAATGGTTTCCGCCACGGCCCAGGCAATGCTCAAGCCGTCAAATGTGGAAGTGCCACGACCAATTTCATCCAGGATGATCAGACTCCGCACGGTAGCTTGCGACAAAATCTGCGCTGTCTCCAACATCTCCACCATAAAAGTCGACTCCCCTTTTTGCAGATGATCGGAAGCACCAATGCGGGTGAAAATGCGATCGGTGATTCCAAGTCGAGCCGATTCGGCGGGAACAAAACTTCCCATTTGCGCCATCAAAATAATCAGCGCGGTCTGGCGCATCACGGTTGATTTTCCCGCCATGTTCGGACCGGTGATAATCATCAAGCGGTGATCATGCGTATCCAACAATACGTCATTGGGAACAAAAACTTCCTCACGAAAAAGTGCCTCGACCAACGGGTGCCTCCCTTTGCGAATGTCGAGAAGTGGTTCGTCCATAATTGTCGGACGGACATATCGATTCTCATGAGCCAGGTAAGACAGCGCGCTCAAGGCATCGAGCACGGCCACACTTCTTGCTGTTTTTTTAATCCGTTCAGAATGGGAAATCGCTTGGGCTCGAAGCTCCAGAAAAATCTTCAGTTCCAGCTCGCAAATTTTAGCCGCCGCTCCCAGCACTTTTTCTTCATACTCTTTGAGCTCCGGCGTAATATATCTTTCAGCTTGAGTAAGTGTTTGCTTGCGAATGTAATCGGTGGGAATTTTTGCTTTGTGCGCGTGAGTCACTTCGATGGAATAACCAAATACCTGATTGAAACGAATTTTTAAGGAAGAAATTCCAGTCCGTTCTCTTTCTCGCGACTCCATCGTCGCAATAAAATATTTACCGTTTTTCTCGACATTCCGCAACTCGTCCAGTTCGGCGTTCACACCATCTTGCACCATCCCTCCTTCCTTGAAGGCCAAGGGGGGCAACTCAACCAAAGTACGATCGATGTCGTCGCACAATTCTTTTGCTGGATCTAATTCGGCTAAAATATCTTTTGTCAAAAGACTCAAACTTCCCTGTAAATCTAAACGTAAATCTTCAATTGGACGAAGAGACTGCGACAAGGCGACTAAATCTCTCGAAGAGGCAAGGCCTGCCACAATACGATTTTGAATTCGCTCCAAATCGGAAATATTGGAAAGTTTTTCACGAACGTTAAATAAAAGATCCGGATATTTTTTAAATTCTTCGACCGCATCAAGCCGTGCGTTAATGGAATCGACATTCACCAGAGGATAAAGCATCCAGTTTTTAAGTAATCGACTCCCCATGGAAGTTTTGGCGGCGTCGAGAAGCCAGAAAAGGGAACCTTTTTCAGCTCGCTCGGAAATTGTTTCAACAAGCTCCAAATTTCTTTTCGTATTCGTATCTAAAATTAAATAATCGGCCATCGAATAAAATTGAGGGCGCGATACAATTTTTTCGCACAACAATTTAGTGTCGGAAAGATAAGAAAGAATGGCCCCTCCAGCCGTCATCGCCGCCGGATGCTCGGTCACCCCTAGACCATCCGTGGCTGTTTGATAATAGCTGCGGTAAAGATCGTACACATATTCTTTTCCAAAGTGAGAGGCATCTAACGAATTAAAGCGAACTCGTGAAAAAAGTTTTTCGAGCAGACTACCCCACTCTTCTTTTCTTTGTCCTTCGTGAATTAAAATTTCGGAAGGGTCGAGGCGCCCCACTTCATCCAACAAGGCTTTTTGAGAATTCACATCCGTGAGTTTAAAAACTCCTGTGGAAATATCGATATACGAGAGCCCCCAAACCCCTTCTTCAAAATAAATGGATAGCAAATAACGAGAGCTTTTCCCCTGTAAACTGTCGGGATCAAGCACTAGCCCTGGAGAAATAACTTGCACCACCTCTCTTTTAACAATCCCTTTGGCAAATTTAGGGTCTTCGATCTGCTCGCAAATAGCCACTTTGTGCCCCAGAGAAACCAGTTTGTTGATATATCCCTGCGCCGAATGGTGAGGTACACCACAAAGTGGAATAGAGTCTGCTTGATTTTTGTTGCGAGAGGTTAAAGTGAGGTTGAGAAGTTTCGAAACCTTTTCAGCATCATCAAAAAACATTTCATAAAAATCGCCAAGACGATAGAACAAAATAGAATCTTTGTATTTTTCCTTAACCTGCAGGTACTGCCGGACCATGGGAGTAAGCTCGGGCATGGAGGGACGTTAACAAGTACTGCCACCCAGTTTCAAGTTGAAAGTTAGGACGCTTAAGTTTACATTGCGCCTTTATGGCCCTGTATACAAAGCTCAGTAAAAAACAAATTGCAAAACTTGTGGCCCCTTTTGGGCTTTCGGCACCGAAGCGGATCCAGGGAATTCTTGAAGGAACGGTAAATACTTATTATCGGTTGGACTACCCGCAAAAATCGTACTTCCTGAAAATCGACGAAACATCCAACATCCAACGACTGAAGCGCGAACTCAAAGTTTTTAAAATTTTAGCGGCCAATACACGTCGTTATTCCTTTAAAATTCCAACTCCACTTCCCACACTAAAAGGAAAATTGTTTGTCTTTTTTGGGAAAAAACCCGTTCTTCTTTTTGAAACCATTCCAGGACATTCCGCTAATATCAAAACACTGACCTACTATCTCCTTCGAAACAGTGGGAGAGCCATGGCCCAATTACACCGTTCTGCTGGTGGAAAAAAGCTCGAAAAACACCGTTTTTTTATTGATGAAATCTTTAATGTTTACAAACAAATAAAAAATAAACTTAAAGTAAAACATCCACTGATTGATGCCAGTCTCCGCAATTGGCTTCTTTGGATGGAGCAAAACGAACCTAATGGGCTCCCCGAAGGTTTAATCCATGCTGATTTGTTTGCAGAAAATATTTTACTTCAAAATGGGCGACTCATGGGAATTGTCGATTTTGAAGCGGCCGGCCGTGGCCCTTTTTTGTTTGATATCGCAGTAAGCCTTCATGCTCTTTGTCACGATGGAAAAAGTTTTTCGATCTCCCACAGTCGTGAGTTTTTGAAAGGCTATCAGTCGATACGAAAACTGATCCCCAAAGAGAAAAAGGAGCTGGAATATTATCTCTTCCAATCAGCGCTACGCTTTCTTCTCACGCGACTGCGCGATTTTGAATTAAAAGAAGGCCCCGTTAAGGCCAAACCGTTTAAAGATTATCGGGAATTTTTGAAAAGATTTTCGGAAATCCCCCCGCTACTTCAACGTATTCAACATTTCCTTCACAATTGAATCGATGGTTTCTTGGATTTCAGACGCTTTGAGATTGGGTTGTGGATTTTTGGAAGATAAATCAAGATCGAGCTGAGGGAGCTCTTCTTTGCGAGACGCCTTAAGCTCCACCTTCAAACGCTTTCGGGCCCCGTTGATGGTAAATTTTTCTTCGTACAACAAAGTACGGATCTTGATGACTAACTCGACATCTTTTTTGCGATAGAGGCGTTGATTGGTGCGCGATTTAACGGGAGCGATGTCGGAAAATTCGGTTTCCCAATAGCGAAGCACGTAAGGCTTGAGTCCGGTTAATTCACCAACCTCTCCAATCTTAAAATAAAGTTTGTCAGGGATGACTGTAGTTTTCATTTGTTCAACGCCATCTTTAAAATTTGAGATGGTCTGAAAGTTAAAACTTTTCGTTCCGTAATTTGAATCGCTTGTCCCGTTTGCGGATTGCGACCGGTGCGGGGGCGTTTGTGTCTCACGACAAAATTTCCAAAGCCGGAAATTTTTATCTTCTCCCCTTTTTCCAAAGTCTCTTTGATCGTGTCGAAGACAAGTTCGACAATTTCGGCCGACTCTTTTTTAGAAAATCCTATTTTTTCGTAAATGGATTCAACAATCTCTGCCTTCGTCATATCCCCTCCTTAAAGGTCAAAATCTTCACCCCATCTGTTCTCTGATCCCCTAATTCTACTATAAGTGTTTAAAAAGACAAATGTTTTTTTAGGGCTTCTATTCTCTTAAACTAACCCCCAATTTGTCGCACAAATTTTTCACCAGAGCAAAATGCACTTTGTTGACCTCCTCGTCAGTCAAGGTTCTGGTGGGATCGGCATACACCAACGAAAAAGCGAGGCTCTTTTTATCGGCCGCAATTTTGTCCCCTTCGTAAACATCAAACAGAGAAATATCTTTCAGCAACAAAACCTGAGAGTCACGAATGGTTTGAACAAGGGTCTCAAAACTCAGTTCCCGATCGGCAACCAAAGCCATATCCCGAACTATACTTGGAAAAGGGGAAAGCGGTTTAAAGGAAATGTCGTTACTCTTCCACACTCGAGCAAGAACGGAATAATCGAGGTCAAAAGCGTAGAGCGGTTGGGGTGCCAATTGCGGATGAAGGCGCCCAAAATATCCCAAAACTTTATCATTTAAAATAATTTCTACACATTGTGCCGGATGAAATTCGGATTTTTCGGAGGTTCTTTTCCATTTCCAAACAGGAATTTTTCCGTCCTTAAAAAGAGATTCCAACAAACCTTTGCCGACAAAGAAATCCATATTCTTTCCGCCATACACGCCGGTTAATCTTTTTTGTTCGAGATTGGGAGGAGTATAAACAGTCCGAAGTTCAAACAGTGAAACTCCCTCGTTGGTTTTGAGCAAGCGGCAATCCCCCAAAAGAGAAGGCAAAAGACTCGGGCGGAGTACTGATAGTTCTGGGCTTAAAGGGTTAGTCAGAGAAAAAAAATCTTTGACACCCAATTTTTCGAGCTCAACGGGCGAACAAAAACTATAATGGATGGTCTCCGAAAAACCGCGCGCCGAAAAAAAACGGCGGATCTCTTCTTCGTAAAAACTTTCGGGAGATTCGATGAGAGGCCGGTGAAGAGTTGGTGGCAATGTCGATTTGATTTTTTCGAAACCGCGATAACGAACCACTTCTTCGATCAAATCAATCTCGCGGGAAAGATCGGCCCGAAACGTGGGAATGGTAACGGAAAATCCTTTAACCGATTTGGCAACGGTCATTCCTAAGCGACTGAGAACCCCTTTCACATCTGTTGGAGAAATTTTTTCACCAACAATTTGATCGAGACGTGCGGTACGCAAAATAATTTTTTGAGTTTTTCTTTTTTGCGGATACAAATCGACAATGTCGTGGCTAGCTTCGCCACCGGCGATTTCAAGAATGAGTGAGGTCAAACGATCGAGCGCTTCTCGAACAGTGGCCGCATCCACCCCGCGTTCGAAACGATGGGACGATTCGCTATGAAGAGCAAGTCTCTTGGCTGTCTTTCGGATTTTAACTGGATCGAATGAGGCGGCTTCCAAAACTAAAATGGAAGTGGCTTCTTTCACCTCGCTATTTTTTCCTCCCATGATTCCAGCCAATGCCACCGGCCCTTCCGCATCGGCAATGACAAGATCATCCACTTCCAATTGACGAACAACAGCATCGAGAGTTTCAAAATTTTGCGAAACACCGGCTTTTCTAATTTCAAGTTTTCCACCGCGCAAAAAACGGTGATCGAAAGCATGAAGTGGATGCCCCGTTTCCATCATCACAATATTGGTGGCATCCACCACATTATTAATCGAGCGAATTCCAAGAAGTGCCAAACGGTGAGCCAACCAAAAAGGTGAAGGAGAAATTTTAACATTGCGAATCACACGCGACGTGTATCGCAAACATCCTTTTTTATCGTTCAAAGAAATTTTCAGCGAATCGCGAAAAGAAAATGTCCCTTTGATTTTAGTCGATGCCGGCAATTTAAACGTGAGGCCAAACAAGGCCGCCACTTCGCGGGCAATTCCCCAGTGGGACAAAGCATCTCCGCGATTAGGAGGAACAGCAATGTCGAGCACAACGTCACCATAAATTTTGGAAAATCCTCGCCCGGTTACAGCACTGTCGTCCAGCTCGTAGAGGCCAGTCGATTCTTCCGACAAACCCAACTCTTTGGCGGAACAGAGCATTCCAAATGAATCCATTCCACGAATGGCCGTTTGTTTGAGAGTCAATCCATTGGGCAGTGTCGTTCCAATAGTGGCAAAAGGATATTTTTTGCCCACAGCCACGTTGGGAGCGCCACAAACAACCTGATAATTTTCTTTTCCAGTATTGACCTGACAAAGTGAAAGTCGATCGGCCTGTGGATGTTTTTCTTTTGAGAGCACCTCACCGATGACTAAGCCAGGAATGTGCGAGGCCTTGTCTTCGATCCCCTCAATTTCAAAACCAACATCCGAAAGTCGTTGAGCTATCAGCTTCGGCGTCGCTTTGAGACCAGGTAGAATTTCTTTAAGCCATTGTGTGCTGATTTTCATCTGTTTATTTTTATCAAAATTGATCTAAAAATTCTTTTTTATTCTCGAAGAATAGACGAATATCATTAATCCCATACTTTAACATAGCTACTCGTTCGATCCCAATTCCAAAAGCAAAGCCGGTGTAGACCTCGGGATCAATACGAACTTGCTGAAAAACCGCGGGATCGACCATTCCACATCCCATGATTTCCAGCCAACCGGTCCCTTTGCAAATTCGACAAGTTTTTTCCCTTTCACAAAACACACATCCGATATCCACTTCGGCGGAAGGTTCGGTGAAGGGAAAATAACTGGGACGAAAACGAACTTTGATTTTAAGATCAAAAATCTGCCGCAAAAAGGCTTCTATAATTCCTTTGAGATGTCCCAACGTGACACCGCGATCGACCAACAGCCCTTCGATCTGGTGAAACATAGGGGTGTGAGAAACATCCGAATCACGACGATAAACCACCCCCGGCGCCACCATGTGAATGGGGGGTTTGCTCTTTTCCATCACCCGCACTTGTACGGGTGATGTATGCGTCCTCAAAAGTAACCCCGTCACGGGCCCCCCATTTATATAGAACGTATCTTGCATGTCACGAGCCGGATGGTTTTCGGGAATGTTCAGCGCTTCGAAATTATAATAATCGGTTTCTATCTCCGGCCCTTCGTGGATATCAAAACCAAGTCGGCGAAAGATCCCCTTCATTTCAGCAAGCACCTGATGAACTGGATGAAGATGTCCTTTAAGCGGAATTTTACCCGGAAGGGTCACATCCACTTTTTCTTGAGCCAGCGTTGCTTTTATTTGAGTGTCGCGGATTTCGGTGACACGGCGAAGATAGATGGCTTCCAACTCTCCCCGGACCTTATTGGCCAAAGCCCCCAAGACAGGGCGGTCGCTTTGCGGAATTTGACCGAGGTTTTTGAGAATGTCAGTTAAGAGCCCTTTTTTCCCAAGGTAGTGGACCTTCGTCTCGTAGAGCCCCTCTTCCGTCTCCCCCTTGAGAAAGGAGGTGGCAGCTTCTTCTTTGAGTTGATGAAGCTTGTCTACGAGTGCATCCATTTAGGCAACAGCTTTTGGCTCAAGCGCTAGTTTTGATTTTGCCAAATCGACAACCGATTTGAAGGCCTCTGGAGATCGAACAGCCAGGTCGGCCAATATCTTGCGATCGATGGCAACATTGGCCTTTTTAAGCCCGTCAATCAGACGGGAATAATTAATCCCATGAAGCTTGGCGGCCGATCCGATACGGGTGATCCAAAGAGCCCGAAAATCTCTCTTTTTGACCCGACGATCACGGTAAGAAAATTGCAGCGCGCGCGCTACTTTTTCGACGGCGGTGCGGAACAGTTTGGATTGTCCCCCACGAAATCCTTTCGCCTGTTTGAGAACTTTTTTTCTACGGGTACGAGCTTTCGTCCCTCTTTTAACGCGAGACATGGTTTACTTCCTTTCGGATTCCTATGGTGTGACCGCCACAAAGGCGATCAGCTTAATGGATCTAACCTCGGAATATTATGCATACGGCATTAATTTTCGAACAGCTTTCCAATCGGCATCGTGGATATAAGTAGAAGCGCGCATTTGGCGGTTCTTCTTAGGCGATTTGGATTCCAACAAGTGGCGTCTCTTGGCCTTGCTGTATTTAAATTTTTTATTCTTGGTCGCTTTGAATCGCTTCGCCGCTCCCGAATGTGTTTTTAGTTTTGGCATTTTTTTGTTCCTTTTTTATTCCTTTCTACTTCGGCATTAAAATCATCGACAACGTCCGCCCTTCAACCTTGGCGGGCATTTCAACGGCAGCAACATCTTCGGTCCCTTTGAGGAAACGATTGAGAATGTCGCGGGCCCGATCGATATGCTGCATTTCACGTCCACGAAACTGAACCGTTATTTTCGCCTTGTCTTTATCCCCTAAAAACCGCCGAACATGACGGAGTTTGAATTCCATATCGTGCTCATCGATATTCGGGCGAACTTTAATTTCTTTGACATGGACAATAACCTGGCGTTTTTTATTTTCGTGCTGCTTTTTCTGCAGCGTGTACTTGTACTTGCCATAGTCCATGACCTTGCAAACCGGCGGCTTGGAATTGGGGTCGATCTCGACTAAATCGAGTCCTTCTTCTTGAGCCATCTTGATAGCGCCATCGGTTGCGAAAATCCCCAGCTGCTTTCCATCCGATGCAATGAGACGAATCTGCGGAACCCGAATATTAAAATTCATCCGGGGGCCAGACGGCTTCTTCTGCATGGGACGACGAAAAAATGGTTGAATACGATACCTCCTTGTTAAGTTATCTTGTTATTTATTTCTTCCTGCAAACGTTTTTTCAAACTGGCTAAATCCATGCTCCCCAAGTCTCCCTCTTTACGGTGGCGCACGCTCAAAACCTGGGCTGTCACTTCCTTCCCCCCCATGACCGCCATGTAATTTATCTTTTTAAGCTGTGCTTCACGAATTTTCAATCCTAATTTTTCGTTTCTTGTATCTATTTCTACTCGCAGCCCCGCTTCTTCCAATTGCTTTTTGATTCCATTGGCGTAGTCTGCCTGCTCAGCCGAAATGGGAATCAGCAAAACCTGGACCGGCGCCAACCACAAAGGAAAGGCCCCTCCGCAATGTTCGACTAAAATACCGATAAACCGCTCGAGCGAACCCAACACCGCCCGGTGAAGCATAACGGGCCTGGCTTTAGTACCTTCGGACGTAATATAATTCAAATCGAAACGTTCGGGCATCGAAAAATCAACCTGCAACGTCCCCAACTGCCAAGCGCGATGGAGCGCATCTTTTACCTGAAACTCGATTTTCGGCCCGTAAAAAGCCCCTTCCCCTTCGTTGATCGTAAACTCAACTTTTTCTTTCTGCAGCGCACTTTTTAGAGTGGCTTCCGCCTCGTCCCATAAACTCACTTCTCCCTGAAAATTCTTGGGCCGGGTGGCTACCGCTACTTGCACGGATTCAAATCCAAAATCGTGATAAATTTCCCAAACCAATTTGATGAAGGAGGAAATTTCCAAGTCCATCTGCTCGCGCGTGCAAAAAATGTGTGCGTCATCTTGCGAAAAAGTTCGAACGCGCGTTAAGCCGTGAGTGACGCCGCTTCGCTCGAAGCGGTGGAGCCTTCCAAAATCGGCAAACCGAATCGGCAAATCGCGATACGACCACTTTTTTTCTCCAAACATCAAGCAATGCCCGGGGCAATTCATCGGCTTCACCGCCATCTGTCGCTCTTCCGCCTCGGTAAAATACATATTCTCGCGAAAATGATCGAAGTGGCCGGAACGTTTCCAAAGTTCCACATCGAGAATTTCGGGTGTAATCACTTCCGAATATCCGTCGCGACTATAAAAATTACGAATGTAGTCGATGAGTAGACGATAAATCAAAGCACCCTTCGGCAAAAAAAATGGGGAGGCCGGCGCTTCGGGATGAAACGTGTAGAGATCCAGTTCTCTTCCCAATTTTCGATGATCCCGTTTTTGCGCTTCTTCCAAACGCTGCAAATATTCTTTCAGCTCTTTGTCGTTGGCAAAAGCGGTTCCGTAAATACGCTGAAGCTTTTCCCGCTTCTCATCGCCGCGCCAGTAAGAACCGGCCACACTCAACAAATGAAACGCCTTGATCTCCCCCGTCTGCGCCACATGCGGCCCGCGGCAGAGATCGACAAAATCTCCATGCTGATAAAGGCTAATGACTTCATCTTTGGGGAGGCTTTGGATAATTTCAACCTTGTACTTCTCTCCTTTTTTTTCAAAGAACGAAACCGCCTGATCGCGCGAAATTTCTTGGCGGACAAACGGAAGATTTTTTTTGATGATCTCCTGCATCTTCCCCTCAATCTTCAAAAGATCTTCGGGGGTGAAAACCTGCTCGGTATCAAAATCGTAATAAAAGCCATCATCGATACAAGGACCAATCGTCACTTTCGTCCCTGGAAAAAGCTCGCACACGGCAGAAGCCATCACATGCGCGCAAGAATGCCTCATTTTTTCCAAAGGATCGTTTTCATGTCCAGCCCTACATACCATGTAGGCGCGAGCGGGATTGAACCGCTGACCACTTGCGTGTCGAGCAAGTGCTCTACCACTGAGCTACGCGCCTCGAGAAAATCCGCCGTATTTACCAATAGTTCCAAAATATTGTCAAGGAATTAACGCCTTTTCCATTGAAGCAATTTTATAACCTCGTTTGCGACTTGATAAGGGTTTCGGTGTCCTGAGGTGAGCGCCTTGAAATTCTTCTTCAACATTCCATCCGCTTTCAATCCGTCTGAAATTTTTGCACGAATTTCTGAGCCAACAATATCGAGGCATTCTTCTTT
>OBEQ011279305.1_pt1 | contig 25089 bp, 25 predicted proteins | sample 1670901 | NCBI WGS metagenome assembly OBEQ01 (sample SAMEA104232315, study PRJEB22302) | groundwater metagenome | biome: forest; feature: aquifer; material: groundwater | place: USA | collected 2011-08-07 | depth 5.4 m | reverse complement strand
GGCATTGGTGCGGTCACGAGCGGTTGCAGCTCGTCGGCATCGGATTCAAGCGCAACCCCATCGCCCAACCGCACCACAAAAGAGTATCCGCCGTCGGGACAAACGAAGACGTTCGAGCTCACCGTCACCGAGTTCGATTGGGAGGTGGCGCCCGGCGCGATCTACCAGGGCATCGGCTACAACGGGAAGATCCCCGGGCCGACGCTTGACGTGAACGCCGGTGACCATGTTGTGATCAAGGTCACGAACAAGGCGACCGCACCGCATTCGGTGCACACGCATGTCGTCCGTTTTGCGAACGGAAGCGACGGGGTCAGTCCCGCGTCGGTCGCAAAGCCCGGAGAAACGATCACGATCGAATGGGATGCCGTTTTCGCGGGAACGTTCCCCTACCACGATCACGCCGGTGTGAACGGTGAGGGCGACGGCCTGAAGCGAGGACTATTCGGTGCGCTCGCCGTGCATTCGCCTGACGAGCCGAAAGCGGACAAAGAAAACGTCGTCCTGCTCGCGGACTTCGACACGACCCTCTACAAGCAGCTACCCGGCGTCAGCATGGGGGACGCCGGTCCGGGACCCGGTGAGTACCGCGGCGGCCACCAGTACATGCACACGATCAACGGCCGCGCGTACGAAGAGTGGTCTCCGCATTTCGAAGCGGCCATCGGCAACCTCGTTCGGTGGCGCGTGATTAGCATCGGTCAAGAGTTCCACACGTTCCACGTTCATGGGCATCGGTGGGTCGGCGCCGACGGCGTCCTGACCGACAACATCACGCTTGGCCCCGGCACGTATTCCACCTTCGAATGGAAGGAAGACAACGTCGGTGATTGGCTCTACCACTGCCACGTTCCGAGCCACATGGAAGGCGGCATGATGGGCATCTACTCGGTCAAGTAGCTACGCCACGAAGCACGATCTCGCGGTCGTGCACGAGTTCGTCGACGTCGAGACAGCAAAGCATGGCGCGGTTCCGCTCGCGCCCGTCCACTAGCTGTCCGAACCCTCATCGATTACGTCCCGCACATATCCTCTCCAACGGGAGGCGTTGCCGCTGAAGTGCCTGGGCGTAGATCCGCCAGTCGGCGTCATCGACCGCAAGTAGTTCGACGACGTCGGCGACGGCATTCAAGTAGTCCGGCTCGTACCCATAGAAAGCATGTGTGGAATGAGCGAAGGTGTTCTCGGACGGAGCGAGCTGCTCTCGGTCTCTCCAGTTTCGCATGGTGGTCGAGCCGACCTTCGCAAGCCTTGCAACAACCTCGCTCGCCGCCTCCTTGGGACCGCCTTTTCCCTTCTTCGAGATTTCGGCAGCCGTAAGGCAGCACTCCGATATCGCGGCGTCGGTGAGGTGGTGCCCCGGTTCGTGTAAGGCTTCGCGCACGCGAACTTTGTACGCGGGCCAGGCGACTCCCCCTTTGATGGCCGGCGCACTCGCGTAAACGTCGGCAAGTTGGGACTGCCACGCCAGATAGAGCGAGCGAGCGCGTTCGGTCCGGCGATCTTGATACAGGTGTCGAAGATCGATCAGAAACGAGCCGAGCAGCTTCTCGGCCTTGGGATCGGGTTCGCCAGCGCCATACGATGCGCCCTCGACGCGGCAGCTGATCACCTGCGCGAGCAGCCAAAGCAGCTCCCGCATATCGTCATGCTTGTTCCCGATCCGCTCGATCGGAGTCTCCGGCTCGTCGTTTCGATCTGTGGCCATTCCCGTGGCCACAGGTAGCGCGAGCCCTGCAAGGTGGGCAAGGCGGACAAGCAAAAACGTGCTAAAAATCAGCGTTCTTCAAACTCCAAAAGGCGAACAAGCTTGTTTCCGTGTACTCATAACCCGAAGGTCGTAGGTTCAAATCCTACCCGCCGCAACTGAAAGAAAACGCGGGGTTCGTCGTCATGACCAGCTCCGCGTTTTTCGTTTGTGGCCATACCGTGGCCAAACGACGGCCGAGGCGCGGGCGGGGCATTCCTGCACAACACGATCCGGGTGTGCAGGAGCACGGCGCGCTTGTTCGCGGGAAGGTAAACCGCGATGCCTCGTACCGCGCGACCGACGCGCTTTCTTCAAGACAAATGGCGCATTCGGTGGCTGGACCACGAAGGCCGCCGCCGCTCCGCCGTGTTCAAATCGTACAAGGAGGCGGACCATCAGCTTCGCCTGCTCCAGGGCGAGGCCGAGCAGGTCAAGCGCGGGGAGCGTGATGCGCCGCCGCCCGCGGACAAGACGGTGGGGGACGCGATTGATTATTTCGAGGGGAACCGCTCGCCCCGGAAGCGAAGCTGCGAGCACGACAAGAGCATCTTTCGCGCTCACCTTCGACCCGCTTTCCCAGGCGTGCGCCTCCGCGACTTCGGGATCGCGCACGTAGACAGGTTCGTCGCCGAGCGGTCTCACCTGCACCCGAAGACCGTGAACAATCTCCTTACGAGCCTCATCACGGTGCTCGGAGTCGCGCATGCTCTTGTCGGTCAACGACGCGGTTGACACCCGCACCGCAGCCGGGCGCCTTGTTCTGAATGTCTTGACGAGCGTCGGGCAGTGGGAAAGAGAAACCGGATCGGAAAGAACCCGCGAGGCGCTCACGCACCTGAAAGCCGAGGGGGTTCGCCTCGGCGGCGCAGCCTACGGCTGGAGGCGCACCGAGGCGCGGGACGAGAACGGGCGGTGCGTCGTCGAGGACGTGGGCGCCGAGCGCGAAGGCGTCGTACGCATCATTGACATGCGGAGTGCAGGGTTCTCGATGCAGCGGATTGCCCTCGAGATGACCCGCGACCCTGCTCGGCTTCCGTTACCTACTCTCGCTCGACGGCAAGCGGGTGTTCGGTCTGGAAGACCTGGGCAAGCAAAGCCTCTGGCGGCCAGCGCACATACGCTGGACACACGCAACGACGGGGGTCGAGTACACGCTTGGTTTCGCGTGGTTCCCCGGCGTGCAGGGCGACGGGTTCCAGGTCACGTGGACGCCGACTACCCCGTCAGCTCCACCCTGAACCTGGGCACAAACGGCTCATGGGTCGTCGCGACGTTGAACATCTTCGCGGTGTTGAACGCCTTGATGTTCCGTGCCCCGTTCTCCCAAGCGTAGAGAACAAGGTTCCCGGTCTTCTTCCTCCGCAACGAATAGGGCTCCGCAATCCGGGCCTTGCCGTCGTACGAGAACGCGATCTTCAGCCGGTTTGCGGCAGCAAAGCGAACGAGCTCGAGCCGCTGACCGCCGCCCCAGTAGTGACCGCCGCGCGGAGCGACGAGCCTCTCGCCCAATGCGCTGCCGATCGCGGCCAACGGTGTGGGCGTCGGCTGCGGCGCGTCGATCCAACCGAGCACGTCGTCGAGCCGGTCGAGAAGCCCATCGAGCGCGGGCAGCGTGGGGAGCTGATGGTCGAGCATGTTGCTCCAATCGGCCCGGAGCTCGTCCGACCCCCGCACCAACGCGCTCAACGTCGCGGTCGTCGGCGGCGTCACGTTCTTCGCGACGCACTTCTTCGTGAGAACCGCGCGCACTGAGTCGAGTGCCACTTCGTCGCGACGGTCCCACAGATGCACGACATCGTAGAGATCGCGGGGGCGCGTCCGTTCGAGGAGCGCACGAGTCTTCTCGGCGAAGAGCTCTTCAAGCGAGTAACAAAGCGCCTCGACACCTTTCGGGAGGTCGTCCGGGTACGGGTGAAATACTGGACGGCGTGTGGGCGTCCCGACGACAACCTCGTGCTGCGTGATGTCGAGCAGGACACGCGGCCAGTTCGGGACGACCAACGGCCCCTGGTACGCGACCCTCCCTTGGTACGTCGCGCGTCCGAGCTTGTCGCGTCGGATCTTCAGGTCGATGCGCTCCGCGGGGAAGTTGACGCCGCTCATCTCCGCCGCTGTGCTCGCCACCTCCGCGATGAGGGTACGCACGGACGTTTCGTCGTAAGGGGCGGCAGGCAAAAGCGAGAAGTCGAGATCCTCGGAGAAGCGATACGTCTCGAAGAAGCACTTCTTGAGACACGTACCTCCTTTGAAGACCCATGACTTCGACGCGACGCCATTCGCGGCGAACCCCGCGAGGAGCCAGCCGAGGACGTAGTCCTTCTCGACCACGTCAGGGCGAAGGCCCCATTCGGCGGCGCGATCGAGGATGTCTTGTTTACGAATCAACGACGGCTCCGTCGATGGTCACGTTAGCCCAGAGCCCCCACCGTTTGCTCATCTTGCCCCGGCTCGTCACGGCGGGATCGAGGCGGATGGTTCCCGTTGTTCGATTCTGATACGCGAGGTCGATGATCGTCTTCTCGTTGGGCCAGAGCCGCTCGGCGAGATAGCCGAGTCGCTTGTACGCGGAGCCGGTCGCGTGCCCCTCGGCCTGGGCTACCAGTTTCTTGGAATCGAACTCTTTGCTCTCTCGGTACGTCGTGAAAATCTCCGCGAGGTGGCGCACACCACCCACCCACTTCGGGTGGATGAGAGCGTCTACGATTGTGCGTTCGCGATCGGACACCGCGACGCGCTGAGCACCGCGCCACACCGGGCTCGTGCCCTTCATTCGATTCGGCCCAACGCGAACGATGTGAAACTCAGTGGACAGCCGGTTCTCGCTTTGGCGTCGCCGAGGCGCTGCGCTGACGACGAAGGTCGAGCGAAAGAGCTGCTCGGTAAGAGCCCAGTGTTCCGCCGCGGTCCAGCCGCCGATGTAGCAAGGCGCGAAGAGCTCCGCCGCTAGTACCCAAGCGTCCTCGGCGATGGCCGCGTTCCCTGGCGTCGCCTCGATCGGGAGAACGAGGTAGAGGCCGCGTCGAGCGCGCGCAAGCCAGCCACCTCGCTCGAGTCTTCCGAGGCGGACTGCCGCTTCGTGCGTCGAAACGCCGAGCACCTCCGCGGCGCGCGGGACGGTGAGCAGGCCGCCCGAGGCGGCGCGGGCGAGCTCGGCCATGATTTTCCGCGATGGCGCCATGGGTATAGTTTATATCGCGTTGTATTCTTTTCAAGCGAATAACGGCGCTAAAACTATTCGGGCGCGGTTCGGCGTTTTGGGCTCGCGATCTGGCCCGTTCGCCTTGTTTTCCGAGAGGTTGGAAACCGAACTTACCCTTGCACACCCTGCTCAAATCGAGCGATCGTCCATAAGTGGGGACCCCTTCTTCTGGCACCGAAGTTCGCGCGTCGCTCGTCGCCGCGCTGAAGGCCGATCTCGTCGGCCCGTTCGCGCTCGGTGGCGACGACACGAAGGAGGAGCTGCTCACGATTGCACCGTCGCGCTGGTATCTCACCGGCTTCCTCGCCCCCCAAGCTGATCGTGAGACGAAAGATCCGACCGCCGACGAAGAATTTGGAACGGGTGCCGAAGACGAGGATGAGAACGATCCCGCACCTGAGCCGGAGCCGAAACAGAAGAACGCCTTCCCCGCGTCAATGGGGCTCTCGGTATTTCTTCCCGCCGCACTCGGCGACCGCGAGACGCTCAACGTCAGCGTCGTCTTCGCCGAGTACGTCCGCGAGGAGCGCGAGACCGGCGAAGGGAGCGAACGACAAAAGAAGCGCACGGTGTGGCGCCGCGTTGCGCAACCGATTCGCTCGGTAGATCTCGTTCTCAACGTAGCCGAGGTCGGGAAGGGACGGGCGCTGCCGGACACTCCGTGCATCCGCATCTGCGGGAAGCTCGAAGACGCCGACGCTCCTGGCCTCCCAGTTGGAACCCGCGCCCTCTCCGTGTTCGTCGTGAACGAGCGCACGCCCGGCGAGAAGGGGCGCACGGACGAGCAATTCATCTTCCAAGTTGAGATGGTCGTTTCGTTCGAGCGTGGCTTCGTCCCTCGACCGAATCGCCAGGGTGAAGGCACTACCGATTCCGACGACGAGACCCAAAACGCAACCGTAGGAACTCGACGACGACCGGGCGGAGCGCCTCTGCCCAGGGCGCCCGGGCGTGGAACCAGTCGACCTCCTGGAGGTTCGACGCCGCGGGCTCGAGGGTGCTCACGGCCGCGAACATCCACGATGTCACAAGCGCCGGGCTGCGCTCGGCGACGTCCTAGACGTTGGCATTTCTGGGATCGGTGGTTATCCGCGGCGTGCTGCCTCGATCGTGGCGACGTCGATCTTCTTCATCGACATCATGGCCGAGAAGGCGCGCTTTGCCTCAGCGCCTCCGGCGGCAAGGGCGTCCGTGAGGGCACGCGGGGTGATCTGCCAGGACAGGCCCCAGCGGTCCCTGCACCAGCCACATTGACTTTCCTTCCCGCCATTGCTGACGATCGCGCTCCAGTAGCGGTCGGTCTCTTCCTGATTGTCTGTGGCGATTTGGAAGGAGAACGCCTCGCTGTGCTTGAACTGCGGGCCGCCGTTGAGACCGAGGCAGGGAATACCCAACACGGTGAACTCCACCGTGAGTACGTCGCCTTCCTTGCCGCCCGGGAAGTCGCCCGGCGCCTTGTGAACGGCGGTCACTTCACTGTTCGGGAAGGTAGCGGCGTAGAAGCGCGCCGCCTCGTGCGCGTCCTTGTCGAACCAGAGGCAGATTGTGTTCATCGGCTTCATCTTGGTGTGCTCCTCGTGCTCCCGATTAGCGTGAAGACGCCGCGGCCTGTTGCGAATTCCGTACCCACCGCGAGCGCCATCGAACCTCGGCCGTAATGGGAGGGACGAACCTTAGGCGTTCAACATCGGAACCGCACCGCCGCGCGTCGTCCGTCCGTGACGGCCCGCGACCGTGGCACGTCTACGGGCGCGGCATGCCTGACTCCGCACCTCTCGGGAGCGCATCGTGGGTCCGGCAACGAAGACCCCTCCCGACGACGGAGGGGTTTCGTGGCATCCACGGCGTGCGCCTCGCCGGCGGCGCCGCTCCTCTTGTCGCGATGCCTCCCGCGTCGACGGCGGTGCTGGCGCGCGTGAGCGGCGTCTCCGAGGCCTGCTTCGCACGGTCCGTCAAGGAGGTCTTTGGCATCCCGCCGCACCGGTACCTGCTCACGCGGCGAATCGAGCAGGCCACGGCGCTGCTCCGCGACCCGACCTGGCCATCGCGGACATTGCCTTCCAGACGGGCTGGAACAGCCTGGGCACGTTCGGGCGCACGTTCCGCGACGTCACCGGCGAGAGCCCGGGTGAGCTCCGGGCGCGCGAGAAGGCCGCGCCGCGATCAAGAAATCAGCGTCCTCCGCGCTTGGGGGGCGCAGCCTTCCTGCCTGAAACGTTCAGCGCCACGGCCGCGCGGATGAGCGCCTTCAGGGCAGGCGCGGCGATCTTCTCGCCCTCGTGGATGTCGATGGCTCGTCGCACGTTCCCATCGAGGCTGGAGTTGAAGAGGCGGGACGGGTCCTTCAGGGAGGCGCCTTTGGCGAACGTCATCTTCACGACGTTCTTGTATGTCTCGCCGGTGCAGACGATCCCGTTGTGCGACCAGACCGGGGTCCCCATCCACTTCCACTCCTCGAGGATGTCGGGGTCTGCCTCCTTGATCAGGGCGCGGATCCGGCCGAGCGTCTCGCCGCGCCAGTCGCCGAGCTCGGCGATTCTCTTGCTGATCAGCTGAGACGCAGACTCGCCTTCTTGCCTGGCCCCGGAGCGTTTCATCGTCGCCTCGTCGGAATGATTCGCATATATCCCATTTGGAGGCTGGAAGGAAACTCCCCCTTCCCCATTCTCTCGCTTCCCCCCACCTCATTCTCACACCGGCTCGTCACTACAGCGGCTCTGAAATGACGGTGCGTTTGATCGCCAGAACTCGCACTTTTGCAGGAACGACCTGCGTACGTCGGGCGTGAAGCAACACGCGACGTACTCGACCTCGTACATCAGCTCGTGCGCAATGAGGCGCGTACGGAGGCAGGTGTCGGAGCGACCGACGTACATGTCGCTATAGCCAAGGAGGTACGCGCCGGGCTGTCCCGCCCTTACTACGCCACGGATGACGTCAGGGATGCGACGCTTTCGTCCATCCCGTAAGCCTATCGCTCCGTGCGCAGGCGTTGTCAGGCAACAAGGTGTCGTTCTAGGCTCAAGCGAGCTGCGGTATACAGATCGGCCATCGATCCCGCGCAACTCTCGCTGGAACACGATGCGACTCTCTCGAGAGCGCAATGTGGAGATGTGCTTGAGCATCTCGCGCCCCGGGCTCACGTTCCGCAGGCGCGCGACGTCGTGGCTCAGCGCGCCGAGGAGCAGCACGCCCCACGTGAGGGAGGCCACGGCAACGGTCGACGCCATGACGGAGCCTCGCGATGAAGTTTGCTGACCGTCGCTCGGAATGCGGCGCGGGTTTCGAGAGTTTCGGACTCTGAGGGAGAGAGCTCGAGGAAGCGATGGACGTCCAGGCGTCGCCAGAAGTCGAGCGCGTGGCCGTTGCGGAGCACACCGTATTTGTGCCAAGGGTTGTCGCTAACGTGAATGTCGTAACCGCAGGAGCAGCCTCATGACGGCTACCGACAAGCTGTTCGCCGGATCGATCCCCGAGATCTACGAGCGGTTCCTGGTTCCCCTCATCTTCGAATACTATGCCCGTGATCTCGCCGAGCGGCTGGCCAAGGTCGGGCCGCAAAGTGTGTTGGAGGCGGCTGCGGGAACCGGAGTTCTCACGCGCGCACTCGCATCGAAGCTCCCTGCTCACGCGCGCATCGTGGCAACCGATCTCAATCAGCCGATGCTGGATCATGCCGCTGCTTTGCCGCTTGGCGACACCAGGATCACGTGGCGGCAGGCCGATGCGCTAGCCATGCCGTTCGAGGATCAGACGTTCGATGCCGTGGCGTGCCAGTTCGGCGTGATGTTCTTTCCCGACAAGGTCAAGGGCTACCGAGAAGCTCGCCGCGTCCTGAAGTCGGGCGGGCATTTCTTCTTCAACGTGTGGGATCGGATTGCGGAGAACGAGTTCGCCGATGTCGTTACGGAGGCGCTCGCGGCCCTCTTTCCGCACGATCCGCCTCGCTTCATGGCGCGCACGCCGCACGGCTATCACGATGTGGACAAGATTCGGCAAGAGTTGACGACGGCGGGTTTCACCTCAATTTCCGTCGAGACGCTGACTGCCGCCAGCCGGGCTCCGTCGGCGCACGAACCAGCGATGGCATACTGCCAGGGAACTCCGCTGCGGAACGAGATCGAGGCTCGTGATCCGTCACGCCTGGAAGAAGCCACGCAAAAGTCGGCTGAAGCACTGGCGCTGCGATTTGGAGGCGGCCCTATTGAAGGCCGCGTCAGAGCACACGTGATCACTGCCGTCTCATGACGCTTTGCCTGGCGTCCCAGCTATGCCAGTCGATCGCGCGAAGCCGCGCGGTATGTGCGAGGAACGGCTGCAAGAAAACCAGGGAGCGTCGGATTGCGGAACACGAACCCGCTGGCGATGGCTTTCGCCTTTCGGCGCTCTTCACCTGGCAGAAACACCCCTGTTGCCCGATCGGAACGGAGAGACCAATCGACGCTGCTCGTGCGCTGTTCTCGGCACCAGCGCTCCGCCTCGTGAAAGAATGATGCAGCCCGCTTTCACGCAGCTCGTTTGCCACGATCCTTTCTCGAACGTGGCTTGGGCTCCAAGGAGATCTTGAGCCGCATGCCGGTTGCCTTGGCCAGTCGCCTCAGCCACTCGCGCGACCCGCGCTCCTCTCCCGATTTCCTCTCCAGCCTCTTTGGCCTGTCCGCGCCGGTGCCCTTCGGCCCCTTCCTCGGCGTCCAGATCGACAACGAGCGGACCGATCGCAGACGCTGTGCTCGCCCGAGACGCGCCCGACGGCGTTCAGTCGGTGGGGCATCGCGATGGACTGAGTCGATCAACGACTCAGCGGCTACGGCGCGGTCGGTCGGGTGCTCGGATCGTCCGGGACGAACGCTCCCGATGCCGAGAGCGCCGAGAGCTGTCGGATGGTCTCGTCTGCAAGTTGCGCCGCGAGCTGTGTGTCCGCGTCGAGCCCATCGATGGACGCGCGGATGCCGGTTCGTGACACGATGGACATCGTCGCGAGGCCGTAGCCTACCGGGTAAGTGGCGTGCGTCCCGTCGCTGAGGAGGGCGATGGACGGGCGCATCGTCTTGATGCGCGCGAACATGAGGTGGTACGGAATCATGGAAATGCCGCGCAGCCTCGCCTCTTCATACACGAGCAGCAGCTGGTTCTCCATCGTGGCCACCGCACTGACACCGTCCGACGAGTCGTTGTCGAGGTGGCGATCCCACACTTCGATTTGGAGATCCGTTTGCGCGCCGGCGCTCGTGATTGCCGCGCCGTCGACGTCGTAGCCTCGCGCGAGGAGAATCTTGTATTGGTGCTGCTGGAAGTACGGCACCGCGCTGGTGATCGTGGCGGCGTCGACTCGCTTGTACGGGTTCGTGACCCCAATCTGCGTTCCGTCCGGGGATAGGCCCGCTCTGGGCAAGATCTCGTTCATTCGGTCGAACCAGATCTGCTCGGAGCTGGTCCCCGAATCCATGAACCAGAACGCGCCGCCGGGCGTCAGGGTACGCATCTCGATCGTGCCACGGAACGGTGTCTGGTAGTGGACCTTCGCGGTCTCGGTCAGGCCCGTCTGGAACGAAATGCCCGCAAGCTGGGTCGCGCGCTCTTTTGGAATATCGGTCGGGCGGTAGCTCGTATCGCCGGCGTTTCTGCCGGTCAGGGTGCTGTAGAGACTCGCCGCGGCGACGAAAAGATCTTCTCCGCTCGCCACGGGCGGCGGCGGCGGAGGGACAGGACCTTGCGGATGGACCGGAACGTGAGGCAGCTGAGCCTTCGCTTGCATCCACGCGTAGCCCGCTGGGGCGACGATGGAATTCGTACCGTTGGCCACGCGATAGGTGATTTCGCCGACATCCGGCGCACCCGGCACGCTCGACCAGGGCATGAGCACCACCGGTTTGGCCCCGACCGCGCGTGCGCTGCATCCGAGGACGCGAACGCCTTCGAAATAGAATTCGGGGGGGGTCATCGCCGCGACGTCGCTCCCATTCCCATCGAGAAGAACGACGTACGACCAGGGCTCTTGCAACGGCGCGAGGCGCGTGGCGCGATCGTTGGGAAAATAATAGTAGTTCATCAAGGAGGTGCCGCCGTCCCGCGCCTCCACCGTCTGCGCTGTGACCACGGGCGCCGTGAACGCGGAGTCCGCGCCGAGCATTCCCTGAAGATGCGCCGCGATCGCCGGCGTTTTCGGGCCATATCCCGGGCCCAGAATCAGAATACGAGGAGAGCTGGCGGGGACCGTGGAAGGGGAGCTCGGCGGACAATCGAGGCCGTAGTGTGACGCGACGTCTGGACCGCCGTCACCTTGGTTGACCAGGGGAGTGGCGGCATCCGTGTCTTGTCCCGCGGCGTCCTGCGCTGACGCATCAAGGGACCCCGCGTTCTCTGGCGCGGTCCCCGAATGGCCGCACCCCATGCAGGAGCTCACGAGCGAGAGGCACGAGAGAATCCGGAAGGGGTCAACGCTCTTGGAATGGGGCATCACTCGGGACGCAACTTTAGCGCGGAGCGCCGCTCGCGCCAATCGCGGCGGAGAACATGGAGAGCGGCGTCGCGGTTCAGCGACTGGGCGGAGACGGGACACACGTCGCGCGAGGCCTGCTTCGGGGGCCGAACCCTTCGACCGAGCCCGTGGCGATGTTGCGGATTTCCAGCCCTTCGATGGTCGCGTAGCTCACGCCCGGCGCGAAGACGAATCCCGCATAGGTGCGAACGGAAGTCTTCGGTGCATCCCTGGGGCGTCGGACCGGTGGGGCACTGATCGACGATGACACGGTAATCGCGAAACCCCGAGGCGCTCGGCGTTTTTCAAGGATTGGCCGCGCGAAAGTGCGCCGAAATTTGCCCGGGCGAAAGCACGAAGTCATAGACCGCCAACTCGTCCAGGGCGCCTGCGTACCCCGCTTGGCACTCGCAATTCTGTCCACCGATCGACCAGCCGCCGGCGACCGCGGGAATTCGGCCTTCGCCGTAGCCGGTCTGGGCGAGGGCGCCGTCGAGCCAGATCCGCTCGATGAAGGTGGCTGAGGCCTCCGAGGCACTGTAGGTGCCGACCAGGTGGTGCCAAATCCCGGGCGTCATGGCGGGCGTCCCGACCGAGACGTGTCCGTCGGTGCTCCATCGTTCGAAAATGACGCCGCTACCGTTGAGAATCAGGTCCCAGCCGCCGCGCGTGCTCGAGAAGTCCTCGTGATCCAGGATGAAGGCGAGCCCCGGGGCGCCGGCTGCTATCTTGGCCCAGACCTCGACACTGAACGACGCCGCGGGGGCAAAGTCCAGACTCGCCGGGACGAAGATCTTGTCCAGGCCGTCGAGCGTGACCGCGGTGTCCGGATCCGTCGCGAGCGCGCCGGGCGTGCCGAGCGTGACATTGCCCGGAGGATACGTCGCGTCGTGTGCGTGCAGTTCGTCGCGGGCCAAGAGTCCCGTTTTTTCACCGAACCGCGGTGCAACCTGAACGTCGCCTTCAATCGCTCGCTTCATCGGGGATAGAGGCGCGTCTCAGCAAGAGCGGAACCTGCAGCCCGTCGCCGGCATCACTGACTGGATCGGGTGGCATCGGCTGCGCGACTTCGACGGGGACGGGCGCACCACAGTAGCGGGCGCTCGCTCGCGATCTCGCGACACACCGCGATCTCCCCGACGTGGTCCTCGGACTTTCCGGCGAAGAAAGACCCGGCACGCTTCTGGCTTACGGCGGAGTGCTCCGAAGTTTCTTCTGGGAGGCCAACGATGTCGAAAGCTCGATCGGTTGCGCTAGTGCTCACTCTCGTCGCTGGGGCCTCGCTGTACGCGTGCTCGTCGGATACGAGCACCTCGAACGGCTCGAACACGGACGCGGGACGCTCCGGATCTTCGGGGACCTCGGGAGAGTCCGGCACGTCGGGATCTTCTGGAAGCGCGGGTTCGTCGGGGACGTCCGGCGCGACGGATTCCGGAAACGACATGGGGACGGGCAACATCGACTCCGGAAAAGACGCGGGCAGCTCCGGATCGTCCGGCAGTTCGGGGACCACGGATGCCAGGCCAAGCTCACAGACGCATTGTGAAGCCAATCCGTCGCAGTGCGGCTATCCAGACGCTACCAACACCGGAGTACCCGCCGGAACTTCGCTGACGATCGTGAACGGGGACATGACGATTTCCAGCACCGGCGCCGTTGTGGAAGACAAGGATATCCGCGGTTGCGTCACGGTCACCGCTCCTGGTGTGACGATTCGCCGGTCCAAGATCACGTGCGACGGAATTGGCACCATCCGCACGACGGACGCCGCCGCCGCCCCGGGTGCAGCCCGGCTTCTCATCGAAGATGTCGAGCTCGTAAATGGCGGAAACACTACCGCCATGGGCTCCGACAACATGACGGCTCGGCGAGTGTACAGCCATGGCGGCGAGAACGGCGCCGACTTCAGTAGCGACGTCACGATTGAGGATTCGTTCATCACCGGGATTGTGGAGGTCAACGGTGGCCACGGCGATGGCATTCAAATCAGCGCTCCCGCAGCCAACATTCTCATCAACCACAACACCATTTTTGGCCACCACGTGACCTCCGCCGTCAACTGGACCGACCCGACGGTCGGCATGACGGTGCAAAATAATCTCCTCGCCGGCGGAAGCTATGCGCTGTATTGCCCTCGCGTTGCCGTTCCGGATGGCGCGTTCCAGACGTTGGACAACCGGTTTGGAACGTATACGTTCGGTCACACGAACTCGTGCGGCAACACGGGGCAAGTCTTCACGGGCAACTACAGCGACGTAGATCTCAGCCCCATTTTGCCTGAGTAGCTCCGAGCCGAGCGCGCGTAATCGACTCTGCGTCGGTTTCACTGATCGAGAAGCTGACGGCGGGCTTCGCGCCCGAGGCGTGGTCGAGGCGGACCGCGACCCACTGGTCGGCGGGCTTGACGATCTCCGCATCGACGAAGTCGCCGGCAGCGGCGGAAGGTTTGGCGAAGCCATCGCGACCCGGCGGGACTCCCACATCCTGCTGCTCAGCTTGTGGCGAAGAGCGAGAGGAGCAAGGCGCTGGACCAGCGCATGAACCCTCCAGCCGCCATGTGAACCCGGCCAAGACCGTACGAAGCTCGTCGGAATGCGCGGGTCGCATGGGCGTTGAAAACTCTCCGGAACAGGAAACAGTGTGGTTTCCCATCGAGCGGCCATTCCTCGGAGTCGTTGGCGTCGATGTCGGCACGAGCCTCTACGGTTTTGGTGCCCGAGCGGACGCCCTGCGGACGAGCGCCGCGTCTCGGACCTGCGCGGCCCGTTCGTCACGGCACGAGTCGGCTTTGGGTGGAGGCTCGGGTCGCAGAAATCGGGGTTTGAGCAATTTCGGTTGCTCCGCAAGCAGGGGACCTGTAAGCGAGCCAGGGTGTACCGAGCGCCTGGCATTTCGCTCCTCTCCGCGATCGTCTTTACGCTGTTCTTGTCGGTCGGCGCGTGCGGCTCCGACAGGAACCAAGGCGGCTTCGTGCCCGAGGCCGACGCCGAAGATCCCGCCCTCAACGGTGCCGACGGCGGTAAGGGCGCTGTCGTCTCCGATGGAGGCGGTGTCTTCAACGACGGCTCCATCGACGCGACTCAGAGCTGTACGCCTGATGCGGGCGGCCCGGGCCCCGTCCAGCGCATTTGCCTGTCGGCAACCCTGAATGAATGCGACGACCACCACGACCTCGTGGGCTTTGCCCCAAACGGGACGAGCGGCAACGGCTTCGACGACGACTGCGACGGACTCGTTGACGAAGGTTGCGCGTGCCCGCTTCCGGGGGTCACCAAGGAGTGCTTCCTCGTGCCCGCGACCCAGACGGCGCTCGGCGTCCCTCCTGGGTGGTGCGCGCAAAACTCGCGGGGCTCGCTGGATTGCGTGAGGAAAAACGAACTAGGCAATGAATGGAGCGGGCAGTGCCGAGGAGCTCAACCGCCTTTTGCGGACGACATCTGCGCCGTCGGCGACTTCGATTGCGACGGTCGCGAACAGAATTCCAAGGCCCGTGACTGCACCTGCGGGCCGGGAGATGTGCAGTGTCCGACGGCCCCGCTGCAGACCGTGCCCTACCCGCCGCCGTCGAACCTTCCGCTCAAGGTAGACGGCGCGTCTTGGTTTCAGAATCCGGCTTCCGCTTCCCAGGCGACGAACTGGAAGTGGACGCTCCTCGGCGGCGATTGCGACAACATTCTGCCGCATCCCACGTTCGCGATGTTCAAAACTGCGGACGGCAAGGGCACGCCTGTCGGCACGCAGAACGATACGCTCGGCACAAACCAGAAAGAGCACGGAATCGTCGCGAACGCTCCGGACGTCACGACTGCCTTCTACCCGGCGTTCTCGCTTTCGGGGGATTACGTCGTCACCGGCGCGTTCGATTTGTTCGGCAAGCACTACGCGTGCTCGCAAAAAATCGAGGTCCGCGCACCGGGCATTCGTGCCGAGGCCTGTTGGGATACGGAAGCGGGCCAGATCGATCTCGATCTTCACGTCGCACGAGTGGACGGCTTCGGCTCGTGCCCCAAGCAGGGGTGGTCGTACACGTGCGACAAGCAGGATTGCTTTTATGACGATTGCTACGGGAACGCCACCTACCCCGCGTGGTTTTCCCCTTCCCAGCCAAGCGCATGCCAGGGTTGGGGATCACAGACGACCAATGGCGTATGCCAAAACCCGCGCCTGGATCGCGATACGAACGGCGTCAGCGGAACGTGTGACTACACGGTGACGAACCCGAACCAGATCGGCGATCCGTCCGCTGGCGGAGGTTTCTGTGGGCCGGAAAACATCAACATCGACAATCCGAGCGACGAGGCCGAGTTCGCCGTCGCGGTGAAGTACTTCGCTGGAAACGCAGCCTCGCGTGCGCACGTCAACGTGTATTGCAACGGGGCCCGCGTGCTAACGACCGGGTACAACCCCGTCACCGGCGTCAATTCTCCTACGCTCAAGACGTCGGCGGCGACGTTTGGTGGCGGCGGCGCCGATACGGGGAAAGTTGCGCTCATCACGGCTCACGTCAATGGGCTAGCGCTCGACTGCGACGTGAAACCAATTCCATCCAGCAATCCACGCCCGGCGACCGACGGAACCAACGCCAATTGCGTGGAAGTGGGGAGCTTGGACGGTTCGGACGCGATCACGTACTTCACGCCGGGCGGGGGCAGGCCGGCCGACGCGAACGCGTTGTGTTTTCATTGAGTGGTCCACAGAGCGGCGGGCTGCACTCGACGCGCAATGCCGTGCCGAACTCGGTTCCGCGAAGGTCGGAGGGGTCTCGGCGAGCGCGTTAGACGCGCTCGGTGCGAAAGTCTCGTGGCGAGCGGCAGCAATCAGAAAAAGAGGAGATCCGTGCACCCTCGGGAATTTGCCGAGCCGCATGGCCCGTGCACGCCGTCATCCCCGATCATGCAGGTCACGAAAAGGGTGCGTCCCTCTTGAGTCATGCCCTGGAGCAGCTTGTTGCAATCGGCCGTCGTGATGCCCGCGTCCGCGTTCGCACCCGCGCAAGCCGTAGCAATCTGATTGCACGAGGCTTGCGCCGTCGGATCCGAGCACGCTTGGCCGAGCTGCCCTTGGGCACAAGCAAAAAATGTGTCCCGGACATTCTCCACACAGTCTGCGCCCGACTTGGGAGTGAGGCAATCGATCATCTTGCTCGCGATCTTGGGCTTTAGATACTTGACGATATCGCCGCAATGGCCGACCAGACATCGGCTACTCGGAACGTCCCCCGAATCCGCGCACACGCCCAAGCCCGCGTTCGCGTTGTCATCGCACGTCCCCGACTCGGACAGCGGACCCGCGCCTCCGTCCGAGGCTCCTGAATCCTTCGCTGGGGTCGTACGTGCATCGCTCGTGCTCGCATCCTCGTCGCCCGTTGGCACCGAGCCCGGCTTCGACGACGAGCTCGAGCACGCGACGATAGCGGCGGCAGCGATGGCTGCTGCAGTGGCACTGGTGAGCATCAACAAGCGCGTTCGATCGATATTCATGGGGACTCCAAGTTCGTGAGCGCAGCATAACGGCAAGGACGCGTGCGCGGCCACATCGAAAAACGGGAGTGAAGTCCGATTCAGGGACCGAACACCGAACAGTAGGCGTTCCCCTCACGTGCCGCCGCCGTGTCTTCCGCGACGCCCGCCTGGTCGCAGGGCTCATCCTGGCTCCATGTTCGCCAGTCGCCGGCTCGCCCCATCGCGCTCGCGTGTTTTTGCCAGTACTGATAGCCGTCGCCCGCGTTCTTCCGAGCCATGAAGATAGTCGGCATGACGCACTGCTTGCTCGCATGGCCCGCGTCGATTTCGCGTTGCGCTTGGTCCAGGATGATCTCCGCCATCGCCGGCGTCGTCGTGTCCCAGCAGCATGTCTTGCTCTTCGCGTAGTCGAGGTCGGCGAAGACGTAGTCTTCGAGCTTGCGATATTGCTGGTCCACGTCATGGGTGCTCTTGTTCGCGAGGATCCCGAGCGCCTTGTAGAGCATGGAGAACCCATCCTCGCGTCGCCCGCGCGCGCCGCAGCTTGCCGGTGACGACTGCAGATGCTGGCGCGCTTCCGCAATGATGTTGAGCGCCGCGTCACGCAGGTCTTCTGGAGCGCCGAACGCCAGGACATCACCGAACGTTTTGAGCCGTTCGGCGATTCTGTTGAGGTCCTTGGCGGAGACGAACGCGCTCTGATCTACTGCAGGCACGATATTGCTCCAGCGCCCGCCCTTTGAGACAGCGGCGCGCCAACGGTGGATACCGCCTCCGAGCGCTGCCAACGGCGTGCCATCGTCGGAATTTCCGGGCCCGCCGGTGTGGGGGCTCAAAAAGAAGGACCGCGCGTCAATTGGATCCGCCCAGAGCGCCTGCCGGCGTGGCATGGCCGCGGTTGCGACGCTCGGGGCGAGTTTGCCTTCGATGACCTCGACGCGAAAGAGCTGAATCGTGTGCCCAACCCCTGTTTTCCGAAAGCGCTCGACGAGCACGTCGCCCGCCTTGATCGATTCGGGCGCAATGTTGAAGAGGTTTGCGCTGTCGGCGAGGTTGATGGTGCCGAAGAACGTGAGAAACAATCGGAGGAAATATCCGACCCGCTTGTTGAGAACGATCTCGTCGAGCCACGCTCCCGCGCCTGCACCTTGCTCGAGGAAGGAGACGCGATCATCGCTGCCGAGGTGAACCGCGCGCAGGCCCGTGTCCTTCGGCCAAGCGCTCTCGGCGCGGAAATTCGGTTCGAAGTCTTTGTACTGCGCCTTAAAACGCGGAAAACCGTTGATCCCTACGCCGGTCCCATCGACGAAACCCATATGTCCCGCGTAGAGGGGTCGATGGTTCTTGTCGTCCCAGCCCGTCATGAAAAACGGCAAGTGGTACCAAGATGCGAACACCGCACGGAGTGCCATCGCGAGCTCTGCGCACTCGAGGGAGGCAATCGGAATTTTCTTGCCGTAGGGCGTCGTGATTTGAATCGTGGAGCCCTTGGCCTCGGTCGATGGGATCTTCTCGAGGCTCGAGAACCACGCTGCATACTTGTCTTCCCACGAAAGCCCGCTGTTCGCGCGCCAAGCGATGCCCGCTTCGTTCGCGGCGCGGGTGTCCGTGTCTGCCCATTGGTTCTGGACCGACCAAACTTCGGTTTCCGAGCCATCGGAGATGGCCGGGCCGTTCGATGCCTCCGTCAAGTCATCCGTCAGGTCGTCGACGTCGTCCGACGACGATGAGCAGGCGGCCATGAGGGCGACCGGGAGAACGAGCCAGAGGGGACGGAATGCCATAGTGACCGCCCTAGCACTGCACACGGCAGGCCACATGTAGGTGGCGGCTGGAAAGCTTCATCTACACGGAAATTATGGGGACTTCTACGGTGCGTTCGCAGCGTAGCGATGGACACTGGATCTTGGTCGAATCACCGCGACTGGATCGCGCCCGACCGACTTGGAGAGGGTGTGCCAGTGCCACGCGGTTGCTTCGCGGATGGCCGCGCATCGCGTCGTGTCGTGTTCATCCACGAGGGGGGCTCTCGGGCGGTTCCGCTCGATCACGGGGTCTTGCTGCAGGAATTCCTCTCGGTCTTTCCCGCCGCACGACACCGAAGAGGATCGGCGGTGAGTTATCGAGTTCTCGTGGCACAATAGGCTCGGAGTACATGATGGCATTCGACGCTAAGGCCGTTGGAACCTGCTTGTCCTCGAGTGCCCTCGTGGGAGCCGCGTTCGCAATCTGCGGGTGCGGCTCTCTCTCCGGATTCACCGGACCTGAGGTCGACCCTTCCGGAGATGTCCCGGACGCCTCGATTGCGGAGGACGAAGATGCAGCACGCACCCGCGATGCCATGGGCGCGGGCGTCCCCAAAACGTGCGCCACGGAGCAGCCGGACGAGGCACATGCCATCTTCGTCTCGACGAGCGGGACGACCGCGCCCAATTGCGGCTCGAAGACGCTGCCGTGCGGGACGCTTGCCCTCGGCGTGCAGCGGGCGAAGATCGTGCTCGGGACCGAGATCATCTACGTCGACAGCGGGAAGTACGTGGAAAGCGTGCAGCTCATCGGCGGCATCCGCATCCAAGGGGGCTGGGACGACGTCGGCGGGGCGTGGCATCGCCAGTGCACAGGCACGCGCGCGGCGAGTGTGAAGATCAGGGGCGCGGGCGGAAAGGGTGTGGTCGCAAAGGATCTCACGATGCCTGCCGTTCTGGATACGTTGACCATCGAGCTCGCCGACGGAGGTAGTGGGCAATCGCTTTATGGCGTGTTCGCGAGCGGCACATCCACTTCGCTGACGCTCGTGGACGTGAGCGTGGTGGTCGGAAATGCGGGCGCCGGAGCGAGTGGCTCGACAGGGGCCGATGGCCAAAACACGGCGGCCAATTGCACGGGGACGTCGGGGGCAGACGGCGCGATGGGCGCGAAGGGCGCAAACGGAGCGAGCGGCACGTTCGGACCGAACGGCTACACGCCCGGAGCTTCCGGCGCGACGGGCGGGAGCGGGGGCGCGGGGACCGGAACCGCGGGCGGAGCGGCGAGCTCGAACGGCCCGACCCAATGTGTGGCGAGCTGTGCCACCACGTGTGGTGGCCCTGGGACCTGCTCGTGCAACGTGAGCTACACGAGCGCGGGGACGATCGGCTCGCAACCAGGCACGGGGGGATGCGGCGGGGAAGGGGGCCGAGAGGGAGCCGGAGGCGAGGGCGGGGCGAGCGCGGTCGGTGTCTTCGCCTGGGACGCACGCGTGACGATCGCTGGCGGCAGCGTGCGTTCGGGTGACGGCGGAAGCGGCGGGAACGGAGGAGCGGGCGGCAGCGGAGCGAGCGGCAGCCCAGGGACCAAAGGGAGCGACGCGTCGTGCGTGGGCGAATGCCGCCAGGTCGGCTTTTCTTGCCAATCAAACGCCCTCACGACCATCCCGGGCGGCGCCGCAGGCGCGACGGGGGGAAGCGGCGGCAAAGGCGGGACAGGAGGGGGCGGCGCCGGCGGGGCATCGTACGCGATCTTCCGTGGCCCAACGGCCGTCGTGGCCACGAACGGCGCGGCGCTCGGACATGGACCAGGTGGAGCGGGCGCGGCGGGCGCTCCCACCGGCAATGCCGGAGACATCGGGCCCTAGCGCCACGCGCGACCGCACATTCATGACGGCGATCTCACCGAGAAAACGATAGCGGAACCGGTTGGCCGCGATGCGTGGCGATCGATACGACGCTCTGCGGTCATTGGGTCATGACGTCGACACTGTTGCGGATGAGGGCCTGGTCGGTCACGCGGACCCCGACGTGTGGGCAGCGCGGCGCAACGAGATCAACGTTTTCTCATTGCGCAGGACTTGGACTTTTCGGACGTGCGTGTGTTTCCGCCAGGGAGTCATCACGGAATCCTGCTGATACGGCTCGCTGTGCCTGACCGACGTCGGCTCGAGAGTTACCTGCGCGCGCTCTTCGTCGCTGAGGATCTGCGCCAGTGGACTCGATGCCTCGTTGTGGCGATGACCAACGCGCTCTGCGCCTGGCCCGGCGGGCTCGTGGTCGCCAGCTTGGATCTGGGAGCCAAGATCGCACGGAAGAAAAAGGACGGGGCGACCGCCCTCGACGTCGCGGTGTCGCGACACCAAGGTCCTATCGCGGAACTGTTGATGGATCTCGGCAGTCCCTTTGGGAGTCAGGTCCTCGAGGTCGGTGGCGTCCTCGTCGGCGATCGGGTCGAGCTCGAGATCGAAGTGGAGGTCGTGAAGGCGGCGGCCGAAAAAGCTGCCTGAATCGAACATTCGTCCACAGGGCCAAAGGAGGCTGAAGTCATGAGGGGAGAAAAACGAACGATTCGGACGTCGCTGCGAACGATTCGTTCGCCCCGCATGATCCCCGCCGCAGAACTAGGCGATGAATCGCCTTACCATTGGCACTGGCATATGCCTTGCGTAGGTGCGGGGCATGTCGTCAAAAGCCGTGTTCGCTCTGCTGGTGCTGGGCATCCTCGCCGCAAGCGCGGCATGCTCCGACGATTCATCTTCCTCCGATGCTGCGGGGTCGGCGCGTGATGGGGCTGGGCCCACTGGAGCACAGCCCGGAGTGCCTCTGGGCGACGGAGGGCCAAGCACCTCCCCGTCGGGTGACTCTTCGACGCCGTCGCCAGGCCAGAACGACGCGACATCGCCCACTGTGCCCACGAACCTGGTGGCGAGCGCCGTTTCCTCGACCCGGATTGACCTGACGTGGACCGCCTCGACCGACAACGTCGGCGTGAGCGGCTACCGCATCTACCGAGACGGCGTGCAGATTGCGACAACATCCGCGGCCTCCTATCCGAGCACGGGCCTCGCCGCCTCCACCGCCTACAGCCACCGGGTTGCGGCCTATGATGCGGCCGGCAACGTCTCGGCGCAGTCGAGTGCTGCCTCCGCCACGACGCTAGTTTCTTCGACCGGCGCGGGGAATGCCTACTTTGTGTCCACATCGGGCAACGACGGCAATTCGGGAACTCTGTCGCAACCCTTTCGCACAGTGGCGCACGCGGCGGCGGTCGCTGCAGCGGGCGACACCGTCTACGTCCGCGGCGGAACGTACAACGAGAGCAGCATCAACTTCGCGAATTCCGGAACGTCCACCCAGCCGATTACGGTGACGCGCTATCAAAGCGAGACGCCGGTGATCGCGGGCGGAGCCGGCACGCCGGTGTTCGATATGGAGGCGCAATGGATTGTATTGGATCACTTGACGGTAACGGGCGGTAATCCGGCAACCATTCGTCTCGGGTACAACCGGCCGGCCAGTAACATCACGATCCAATACAGCGACATCTCCGGTTGGCACGGGAATGACAACAACGCCGGCATCTACATCGAGAGCGGATCGCACCCCGATAACATCGTCATCCAGCGCAACACCATCCACGACCATCAGGCCTCCGAGATCGGCTCGGCCGGGGTGATCATCTTTCAGGCGCGGGGCATGACGATCAGCAACAACGACATCAGCAATGTCGGCACAGGGATCCACTACAAGCACTCGTTTGACGATCCCTCGGTGACGCTCGTGGAGAACAACTACATACACGACAATCCGGGCGCTGGGATCATGTCGAATCGTCGCAACGGCGTCATCCGCAACAACGTGATCCGCGACAACGGCGCCTATTCGATCAAGATCTTCGAGGAAGAAGCGGGCTGCGCGAATCTCCTCTCTGACAGCAACACCATCGTCCACAACACCATCGTTCATACCGCCACCCCGATCTACCTGAACCGCGAAGGTGGATTCGGCTGTGACGGCGCGATCGAAACGACGCTGCGCGACAATCTGATCTACGATTGGTCGAGCAACGAGTATCAAGGGCTGGGTGTCTTCGTCTATAATTTTGCGGGTATGCCGTATTCCCCGGACGGCCACACGCGAGCGGATCACAATCTCCTTTACTCGTCGATCAACTCGACACCGATCAAGGTCAACGGCACGAGCTACGCCGTCGGCGCCGCGCCTCTGACGGTCAACACCGCGAACATTTCCCAGGCCCCGATGTTCGTCGACTATGGACAACGGGCGGCTGCGCTTTTCAACCTGGCGCTCACGGCGGGATCTCCGGGGAAGAACGCCGCCAGCGATGGCGCGGATATGGGAGCGGCCATCACGCTAGTCGGTCCACAGTAGAAACGAAGAAATTCGCCTTGATACCGCCCTCGACGGCGGTTGGAGTTCGGCGTGGTGCTCGGCAGCTTTGATCGCTTCCCGAAGACGCCGCGTAAAAGCGCGCGCGAACGTGAGGTGTGTGCCTCTCCGATCCATGCCATCATGCAGACGATGGGCGCGCTCGATGTTCTGGAGGTGGACCCGGTGAGTGGGAAAAAGAACACGCTCGCCACGAATGTCCAGCGCGCGCTTCGTGCACTCAACGCGTCGGAGATTCCGTACGCGGTGATCGGTGCGACTGCTCTTGCCGTCCGAGGGCTGCCGCGAATGACGCGCGACCTCGACGTGGTCGTGGTCATCGAAGACGCGTTCGATGCGCTTTTTGCCCTGGAGAACGCCGGTTTCCGTTCAGTTGCGCCCATCGATCGCGAGGAGGATCCCGAGCCGATGTACGTGATGCGGCGCGGCGCGGATGAAGTGGACGTCCTCGTCGCCGCCGCGGAGCCCGAAAGTACGGTGGTTGCGGAGGCCACCCAAGCCAAAGTGTTCGGCACGAAGGCTCCCGTGGCGACGCTCGAGCACCTCGTGCTCATGTACCTCTATTCGAATCAGCCCCGCCACTTGGGCGATCTCGCGCGCGTGGTGACCGAGTCCGCGGTCGACTTGACCAAAGTGGAACGCTACCTCGCCGACGTGCATCCCGAGATGCTTGTCGTCCTACGCGATCGCGTCGAAGCCGCGCGTCGTCCGCCGCCGGCGCCGCCACGCCCTGCGCGCAGACCGCGCGGGAAGTAGGTACGGCAATGCGCAGTTCAGTTGACGCTGGCGGAAGGCGCGAGAGCGTCGCGCTTGATGCTCACTCTCCAACCCATGTCGCGAGGTGGCGCGCTCGCCCGAGTCGGCGCGCCCGATCGGCCGGATCGCGGAGCGTATTCCGCCATTCTGGTGCCGCGCGCGTTGTTCACATGCCTGGAATCGGCATCAATTCGACGATCTCGATGAAGCCACCCGGCATCATGAAATGAGGGTGCCCCTTCAGGGTCCCGGCCAGCGCTTCTTTCGACTCAGCCTGAAGAATCGAGAATCCACCGAGATCGTTGGTGGTCGGTGACGCACCCTCCGTTGTGACGCGCAAGCTCTTTCCGAGCGGTCCCCCCATGTCGACGATCGACGTGGCCGCCTTCTTGCTCCACGCCATCCACGCATCCATTCCGGCCTTCTGCTGCTCCGGGGTGGCCTTCTTCATCTGCTCGAAACCCGACGTTGGCGCTTTGTAAAGAACGAGAAACTTTTTCATGGCTCAGCCCTTTCTCGGCAGCGTTCTCGAAAGCGCGACCTTGGATCGTCGCGCGGTGGGTCACCGGACTACGCTCCTTCACAGCTGGCCGCAATGATCACGGGTTGCGCGTCGGGTAAGGCGGTCGAGCCGACCATCTCGCGCTGGCGTTCGCCACGCTCGCGCTGCTCGACCACTCCCCACCAGAGGCGCGGATTCCGCGAGGAATGGAGCGGCGTCGGCGAAGATGCGGATTCGCACGGTCGGATTAGGAAACCGAAAGGAACTGGTCGTCGGCGTAGCAATAGGCCCACGTTTCGCCGACCTCGCCCGATGTGATGACGGGGTGCCGGGTCGCTCGAAAATGTGCCGTAGCGTGGCGGTTCGGTGAGTCGTCGCAGCAGCCGACGTGGCCGCACGACAGACAGATCCGAAGATGAACCCAGCGGCTGCCGATCGCGAGGCACTCTTTGCAGCCGGCAGCGGGGCGCTCTGCGCGCCTTGGAGTTTGGGGCGTGACGTGGGGGCAGGGATACGAAAATCCTTGTAGAAGATGCGCGTGCCGTCCTTGGTCGTGATGGTGCTCATGACTCGGCCTGCCTCCTTGACGTTGGCCGTTCACGAAAGCATTCGATGTGCCGGAGGCTCATGCGCGCGGCGCAAACCCGGTCTCGTCTGCTCGCGATCCGATTCGTCCGCGAGGCGCTTCGTGAGGGTCGTGACGAGCACGCGCTCCCCCTTCTCGGCGCGGATCTTGGTCTCCTTGACGAGATCGGGCACCTGGCCGCGCGCGGGGCGCACCTCG
>OBEQ010660370.1_pt1 | contig 25093 bp, 25 predicted proteins | sample 1670901 | NCBI WGS metagenome assembly OBEQ01 (sample SAMEA104232315, study PRJEB22302) | groundwater metagenome | biome: forest; feature: aquifer; material: groundwater | place: USA | collected 2011-08-07 | depth 5.4 m | reverse complement strand
TTCAATACCCGCCTCAACTAGTTCCTCGACGATGTATTGAATAATTGGCTTATCGACTAGGGGGAGCATTTCTTTGGGCATGGCTTTGGTTTGGGGTAGGAAGCGGGTACCAAATCCAGCGGCGGCGATGACGGCTTTACGCACCGGTTTGATAGGGGTATTATCCATGTGCCTCATATTACCACACACATTTCGCGCCGCAAGCCGGCAAGAGAGCTAACTTGATCTATAAATTCTCGCAACCTAAGACTTGCCGTTAGTCTCGTCCCACTGTTTTAAGAACCAACTGCTAGACCATTTCTTATCTTCGCCAACTCCAAATACTATCTCGATGCCATATTTTTCAATTACGTCTTGTTCTGAACTTGGCAAGCTAGTTTTAGCTGATCTATCTCCGCCTTTAGTGAAAACATCTGGCTTCAGCGCTGCCAGCGCCTTACTAACCGTTTGGTCGTTTTTGATTTCAAATGGTATTACGTAATCGACGCCCAAAATACCACTAACAATTAAGCAGCGGGTTTCCAGATTTTGGAATGAGCGCCCCTTTTTAGCGCTCAGGAAGGCATCGCCATTAACAATTACTACTAAAGTATCGCCATATTTCTTACTCTCTATAATGCAACTGATGTGGCCTGGGTGGATGGGGTCAAAACCGCCACTGGTGGCTACAACTTTACCGAGCTTAGGCCGCGCTTTGGCAAAGTCTTTGAAGGAAACAATTGGCGCTCCCCAGCTTTTGTTCATTGCCAAATTATATCAAACCTATCTGTTATGATATACACGATGACCAAACAACCGGATCTTTTAGAGATAAAATCCAAAGCTAAAATTGGCGCTATTCAAGAAGTGGGACAATATTTTTTAAAAAAGGGCTTTAAGATAATTGATATAGATGTTCTAAGGCCCTGGGGCTTTTACTTCTATTTTGACACGGCTCAGACCGCTAAGTTTGCCAAAGAATTTTTTGACAGGATTGAACTTAAGGGCATTGATACTTCCCTGCCTTTGCAGCCTAAAGTCTTGGTTTTTGAACCGGGCAAAATAAATTCCTGGCAGTACCATCATCGCCGAGCCGAAATCTGGCGCTGCATAACCAAGGCTTGCCAAGTAATTACCAGCCCAACCGACGACCAACCTCCGGCGCAGAGCCTGAAATTCGGCGATGTAATTAACTTCACCCAAGGCCTGCGCCACCGCGGCGGCTCAGTTGATAATGAATGGGCAGCCGTAGCCGAGATCTGGCAACATACCGACCCCCAAAATCCCTCAAATGAAAAAGACATAGTCCGCTTAAGCGACGAATTTGGTAGAAATTAAGTTAGTATTGTAAACATGTCCAAAGAAGTTATAGACGCTATTTTTAAAGCCTACGACGTGCGGGGAAAAGTTGGCAGCGAACTAACCGCCGATCTAGTTGAAAAAATCGGCCGGGCTTTCGGCCAATGGCTGCCAAGCGAAGGCCCAGTGGCGGTGGGACTTGATATGCGGCCAGAATCGGTCGAACTTTCTGAGGCTTTAATCAAAGGTCTTAACGGGGCTGGCCGCGAGGTCTGGGATATTGGCCAGGTAACCAGCGAAATGGTTTACTTCGCGGCCGGTAATTACCGGTTGGCTGGTGGGGCGGTAGTAACCGCCAGCCATAACCCAGGCCAGTATAATGGCATCAAGTTTTGCGCCGATAAGGCCCGGGCAATAAGCATCGAAAGCGGACTGGCTGACATCCGGGATCTAGTGATCAAAGATAACTTTCAGCCGGCAAATACTGCCGGCAAAGTGCTTCAGAAGGATATTATTGAAGACTGGATAGAGCACGTCCTAACTTTTATAAAACCTGACGATTTAAAACCCTTAAAAATCGCGGTTGACGCCGGTAACGGCATGGCTGGCAAAATTTTTCCGCACCTTGAACCACATGTTCCTTTTGAAGTTACCCAGATGTATTTTGAGCTTGACGGCAGCTTCCCCAACCATGAAGCCAACCCTCTAAAATTTGAAACCCTGAAGGACATTATTGCCGTCATTAAAGATAAAAAATTAGATGCTGGCATCGCTTTTGATGCCGACGGCGATAGGGCTTTTTTGATTGACGAGACCGGAGAAGTCTTAACGGCTGGGGTGATGTCGGCCATGTTGGGCGAGTATTTTCTAGCGCTTTATCCGCGGTCCAAAATAGTCCACGATGTCCGTAATAGCCGCTCTGTGCCAGAAATTATACGCTCTAACGGCGGGCAACCAGTTGAAACCAAGGCCGGGCATTCATTGATTAAAGATAAGATGCGGGAAGTCGACGCCCCTTTTGGCGGCGAGGGCTCGGGACATTTTTATTTTCGCGACAACTGGTATGCCGACTCAGGCTTGATCGCCGTGTTAATTGGGCTGTCGGTGCTTTGTAAGTCCGGCACTAAACTATCGAACCTTAGAAAGAAATACATTCATTATGCGGCTATTCCCGAAACTAATTACGAAGTTCAAGATAAGGATAAGATTATAGCTAAACTAAGCCAGGAATTTGCTGCCGAAGACCAATACAGGCTTGATGGGCTGAGCGTTAACCTAAAAAATGGCAGCTGGTTTAATGTCCGCCCCAGCAACACCGAGCCGCTGCTGCGCTTAAACATTGAAGCCAGGACAAATGCCGATCTCATGGAACTAGAAGCTAAAGTCAAAAAAATTATCACCTCTAACTGATATAATCTAGGAGATGAGCGTAAGAGGCAGGAGTTCGTTTACCGTTCACCGATCACCGTTAACCGTGCGTTATCCATTGACCATTGTCCATGATGGTTCATGGTTAATAGAAGATGGTAAATGCCTGGTAAATGGTAAATGGTAAATGGTTAATGGAGCCGCCAGAGGCGGCGTTTGATGAGAATACTTGTGACGGGCGGCGCCGGCTTTATTGGCTCCAATTTTGTGCATTATTTGTTAGAAAAATATCCCGATTACCAAGTTAGTGTAGTTGACCTGCTAACTTACGCCGGCGATCGCGGCCGGCTGGCAGCCGTTGAAAATAAAATTAGATTTCATGAGGCGGACATTTCCGACTTTGAAACGATGAATAAACTGACCGAAGGCATAGACGTAGTTGCCCACTTCGCGGCCGAGAGTCATGTGGACCGTTCGATTGCCGACCCCGGGCCTTTTCTGCGCTCTAACATTCTGGGTACCGACGTAGCCGCCCGCGCCGCCCTTAAAAATAAAGTTAAGCGCTTCCACCATGTATCAACCGACGAAGTCTTTGGCACGCTGGAACTTGGCAGCCCCCAAAAATTTAACGAAAAAACGCCTTATAACCCGCGCAGTCCTTACGCCGCCGCCAAAGCTTCTAGCGACCACATCATCCGGGCTTACGGCGAAACTTACGGCCTGCCCTTCACTATCACAAATTGTTCAAACAATTACGGTCCATACGATTCACCCGGCCGCGTAGTACCGGTTTTTATTACCAACGCTCTAGAAGACAAACCGCTGCCGATCTATGGCAAAGGCCAAGCCGTCAGAGATTATTTATACGTCCTCGACCACTGCCAGGCTATTGATCTAGCTATCCATAAGGGTGAAGTCGGCGAAACTTATTGTGTGGGCGGTGGGGCGCAGCGCAATGGCGTAGAACTGGCCGAAACTATTTTAGAAGCCTTGGGTAAACCTAAAAGCTTAATGGAACTTGTGGCCGATAGGCCGGGCCACGATATGCGCTATGATATTGACCCAGCCTACATCAAGCAAAAGCTCGGCTGGACCCAAAGTGTTTCATTTGAAGAAGGCATTGCTAAAACCGTGGAGTGGTATAAGACCCACGAAAATTGGTGGCGACCATATAAAGAACGATTAGACCTGATGCGTGAAAGCGACATGTATAACTTGAAGGCGGCAAAATAATGGAATCACTGGTGACCGAATTCAAAACTGAGCCGACTAGCTTAGAAGGTCTTTATAAAGTTCAGTTCAAGATCATACCGGACCAGCGCGGGTCGGTGATGGAATTTTATAGACAATCCGATTTTGCCGGCAGCGGCTTGCCTTCTTTAGGCCAACGCCCGCAAGTCAATGCGCCGCTGAGCGCCAAGGGCGCGCTGCGCGGCATCCACGCCGAAGAGGCCGATAAACTGGTCGCCGTAGCGGCCGGCAAAATATACGCCGTGGGTGTTGATTTACGCCGAGACTCGCCAACGGCCGGCAAGTGGCAGGCTTTTGAGCTAGAGCGCGGCCAAGGTTTATTCGTCACCAAAGGCCTCGGTAATTCTTTCCAATCCATCAGTGACGAGCCATCAATTTATTTATATTATTTCGAGCAGGAGTGGCGCCCCGATATGCCAGGCGTAGCCCTTAATCCACTTGACCCGGACTTAAACATCCCCTGGCCGATAGCCGAAGGCCAGGGCATGATCATTTCCGACAAGGATAGAAATAATTCCTCGCTTAAAGAGTTGCTAAGTTAATGGAAAATATTTTAATCACCGGCGCTAATGGACAACTCGGCAGGGCGCTTTCTAAAATTTATCCAGACGCCAAAAAGACAGATTCAAACGAGCTCGATATAACTGATGCTGAGGCTGTAAAAAATTTTGACTGGAACAAGCTTAAAGTGATAATTAACACGGCGGCTTACACTGACGTGGATGGGGCGCAGTCCACGCCGGGCGGAGCGGCCGCCTGGTCGGTTAACGATAAGGCGGTTGGCAACTTAGCGGAGGTAGCCTCCAAGAGAGATTTGCTGCTTATCCACATTTCCAGTGATTACGTGTTTGACGGATCTAAAAGCTCATATACAGAAACCGAGACTTTTAAGCCTTTAGGAGTCTATGGCCAGACCAAGGCTGCCGGCGACCAAGAAGCCGCCAAAACGCCAAAACATTATATTGTCCGCACCTCATCGGTAATCGGTGATGGCAAAAATTTTGTCCGGACCATGCTGGAGTTAGGGAAAAAAGGTGTTGCGCCAAGAGTTGTCGCCAACCAAACCATTAGACCGGCCTTTACGAACGAGCTGGCCAGAGCCATCAAGTTTCTTATCGATAAGCGCCCAGCCTATGGAACTTACAATGCGACAAATGAAGGTCAGCCCGTAAGCTGGGCAAACTTTACGCGCGCCATCTTTAAAGAAGCCGGTTTCAACTTGGAGGTCATTGATATAACTTATGAAGAGTATTCTATAAGTAAATCAGGTGTCGCCCCGAGGCCTTTGAACAGCGTGCTGGATTTAACCAAAATAAAGTCGGTTGGCTTTAAACCCCGCGAATGGCAGGCAGATTTAAAAGAATACATTAAAAAGGAGCTCAACAAATGACTTTCACCATTCACCCTTCACCGCTAACCATACGTTATCCGTTAACCGTTATCCATGATCCATGGTTAATAGAAGATGGTAAATGCCTAGTAAATAGTAAATGGCTAATGGTTAATGGCGCGACCGAGGGGAGCGTTCGATGAAAGGCATTATTCTAGCTGGCGGCAACGCCACTCGCTTATATCCAATAACCCTAGCTACCAGCAAACAGCTGCTGCCGGTTTATGATAAACCGATGATTTATTATCCATTAAGCACCCTGATGAATGCCGGCATCAGGGATATATTAATCATTTCCACACCGCAGGACTTGCCCCGTTTCGAACAACTTTTGGGTGATGGCTCGCAAATTGGCTGTCAATTCAGCTACAAAATTCAGCCAAGTCCGCGCGGCCTGGCTGACGCCTACATTGTCGGCGCCGATTTTATTGGCGATGATAAGGTGGCCATGATACTGGGCGATAATATCTTTTACGGCAGCGAAATGGGCGAAAAACTGAAGCAATATACCGACCCCGAAGGCGGTATAATTTTCGGCTATCAGGTGGCCGACCCAGAGCGTTATGGGATTGTGGAGTTTGACAGCCAAAATAAAGTTGTGTCCATAGAAGAAAAACCACATAAGCCTAAATCTAACTATGCCATTCCAGGGCTTTACTTTTTTGATAATGAAGTAGTGGCTATAGCTAAAGCTGTGCAGCCTAGCGCCCGAGGCGAAATCGAAATAACCGAGATTCACAACGCCTACCTGCGCCAGGGCAAACTCAAGGTTGCTCTACTAGATCGCGGCACCGCTTGGCTTGATACCGGTACTTTTTCCAGCATGCACCAGGCCGCCCAGTTTGTTCAAGTAATCGAAGAGCGCCAGGGTATTAAGATTGGCTGCATAGAGGAAGCCGCCTGGCGACAAGGTTTTATTGACGATAAGCAGCTTATAAAATTGGCCGAAGGACTCAAGAAATCCGGCTACGGTGAATATTTGTTGTCGCTTTTAGCCTAGTTATTATTGCTAATGTGAGCTCGGAATACAAATTTCTTATATAAAGTATAGTTCCAGACCAAACCAGCGATAGAACCAACTACTAGAGCTAAACCGTAATAAAGGTGTCCAAAACGGACCAACGTCACCACAAAAGTACTGTTGATCGTCAATCCGGCCAGGGCGCTGATATGGAATTTTATTAGTTTTTTCCAAACTGCCACATGATGATGTCCCAAAAAAGTCCAAAGGCTATTGCCAACAAAAGTAGCCAATAAAGCTGTTTCCCCGGCCACGATTTGGGCTGGCAAAATCGGTGCATTTAATAAGTCGTAGACTAAAGCTAGCATACTAAAATTAACTACAAACCCCAGCCCGCCTACTACAAGAAAACGTGTCTTATCGTAAGAAATGAGCTTATAATAGTTTTTAATCAGTAATGGATGTGGATTTATGGACATAAAAACAGTCAAGAAACTGTCGATCATTGTACCATGTTATAACGAAGAAGCTGCGCTTGAACCTATCATCGAAGAGGTCCTGGCGATAGATATCGGAAAAACCGCAAAAGAAATTATTATTGTCGACGATAAATCAAGCGATGATTCCTTTCGGATAGCCGAAAAGTTGGCTAGGAAGCATCCGGAAATTAAGACGATATTTCAAGAAAGGAACACGGGCAAGGGGGCAGCCTTAAAACGCGGCTTTATAGAGTCAACGGGCGATCTGGTAATTGTCCAGGACGCCGACCGAGAATACGATCCTAGAGATTATAATCTTCTTCTTCAAATTTTCCGCGAAGATCGAGCCGATATAGTCTTCGGGTCGCGTTTTTCGGGTGGCGCTCCAAGGAGGGTTGTATATCTTGCTAACACTATTGCTAATAAGCTCATGACGCGTTTGTCTGCTCTGCTAAGCGGACTATATGTCAGCGACATTCATACTTGTTACATTATGTTTGACGGTGATTGGATTCGGAGTAAAGCCCCAAAGTTAAGATCAAAACGTTTCGGCTTTAACCCTGAAATTGTCGCCAAAATTGCCAGGGAAAAAGAAAACCTACGTATTTGCGAAACTAGCATTTCTTACTATGGTCGTACTAAAGCCGAGGGTAAGAAGATTGGCGTCAAAGATGGCCTAAAAGCTATCTGGGAAATTATTTATTTTAACCTCTTAGGCCGGAATTAAAGTGGTAAATAAAATCGCTGATAGACGGCTATGGCTGCTAATAAGTGAATTAGTATTAAGCATATAGGCACCAGTCTTCTAAAATTAGTGGAGATCGCGAAGCCTTTTTTACGTAAGGGCAGTAAGCATAGCAGGAGAGGAATCACCGCTGGTATAAAATACCTTGACTGTAAACCGTCAATATATGGTAAATCAGGCGACGACCAGGTTATAAATAGGGCTGCATCGACTAATAAACATAGTGCTACCACCAGCCCAAAAACAGATAAACGGCCTAATCTACTGATAAATTCTGTAGCTTTGGCTCCATGTATAAAAACAGTAAAGACAGCGCCCAGAAGAATGAAGTATGTTGCTATTGCCCAGCCTGGAAGACCGTACGAAAGATTGCTTAATATACCTCCATAGCCTAATACTAGGTCCTGATTATATGGTACGTAGTTCTTACTATAAGGCACAGGCACCAGATTGGTATCGTAGACTTTGCGCGCAAAGGACAATGGGTGCTCAATTATGTATTTGGCATTGGCAGACTCACTATGCGGCAATCCTGTCGCGATAGTCTTAAAAGGCACGTAGCCCCTGTGCGAAATAGCAATCCAGCCGACAGTAATGATCAGCATTGTTGCAAAGGCAGCTAAAAGGATAGCCGCCCTCTGCTTTTGCTTGCCCGGAAATAACTGCGCGGGCAGTAAAAAAAATAGCAAGCCTAGCAAGAAAAAGGGGGATTTTATACAGGCTAAAAATAATATCAAAATAAACAATTGTAGTAATTGCTTCCGAGTTAAAGGATTGTGGGTTACCAATTTATCGATCAAAAAACCAACTAAAAATACAGTTATAGCGATAGTTACTGTATCGGCTGAGACAGAGCTGGCAAGTTGCAAGCTTAATGGCGTAAGCAATAAGGCTAGGCCGGCCCAACCGAATAGCTTCATTTTTTTCAGACCATAGTAACAAACTATCAGCCAAAAAAGTAATCCGGCTAGTCGCGCTAAATAAAAAGTTTGAGCAACCGATAAATTGAATAATTTAGACACTAGCATAGCCCCGACCTGAGGTGAATAAACGACTGGATTATTCAAGGAAGTGTTTTCAAAATGTGATGGTTCTTTATTGATTGTGCTGTTTATAGTGGATCCCGGCTTGACTATAGGTGCAAAGACCTGTCTAAAGGTTGTTCCCACTTTACCCCGCCTGTTAAAAATTCCATCGGAGCTTCTGTCAAAATTAATTACTGCTTGGGGTAGATAGGTGCCTTTACCCCCTGGAATAGTTTCACCCAAAATATGACCCTCACTAATCTGATAGACCCTGTTAAAATGGGCAACTTCATCTGGTTGAGTGAAAGCTGGCACAGCGAGTAAATGGAAAAGGCCAAAGACCCCACCGATTATCAAAAACCATTTCGAAGGTTGATTTAACCAATTTATTAGTTTTTTGTTCACTGATCATAATAATAACAAATTGGCCGGCGCTAAGGCCTTAGGTTTTATAAGACCTTTACAGACAAATGATCTTGAGAGATAATAATAATGAGAATAGTTTAAAATAAAAATATGGCTAAAAGATCGTCAAAAAAATCTCGCCTGTCTTTTGTACACCGTCGCCGATCGGTGGCTGTATTAGCCATACTATTAATTGGGCTTTTATTAGTTTTAGAAATAAGTAATACCACTCACCTTTTTCATAAGACACCCACCAAAACGGCGGTCATTCCTACCACTCCAAAGGCTACTCCTAATAATCCTGGCAATAGTCAAAATCAAGGTACACCAGCCAATCCAAGTAGTGGCAGTAATAAGGATTTATCGAAGGATTCATCAGTTGGCACACCAGATACCTCCCGGACACTTATTGCACCCTGGGGCACCTTTGTCAGTAACCATAAGCCCGGTAAAAATGGGGCCCCTACCCAGGAAACCTCGGTCTGTAAAACCACCCCGGGCGCCACTTGCTATATAAAATTCACTAACGGCGATTTAACTAGAACATTGCCAACTAAAGTTGCTGATAATGATGGCGTTGTCTATTGGAATTGGGATATTAAAGACGCCGGCTTTAGCCAGGGCTCCTGGCAAATCACTGCTATCGCTTACTTAAACGGACAAACTGCTACGGCAACAGACAGTTTGGCCTTGGAGGTTTAGTCGTGAGGAAGTTTCTGTTTTCAGCCGCTGCCATTGTAATGTTATTGACGGCTATCGCTATCTTAGGCCATCCCTCCCCGGCTAAGGCGGCCTTCAATCCTAATAACTTGATGGACGATGCCATATTTGATAATTACAACACGATGACTGCTAGTCAAATTGACGCTTGGCTTAATACTAATTTCCCCAATAGCTGCATCAGTACGAATCATGGATTCACTGCAGCAGACCCTAACGGCTATTCGCCAACTACTGGTTTTACTTATGGAGCAAATGTTTCGGCTGGCCAAGTCCTATTTGACGCTAGCCAAGCTTATGGGGTTAACCCGCAGGTCCTTATAGTCACCTTGCAAAAGGAAGAAAGCTTGGTTACTGGCGATGGAGGTTGTAGCGTTTTACGCTATACCGCTGCGGCTGGCTACGGTTGTCCGGATGGTGGCACAACTTACGACTATACTGGCCTTAACCTATACGCCATTAATGGCACTACAGTTACATCAGTCAGTGGCACCTGTGTCAACGGCGCGGCTAAGGCTGGTTTTTCCCAGCAAGTCATCAGGGCCGCCTGGTTATTAAAGTTCGGCGAGCAGCGCTCCGAAGGCAACACCGCCTGGGCGGTCATCAAAGGCAGCTGGAACAACTCAGACGATCCAGCTACCTGCTACGGCGGACCAATGACCCAAGGCTATAGAAAGCGCTGCTCAAGCGATTCGGCAGCGGTTTATTACGATGGTTTTACGACTATCGACAGTTCCAGTACTCATATGGATACTGGCGCAACCGCGGCTTTTTACTGGTATACTCCCCATTTTCCAGGCAATAGAAACTTTGTCAATATTTTTACCAATTGGTTTGGTAACACCACCCTCGGCTGCCAGCCTGGTGAGGGTCCGATGCCCCAAGTAGTAAGCATGTATAATCCCAGGACTTACGATCATTTCTATACTGCTTACGCCTGTGAAGCTAATATTTTAGGTTACCAACTTGATTATGTCTACGAAGGAGCGGTGTTTAATACCACGCCCTCATCAGCCGTAGGCGCAGTGCCGGTTTGGCGGTTATATAATCCTGGTCTGGGCCTTCACTTCTGGACAGTTTACCAAGATGATATCAACAATGCCTCAAGGCTTGGCTATAATCTGGAAGGCATAGCTTTTTATACGGTCTCGCCCAGTGCCCCCAATGTCTTCGCCGCTGTCCAGAGGCTTTACAACCCGCGCACCTACCAACATCTCTGGAGCATGTCTCAAAATACGATTAATATTGCCACTCAACAAGCTGGCTACACCCTTGAGGGCGTTGCTTTTTACAGCCAGCAGTAGCCAGGGCTCTAGCTGGAGCCGACGGTTTTTGTTAAACCCTCTTTAAATAGTGCAAGCTTATCCAAACCAAATTCATTTTTAAAACGCTCGACGCTCACCCGGGAATGTTTTAAGAAGGTTTTGGGCGCCTCGACGTATTCTACTAGGGCTTTTTTACCGATAATTTCCTCTAGGGTCTCGATAATTGTATTAACCGACGTCTGTTGGCCGCTGCCTATGTTATAGGTATTAAACTTAGATTCTTCGTTAAAGGTCCTTACCAGCAGACGGACGACATCTTTGATATAAATGTAGTCCCTGGTGCTGTTACCATCACCAATTACGACGATCTTCTCGCCGCGCTTGATTTTGTCTATAAAAGCTGGCACTACGCCCTGATTGTTTTTGGTTATCTGGCGCGGACCGTAAGGATTAGTAGCCCGATAAACCCGGTAATCGAGGTTATACTTCCGCTGAAAGTAAGCCAGGTAGTGCTCTGAAGCTAATTTAACTATGCCGTACGGAGACACTGGGGTAGGCGCGTCTTCCTCAGTGGCCATTTTTTCCTCGGCTAGGTGGCCGTATATAGCTCCTCCGGAAGATATAAAAATGATCTTTTTGACCCCAGCTTCAACCGATTTCTCAAACAGCTGGACGTTGCGCATCAGGTTAAGGCTTATATCGCTATAGGGGTCACTGTCTGAACTAAAGGGTGTGGTCACCGAAAAAGCATGGAAGACATAGTCTATACCCTTTAACGCCTCGGCGGCCACCATATCGTCGAAGAAATCGCCCTTAAGTATTTCGGCCTTTTTGGATTCATTAAAAGCAACCGGACGACTATACCGGTCAAAAGCCCTCACCCTATATCCGGCTTCCACCAGTCCATCGACTAGATGGCTGCCAATAAAACCATTGGCTCCAATAATTAAGCAATTTGCCTTTTTCTGCATTTATTCTTTTCTATACTACCTCGCTAAGCCAAAAATATAAACCTTGACTGTCAGTTATTAATGATTTCATCTATTATTGGGTCGTATGAATTGGCTTCCTGCTGTTTGGCTATTTTGTAGGAGAGGCTAGACATCTTAGCCAACACCTCATTACTGGTTTGCTTGGGATCTAATACTTTTTCTATAATCTCAACCACCTGCCCAAAATCATGACTATCAAGGTAGAAGCCGTTTTTGCCAGGCTGCAACTGTTCGAACATGCCCGAGGAATCATTGCGCATAATTGGATGGCCAGCAATCATACCCTCGAACACGAACAGCGGCAGAGATTCTTGGAGCGAATAGCAAATGGTCATATTAGATTTCAGCAACAAATTATGGAGCTTGTCCTTGGAAATTTGGCCGTAGTGTTCAAACCGATCACCAAGAGCTTTAGGGGCGTGGTTGGCAATTTGCTTTAATATAAGTTCGTTCTCTTGGCCGCCGACAAAGATCAGCTTAAATTCTCTATATCTTTGGCGATTGGGCCTATAGTACTTGTTATAGAAGTCTATGAAGGCATACAGAACTGGCAGCTGACCTTTGCGGACGTCTCCCATGCTCCCCGATAAAATAAAACTGATCTTTTGAAAGTCAGCCGCCGTCCGACGTTTATGATATTCGGCCGGCGTTACAATTTTATAGGGCTGTAGTTTAATTTGATCAACATCATTAAAGTGTTCCTGGTAATTATTTAGTATCTGCGAAGCGGCGGCCAAAAAAACTATTTTTTTCTCGGCTAGAAGTTTTTTCACCCGCCTGGTCTCGACCGGATTGAACCAAGCCGCTGGATTATCTTCGTGTGTATACCAAAGCAGCTTTTTGAGTTGTCCGTCTTCCAGCGCCAAATATATCGATTCCTTAGTCAAAACCGAATAGTGAACGGTATTGGCAACTAATATATCGCCGCGGACAAAGTGAAGCATGGTGTCTCGGTTTAGAAGAATCTTTGGTTTAATGCCCAGCTTATTTAGTGCGGTGATGTTATCGTGATGAGCCGGATTAAAAGTATAAAAGTCTATCTTTTTTTTAGGTTTGCTTTTTTGGAGTTCTTTTAGAAAGTCAAGTAGAACAAACGGCGCCCCAGATAAATCGAACTGATGTGACAAAATAATAATTCTGGGCCGCCGTTTTTCTTGAATACCGGCCTTGAGTCCATCAGCAGCTATGGTTCTAACGGCAAAGTAGGTGTTTTTAAGGCCGTGCTTTTTGGCGTAAGCCGGCAGATTACGGCTCCTGGCCACCAGCCTCTTGACCTGGCTCTTGACCCTAGTTTGATCACCCACGGCCTCATAGATACCAAAACGGCTAATATCCAGGGCTCTCTTGTGTTGCTTAATCAAAGCGGTTAATTCTTTGGTAACTACGTCCCAGTAGAAATTCGGTTTGACATTATCAAGGTTTTGTTTAACTTCTGCCAGGGTTTTAGGGCTCTTTAGAAGAGAGACCAGGCCTTTGGCCATGGCTTCTGGCCGGAGATTCGATAACCTTATGGCTGCCTTTTGGCCGATTAGCATTTCGCCCAGAGCATCGCCGCCATTGGTGACGATCGGCAGATTAGCCCAGGTGAAATCCACTAGGCGCGTCCGCCAGGCCAACTCGTTTTCGTCACCCAGCTGGTTTATGACTACTACTACGTCGCTGTCTAAATACCAGTCGGCACGGTCCTCAAAGCCCACCCAATCCTGCAGCATTACCAGGTCTTTAATTTTGGGATCGGAGTTTATATATTCGACTATTTCGTCATAACGACGCTTAAAATCGGGGTGGACGTTGAAAGGATTTTTAGCGCCAACAATAACTAGTCGGGCGGGTAGGCTTTTGTTGATTTGCCACACAGCCTTAATCAAATTGCGTAAATCGAACCATGGGTACAGGCCACCAAACCAGAGAATTTTCTTAACATCTTTGCCCACAACTTTGGTAATCGGTTTGGATGTAGCTTTGGGCTCATCGCGGTAAATCCCATACGGAACAATCACTAGTAGCTCATCGCCATAAGTTGCCGGGTTGAGACGGCCAACAGCGGCCAGCACGCCTTTATAAAATCGCTTCTGTGGTTCACTGGCGCACAGAAAGATATCGCCCCTAAGCAGCACATGGGAAATTCTGCCTACGTCAGCATGAAAGTTATTGTATTCGGTCTGCAAGTCTTCGCTGTTCCTGGCTGAAACCTCAAGGTAGAAAGGCGCGTAGCAGTCTAGAATTAACTGCTGGTCCGTACGTATGCAATCAGCCACCTTGAATGATAAATCACCCATGGCGTAGCTAACCAATACGGTGTCATAGTCTTGGATTAACTCGTCAACCGTATCAATGCTCCAGGTCTTAATATCTATGCCCCTGTAGTGCTGGGTAAATTTAGCCTGCTTATAGCTCTCTTGGTAAGCCACGGTAACTTTTACGTCCGGAGCGTTGGTCTTGATGCCTTGGGCTAGACCCCAGCAGCGTAAACCACCACCCTCTACTTGTTTATGTTCGGGGGTAGGTACGGGACCTTGCGACAATATTAAACAGGTTTTTGCCATATAAGTGTTGTCTACAGCCTTCCTTTACTTAAGCGTTTTTTAACCAATCTGGCAGTACGATAAATATAAGATCTTTTTAGGTTTTTAAGTTCTTCTTCGAGCTGTTTACTCAGATCCACATAATGTTTGATGATTTTTGCCTGTTCGTTGGCGTGTTTATGTAGTAGCTCGGCTTGGGTACGCAGATCTTTTATATAGCTATCGCGGTGTTTATCTAATTTGGTTGGCAAACTTTTCATAGGCAGGTTTTTTTGCAAGACTTTATTGGCAGTCGGTTTTAGCACAAATTTGTATTGAGAGGTTCTGGCCTCGGTAGTATCGGCTAGCTGCCAAAAAGCTTCGCTTGGCGTTAAGCCATACTGCTTCAGGGTTTTGGCAATGATTTCTTTAGGATAATCATCGACCGTATAATCAACCGCTTCAACCTGATACCCAATTTTACTGGCCAGGTTGCTAAATGACTGTAGAGTAAAATACTTTAAGTGAGTATCGTCGAGTATACCCGTAGGCTCGTACTCAAAGCCGCCGCCGAGTAGTTCCAGCCGTACGCCAAGGTGAGCGATATTGGGGATGGAAACGAACAGCCGGCCATCTGGCTTTAATAATTTTTTGGTTTGGGCTAAGGCCTGGCCAGGGTATTTTAGGTGCTCTAACACGTCACCAAAAAAAGCGTAATCATATTTTCGCTCAAAAACCTGACTAGGCCACTGGCCATCAAGGTCAAAGATATAAACTCCATCTAAGACCTTCTTGGCTTCCTCGGCGTCCCGACTAATTTCGACGCCGTATACCTCGGCGTTTTTAACCTGCTTAATCAGCGCCCCAAAGTATCCCGTGCTGCAACCGAAGTCTAAAAAAACTGTACCGGGCTTGATGTAGTCATACATCCAACTAATTGCCGATTGAAGGTCCCTAGGTTGGCTTTTTGAATATTTAGACATTTTTATAGTCTCCAGCTGTGGTCCAGCAGAGCGATGCCTTCCAAATTATTGACCTTGGATATTCTAAAATGCCCGGCCTTAACTTTATAATCGTGCACAGTGGTCGCATTTTCGTTCATAGTAGCGGCGTTTATGTAATAGTTGCCGGGGATAAGCTGGGCGTTTAAATCTAGGCTTATTTGGCCGCTCTTTTTAGAAACTCCTGCCAGGCCAGAAATTTTAGTATTAGTTCCAAAACAATAGACTCCGTCATCACTAAAAACTTGAAGGCCAAAGTGTATAGGTTGATTTTTGGGATTTTTATAAGAAATTGTTAAGTGTAAATTGTCGCCGGGCTGGAATTTATGTTCCTCCTGGCCAGCTGAATTCTGAATAGTTACAGCTTGGACAGTTGGTATTTTTTTAGGGCTGGAGCCGGGTGCTTCAGCATCTTCCGGTGGAACCTCGTAATTAAGTTCCAGGTAGGCATCGGCCACAATGCGCGGCAAACCCTCTTTAACGATCCGGCCCTTATCTAGTAGCATTACCCGGTCGCAAAAGCGCAGCACTGAATTCATATCATGGGTCACGAGCAGTATAGTAATACCCTTCTTTTTAAGATCAGCAAAAACCTCTAAGCACTTTTGCTGGAAAGCCGCATCGCCAACCGCCAAAACCTCATCGAAAAGTAGTATATCGCTTTTCACACGAATGGCGATCGAAAAAGCCAGCCGGACTTGCATGCCAGAAGAATAGTTTTTGAGTTTTTGATCCATAAATTTTTCTAGTTCCGCAAATTTAACGATATCGTCGTACAAACTATGCATTTCTTTACGGTTAAGCCCCAGCAGCGCTCCGTTTAGATAGACGTTTTCGCGGCCGGTTAGTTCTGGATTGAACCCCACGCCCAGCTCGATAAAAGGCGTCAGCTTGCCCTTTACTTCAACTTTGCCTGAAGACGGCGCGTAAATTCCAGCCAAAAGTTTTAAAAGCGTGCTCTTACCACTGCCGTTTTTGCCAATGATGCCAAAAAATTCGCCTGGTTTCACCTCAAAGGAGATGTTCTTAAGGGCTTTTTGCAGCTCATAACCGCGACGCCTTTTATAAAAATTAACAAAGGCTGACTTAAGCGAAGAGTGCTTTTCGTACGGCAGCTTAAAGATTTTATTGACAGCCTCTACCCGGATAGCGGCTTCGCCGTATGAGACACCCCTTCGGGGTTTCTCATCGCGCGGGGCGCGGCCTTCGACTGGTCGCTCAGGCCGCCCTGAGCCATTGTCGAATGGGCTGAATAAATCCGACGCTCCGGCTGCTCTTCCCGATGATTTTATAGCGCTTATATTCATTCTTTTGTGCTCATTAATTCTCTTTAGATTTCCTCCGCGAAATATTTAGACTGGCTACGGAAATAAGTAAGGCCGCCAACAAAAACTACGACGGTTATTAGATAGGGCGCTAGTTTTAGAGGGCTGCTGGCTAAAACCTGGCCGATAGTCACTGTTTGGTGGGTGACAGTGGCGTAGCGGGCATCCTGAATGGTCTGGGTCATAGGATTCATAAATAGTAGTTTTTGGAGGCTGTGGTTAGTGATAATCGAAATGGGGTAGAGTATCGGCGTTAAATAAAATCCGGCCTGCAGGATAACTTCCCAAATATAGTTCATGTCGCGAAACTTAACGAAGGCTGCCGATAAAAATAGCGATAGGCCGAGCGCCAAAATATATACTTCCAAAAGCAGTAGCGGCAAAAGTAGCGTGGTTTTAAGCAAATCGACGTGGTTGATAAATAAAAACAAAATAACCACCAGCAGATTGAGAAATAGGTTAATAAGCGCCGAAATACTGCTACTAAGGACAATTATCCAGTGCGGGATGCGGATTTTGCGGATTAGCTCGCCGCGCCCCACAATTGAGCCCAGGCTCTGCGAAGTCATCTCCGCAAAAAAGTTCCAAATTACGATACCCAGCAACAAATAAACCGGGAAATGTGGCAAATTGCCGCCTATTTTCAAAAACCGCACAAAAACCACGTATAAAATTAAAAAAAGCAGCAGGGGCCGCAGAAGTGACCACGCATAGCCCAAAATCGAACCTTGGTAGCGAAGCTTAAAGTCAGTCCGCACCAGTTCGGCCAGCAGGGCACGGTTCTTCTTAGAAAAAACATGTCTAATCATTTGTAACTGATAAGATATTATAGAGGAAGTCAATGACAAGAGTAAGTGTGGTAATACCTAACTGGAATGGCGAACAGGACCTGCCAGCCTGCTTGGATTCATTACTCAGCCAGAGCCTAGAAGCTCATATAATAGTGGTAGACAATGGATCGACCGATGGCTCACTCGAACTGTTGCGCAATAAATACCCTCAGATAGAAGTGGTTATCTTGACCAAAAATCGCGGTTTTGCCGGCGGTGTCAACGCCGGAATAAAAAGGGCTATCGATAATGGTTTCAAGTATGTAGCCCTATTAAACAACGACGCTATGGCTGATAAAAACTGGCTTAAAAACCTGGTAGATTTCCTAGACAATACGCCTAAGGCCGGAGTAGCCACTCCCAAAATATTAAATAGTACTGGCGAATACTTAGATAGTACTGGCGACTTGTATACCATTTGGGGGCTACCGTATCCCCGCGGCCGGCGCGAAGCTAACACCAGCAAATACGACCATGATACTGAAGTTTTTGGCGCTTCTGGCGGCGCCAGTTTATACCGCACCAAAGTCTTTGCCCAGATCGGCCTGTTTGACGAAGACTTTTTTGCTTATTACGAGGATGTCGATATTAGTTTTAGGGCCCAGTTGGCCGGCTGGAAAGTAGCCTACGTGCCTAAAGCTATTGTGTACCACCAAATAAATGCTACCAGTAATAAAATTAAGGGTTTTGCCACTTATCATACGCTCAAAAACTTGCCGCTTTTGATGTGGAAGAACGTGCCTTGGGGGTTGATGCCTAAAATATGGCCGCGGCTGGTCCTGGCTTACTCGGGCATCGCTACGCGGGCCCTTTTACGGGGTCAATATGGCGCTTTTTTTAAAGGCATTATGGTCGGCACCATCCTTTGGCCGAAAAAATTAGCGGAAAGGCATAAAATTCAGAAGCATCGTAAGGTTTCAGTGAGCTACATTAATTCGATAATTATTCACGACTTGCCGCCAAATGCCCATAAACTGCGAAAAATTCGCAGTTTATGGTGGAAGCTCAAGAAAAAAGGCTAGGAGCTCTTGACATTTATGTACTACTTTGATACTATTTTAATACTATGAAAACTGTTAAACTCCAGGTCCCCATGGACGAAAATGTTCGTAATGGCCTAGAAAAACGGGCCCGCGAGCTGGGCTTTGATTCGGCCCAAGCTTATATCCGTGTTTGGGCAAAGGCTCAAGCCGAAAGACGTACAATCGATTTTGGCGATGATTGGGGCGAGCCCAGTCCCGAAGCCGCCGCCCGGTTGAATCGCTGGGCTGAAGAGGCCGAACGGGACAGCCAGGCCGGCAAGCTAAAAAGTTTTGACAACCCCGATGACGCTCTGGCTTATTTGCATAGCTTATGAAGCGCATAGAGTTTGCCAAGAGTTTTGAAAAATCCTACGCCAAGAGAATCGCCAAAAGTCCTAAGCTGCAGAAAGCTTATGACCAAAGTTATAAGCTGTTCGCGGCCGGCAAAAGACGCTACCCGATAGATAATCACGCGCTGACCGGCACAATGGCCGGCAAGCGGGCCTTCTCGGTAGCTAACGACGCACGTGTGATTTATCGGGAAACAGATGACGCCATAATTTTTATCGATATCGGCTCGCATAATCAGGTTTATCGATAGGAAAACCGCAGGAAGATTCAAAATGAAACGGATTGTGATTGATGCGCGGGAATCAGGAACGAGTACGGGAAGGTACGTTGACAAGTTAATTGAACATTTGCATAAGCTCAAGCCGCCGCACGAGATTATAATCCTGACCAAAACACCACGGCTGGAATATATGAAAAGTATTGCCCCGGGCTTCAAAGTCGTAGAGTCGAATTTTAAAGAATTTACCTTCGCTGAGCAATTGGGCCTGGCCCGGCAGCTCTACGGGCTAAAACCGGATTTAGTGCACTTTAGTATGACTCAGCAGCCAATTTTGTACTTTGGCAAAGTGGTAACCACGGTACACGATTTAACCACCGCGCGGTTTACGAATCCGGCCAAAAACTGGCTGGTTTTTAAGTTTAAACAGATCGTTTATAGATTAGTAATACATATTGTTGCTCTTAAGTCTAAAAGCTTGTTTGTACCATCTAATTTCGTAAAAAGGGACGTCGCACAATATACAGGTATCAGGGGTCAGAAAATTATTGTAACTTACGAGGCCGCCGATAAAATAACCCAGGCGGCGGTGCCAGTTGTCAAATTAGTAAACAAAGAATTCATACTGTACGTGGGTCGTCCCCTGCCGCATAAGAACCTAGAGAGGTTAATTGAGGCTTTTGGGCTGCTTAAATCGTCACGTTCCAAACTCCAACTAGTGCTGGTCGGAAAAAAAGATAAGCTTTATAAAAGACTAGAAAAATCTATTAAGGACTTAGGAATCCGGGATGTGCATATTACCGGCTTTGTTAGCGAGGGCCAGCTACGGTGGTTGTACCAAAATACCGCGGCCTACGTCTTTCCGTCTCTGTCTGAGGGTTTTGGGCTGCCGGGGCTAGAAGCTATGGCTCACGGCGCGCCGGTGGTGGCCAGCCACGCCACCTGCCTACCCGAAATCTACGGTCCAGCCGCCCACTACTTTGACCCCTACGACACGGACGATATGTCGGCCAAGATTAACGACGTCCTAACAGATAATAAACTGCGATCTGAGCTAATTGCTAACGGTCAACAGCGAATAGATAAATACTCCTGGCCAACCACCGCCCAACAAACACTCGACGTCTACAAAGGCGTACTTTAGCCACTCACCTTTACCTTTCAGGCCGTATTTACTGTTTTCTATTTACAGTTCACTAAGATGCTTTGAAGCTTGAGCAATTTCCTATTTTCAGTTCACCATATAAAATACCCAAGATGACTCTTCGCCTCCGCCATCTTTGCAGGGCCGAGCCCTGCAACAGGGCTCGGCCCTGCAAACAGAGGGGTGTGTATGCCAGCTAAAAACCGCATTAAGGCTACGCGCCCGATTCTTACTACCACGTTTATAACAGGGGTGTTAATAAACGGCCTATTTTTATTGATGAACAGGATTATGCGGCTTTTTTGAATTTACTTAAGCGATACTTATCTAATGAACCAGTGCAAGATCGTTATAACCGAACTTACGAGAATTTATCAGCCCAAGTGGAGCTTCTAGCCTTCTGTTTAATGCCGAGTCATTTTCACCTGCTTCTCTACCAAAAAGATGTAGCCGGTATGACAAACCTTTTACAAAGAGTTTTGACTACTTATTCTATGTACTTCAATAAGAAGTACCGCCGAATTGGAGCATTATTCCAGGATACATATAAAGCTAGCCGAATAGTTAGCGATGAATATCTACAGCATATATCAAGATATATTCATTTGAACCCCGATAACTGGCGTAGTTGGGAGTTTTCGAGCCTAGATTACTATCTAGACAAAAAGCAGGCTACTTGGCTGAATCATATGCCTATTCTAGAGCTGTTTGAAAACAGAAAGGACTATATAGATTTTGTCGCCGACTACGATGATTATAAAAAATCGCTAGATGAACTGAAGTTTGAGCTTGCCAATGGCTAGTTTGCAGGGCCGAGCCCTGCAACAGGGCTCGGCCCTGCAAAGGGTACTGCAAAGGGTTTGGCGGGTACGGGTGCAGGTAGGCTTAAGGCCTTATCCCTATCGCCGGTGCGAGAGTGGGTTGGGTAGCTGCAATTCTAATAGTTGCCATTGCCCATCGATTTTCTTAAAATCCATCACTCCAGAGGCTGGCAGAAAGTCTTTGTTAAGCGGCACAAAGTTTATGACAGCTATAAATTCGTTGTTACTATAACTGCCGCCATTGATAGTAACAGTGCCTTGGCTATAAACTTCTTCGGCAGCTAGTAAATTAGCAATTTGGTCTTCGCTATTGTGGGACTGCAAGCCGGAGGCTGCCTGGTTGTATAAATCGTGAGCTTTCTTATCTTTTATAAATTGGGCGTTGGTTTTAACAACTTGCTTTAAAACCGCCGCTTCGTCCTTAAGATCAGTGCTTTCGACGTCAGTCAGTGATTGCTCGATTTTTTTAAAGTCGGCGGTTTCTTCTTTACTTAATACGGCTGCCGGATGCTGGCCGTTTTTAAGATAAATAAAGCGTAGCGGCGAGCCATCTTTTTTAACGGTAATACGAGCCTCGTCCCAACCATTGGCTTTGGAAAATACAACTGTTACGTCGCTAGTTGACAATTTCTTTTTAAGATCGGGTATAAGCGTGTTATTGGCATACTTTTTGAAAGTACTGGCTTTATGGTCGGTCATAGCGGTTATGAGTTGAAGGCCAATATTGTTAGCTGCGTATATCTCGTTTAGGCTTTGGTTAGTCACCGAGCCGCCGTAAACTAGCTGCATACCAGGTATGATTTGCTCGTCGACTACTTTTCCCTGGGGGATTGAAAAAACATAATTACCTGAAAAGCTCAAATACTGCGGTTTTGGCAGTATTCGCTGGGGGTGATTATTAGTTTGCCTAAAATGCCACCAGCCGCCTACCACTATGGCTACTAAAATCAGGCTCAGTATTAAACCAAAGAGTTGACGTTTCCGCCGATGTCCATGGTGAGCTCTTTCTGGGTTCATATATGGGGTAGACGTAAGCTCTACTGCGGCTTTGGTATGGGCAGTGATAGTGCCCGTAATTTCCATTGACCGTCAGTTTTTTTCAAAGTAATCGAGCCGAGAGCTGGCTCCGGATTGTCCTGATTGAGCGGTGTAAATCGTAGCGCTGCTGAAAAACTACCTTGTGCATAGCTGCCGCCACTAATGGCTATGTTTTGACTTAAATAAGGAGTTGCTGAACCAAGAGCTGTCGTCAATTGGGCTTGAGTCGATTGCGTTCGCAGTTCAGGTGCAGCGCCATTATAAAGCTCCTGAGCTTTTTGGGCTTTGGCTAGTTGGACGTTGTTTTGAATTGACTGTTTGATTCCGTCCGATTCGTTTTTAAGGTCGCTGTTTTCTAAATCATTAATTGTTTGCTCGATGGCCTTGAAGCTGTCTGTCTCCCTCTTAGCGATAACTGAAGCTGGATGCTGGCCATTTTTGAGGTAAATAAAGCGCTGCGGTTGCCCATCTTTCCTGACAGTTACCTGGGCATTATCGGAGCCGCCTGCTTTGCCAAATTGGACCTTAACATCATTTGCCGAAAGGTTCTTTTTGAGGTCGGGGACAAAGGTGTTATTAACATAGTCTTTAAACGCCTTGCCACTGTGGTCAGCTATATTTAGCCCTTGTACAGCTATGCCATTCTGGCTATAGACGTCCTCTACAGTTTTGGCCGATAAGGGAGCGGAGTAAATTAACTCCGCCCCCAAAGTAGACTGTGAATCGACAGTATAATTTTTTGGGATTGCAAAAACATAGTTGCTGCTAAAATTAATATATTCGGGGAGTCCGTTTACATCGACAGTCTTTTTCTTGTGGTCGTTTAAATAAAGACCGGCGCCCACGGCAACTATTATAACTAAGAGGACCATTGATGTTTTACGCGAAAGTGAAGTGATTTTTCTAATCATAGCAGATAACTTAACATATTCCTTTTTCATAATCCATAATACCATAACTCTACCGGGCAATGCTGAGAGAGGACTGAGACTTATTTTGGGAGCTGCAGCCCATCCAGCTTCCAGTTTTTAGCTTGTTTTTGCAGAGAGACCACGCGGCTAGCATGGGCTTGGTCTTTTCGAGTTTACGGAGGATGTCTTAGGCTTTGTGCGGTAAACTAAAACCAGCAGCCTTCCAGGTGTTATTTTCTTTCTGTAGGCTAACCAAGCCAACACTCGGCAGCTCATCTTTAGCCACCGGTGGGAAATAGAGTTGGGCGATGAATTTGTTATTTTGCAAACTACCACCGAGCACCACAATATTGCGGTGGAGATAAGAACTTGAGGCGTCTACTGTATTGGCTAAAGAAGTAGGCGAGGTTTTTTCCTTAAATAGACTTGAACCATTATCATACAACGCCTGAACCTTGCCTTGTTGTAAGAGAGTCACAATTGAGGTAACAGCTTTTTTTATAGACTCAATGTCATCTTTGGCTTTATAATTGTTGGCTGTCACTAAGGTGGTGGTAACCTCGTTGAAGGCATCGCTACTACCTTGGGCGACAACCAGGAACGGACGGGGGCCACCATATGCATAAATCTGACGGACCTGTTTGCCGTCTTTCTTGACGACAATAGTCGCTCTTTCATATTTACCCGGCCTAGAAAAAGTCGTAGTCACAGCCTGACTTAGGCTCTTTTTAAGATCAGGCACCAACGACTTTAGCACGTAGTTCTTGAGCCCAGCATTATCACTGGCTTTAACATCGGTAATCGGCTGTACGGCTACCCCGCCGACGTCATAGAGCTGATCGAGTTTATTAACTTTTATGTTCCCCTCGGCCGGCAGCAGCAGTTGAACACCGTTAATTGACGATTCGTCAACGCCAAACGATTTAGGAATGGCAAAGACATAATTGGCGCCAAAGCTTATGTAGCGGGCATCGTCGCCATATGAGGTATTGGCAGATTGTATAAAGTTAGTCTGGAACTTAGTCTGCTGATGACGCTGCCAAACCACATACCCAAAAGCAGCCATCACCACTATGGCAACTGCAGTTAATAATGATTGAGCTGGTCTACGGTACTTCATTCCTGCGCTTTCGTTTAGGTTTAGCCTCCCAAGCCCCACCTTTTATAACAAGTTCTGCCTTAGATTGTCAAAGTCAGAACCGGCTAGTTTTAGCTATAGGGTGATCTAGGCTAGCTTATTACTACTTCTTTAAAGTGGGGTACACAACGAAAAGAGAGCCCTGCAGGGCTCTCTTTCGCTTCCTATACTTAAGCTCTTTTTACTGTACGCAGAGGTAGTTCCATAGTTCTGAACCACCTGTATTGGTAGCAACCATGTTTATCGTCAGGGTCGTAGTTGAACTGGTGATGTTCATTCTACCGACGTCAACAGCAGTAGCTGCGTTAGCAGGACTAAAGGTACAGATCGGCGCTGCGGCGTAAGCACGGTTAAACGTAAGCACAACCGTACCGGCGACAGTACCGGCCGTAGCTGCAAACTGGCCTTTAAAGTCAGTGCTTGTTGCGGTAACTGTACCAGCAGTGTAGCCAGCACCAGTTACAGCCTCAGTTGGAATAGTGGTCTGGGTCGAAATCAGGTGGGAAGCACCCGCACCCGTAGCCCAGGTTAGGTTACCGCTACCAGAGTTAATGGTGACTGATTCGGCACCAGTTACTGAACCAATGGTTACTACGTTAGCGGCCGCACCTGTAGCAATGTTGACTGTGCTTACACCAGCACCAGTACCGACATTAACTGTCTGGGTAGTAGATGAAGAACCAAGGGTGATTGCACCAGTCCCAGCTGCGGCACCAATGACGATTGTGCCAGCTGTACCAGGTGTTAAGGTGATAGCACCTGTACCTGTACCACCGTTAATGGTTGTTGAACCAGTGGTCATTGATGTACCACCAAGGGTGATTGTACCAGAAGTCATTGCGGCACCCATAGCGATCGAACCACCGACTTGAACATTACCAATTGTCACAACGTTCGCACCGGCACCACCGG
>OBEQ010119477.1_pt1 | contig 25113 bp, 20 predicted proteins | sample 1670901 | NCBI WGS metagenome assembly OBEQ01 (sample SAMEA104232315, study PRJEB22302) | groundwater metagenome | biome: forest; feature: aquifer; material: groundwater | place: USA | collected 2011-08-07 | depth 5.4 m | reverse complement strand
GGCCAGCTGCACGCTGGCGGGCGCGCCCTCGCTGCGCCACTCCACGATTGGCGCGTCGTGCGCCGCCGTCGCCAGGGTCACGTACCCCGCGGGCGCGCCCTGCGCGTCGAGCACGGCGACCTCCCAGTAGGCCACGCCGTCGACGTCCTTGCGGTAGAGCGCGCGCGCCTCGCCCAGGCTGGCGCCGTGCCAGCCCTCGGCCAGCCCGGCGTCGGCGACGCCGCGCACATGCGTGAGCGCACGCCGCGCCAGCGTCGCGGGCAGGCCCTGGCTGGCGTCGATCGTGTGCGACTCGTCGGGCGCGACCGTGTCGCAGGCGGCGCCCGCGCCCGACGCCGTCGCGACGACGGCCAGGGCAGCGAGCGCATTTCGAATGCTGGATCGTGATTTCATCATGCGAGGGCGCGAAGCACGCGGCATGCCGCCCGATGGCACGTTCGCGTGAGCCTGATTCCAGGCATTTGCTCGCCCACACCCGCTCTGCCCGCCGTCACGTGTCGACACGCGCGGGCCGCGCGATCTAGCCCGCCGCCACCGCCGTCTGCACGTCCCATTCCCGCAGCCGTTCCAGGGTCACGCCCGCGCCGCCGCAGACCACGACCAGCACGCGGTGCGCGCTGGCCAGCGGCGCGGCCGCGTCGTAGACCGCGGCGAGCGCGGCGCCGCAGGCAGGCTCGACCAGCAGTCGATGATCGTCGGCGAAGCGCAGGCAGGCGCGCACGGCGGAGCGATCGCTGACCAGCCAGGGATGGATGGCGTGGCGCGCGGTCCACGCGAAGGCCTCGTCGGCAACCTGGCGTGCGCCCAGGCTGGTCGCCAGCGAGGTGGGCCGATCGACCAGCACGGGCATGCCCGCGCGCACCGCGGCGTGGAACGACGCCGCGCCCTCGGTCTCGACCGCGACCACGGGCACATCGGTCCAGCCGTGCCGGTGCATGCCCACCAGCACGCCGCACAGCAGGCCGCCCCCGCCCACCGCGACCACGACCGCGTCGGGACGCAGGCCATCGTCGACCACCTCGTCGACCAGCGAGGCGTGACCGGCCCAGATGGCAGGATGGTCGAAGGGATGGATGTACGCGGCGCCGGGCTGATCGGCGGCAGCCAGCGCGGCCTCGTGCGCGTCGTTCCAGACCGAGCCGGCGACCTCGACGGTGGCGCCTTCGCTGGCGATGCGTGCGCGCGTGGCCGCCGGGGTCGATCCGGGCACGAACACGGTGACCGCGGCGCCCAGGCGCGAGCCCGCGTAAGCCACCGCCAGCCCGGCATTGCCGCCCGACGACGAGATCAGCCGGGTCGCGCCCGCGCTGACGGCGCGCTCGCAGGCGGCGCCGATGCCGCGCAGCTTGAACGATCCGACCGGTTGCAGCGCTTCCAGCTTGAGGTGCACGTCCTGGCCGGGTCGGGACAGCGCGCGCGAATGCAGGAGCGGCGTGCGGATATGGAATGGGCTCATTCGTGCTGACCTGACGTGGGTGGCATGGTCTGTGGCGTGACCGCGCAGTGCGACCGCCGCGCACGCGCTCATGATGGCATTCCCGGCCAGAAAGGTCCGCTAAATCGAGAGCCTAGGGCCTGGCCCGCTGCTTGCCTATGAGTGCTGCGATCCCATAGCTCAACCCCTTGCAGAGGGAGCGATCGTCATGCTCAGAGGATTCTTGAAAGTAGCGTTGGTGTCATGCATCGGGCTCGCCGGCTGCTCCAACCGCGACGCGAGCCGCCCGTCGAGCAAGCCGGTCGAGGTGAACCCGGCGGCACCCGACAATACGGCCGTGAACCAGCGTGACCGCGGCGGCGCCACCGTCACGCCTCTGGATCAGAGCAACAGCGAGACCGATCTCAAGATCACCCAGGATCTGCGCCAGCAGCTGGTCAACGACGACGCGCTGTCGTTCGACGCCAAGAACGTGAAGATCGTGACCAGCGGCGCGGTGGTCACCCTGCGCGGTCCGGTCAAGAGCCAGACGGAGAAGAACATGATCGAGGCGCGCGCCCGGGCGCTCCCGGGCGTCGCCAGCGTCAACAACGAGCTGGAAGTCGCGGCCGGTCAGTGAGCACGGCTCGGCCGTAACTGGCATTTTCCCGCGCAAATAGTTGGCTTAAAGATCTCCATTCTTCGAAAACGATACAAGGGAGGATTCCCATGTCCAGCAAGGCAGTCATTGGTCTGGTGAGCACCGAGGGTCAGGCCGGCTACATCATCGGCGAGCTACGCGCCGCCGGCTTCGACTCCAACGATGTGTCGGCACTCCTGCCCGATACGCGCGGCACGCGCGACTTCGCCCACGAGCACCACACCAAGGCACCCGAGGGCGCCATCGCCGGCGTGGGCGCAGGCGGCGCCATCGGCGGCACGCTCGGCCTGCTGGCCGGCATCGGCGCCATCGCCATCCCCGGCCTGGGCCCGCTCATCGCCGCGGGTCCGCTCATGGCGGCGCTCTCGGGCGCGGCGGTGGGTGCGGCGGTCGGCGGCATCACCGGCGCGCTGGTCGGCATGGGCATCCCCGAGCTCGAGGCCAAGAAGTACGAGGGCAAGATCAAGAGCGGCAACATCCTGCTCGCCGTGCACGTCGAGGACGGCAAGCAGCTCGATCGCGCCAAGGAGATCTTCAAGCGCAACGGTGCGCAGGACGTGTCCACGGTGGGCGAGGAGAAGGCGCCCGGCGGCAGCCCGACGTCGTGGCGGCAGACCCCGACCGTGCCCATCAGCGGCTCGTCGCCGCCTCTGCGCAGATAGACCGGAGCCAAGGTAAGCGGGGGTGTGTCTGGCTGGGCCCCGCGGGCAGATGGGTCAGGCGCACCCCTGCATGTTTTCCTTCCGGGGTCTGTCAGACACGTGTAGGAGAATGCCAGTTCGCGCGCCCTCTGGCGCGATGACAATGGCATTCCTTGACTAAGATCATGCCAGTGGGGCACGGTGAGAACCCGAGGGTGTTCTCTCGAGGAGCCATGGCATGGAGAACCTGATCGTCGGTGATCTGCGCATCGAGGCGTTCGAGACCGGGCCGGCAGCCCCGGTCCAGCTGTTGTGGAAGGGCAAGAGCAACGACCGGCACCCCAGCAAGGTGCTGGCGCCGTACTTCGGCACCGTGCTGGCCACCGCCGGCACGCGGCGTGTGCCGGTGGAGCTGCATTTCGAGAAGCTGGATCACTTCAACTCGTCGACCATCACGTCGATCATCCAGCTCATCCAGGACTCGCGCGCGCGCGGCATCAAGCTGATCATCATCTACGACCAGGCGCTCAAGTGGCAGAAGCTCAGCTTCGACGCGCTGCGCGTGTTCGCCAAGGACGACCTGCTCGAGCTGAGGTCGATGTAGCCATGGGCAACTTCGACTTCTCCATCGACCTGCCCGTGCGCAGCGAGTGGTCCAACGTCGACCTCCTGCGCACGTCGGTGCAGAACTGCTTCACCGCCATCTTCAGCGACATCGAGGGCTGCCATTCGCTGGCCATGGTGACCGGCGAGCTGCTCGAGAACGCCATCAAGTACGGCGACTGGAGCGGCGCGGAGCACCGCTTCCGCCTGCGCGTGTGGGGCGAGGGCCGGACCGCACGGGTCTCGGTCGAGAACCCGGTGCGCTCCGACGACAACAACGCCGTCGAGGTGCTCGACACGCTGGGCTGGATGCGCAACTTCCCTTCCGCCGACGAGGCCTATCGCGCCAAGCTGCTCGAGATCGCCGCCGCGCCGCGCGATCTGGGTGGCTCCAAGCTGGGCCTGGTGCGCATCGCCTACGAGGGTAACTGCCGGCTCAACGCCGAGCTCGCCCGCGGGGTGCTGCGTGTGTGCGCGGAGATGACCGTCTGAGTCGCACGTGACCCCGCGCCAGCGTCGTGTGCTCGACCTGCTCGACGAGCGCGGCCGCCGGACCGAGCTGCTCGCCGCGCTCACCCGTGGCGGTGGCCTCGCGCCCGAGCGTGCCGCGCAGGTCCTGCGCGCCGAGCTGGCCGAGCTCGAGGCCAGCGCCCGCGAGGCCGACATGGACGGCCTGGCCGCCATGGCGCGCGCCACCCGCGAGGTCGTCGAGCACCTGGGCGGCCTCAAGGTGGTGCACTGGCGGCATCGCGACGTGCTCGTGCTCGACGACAACGAGGTCACCCGCGACCTCATCACCCTGGCGCTCGAGGCCGAGGGCCACGGTGTGCGCGTGGCCTCTTCGATCAACGAGCTCCTCGCCCTGGTCAACGAGCGCAAGCCCGACGTGGTGCTGACCGAGGCGCGCATGCCCGATGCGCCCGACGATCAGTTCTGCGACTTCCTGCGCCGGCGCATGGCCATGGACTCGATTCCCATCGTCATCTTCTCGAGCGCGCAAGGAATCGAGCTGGAAACACTGGCGCTCAATGCCGGCGCCGACCTGTTCCTGTCCAAGGATCAGGGCATCGAGGATCTCATCAAGGAGCTGTCGCGCCTGTTCGAAGAGATTCTCTGGTAGGCATTTCGCGCCACTCCCGTACTCAGTGCCATGACATTCTGGCTTCAGATATCTGAAGACGACATTGCAGAGCTGTAAATGCTGCCATGAGCCAGATCTCGAGCTTGCCATTCGCACGACGACTTTCCTAAAGTAGCGCTCACCGGACGTCCGGGCGCGGGCGGAAGGTGAGACTGACATGCGAAGCTCTGCCCGAGTTGCTGCGATTGTCTGCTCGATGGCGCTTTTCGGCTGCGCAGCGGAGGCCACGGACGACCACGGCGAACCGGCCGCTTCGGGCGATCCCGGTCAGATGGCCACGGCGCCTGGGCTGGTCAGTCGAATCGAGGTCGTCAATGGCTGGCTGAGCAAGGACGACAGCCTGATCGTGCGCTGGACCATGACCAACGAGGGCAGCGAGACCATCTCGTTGTCGCGCTGGCAGGCGCCCAGTGCCAGCCTCGAGGAAAACGTCTTCGACATCACCCTCGACGGCAAGCCGGTCCGTTACGTGGGCAAGCTGGTCAAGCGCCCCGAGCCCACCGTCGATGACTTCATCCCCATCGAGCCGGGCGAGTCGATCACGGCGACGATCGATCTCTCGCCCTACTACAAGCTGGGCCACGTGGGCACCTACGCCATCGCCTACCAGGCGCTGCCGCTGACCATCCTCGAGGCCGAGACGCCATACACCGAGGCGCTGCGCTCCAACACGGTGACCGCGCTGCGGGCGGTCGCGACCGCCGACGCCGACGTGCCCAAGGTGGTCAATCTGCCCCAGCAGGACGTGCTCGGCGCCGGCTTCCGCAACTGCTCGGCGTCGCAGAAGAGCAAGATCCGGACCGCGTTCAGCCAGGCCGAGAACTACGCCCGCAACGCGGCCACCTACTTCAGCAACGGCCTGCACGCCACCCGCTACAAGACCTGGTTCGGCACCTACACGAGCGGTCGCCTCTCGACGGTGCGCTCGCACTACAACACCATGATCGACGCCTACGCCAACGAGACCTTCACCTTCGACTGCGGCTGCAGTGACTCTGCCTACGCCTACGTCTATCCCGACGACGCGTACGTGATCTACCTGTGCAACGCCTTCTGGAGCGCGCCCAACGCCGGCACCGATTCGCGCGGCGGCACCATCGTGCACGAGACGTCGCACTTCACCGTCGTGGCCGGGACCAACGACTGGACCTACGGGCAGAGCAGCTGCCGCAGCCTGGCGACCAGCCAGCCGGCGCGCGCCATCGACAACGCCGACAGCCACGAGTACTTCGCCGAGAACACGCCGGCGCAGAACTAGTCGGCGCGTCCGTCGCCTCTCGCGCCTGGTACATCGTCTGTCGCGCCACTCCGTCCGGGCGCGCGCGATGGACACTTTCCTCCGCCCCGCCCGGGCACGAAGCACGCGTCAGCCCCGGGCGCGGCGAGGAGGTGGCCATGACCGCACGCGTCTCGATGCTGCTCGCTTTGCTCGTCGGCAGTGCCTGCTCGGATCCCGCGTCGGCCCAGCTGCTGCCCGACGCCATGGCCGGCGCGCCTGCCGACGCCACCCTGGGCACGGGCGGCGATGCCATGCCCTTCCTGATCGATGCCAGCCTGCAGACGCCCAGCTGTACCGCTCCGCAGCTCGCTGCCGGCGAGCACGACTACACGCTCAGCGTGGGCGGCCGGATGCGCACCTACCACGTGCACGTGCCGCCCAACCTGGCCGCGACCAGCCGGGCGCCGCTCCTGCTCAACCTGCATCCGCTCACGCTCAACGGCATCGGTCAGGCCTTCTTCACCAACATGAACCCGGCCGCCGACCAGCGCGGCGTCATCGTCGCCTATCCCGACGGCGTGAGCGGCTCGTGGAATGCTGGCACCTGCTGCGGCATGGCCGCACAGATGATGCTCGACGACGTGGGCTTCATGCGCGCCATGATCAGCGACATCGCCAGCAAGGCCTGCCTCGACCGCAAGCGCGTGTACGCCACCGGCATGTCGAATGGCGCCTTCCTGGCGCAGCGGCTGGGCTGCGAGGCTTCCGATGTGATCGCGGCCATCGCGCCGGCGGCGGGCGTGATCGGCATTCCGCTCGCCTCCTGCCATCCTGGCCGGGCCGTGCCGGTGCTGGAGTTCCACGGCACGGCCGATACGCTGGTCGACTACAGCGCGGTCGCACCGACGATCGCGACCTGGAAGGACCGCGACGGCTGCACCGACAGCCCGCACGAGATCTACCGGCAGGGCGCGGTGCATTGCGAGGCCATGGACCAATGTGCGCAGGGTGCGCGTGTCATATTGTGCACCGCCGACGGCGGCGGGCATTGCTGGCCGGGCGCCACCACCTGTCCCGTCGGCACGCCCATCAAGGACATCGCAGGAAACTTTTACATTCTTGATTTCCTCTTGAGCCACACCCTGCCGTGAGCGCTCGAGCGTGATGACCATTCGGCTTTTGCCGCGAATCGCCATGGGTCACGCGACCCCCATTGCAATGGGATTTTTGGTCGCGATCGAAATCGTTCATAGTTCTGAACCGAACTAGCCATTCTTTGCCATTCTCCGACGGTACGGTCTGCTCACCGAATCGAGCGGCCGCCGCCCGCGTGCGCGGGATGGTGGTGTGCCGCTCGGGTGACGCGACACGAAAGGAGGACACGCAGCGCGTCCCTCGCGAATCGGGGAGCTCGCAGCCCGGGCGCAGTCATGCCCATTGCCGGGGGGAAGAGGACAACAACATGGCATTGCATCGAATGATCACGCGTTCCCATCTGTCCACGCTGTTCCTCGCCGTCGCCTGCTCGATGGCGCTGGCCTGCATCGGTGAGCCCGAAAATCAAGGCCCCGCCGCCGCGCCGACCGTCGGCAGCGACGATCAGGCGGCGACGGGCGACCAGGAGTTCGAGGTGGCCAGTGGCTGGAAGAGAGCCGATCTGACCAACTTCACCTCCTACCCCGACCCCGACAGCGAGGAGTGTCGCGAATACAACGGCTGCACCTGGGCCGGCCAGTTCGCCTTCGTCAATGGCAAGAAGTCGGAGAACTGGGTCAGGAATCACAACATCATTGCCGTGCACCAGCGTGATGCCAATCGCTACAAGCTGAAGACCTTCCGGCTCAAGAAGGGCTCCGACCAGATCGACGTCAAGGTCTACGACATGTGCGCCGATTCGGATTGCGACGGCTGCTGCACGGAGAACGCACGCGGCACCGGCTTCCTCATCGACATCGAGAGCTACACCATGGACCGCTTCGGCCACGGCGACGGCGTCGTGCAGTGGAAGTGTCTCGACTGTAATTGACCACCCCGCCCGGCTGCTATCGTCCACGCATGACCGTTCCACTGTGGACGCGGGCCCATACCGGCGCGACCGGCCGCGTCGCCGACGCGGTGCTCATCGCCTTTCATACCGGTGCGCTGCGCGCCGACGTACCGCTGTCGGCGGCGCAGCTCGGCCTGCCCGGCGGCGCGGCCGCCCGCCTGCTCGACGTGCGTGAGCACAGCGGCGCGGCCGCGCTCACCTGGTTGGACGGCTTTCGTCGCGGCGCGCTGCGCACCATCGCGGTGCAGGATCTGGGCGGCGACCTCGCCCTGCTCGATGGCGCGGATGGCTGCGTGACCGTGCGCGCCACCGTGGCCGATCCATTCGACCTGGGCTACCTGCAGGCCGCATGGGCGGTGGCGCGCTGGCTGTGCGCGCGCGGCGCGAGCATCGTGCTCGACGCGCGCGCGATGAAGTTTCGTCGCGCGGCGACCGTGGCCGAGCTTCCGCCCGATGCGCCCTTCGACGTGCGCCGCGAGGTCACCGTCATCATCGAGACCACACCCGTACCCGGCCTGGGCGGCCACGTCGTGCACACGCGCGGGCTGGCCAAGCTGGCGCGCCCCGATCTGGTCAGCGTCGTCGCGGCCGCCGACACGGCGCAGGCGGCCGAGGCCTTGTGGCGACTGGCGGCGCGCCTTGCCGACGGCTACATGCCCGCGGCGGGCGACGTGGTCGAGGCCGATTCGCCCGTGCCGCTCCTGCTCACGCCCGCACCGCCGGGCAGCTTCGCCGAGGCCTTGAATCTCGACAACCAGGCCTTCCTGGTCGCCGGCGCCGACGGCGCGGCGCCCGAGTGGTCGCGGCCGAACTGATTCCGCGGCGCCCCGCGGCCGAAGTGACAGGTGGGCACATCTCGCAACGTCCCGGAACGTTGCGTTTCGCATGGCCCGGCATCCACGCACGCGTGATCCATGACTTGCGCCATCTCGCGCCTGGCCCGGGCATTGCTCTCCATGGCCGCACCATGAAAACTAGTTTGCAGCTCGTGATGGCAGTCACTCTGGGAACGGCGCTCCTGGCGAGCGCCTGCGAAGACGGCATCGCCGAGAGCGGCCCGGACGGTGGCGGCGCGGTGGTCGACGCTGGCCCGCCGCCGACCGTCAACTCCAACATTCCCGGCATCCGCTGGGAGCCGGGCGGCCACTCCATTCCCGGCCTGGAGATCATCAGCTCCACCTTCACCCAGGAGAACCTCGGCGGCACCGTCTTCAACCACTGGTACGCCGAGGTCGAGAACCGCAGCGGCTCGATCCAGTGCTTCGTGCACGTGGTGCTCGACCTGGAGGGCGACTCGCTCACCCCGCTCGTCAAGCTGGAGAGCTACGCCGACGCACCCGCGTACAAGAGCGGCACCGGCTCGACCAACATGCCGTGCCTGGCCCCCGGTCAGCACGGCGGCTTCTACGACATCAACGAGGCCAGCAGCGAGGCGCCCATCGACCAGATCAAGCGCGCTTCCTACGACATCGACACGCTGTTGAGCAACGACGCGGTGCCCAGCCCGCTCGCGCCCACGGTGGTCTCGGCGATTGTCTTCGCCAAGAACAACGGATGGGCGCTCATGGGAACGGTCAGTGCCGACGCGGGCACCATCTACAACCTGGGCATGGACGTCTACACCATCGGCGCCAGCGGCCGCATCACCGACCGGGTCAGCGACTTCCACCTGGACACGCTCTTCCAGAACCAGCGGTGGCTCTACGAAACCAACGCCACGAGTGGTGAGAACTTCAACCAGGCGCTGCAGTTCATCGACTTCCTCGATGGCGTGCAGTCCAAGCCGGGCGTGCCGGTCGAGCCGCGCGCGCTCGCGCGTGCGGCCTTCCGGCAGCAGCGTGCGCAGGTCGAGTCGCGCCGCGCCGTGCTGCGCGCCGCCGAGTAGGTCACTCCGCCGAGCGTGCCAGTCTGAATCCGATCCTCGGCGAGCACTCCATCGCCTGGTAGATCCTCCGCGAATCCAGCCTGCAGTCGGTGCGCCAGTCGCACCAGGCGCCGCCGCGCGTGACCGCGATGCGCGGCGAGCCGGGCAGCGAATCGTCGATGTCGCCGCCTGACGGCACCACCCAGTCGGCCACGCCGCCGGCCAGGTCGCGCACGCCGTAGGGCGAGACGTCCTCGCTGAAGCTGCCGCTCGGCTCGGGCATGGGCAGGCCGGGCCGCGACTCGCGCATCTTGCAGAATGCGGCGTCGAAGCGGTCGCCCCACGGGTAGGCCCGGCCGTCGACGCCGCGCGCGGCCTTCTCCCACTCCGGTTCGGTGGGCAGGCGAAAGCGCCGTCCCGTGAGCTTCGAGCGCCAGGCCGCGTAGATCGACGCCGACTGCGCGTCCATGCCGAAGCCGGGCAGGCGCAGGAGCGCGGCGCGGTCCTCGCCGAACTCGGTCACGCGCGCCGGCTCGAAGCCTGCGCCCTGCCATTCCCACAGCGGCGCACCATCGGAGGCGCGGGGCAAGCACGCCGCCGCCAGCTCGACGTTGGAGCCGCGTAGATCGGCGACGAACTCGAGATAGTCGGCGAACGAGACCGGCCGCTCGGCCAGGTAGAAGGCGGGCACGAAGACCTCGAGCAGCGCGCGACCCTCGGGCGCGCTGTCCTCGCCGCCCAGCAGCGCCGGCCCGGCCGGGATGTAGACCTCGCCCGGCTCGCGGTCGCCGGCCGCGCTCACGTCGACCGAGAGCGCCACGCGCTGGCCGCCGCGCACCAGGAGCGGCACGGTCACGACGATGCCGTCCTCGCGCGCCAGGGTCGCGGTGTAGCTGCCCGGCGCCAGGCGCACCTCGACGATGGGCGTGCGGCCGAGCACGCGCTCCTTGGTCGGCTGCAGGCGGCGCTCGCGCTCGTCGAGCACGGCCAGCTTGACGGTGGCGCCGCGCGGCGGCGCGTTGAGCGACAGCGTGCCCTCGCCCAGCACCGTCGCGGCCAGGCCGCCGTCGTCGTGCTGCCGCACCAGCTCCTCGAAGAAGATGCGCTCGAGCTCGTCACGGCGCTCCTGCGCGCGCTGCATCTGGTCGTAATACAGCCGGGCCAGGCCGCGGCGCGCGTCGGTGTGGCCGGGCACCTCGTCGAGCGCCTGCTCGTAGGCGGCGGCCGCCGCGTGAAGCGTGCGCACGCCCAGCGCGTCGACGATGGCCAGACGGTCCTCGGCGTCCCACAGGGCGCGCTTGCGCTCAGGCGGTTCCCAGGGCATGACCGAGCCGCGCAGCTCGCGCAGCTCGTCGAGACGCTCGGGCCGGCTCTCGTTGGACTCGCGGTAGTCCTCGGCCAGCTGGTCGCCGTGGCGCACCAGCTCGACGGCGCGCTGGCGCTTGCGCTCGCGCTCGCGGGTGCCCTCGAGGAAGGCCTCGAGCGCCGCGGCCAGCGCATTCGCCGACGGGTGGCGGCGGTCCGGCTCGAGCTCGAGTGCGGTCATGCAGATGTCCTCGAGCTCACTGGGCACCGGACGCTCCAGGCGCCGCTGGCCCGGCCGCGGCGGCGGGGTCAGCTGCTTGCCCTGCGTGACCGCGGCCACGATCGCCGAGGGTGACACGTCGGGGAACGCGGGCTCGAGGCAGAGGATCTCGTACAGCACCGCGCCCAGGGCGAAGATGTCGGTGCGCGCGTCGATGGCGCCCAGGCTGGGCTGCATCTGCTCGGGCGCCAGGTAGCCGGGCGTGCCGCCGCGGTGGGTCAGGCCCTCCGAGATCACGTAGGCCAGGCCCCAGTCGACCACCAGCACCTCGCCGAACGAGCCGAGCAGGATGTTGGCCGGCTTGAGGTCGCAGTGCACGACGCCGCGGCTGTGCGCGTAGTCGACCGCCTGGCACACCTGCACGAAGTAGCGCAGCAGCCGGCCCAGGCTGTAGCCGCCCACGAACTCGAGGTCGCCGACGCGCAGCTTCTCGAGCACGTGCTCGAGCGTGGGCTGCTCGACCAGGCGCATGGCGTAGAACGGGCCCAGGTCGTCGCGCCGACCCGCGTCGTAGACGGGGATGATGTTGGGGTGCTGCAGGCTGCCGGTCACGCGCGCCTCGCGCTCGAGCATGCGCACCGCGGTGTCGCTGGACACGAGCGGACGACGCAGCGCCTTCACCGCGATGCGCCGGCCCAGCATGGTGTCCATGAAGTCGTGCACCTCGCCCATGCCGCCTGCACCGAGCAGGCCCAGGCGGGTGTAGCGCTCGGTCGGCTTGGCGCCATTGGTCGGCGTCGACGACGGGGGCGGCGGCAGCGAGCCCATGGCGCGGTGATCGAAGGCGGTGTGCGCGCCCGCGTCGACCTCGGGCAGCGGCGGCAGAGCCGGCTCGGTGGCTGGTGCAGCCGACGTGTGCGGCGAAAAGGGCGCCGGCGGGGGCGCGGGCGTCGGTTGCGCACCGGCGCGGTAGCCGACCCGCGTGACGCGCCGCGGCGCTCCGTCCAGCAGGGCGAGCACGATGTCGAGCTGGGCGCGCGTCAAACGGTCAGGATGCAGCCAGACCTCGGGCGAGCCATCGCCGGCGGCGCCGATGGCCAGGAGCGCCTCGCTCACGCCGCGGACGTCGAGATATCCCTGCGCGACGGCCGCGAGTCCGATGTCGACGTGCCTGCGGAGATCCATCGCCGCCCCATCTTACCTGCGACCCGGGTCGCGACGATATGCGGGGCGTGCGCACCCGAGTCAATGGGACCCAGGCGGGCACGGGCGGCGTGCTAGGCGATCGTCAGCACGTCGTCGACGCGCCGGCGTAGCGAACGCGCCGTGGGCGCCTCGCTGCGCGCGAGCCGGAACAGCATGAGCTCGCCCTGGCCGCGGCGGGTGAACAGCCGCTCGTAGAGCCGGCGCAGCTCGTCGAGCTCGGCGCGCTCGCCCCCCGACAGCCCGGCGCCGCCATCGGTGAGACGGGCGAACAGATAGACGACCGCGGTCATGGGCTGGAAGGCGAAGCCGCGTGCGTTGGCCTCCAGCCACACGCGCTCGAGCGCGCGCCCGCCGCGGATGAAATCCTCCGGGCGTGCGCCGGGTACCGTCAAGAGCCCGACCGCCGACGCGGCCGCGACCGCCTTCTTGCTCGGCTTCTCCAGCGCGCGCCCGCCGCCCAGCTTGGCCACCAGCTCGAGCGCCGGCCACGACGACGCGATGCGCATGCCGGCCAGATCGGTCGCCGATAGCTCGAGCGTGGCCACGTCCAGGCCGTCGCGGGTGCGCTCGGCGTCGGCGCGCGTCCAGCGCAGCTCGTGCATCATCTCGTGGTGCATCAGGCGTGACAGCAAGCGCAGGCGGTCGGCGCGCCCGAGCAGCTCGGCGATCCAGCCCAGCGGCTCGGCTTCGGCGAGCAGCTCGAGGCGTGCACCCGACGACTCGGCGACGGCGACGAGCGCGGCGGCGTCCTCGCGCGGCAGAGGCACGCGCCGGCCCAGACGGCGGTTGGTGAAGCGCTGCCGGATGACCGCGGCGTGCCCGGCGGCGAGCGGATCGCGCACGCTGCCGTCGGTGCGCGCGGGGCTGAAGCTCACGTCGCAGATCACGCTCGGGTCGGCGATCTCGGGGAAGACGGTCACCTCGGCGTGGAGCGACATCTCGCCCGCGGCCAGGGCCAGGTTCTCGATGGCGGCGCCGAAGGCCAGGTAGGTGGCGCGGTGCTGGTAGTCGAGGAACGAGCGCGAGCGCTCGAGGTCGTGCACGCCGCGCAGCCGGCTGCCATTCCACGCCCAGCGCCACGGCTGGCAGTTGCCGCCCGACGGCGCCAGGGTGGCCGCGCCCACCAGCGTGCGGATCACGTCGTCGGTAGGGCGGGCGCCGTGGTGGCCGGGCAGGTACAGCGGCGCGGTCTGCGCCGAATCGGTGATCTCGGGCGCGTTGGTCTCGGGCCGGACCGCGTCGGGCACGGTGGAGTCGGAGCCGAAGCCGTCGGCGACGACCTCGCTGCCCGGCCGCACCAGCTGCTCGAGATCGACGTAGAAGCGACCCGAGCCCTCCAGCTCACCCAGGAGGATGCGGCGCGCCACGTCGGTGACCACGGCGCCGCCCAGGGCCACCGCCGAGGCCAGCTGCGGCCAGGTCTTGAGCGTCGACTTGACCTCGATCATCGAGGCGGCCAGACGCGTCGACACCGCGGTCTCGCCCAGCATGCGGAACACGATGGGCACCTTGTCGTAGCTGTCCAGGCCGCGCAGGCTCTCGGCGCGCAGGCCGCCGACCAGCCCGTGCAGGAGCGGCCGATCCGGCTCGCGGTCGAAGCGCTCGATGTCGAGCAGGCCGCGATCGCTGGTCTCCATGACCACCGGGATGCACGCGGCGCGCGCGCGCTCGCGCAGCGCCAGCTTGACCTGCAGATCGTCGCACTCCTCGACCAGGAGGTGCAGCCCGTCGAGGAAGGCGTCCATGTTGGCGTCCTCGATGCCGCCGGGAAAGACCTCGATGCGCGCGTAGGGGTCGATCTCGAAGATCTCTCGCGCGGTCACGATGGCCTTGTTGAGCCCGAGGGTGTGCACGCCGGCGCGTACGCGGTTCAGGTTGGACAGCGCCATGCGGTCGAAATCGGCCAGGCGCAGCATGCCGGCCACACCCTCGAGGGCGAGCGTGATGGCGGTGGCCTGCCCGACCGAGAGCCCGACCACGCCGATGCGCTTGGTGGCCAGGATGTCCTGCTCGACCTGGGTGATCTTGTGCCGGTTGCGGCTGGTGCGCACGCAGCGGAACTCGTCCTCGCCCAGCACGTGCACGAGCCGCTTGGTCCACGGGTAATAGACCCAGGTGCCGTGGCGCGAGATGGCCTGGTCACCCACGTACGCGCGCACGCGCGTGTCGAGCTGCGCGGGCGTGAAATCCTGGGCCGGCTCGCGCGTCTCGATGAGCTCGCGAATCTGGTCCTCGAGACGGTCGCACACCTGCGCCACCTGGCCCGAGGTGCGCAGCTCGCGCAGCACCGCCTGGGTGTCGGCGTGCGCCGCGTCGTAGAGCAGGGGCCGGTAGGCGTCCTCGCTGTCGCCGTCGCCGTACCTGCGCGTATCGTTGTCGGTGTACGAGCTGCTTGCCATCAGACGATGCCCAACCCCGGCTGCGGATGCGCCTCGGGGATCGTGATCTCCCAGGCGTGCTCGAGCTGATCCGGGATGAGGTCCGCCGACAGCACGGTCATGTCCGCCTCGCCCAGATCCTTGAGGCCAGTCTGTACCACGTGGCTCGGGTCGGGGTGCTCGCAGAAATAGACGAAGTGCTTCTTTCCGCGCTCGGCGTACCACGCGCGCGCGGCCTCGATGAGCTCGGGGTACGCGGCCTCGCCGCCCTCCGCCAGCGCCCACAGCCGCACCACGTCGAAGAGCCCGAACAGGTGCACGCCTTCGTGCGCCAGCTCGAGGATGGCGGCGGCGATGGCCTCACCGTCGCGTCGGACGACCACGACCTCGCGCTCGCGCAGGAGCCGCGCGGCATTCCATGCCCGGCGCGTCGAGGTGAGGTCGAAGCGACCCGGTAGGAGATCGTGGGCGGCCACGTACGGCCACGGCCGGCTGAGCCGGATGGTGCCCAGGAGCGCGGTCGTCTCGCTCGCCGTGGGCGCGCCCAGGGTCAGCCCGGGCGAGGGCGGGGCCACGCGCATCCGGCTGCAGTCGCCTTCCAGCGCGCGGAAGCGGACGATGGCCGCGTGATCGCTCTCGTCGCGGAAGCGACGGGTCAGGTCGTGCATGAGGAAGCGGCTGAAGCGTCCCGACGCCTGCACCCAGGTGACGAACCACTCGAACTCGGGGTCTCGCTGCGGGTACTCGTAGCCGTGCAGGATGACCTCGCGCAAGATGTCGCGCGGCGACGCGGGCGGCTCGCCGTCCTGGCGGCGCGCCAGCTGGTAGCCCATCCAGGTGCGGCTGTAAGGCTTGACCAGGGTCACCGCGGCCTCGATGCCGCGCACCGACGGCCACACCACCTGGCAGGCAATACCACTGGCATGCGTCAATCGGCGACTGGCAATCGTGAATGCCGACTTCTGCTCGGCGAATGCTTCGGGGCTCTTGCCCGAGAGCTCGAAGTAGCCCGACTTCTCGTACAGATCCCACAGCTCGGCGGGACGGTTGCGGCCCAGCTGCGTGAACGGGTAGAAGACCTCGGCGATGGCCGACAGCCAGGCGGCGCGATCGTCGGGGCCGAGCGGGATGAGCTTGAGCCCGCACAGGACCTCCCCCTCGCCCTGATCGGGCGCCGCCTGACGGAACACATGCCGCACCTCGGCGGCGAAGGACAGGAGGCCCCGGCCCGGCCAGGAGACCAGGATCTCGGGCAGCTCGAGGCCGGCGAAGAGCGCGTCGTCGGCGCCCGGCATGGCGAAGGAGAGACCTTCCGGACCGACGTCGAAGAGCGGGCGGCGCACGATCAGATCGGTCCAGATGGGGTGGCGGAAGGTCACGTACGCGCCCGTCAGCGCCGAGCGCCGGCGGGGGCGGCGGTTGCGACGGCGCACCACCTGCTCGGGAAAGGGCAGCTCGAGCATGCCTTCGCGCGCCTGCGCGGACTCGACGCGAAAGCTGAACACCGAGTTGAAGTAGCCGAAGGTGACCTCGAGCGGCGCCAGCGGCGGTGGCGCGCCCGCGACCGACAGGCGCACGAGCGCATGCTCACCCGCCTCGACCAGCTCGGTCAGGGCCACGCGGGCGACGGGAAAGTCGCGCCCTGCCAGCGAGCGCACCTGGCCGTGCGCGTGCGCGGCGCACAGCCCGCGCAGCACCGTGGCGATGCGTGCGCGCTTGAAGATGGTCTCGGTGCGCCGGGGCGGTGCCGACGGTAACGCCCCGGGCGCACGGAAACGCCGGACCAGGCCGAGCAGGCGGCGGCCCAGCTCGAGCGAGGGTCGGGCCAGCACGATCTCCAGCTCGCGCTGGCCGCGCGGCGGCAGCGTGCGCAGGCGGGCGACCACGCCGTGCAGCGGCCCCAGCGAGTCGCCGCGCACGGTCAGACGGAAGTCGAGCGACTCGCCCAGCGACAGCGGCACCGGCGCCTCGGCCACGCAGGTGAGCGTCGACGGGCTCAGCCGGACCACGCGCAGCGGTGCCGGCAGCGGGATGCTGAGCGGGACCAGCCGGACGTTGGCGGAGTGCGCGAGCGCGTCGTCGCTCGCGCCACCGCCGGCGTCGCCGCCGCGGGCCTCGTCGGCCTCGGCCTCGTCGGCCTCGTGGACCACAGGAAACTGGCCACTCGTGACTGCGCTGCTCGGAACCATGGATTCACTCCCCGGCCTGCAATTGGAACGAAGCGAAGCGAACGCGGCCCGGACGCGTCGGCTTACGGCTCGCAGACCTCGCCCTGGTAGTCGCCGTCGACCTCGCCGCTCTCGAGGTCCAGCTTGCCGCGCAGCACCAGGTGGCCCTGCTTGCGCGCCTGCGTGCCGGTGCCGCCGGAGATGGTCAGGATGGCCGCCATGGCGTGGGTTCCGGTGGGCTCGAGATCGACGGTGCCGGTGTCGATGCCGAGCAGCGTTCCCGGCGCGCCGCCGCGCAAGGTGACCACGCTCTGGCCGGTGTAGAAGAACACGCCGGGCAGCTCCCTGACGTTGGACGAGCCCAGCGTGGTCATCACGAAGGCGTACGAGCCGCGCAGGTTGCCGGTGAGCTCACCGGCGGTACAGAAGCCCACCGGCGATGCGCATGTGGGCGGCGGCGCCGAATGGAACTTGCCCTTCACGCTGCGGCAATGTGGTCCCGGCGGCGCCGGGCAGTCCTCGTTGGCGTCGGCTGGCCGGCCGACCAAGAGGAGCCCGGACGCGAGCACGAGCGCAGAAATGGACGCGAATCCCCCCCGATGTGTACTGCAACGGCGCATGTCACTCCTTTCGACGTGAAGTCTCTCTGCTGGCACGCACACCTCACCCGATCCGGTGCGGTCCGGTGTCAGCTCCCCCCGACTACGTCTGTCAACCTACTACCGGTCTATTCGGTGCTTTGTTCCGGGCTTTGTTCCGTCCGGATATCGTCATTTCGCAAAATGGCATTCAACGTGGCGTGCGCAGGTATCTCACGCCGGACCACCAGCATGGTCACATCGTCCTCTTGCTGGTGCGCGAAGCGCTGGCACTCGCCCAGCACGGTCTCCACCAGGTGGCCGGCGCTCTTGCCGCCCTCGCGCGCCAGGATGGCCTGCAAGCGCTCGAAGCCGAACATCTCGTCGCGGCCGAACTGCTCGGTGATGCCGTCGGTGTGGAGGAACAGCTGGTCGCCGGGATCGAGGTGAATGCTGACCTGCTTGAGATGGTTGGCATCGAGCTTGTCGACCACGCCCAGCCACATGCCGTCGAGATCGATCGACTCCACGCTGGCTGTGGCGTGGCGATAGACCAGGACGGGCAGGTGTCGACCCACGGCGGTGAAATCGCCATCGCCGGTGTACTCGAGCAGCACGAACGTCATGTAGACGCTGAAATCCATGCGCGCGACATTGCGACGAACGCAGCGATTGAGGACCTGGTAGAGCTCGGCCAGCGTGGCCGCCGGTGCGGCCTCGAGCGCGCCCACCAGGGTCGTGCTCGTCATCATCATGGTCAGGCCCGAGGTCAGGCCGTGGCCGGAGACGTCGCCGATGGCGAGGAACCGGCGGCCATTTGATTCCAGAACATCGTAATAGTCTCCGCCGACCTCGGATGCTGGGACCATCCGACCTACGACCTCGCACCCGGGCAGCTCGGGCGCACGCGGCAGGAGCAGCGTCTGGATCTCCTGCGCGACCTCGACCTCGGCAAAGAGTGCGTCGCGCGCCGCGCGCAGCTCGAGGCTGCGCTCGTACTCGAGCTGCAAGGTCTCGCCCAGCAGCGACATGATCTCGGCGAACATGAATCCCGCCATGGCCATGACGCCGACGTGGAGCAGGAACGAGTACCAGTCGACGGCGCCGGAACGAACCAGCGTCATGACCGCGTAGATCGACAGGTAATAGATCACCGCCAGGCGGCCCCACAGCGGCCGCTGGGTGAGCAGGCCGAAGCCGATGGCGGCGCCCAGGCACAGCACCATGAACCCGGGCCACCAGGGCGCGAGCGGGCCCGACACTAGCACGTAGACCACCGCGGCGAGGATGCCGCCCACGGCCAGGCGAATGCCTTCCAGCAGGCGAGGCCGGCGGATCCGGCGCGACGCTTCGCTGAGCGCGATGTTCACCACCAGGAACAGCAGGATGCCGATGAAGTCGCGAAACGGCGCATCGCCACGCCGCCACGCGACCAGCACCAGCGCGGCCATGAAGATGACGAAGCCGCCGAAGAACACGTCTGCCGCCAGGAGCGCGCGCCCGTAGCCCTCGGCCAGGCCAGCCGCACCCATGGGTTGCTTGGCCGCCACCGGCGGCGGCCGACTGTCCCCGTCGCGCATGCTCCTCCCGGCGCGTGACACGCGCCACTCCAGTGTCGTGACCTCGATTGGCTTCGTCAATGTAGGTGCAATGGCTCGTGAATGACATGGTGTGACGCAACCGTTGTTACCAATGCAGGCTCAATGCGTGGGTTGATGGAACCCACGGGTCAACTATGGATTGAGCGGCGGCGGAAACGCGCCGACTTCGCTCGCAGGGCTGTCTGGCGGGATGGCGCGAAATGTGAATCAGACCGTCTTGCAGGAGGCCTGCATGGCACTGGTAGCAATCATCGTCGACGAAATGTTCGAGGAGTCGGAGCTCGCGGTGCCGCACGAACGACTGCTCGCGGCGGGTCATCGGGCCATCCTGATCGGCGTGCAGGAGGGCAAGCCGCTCCAGGGCGTTCATCACCAGAAGCGCATCGTCACCGAGCGCAGCATCGACGAGGTGCTGGCGGATGACTTCGACGCGCTCGTGATTCCGGGCGGCTATTCACCGGATCACCTGCGCATGCACATCCGCATGGTGGGCTTCACGCGCGACATGTTCAACGCCGGCAAGCCGGTGGCGGCGATCTGCCACGCCGGCTCGATGCTCATCGAGGCCGACATCGCCGAGGGCCGGACGCTGACCTCGTGGCCGTCGATCAAGACCGACCTGCTCAACGCCGGCGCGCGCTGGGTCGACCGCGAGGTCGTCGAGGATGGCAACCTGATCACCTCGCGCAAACCCGACGATCTGCGCGCCTTCGTCGACGCCATCCTCGACCAGCTCGAGCATGGCCCGGCGGATCGCTACCCGCCGCCGCTCGCGCCGGAGGGGGCCTCGTCCGAACCGCCCGAGCAGCCGGACGACCGGCTGTAGTGCTCGCGCCACGTCTGTGCGCGACCGTCACGACACAGTGAGCCCCTCCGCTACACGGCACCGGTGAGGTTGCGCGTGAGCGCGGATGGCATATCACTTGCTCGATGAGGGGAAGGCACCGGGAGGTAGGCGACCATGACGCGAGCAAATGATTCCGGTCGGACGGCTTCAATCTGGACGCGCACGACGGAGGTGCCCTCGTTCGCCACCGAGCTGCCAGCCGAGACCAGCGCCGACGTCTGCGTGGTCGGCGCCGGCATCGCCGGCCTGACCACGGCCTACCTGCTCGCGCGTGCCGGCAAGCGCGTCATCGTCGTCGACGACGGTCCCATCGGCGGCGGCGAGACCGCGCGCACGACCGCGCACCTGTCCGATGCGCTCGACGATCGTTACTTTCGTCTCGAAGCCATGCATGGCGCCGACGGTGCGCTGCTGGCCGCCGAGAGCCATGGCGCGGCCATCGACTGGATCGAGCAGATCGTGGTCGAGGAGTCGATCGACTGCGGCTTCCTGCGCCTGGACGGCTATCTCTTCCTCGCGCCCGGCGACGATGCGACGCTGCTCGAGCGCGAGCTCGAGGCCGCCCACCGCGCCGGACTGGTCGGGGTGGAGCGGCTGGCGCGCGCGCCCATGCCGCACTTCGGCACCGGCCCGTGCCTGCGCTTCCCGCGCCAGGCCCAGCTGCATCCGCTCACGTACCTCGCGCAGCTGGCGCGCGCCTTCGTGCGCGACGGCGGCCGGATCCACTCGCACGCGCACGTCGAGCACATCGAAGGCGGTCACCCGGGACGCGTGCTGGTGCGCGGAGGCCACACCATCACGGCCGAGGCCATCGTGGTCGCGACCAACACCCCGGTGAACAACCGGGTCAGGATCCACACCAAGCAGCATCCCTACCGCAGCTACGTGATCGGCCTGGAGGTGCCGCGCAACTCGGTGCCCACGGCGCTCTTCTGGGACACCGCCGATCCCTACCACTACGTGCGTCTGGCCGACCCGCTGGCCCAGGACGGCGTCGATCTCGACGTGCTCATCGTCGGCGGCGAGGATCACAAGACCGGCCAGGAAGACGACGCCGAGGTGCGCTGGCAGCGCCTCGAGGCGTGGACGCGCGAGCGCTTCCCCGAGGCCCGCGCGGTGGCCTACCGCTGGTCGGGGCAGGTCATGGAACCCGTCGACGGCCTGGCCTACATCGGGCGCAACCCCCACGACGAGGGCAACGTCTACATCGCCACCGGCGACTCCGGTCACGGCATGACCCACGGCACCATCGCGGGCCTCTTGATCACCGATCTCATCGAAGGCCGCGAGAACCCGTGGACCAAGCTCTACGATCCGTCGCGCCTGAGCCTGCGCGCCATGGGCACCTACGCGCGCGAGAACCTCAACACCGTGGCCCAGTACGCCGACTGGTTGCACGGCGGTAGCGTCGAATCGGTCGCAGACATCCCGCTCGGCCACGGCGGCGTGCTGCGCCAGGGACTGAAGCGGATCGCGGTCTACCGCGACTACGCGGGCGAATGCTTCGCCGTGTCAGCCAGGTGTCCGCACCTGGGCGGCGTGGTGCGCTGGAATTCGGGCGAGCAGACCTGGGACTGCCCCTGCCACGGCTCGCGCTTCGATGCCTACGGCAAGGTCGTGAATGGCCCGGCGCTCGACGACCTGGCGCCGGTCGAGGCGGAGCTGGGCGACGTCGGTGACGAGGCCCGCGTGGCCGAGAGTAGCGAGGAAGGCGTTCCGGCGGTCTGACGCGGCGGGGCGCGGCCCTACGCCGCCCGCAGCCCTCGCTTCGGCTTCACGGCGCGTGCGAACGCGTCGGCAGACAGCGTGTTGAGCACCTCCTCGGGGCGCAGACGCGCGCGCCGCGCCATGGCCACCGCGTACTCCACGCAGCTCAGGGCGCCGGTGGAATGGGCGTCGCTGGCCAGCACGAAGCGGATGCCGCGCTCGCTCGCCCTTCTCGCCCAGCGCGGCTCGAGGTCCAGTCGGTGCGGGTCGCCGTTGATCTCGATGGCCGCGGGGGCGGCGGCGATGGCATCGAGGACCTCTTCCACGTGGCACTTGAAGGGCTCGCGCCGGCCGATCAGCCGGCCCAGCGCGTGGCCCCAGATCTTGAACACGGGCAGGCGCATGGCGCGCACCAGCCGGCGCGTCATCTCGTCCTCGTCGAGCTTGTGGCGCTGGTGCACGCTGGCAATGACCACGTCGAGCTGCTCGAGCACGGTGTCGGGCCAGTCGAGCGCGCCGTCGGCCAGGATGTCGGCCTCGGTGCCCTTGAACAGGCGGATGCCGACGCGCTGCTGGACCTCGTCGATCTCGTTCCACTGCTGGCGCAGGCGCTCGAGGGTCAGGCCGCCCGCGTAATGGGCGCTGGCCGAATGATCGGTGATGGTCAGGTACTCGAAGCCCAGCTCGACGGCGGCCAGGGCCATCTCCTCGATGGTGGCCTTGCCGTCGGAGTGCACGGTGTGGCAGTGGACCGCGCCGCGCACGTCGCCTGGTTCGACCAGCCGATCATCGAGCGAGCCGACATCGGCGGCGTCGAGCTCGTCGTCGCCGTCGCGGACCTCGGGCGGCAGGTAGGGCAGGCCGACCGCGGCGTAGACCTCGCGCTCGTCGGCGGCGGCGAAGCGATCCAGATCGATGCCGCGCGCCGCCGCGCGCGCGACCAGCTTCTGCCAGTGTGCCTCGGCGCCGGTGGCGCGTGCCAAGGTGACGCCCCAGCGCTCGGGTGGCGCGGTGTGCAGCGCCGCCGCCGTTCCGGTCACCAGGGTCACACGCGCACGCTCCTCGTCCTCTTCGGCGACCGCGAGCACCATGGGATGGCGCTCGAGGTGCGCACGCACCGCGGCCGGATCGTGCGTGGCCACGGCCAGATCGAGCCTGTGCGCCGTCTCCAGCCACCGGCGCACCTCGCCGGCGACCGAGGTCCTGACCGCAGCATGGCACGCGGCCAGATGCCGTTGCAGCGACGTGGCCATCTCGCGTGCCTGGGGCAGGAGCAGCGCGGGCGGCGGCCGGTCGCCGCGCGTGGCGATGGCCTCGGCCAGGTTCTGCTCGCTCCTGGCGCCGAAGCCGGGCAGGTCGCGCACACGCCCCAGCGTGCAGGCCTCGGCCAGCTCGTCGATGGAGTTGATGCCCAGGCGCTCGTGCAGCACGCGCGCCTTCTCGGCGCCCAGACCGGGCAGGCTCTGCAGCTCGATCAGCGCGCTCGGCCAGCGCACGCGCAGCTTCTCCAGCACCGACGCCGTGCCGGTGCCGGCGAGCGCGGTGATCGTGCCGGCCAGCGCCGGCCCGATGCGGGGCAGGCTGGTCAGGCGGGCCTCGCGGATCAGTCGCTCCAGCTCGGGCGCGCTCTCGACGATGGCGGCGGCACGCTGGTAGGCGCGAGCCCGAAAGGACTCACCCTCGAGCCACAGGTAGCCCGCAATCTCACGCAGGCTGGCGGCAATCTTGACCGGATCCGCGTCCATTCTGCCCATCGAAGAATTCATCGCCCGCACTCATGCACGCTGCGGGCCCGCTCAGCCTGACAGGTGTCGCTGTCCCACGCTTTCGCCTTCGGCGCGCGCGAGCCGCGCACCTTCTGCTTGCTTGCGCACGAGCGCGAGCATCGTGCGCGCGTTCCTCACCGCATGTCCCTCGGCGTCGTTGTCGAAGTACACGTGCACGTCGCGGCCCTCGCTCAGCCAGCGCTCGGTCCGTGCCGCCCAGCGACGCAGATGCGACGTGCTGTAGCTCGACGCGTACTTGCGCGTGTGCCCGTGGAGACGCACGTAGACGACATCGGTGGTCACCTGCGACCACATGGGAAAGTCGGGCGCATCCGACAGGCAACTGGCCACGCGCGCCTGACGCAGCCGCTGCGCGACCGGCTCGATGAACCACGAGCGATGCCTGAGCTCGAGGACGTGGCGCACCTCGCTCCAGCGCCCCAGCTCGATCAGGAAGCCGTCCAGGCGATCCAGGTCGAGCGTGCTGCGCGAGGGCAGCTGCCAGACCACGCAGGCGAGCTTGTGGCCCAGCGGCGCGGCCTGGGTCAGCACGCGGTCGATCGACTCGCCCACGTCGCGCAGCTGCTTGTAGTGGGTGATGAAGCGATGGCCCTTCACGCTGAAGCGAAAGTCGTCGGGCACGGCGTCTGCCCAGACCCGGTAGGTCTCCGGGCGGATCTGACTGTAGAAGGAGCCATTGACCTCGAGGGCAGTGAACTGGCTGGCGGCGTGGGCCAGCCAGCGTCGGCGCGGCACGCCCTGGTACAGGTCATTGCGCCAGGACGCATATGTCCACCCGCTGGTCCCGATGTACGCGCGTCCGCGCATGGCTCGATGCACTCATCGAGGAGCAGGCACCATGCCAATGGCAGCCAGCCGCGGTGCGGCTGCCGCGCGCTGAATACTTGCATGGTCCCTGTGCGCACAGCGAGCGCTCGCGCACGCTCTCCCGCCCGGTGACGTTCGTGGGTTATTGCGCAGTTGCCGGTGGCACGCCCGCTGCACAAGCACGCTGCGGAGACGCCGATGACTAGACTCGTCAAAGAGCCAGATTGCACCGCCCTCGCGGCCGACCTCGGTGGGCGCTTCGAGATCGAGGCACTGGTGGCCGTGGGTGGCATGGGCCTGATCTTCGAGGCGCGTCGCGTTCTCGACGGTCGCCACGTCGCCATCAAGGTGCTCAAGTCTCGCCTGGCGCGCGACCAGCGCTGCCGCAGCCTGATGGCGCGCGAGGCCAGCGCGCTCGCCGTCGCCGAGCACCCTCGCGTGGTGCAGCTGCTCGAGCGCGGCGAGACCCGTTCGGGCCTGCCCTACCTGGTGCTGGAGTGGCTGGAAGGCCGCACGCTGCACTCGCTCATCGCCGAGGAGGCGCCGCTCGAGCCGGGACGCTGCGAGCGCATCTTCGTGGCGCTGCTCGACACCCTGGCCGACATCCACGCGCGCGGCGTCGTGCATGCCGACCTCAAGCCCGAGAACATCATGCTGGTGCGCGGTCCGGGCGGACGCGAGGAGATCCGTCTGCTCGACTTCGGCGTGTCCAGCGTCGGCAAGGAGCACTTCGCCTTCCCCGGCGAGGTCTGCGGAACCCCCGGCTACCTGGCACCCGAGATCCTGTGCGGCTCGCCCCCGACGGCGGCCAGCGACCTGTACGCCGCGGGCATCGTGCTGTTCGAGCTGCTCACCGGCCGCTTGCCCTTCCGCGGCACCTCGCCGGCGGCGCTGCTGCTTGAGCAGATGTACGAGCCCG
>OBEQ010911044.1_pt1 | contig 25127 bp, 22 predicted proteins | sample 1670901 | NCBI WGS metagenome assembly OBEQ01 (sample SAMEA104232315, study PRJEB22302) | groundwater metagenome | biome: forest; feature: aquifer; material: groundwater | place: USA | collected 2011-08-07 | depth 5.4 m | reverse complement strand
ATTCCAGTTTTTAATTCCCATCTTTTTCCCAAAATTAACAAAATTTGAAACTCCAAGCTGATTTAAAGTCTTAACAGCAGGTATATTAAAAGAATTGGCAAAAGCAAATCTTAAAGGCACTCTTCCGTGAAATTTGCCGTCATAATTAACCGGAGAATAAGAAGGACCGCCAGCATAAGCGTAGGTTATTGGTGAATCGTCCAAAATAGTAGCTGCTGTAAAACCATTTTGTAAAGCCAGACTGTAAGTTAGTATTTTGATACTGGACCCTGGCTGGCGGAGGCTGGTTGTTAAGTTTACATTTCCGCTATTTGGGTCTTCAAAGTCTTTGGATCCGATCATGGCTAAAATATCGCCGTTTTGAGGATTAGTAACAAGAGATGCTCCATTGGTTAAATTTAAATAGCTATCACTTGCAACCTCGTTGCTGACAATTTGTTGAGCTTTATTTTGTACTTTTAAATCAAGACTTGTAATAACCGTAAGTCCTCCTTTTTCGATAGCGGGAAGGCCGTATTTTTTAACCAATAAATCTTTTATATACATAACAAAATGAGGAGCATAGATTGGATTTTGTGGTGGCCTAAAACTCAGTTCTTCCGCGATAGCATTTTGTTCTTCTCCTTTGGAAATATATCCTAGCATTCTCATTCTTTCTAAGACTTCTTTTTGCCTTCCTTTCCATAAATTTGGCATTGTTCCAAAAGGAGAGTAAAGAGTAGGAGCGCGAGGAATTCCAGCTAAAAAAGCGCTTTGGGAAAGATCCAATTCCTTAGCATGTTTTCCAAAATAAACTTGGGACGCTGATTCAATGCCCCAGGCCGTACCTCCATACGGGACTTGGTTAAAGTAAAGTTCTAGAATCTGATTTTTGCTATAAAGTCTTTCAGCCCAGAAAGAAAGAATTATCTCTTTAATTTTCCTATCCAGATTAGGTTCTGGGCTAAGAAGAGCTGATTTAACCAGTTGCTGGGTAAGAGTTGACCCTCCTTGAATATCTTTGCCAGAGATATTGGCAATAAAAGATCTAATAATTGCGGTAACATCAAAACCAGGATGGTGGTAAAAATCCTTATCTTCAATTGCAATGGTTGCAAGTTGAAGATTTCTAGGAATATCAGATAAAGGTACAATAGTTCGATTCTCATTGGCATAAATCTGAAACAAAAGATTATTATTTCTGTCATATATTTTTGTTGTTTGCGCGCTATCTCGAAGGGTTAAGCCTCGAGGAGAGGGAAGTTCTTGTAGGAAAACTATAGACAGTAAGGGTATAAAAATAAATATAAAAGAAAAGATTATGCCAAACAAAAAATATTTAAATTTTGTTGCAAAGGGAAGAGGAAAGATTACAATTGTTTTGACTTTGCGTTGATGCTTAGGAATTATTCTTGAAAAAAAAGTTCTTACTCTAAGAGGCAATAATACTATCTGCTTTAAAATAAACAAAAAAGCATCGCCTATTTTAATAAGGATAAGAAGTAGATAAATAAGCAATTGAGCGACAAATTCCATAGCCAGTAGTTTGGAGGAAGATTATACTATAAGACAAGATAGATTGAAAAGAGGGAAAAAATATGATAAAAATCTAATATGACAGAAGTTTTGGCAACAGCTGTACAACCTAAGATTGAAACCTGGGTTTTACAAGAAAAGCCATTAGTTCCTGAACAAGTTGAGATGTTAAAGCCTGGGCATGTAGCTTTAGTTGTGATTGATGCTCAAAAATCATATACCGATCCTAATGAAGTTTTAGCTAAAGAAGTGGTTCATTCTACCACTACAGCTTTAGATCAAATGGCCACTCGCTTACCAGATTTTATAGCTACGGCAAGGAAAGCTGGAATACCTGTAATTTGGACTAGAATGACAGAAGATCCTAAATATATGAGCAAAAACTACAAAACTAAAATGCAGATTGATGGTACTCCTCCCATTAGCACTCCAGATACTCGAGGTTTTGAATATATTGGTGAAGGACTTCCTGAAAACGATCCAAAAAGTAAGATTAAGCCGGCAGAAGGCGACAAAGAAATAATCAAGAGAACATATAATGCATTTACTGGTACTGAACTTGATGAATATTTACAATCAAAAGGAATAACTACTTTGGTTGTAGTTGGAGCGTATACGTCAAAATGTGTTCAGTCAACAGTTACTTTAGCAGCAGATCATTTTGGATATAATGTTTTTGTGCCTCAAGATTTGGTAGGCGAGTTGGATGAAAATGGATTTGAGCAAGACCCGGCATTAAATTCAATGGGAACTATTTTAGGTTATGTTCCTTATTCCAAACAAATTACAGAAGTCTGGAAATCCTCAACTACTTAACAATCGGCGCTCAGAATACTCTTATAGAGTGGATATTATCTTTGTCTAGGAATTACTGCTCTCACTCCATAAAATGCATATACAATACCACGCTTTACTTGTGATTCTGTAGTAATTCGAAGAACCTCATCAGGAGCACCGATACTCATATCTCTGACAATGTCTCCATAAACTGGATTATCTCTTACCAGCTCACCGTAGACAATATCTATCAATGTAGACATTTTACCTTTTGATCTTGGGATAAACTCTCCTAAAGCAGGTAGCGGATTAATTGGGCTTGGTATTTCTGGTAACTGGTATCCATCATTTCTTGCCTGTACTTCTAGAGCGCGAAGAACCAATAATACCGTAGCCATGGTTGCATCAGGAATTTCGGGTGGTTTTGTGTCTCTCAAAGCTTCTTCATATGCGTCTTTATGTTCTGGACTGGTTTTTACAAGATCAGCTCCAATAGACCAGTAATACCTCTCTCCACTTTGATCTAACTCTTTACGAATTGTTTGCCAAACCTCTAGGCTAATAACAGGCATCTTTCTAATAATCGGTAAGCTTTTAGCTTCTTCGTTTGTCATACTTATTTAGCTATTGATTTCAAATATGCTCAATATCTTTTTTCTTATCGCTAAAAATTTTTCTTTGTCAATTTTTCCTTCCATATAGTCGTCAAGCAATTTGTCTAACCCTAATGCTTTTAACCTTGCTTGCTCAAATTCAGTTTGTCCAAGCACTCCTTCTCCATAGAGCTCATTCAAGCGTTCAAGATTTTCTCTTATTTCAAATATATCCTGTTCTTTTTTATCCTCCTGAGGTGATATTGATTGTAATGGGTTAAAAAGCGCTTCGAGGATTGTTCTTTGTGAAGGTAAATATGGAGATGGATATCTTTCCTCTTCATGCTTTAAATAAGGGATACCAACTGGTACTAAAATAGCATGAGCTGCTAAACTGCGAAGAATTTGCGGATATTCTTTGTCAGAAATGTCTTCTCCTGGATATAGTTTTTTAAAATATTCAACGTCAATAGGTTGTAAAGGTGTTCGATGGGAAAATGCTCTAATAATTCCTTTATGTAGCCAACTTACTGCATGCCATATTTTTGGATCATTTGTCCATGGCTCGGCTAATCTCTTAGTAGATCTAAATTTTCCTGTATATTCTCGATAAAGTGAACTTGAAAATTGAGCCAATGTATTACTTTTACGTGAACTGTCTGTAAAAATTTGAGACATTTCTTGTAGAATAGCAAATACATCTCTAAAAGTTGCAATTGGCGGCTCTGTATCTGGAATAAGAAATCTTAAAAATTTATCGTCAAATAAATAATTAATATCAATCTTAGTCTCTGGGTCCATTTTCAAGGCATAACGTAGTCTTGCCTCGAAGGCTTTTTTGAATAAATTAGGAGTTAACGGATCTAGGGCGACTCGAATCGGCTCAAAAGGAGCGTTAAGATCTTTAATTAGAGCTGGATTGCGTAAACTATGATCGCCTGATAAAACCAGGACAGGCGTAGCTTTTCCTATAAACCCAGATGCTCCTTTCATTGCTCCTTGAAGCATTGCAAATGTTTCTTTTCGGTCAAGTTCTTCTAAAAAAATAACTTTAGGTTTTGTTGTCTGCCAATCTTCTGGTTTTTTCCCCATCTCTGTTGATATCAAATCTCCGTATGACATGCCTTCCTTTAATGATCTAGCAGAGAGACGTATGCATTCTTCATGTGAAAAAGCGCCACTTTCAACAAGATCATCGATTACTATATGAATTAAGGTAGATTTACCTGCTCCTAAGGGTTCAGAAATAATAGCAACTGTTCCGGAAGGGGAATTTGTTACAATGTCAAGTAATTGTTGCCTGGCTTTTTCCTGCCCGACAAAAAACTCAGGTCGTCCAAATGTTCCCGAAGGGTTTTTATCCGGCCAATTATCAAATGCCTCCATCAATTGAAATTCGGTTAACCGAATTCCTTTACTACCTGGTTTTTCTCTGCGTTGTGGCTTTTCGTGCATAGAAGTTTATTTACCTGTTTTTTTGGAAGCTTGCATTAGTTGTCGAATAGTATACCTGTTAAATTGGTATTCACCGGTTTTTTCATTTAACTCTTTTCTTAATACTATCCAACCAGTCCAATCATCAGGTGTTTCTTCTGGTCCAATAAAAAGCATCCCATTTGGTATTAGTACTCTAATAATTTCAGGTAAAGCAGTAGTCAAAGCATCTTCTGTCATATGTTGAATTACGTTTTCCATGATTGCTACAGTTACAACAGAATCAGCCAGTGGCAAATATAAAGCATCTCCTCGAACAAAAGAAAGGTTTTCTTTCTTCACATCCCAGTGTTGGGGATAATGTACTTTGTCAAACTGCCTTTCGGTACCAATGACATGAAAGTCTGTCTCAAAGGCCCATTTAGAAGCGTTATTTCCTACTCCTGATCCAATATCAAGTAAGATTCCAGATTCAATTTCCATATCATGTAGGATATTAATTACGTCTGAATGCTCTGGGACAGTGTCACCGCCCTGATCAGGAAGTTGCATAGAAAGTATCTCCAGCAATTCTTGTCGTAGTTCTGGATTAGCTATGATAGCATCAATTACACTTGCTGTTTCTTCCCTTCTTAATATCGCAAAACCTTTTTCTCTTGGAAGAGAAATACCAAGTTCTTTGGCAAGTTGACTATTATTAGTTACTCTTAATGCGCCATGGATTATATCCACTGGGTAATCAGAACCTTTTTGTGCTTTTAGAAAATCAGCTTCTTTGATTGCTTCCATCCAGTGAGGCGGCATTGATTCGATAAGCTCTTTCCCAACTTTATAGCCTTCAGTGACATCACGGGGAATATAAGCATCGTAAGGCATTATTTCAACAGTCTGAAACGGATGGGTAACCTTAACTCCATCAATAAGAGTAAAAGCTTCTTTTCGAAATCTTCCCATGACGCTAACATTAGCCTGGAGATCTTTTACAGTTTGTCGGTCAATTTCTCTCATAAATTGTCTGCGTATTATATCACTCTATAGGCCTATTTGCAATTGCGAACGGGTATAAAAAGAGGATATATTAATGGGATTATGCCTACTTTGCAGTTTCCCAAGGTTGGATAGGTTGGCGAGTCTTATGAACTACAAGCCCGCCAAACCCTCGTTGTAAAAATACTGCTATACCTTGATAACTAATTGATTCTCTCCAAGCAAAATCAGTAATATCCCCTTCGTCTAAATGAAATCTATATCGAAAATCTTTTCTAGTAAATTCTTTTGGGCCTCGAAAGGGTAATTCCGGAGTAACTCTTTTCAACGCTGCTCTTAGAAATTGAAAGGTTGGTTCTGCCATAGGATAATGGCTTTCGGCCATTCCAGTTCCACCATATGATTGAGTCCAGACTGGAATTTCATTGTAATAAACCGTAGTCATGCCTGGAGCTCTAAAATAACCAGTATAACTATCACGCAGATACCAATCACCTCTTTTGTACTCTAATTCTTTATATCCTGGTCTTTGAGGTGGGACTTCAACTCCATCTCCAGCCCAAGTGTGAGTATTTGCTTCTACTATAAAATGTGATAACTCCAATAACCAAGCTGATTCAACAGTTGGTAGTTGTTCAGATTTTCCTCTTTTTTCAACTGGCATATTCGAGGGAATTATATCATAATTTGAGTAATTAGGCATGGATTAGCTAAATCAAAATTTGCTATACTGATGACATGGATAATCAAACGCTAACTGCATTAAAAACCGTGAAGGTTGGACATTCGACCCATTTGGACAAACTGACTGGCTGTACGGTTGTGCTTTTTGATAAGCCATTTCCAGTTGCGTACAAATCTTACGGAGGTGCTCCAGGCACATTTAATACAGACATGCTTCAAAACGGGAAGAGTTTTAATCGTTTCAATGGTTTATTTATTGCAGGTGGAAGCTACACTGGCTTGATGTCTGCTTCTGAGATTATGAAGTGGATGATTGAAAATAAGATTGGTCACAAAGACTCAAAAATAATATCAAGTGACGCTGACTTTATTAACCCAGGTATTACTGGCGCAATTGTTTTTGATTTAGGAACAAGAATTGCGCAATTTGACCCGATTTATGGACGAGAAGCAGCAGAAAATGCAACTTATGATCCTGTTCAAAACGGTAACGTTGGTGCAGGAACAGGCACTGCAGTTGGCAAATTCCAGTTTTTGGAAAAAGGAACAAAAAATGGAGGAATGAAAGCTGGAGTTGGGTCGGCAAGAATTAATATTGGTAAGGAGGGAATGGTATGCACATTGTCTGTGGTAAATGCTTTGGGAAATATTATAAATCCTGATGGATCAATTTTGGCTGGAAATAGGGATGAAAACAAAAAGTTTAAAGATTTCGAAGATACTACGGAATTTGTAACCAATGGCACTAATACTACAATTACAATTGTGGGAACAAATGTTGACTTAAAAACCCGCGAGAATTATGAAAGAATTGCTCATATGGCATCCCAAGGCCAGATTAGGGCAATAGATCCAGTTAATACTTCAGTTGATGGAGACACTGTTTTTGTTTTCTCAACAGAGGAAGTAAAGTCAATCCTTAATCCAATTGGAAAACATTTTGAAACTCCGTCTTGGCCATTCTTCTCAGTTGACCTGGTTGGCAATGCGGCTAGTAAGGCAGTGCAAGAAAGTATCTATGATGCTTGTAATTCTGCCAAGACTATTCAATTCGAAGCAGGATATAAAGGCGTAATTCCTTCGGTAAGAGATTATTTAGCTTGACACCTTTCAGGTGGAAGGCTATTATTTTGGAGGTTCGGGGTGGGCGCAGGTAACACAATACCTGTCGCCGGTTGGGTCAGAAACAATAACCTCATCTTTTTCTTCCACATTGTCAGTTTGCCCTGGCTTTGCAAGATCATGAGTACCTTTATCTACAAAAACTTTTTGTTTTCCAGGATCAAGTTTATTTGGTTCTGTTCCTTTTACAAAATATTCAAAACGAGTTGGACATCGGTCGGGCGTTCCATCAGGTGGGGGAATAAGTCCAGAAGTTGAGCAAACAACTTTTCCAAAAACATCATCTGGTTTTTGCGGATACTCATCTTTCTGATCTTTTAAAACATAACTCATTATTATATTCCAAATTGGGGCTGCGCCTGTAATTCCGGATGTCAATGATCCCATTGGGCTATTGTCGTTATTTCCAACCCAAGCGCCAACTAAAAATGAAGGAGTATAGCCAAAAGTCCAGTTGTCGCGAAAGTCATTGGTTGTCCCTGTCTTTGCAGAGACTGTTTTATTGGGAATTCGAAGTTGTGAAGAGCTACCAAATTCCATTTCCCGAGCGCTATTGTCAGACAAAATATTAGAAATTATAAAAGCAACATTTGGGGGCAAAACTTTCTTGCCAAAAATAGGACTAAGAGGTGGTTTGTATTCTTCTAAAACCTCCCCATTGTTTTTGGTTACTTTTAAAATTGGATGAAGATCAATTCTATATCCTTGATTGGCAAAAACGCCATAAGCTGTTGCCATTTCTAGCATAGTGACTTCGCCTCCACCTAACGTGAGAGAGAGTCCGTATCTGTCAGGTTGATTAAATGTAGTAATGCCCATTGCAGAGGCAGTTTCAATCATTTTGTTAACTCCATTAAGCTTTAGCATTTTTACAGCTGGAATATTTATTGAGTTGCCAAGAGCAGGGCGCATTTGTACAACTCCGTGCCATTTTCCGTCATAATTAACTGGGCAGTATGGTTTTTGCCCGGGATTTGGAAAGCAAGTTGGTTGATCAATAAAAGGAGTAGCTGCAGTATATTTATTCAATAACCCTACAGCATAATTGATTGGTTTAATGCTCGACCCTGGTTGACGAGAGGCAAGTGCAACATTTACATTTCCGTCAATTTCCTTGTCAAAATAATCTCGTGACCCAACCATTGCCAAGATTTCTCCGGTTTTTGGATTTGTCACTACAGCTGAGCCATTTGTTACGTGGGAATATTTTAATTTTGCGACTTCAGAAGCAACTGTATCTTGGGCAAAATTTTGTATATTGATATCAAGACTGGTTTTTACTCTTAATCCTTCTTGTTGAACCAATTTTTCACCATATTTTTCAATCAATAGTTCTTTTATATATAAGACAAAATGCGGAGCTTTTATGTTATCCGAAACTTTTTGAAAAGAAAGTGGAGTGTTTAAGGATTTATTCAGTTCATCTTTACTAATATATCCTTGCTCATACATTTTTTGCAAGATTTGTTTTTGGCGGTTCACTGCAAATTCCGGATGAGCGCCAAATGGAGAATTAGCAGTTGGAGCGGAGGGTAATCCGGCAATTAGAGCAGACTCAGGAAGCGTTAAATCCCAAACGTGCTTGCCAAAATATGTTTGGGAAGCTGCTTCAATACCCCAGGCTGTTCCTCCATAAGGCGATTGATTTAAATACATTTCCAAAACCTTGTTTTTGGGATATAAAAGTTCAGTTGCAAAAGCTAGAAGAACTTCTTTGACTTTTCTATTGACTGTTCGTTGTTGAGTTAATAAACTGTTTTTTACTAATTGTTGAGTAAGAGTTGATCCGCCTTGAAGCTCTTTGTGAACAACAGTTGACACAAAAGCTCTACCAATTCCCCTAACGTCAATTGCGCCGTGGTGGTAAAAATCTTTGTCTTCAATTGCAATAGTTGCTTCTTGTAGAGATTTTGGGATTGAATTAAGCGGAACAAATGTCTGGTTACGGGAGTCGTAAATAGAGTATAGGAGATTATCATTTCTGTCGTAAATCTGAGTAGATTGTTTGCTGATTTTACTTAAGGTAGTTAAGGAAGGAAGATCTCTAAGAATATAAAAATAAAGAAAAGCTGCTCCAAGAAACAATATGACAAAGAGTCTTAAATGCTTTAGGTGTTTTTTGTATTTACGCAGTGGCATTAAAAACTTTTCAAAATTCACCTTCTTATAATATCACGACAGCCTCCTTTATGACAACTTTTACCGTTTATGTATAATAAGGAGTATGCAGCTAAATTGGTTAGATGTTGTTATAGCAATAGTTTTTGCAATTTATGCTTTTGAAGGGTTTGAAGTTGGTTTTATTGAAGGGTTTTTGGATTTTACCAATTTTATTATTTCTTTTATTCTAGGGTTACTTTTTTTTAGTAAGGTAGGAATCATATTCACTTCGGTTTTAGGTCTTCCGATTGGCTTTGCTAATGCGCTTGGTTTTTTTACGGTATCATTTTTGTCAGAATTTATTTTTGCATTTTTGCTCAATAAACCAATTGTAAAATTCTACCATTTTTTTATTCCATCTGATGAAAAATCAGATACGTCAAATTTTTATTTAGCCTTAATTCACTCTATAAATAGATTCTTTGGGCTTATTCCTGGTATTGCTTCTGCTTGGATCTTACTTTCATTTTTATTAACTACAATTATTGCTCTTCCTTTTTCCCCTTTTCTAAAACAATCAGTTTCGAATTCACGGCTTGGCAATAGCTTAGTTGTTAATACGCAAAGCCTTAAAGAAAGCCTTAATAAGGTCTTTGGCGGAGCGATTAACGAGTCATTAACATTCTTAACTGTCAAGCCGGAAAGCAACGAGTCGGTTATTCTGGGATTCACAGTTCAAAATCCAACGCCGGATATGGAAGCAGAAAAGGGAATGTTCAATACAATTAATAAAGAAAGGACTTCCCGCGGTCTGGCGCCCTTAGTATATGACAATAAGTTAAAGGAATTAGCTGAAATTTACGCAAAAGCAATGTTTAATAGAGGCTATTTTTCCCACTACACACCAGAGGGAGTTTCCCCATTTGATAGAATGGCAAATGCAAATATTGTCTATCAATTTGCCGGTGAAAATTTAGCTCTTGCCCCTAATACAGATCTTGCTATGCAAGGACTTATGGAAAGCAAGGGACATAGAGATAATATCTTGTCTGGTAACTTTGGAAGAGTAGGAATAGGAGTACTAGATGGGGGAATTTATGGAAAAATGTTTGTTCAGGAATTTACAGACTGAATAACGATTTAATATTTATGATTTATATTTTACCTGATGTTCAAAAGGCCGATGTGAACAACAAAAAAGTATTTTTGTTGGCGGATTTGGATGTTCCATTGATCAAGCTCAAAGCTGAGATAGGAGACGACATTAGGTTAAGGGTTGGGTTGCAAACAATTCAATATCTTCTTAATAACAATGCAACTGTTATTATTGGGGGAAAATTGGGAAGACCGCATGGTTCACTTGATCCAGCGTTGAGTTTAAAACCAGTCGCTGAGTGGTACTTGCAAAAATTCAATCCTTCGACTCAGCTCAGGACAAAATTCAAAATTGAAGAAACGAAAATCGAGGAGTTTGATGGTTGGAAATTGAGTGATAATCTTTTTCTCTTGGAGAATTTGAGATTCTATCCGGAAGAAGAGGAGAATGACTCTATTTTTACGAAAAAACTGGCATCTTTGGCAGATATTTATGTCAATGACGCATTTGATTTGTGTCATAGAAATGAAGCGTCGGTGATTGGAATTCCGTCCTTACTTCCGCATTTTGCAGGTCTAAGACTTCAGGAAGAGGTAAAAAATCTAGAAAAAATTATTGAATCTCCAAAACGACCATTTGTTGTAGTAATTGGGGGAGCAAAAGTAGAAACAAAGTTGCCTTTAATTGAAAAAATTCTTGATTTTGCTGATTTTGTTTTGGTTGGAGGAAAAATTGCAGAGGAAAAAGAGGTGCTTGAGAAAGTTCAAACAGACAAAAAAGGAAAACTGGTAATTGCAGAGTCAAACAAGTCTAAAAATGATATTGCAAAAGAAAGTATTTTGGAGTTCACAAAAGTTATTCAAAAAGCAGGGACTGTATTGTGGAACGGGCCTATGGGACTTTGCAATTCAAAATTCAAAATTCAAAATTCAAAATTAAGCGAAGATTCAGAATACGGAACAAGGGAAATTGTAAAAGCGATTGTTGAAAGTAATGCATATAAGGTAGCAGGGGGAGGAGATACGGTTGAGTTTATTAACAGAATGGGAGTTTTTGATAAATTTGATTTTGTATCAATGGCAGGGGGTGCTATGCTTACACTTATAAGCGGGGAATCTCTTCCCGGACTTGAAATACTAATGGAAAATTCCACTTGATGGATCGAATGTTTGGTTATATACTAAATCACATATGATAAGAGTTGCTATTAATGGCTATGGAAGAATTGGAAGAGTAACGCATCGAGTTATTCTGGAAAAACACAACTCTAGAGTAACGGTCGTTGCCATAAATACAGGTTCTTCAACTGACATTAAAGGATGGATGTATTTATTGAAATATGATACGGTCTATGGACCTTTAATTAATCATTCAGTTTCAATTAATCTTCCTCAAAAAGGCGCAAGTGTTTCTAAAAATGGATATATAGGCGACTTGGTGATTGATGAAAAAGAAATTCCGATTTTTTCCCAAAAAGATCCATTACTTTTGCCATGGAAAGATTTAAATGTAGATGTTGTTATTGAGTCAACAGGCGCTTTTACCAGTAAAGAAAAACTAGAAGTACATTTAAAAGCAGGAGCAAAGAAAGTCTTGCTCTCTGCTCCCGAAAAGGGTGAGGGGGTTGAAACTTTTGTTTTGTCTGTAAATGATTATAAAGGAGGAAACTTAGTCAGTAATGCATCTTGTACTACAAATTGTATAACTCCGGTTGCTAAAGTTATGGTTGATAATTTTGGAGTAGAAAAAGCCATGATGACTACAATTCATGCTTATACTTCAGACCAACGTTTACAAGATGGGGGACATAAGGATTATAGAAGAGCCAGGAATGCAGGGCAGAATATAATTCCTACTTCAACAGGAGCAGCTCAAGCTTCCGGAAAAGTTTTGCCAGAACTGTCAGGTGTATTTACAGGACTTGCTCTTCGAGTGCCGGTTGCTGTTGGATCTTTGGCTGATTTTACATTCTTACTTAAAAAAAATACAACAGTTGAGGAGATAAACACAGTGTTTAAGGATGCAGCCAATAAGCCTCAATACAAAGGAATACTAGAAGTAACTGAAGATCCGTTGGTTAGTAGTGATATAATAGGGAACTCGCACTCGGCAATTGTTGATCTTTCTCTTACTCAAGTGGTTGGAGGAAATATGGTTAAGGTAGTTGCCTGGTATGACAATGAGGACGGATACGCAAATAGACTAAGAGAAGAAACGATACTAATAGGAAAGCATGAATAATTCTGTTGAGATTACTGGAATTAAAAATATTACTGTTTCTGGAAGAATAGGTAGTGGTGCAACAACACTTGCTACTAAACTTTCTGAAGTTTTGCATTGGGAAATGCTTGATGGAGGAAAATTATTTCGTAAGATTAGTAGTGAAATTGGATTGGATATTAACAAATCAAATAGTCGTCCTGATCACTTTGATCTTGAGTACGAAGAAAGAATTAAAAAAATGCTACAGACTGAGTCACATCGGATTATTCAAAGTCACCTTTCGGGTTACGATGCTCAGGGAATAGAAGAAGTTTTTAAAATATTGGTAGTTTGTGAAGATGAAAGTGGAAATGATAAGACAGATATCAGGATTGATAGATTAGTTAACAGGGATAAAATTTCTGTTGACGATGCAAAGCACGAGGTAAATGAAAGAGAGCGTGAGCATTTGCAAAAATTTAGACGCCTTTATGTAAATAACGATCCTAATTGGATTTACTGGGACAAAAAATATTACGACCTGGCAATTAATACTTACTCTCACAATCAGGAGGAAACATTAAAAATAGCATTGAGAGCATTAAAGGTTGAGGTTTAATTTATCTCGTATCTTCTTAGGGAATAGATAATAGCAGGAGTTACCGCTTGTAAAAATTCTAGATGTAGGTGGTTTTTATACGCTTCAGCAAATCTAGTTATAATGCTGGAAGCTAAAAAATCTGCGTCTTCAGGAACTATTTTTGCATTTGCAGCATATTCCGGTCCCATTTCTTCTTCTTTTTCAAGTAGGTATCCAACATATCTTGCAAAGAAATCTGCGCGCTCCGGAGTCGACATTTCTGGATGAAATTGCGTGTGATAAAGTCTTGCGCCATTATTAAACTCTATGACTGCAGCGTGTATATATGCAGTATCTTGATTTTTTAGTCCGTCTCTATCAAGATAGCCTTGTCTTACAGCAAGTACATCTGCTTTTATTACCTCAATCATACCGCTACTCGTTTGCACTTCTGTACCAATAGTTGGAAGTTTTTCTACAAAGTCATTATGGAAATGACTAGCATAAAAAGTCTCTGGTAAATGTCCGAATACTTCATCCCTTCTTCCTTCTGGTCTCAGTTCATGTGGTATGAATCCTGCCTCTGTAACTGTATTTCCATATTGATTACTTGGTAAACGGCCAAGTTTTCCTCCTATTGCATGAACACTTAGCTGTCCGCCAAAACAATCACCTAAGACCCATTTACCTTCGCCTAAATGATCTCTAACTATTTTTTCCGCTTCTATTAAATATTCTTGGTCTTTTGCTGACGGGGAATCGATAGGATAATTTCCTTCCTGAAATTTGTACGCAGACATTCCAGAGCCGCTAAGTATTAAAACATCACTTTTTCTTAATTTTTCTACCATTTCAGGATTTGACATTACAGATCTAAAATACCAAGGTTGATCTTGAAACCACAATGTTCCAATCGGCAAAAACTCAGCAATTTTTAAAGGGTATTGACGTAGGTCAGCAGCAAATGGTTGTAAATCAGGCGGAATTCCCAGTTCGTTAGCTTGCTCACTTGTCCTTCTTCGAGTATTGAAATCAACAATGCCTGCTGAAAAGACTCTTTTAGCTTCGTTCATAGCTGTATTATAAGATAAAATCAAGATGTAAGCAAAGCGTAAGGAGGCTTGATTTTATGTTTCAGTATGCTATACTCCTATTGGATTTTCCATTTTATGGAGGTACTAAGCTATGGCAATGAGAATAGAAACACAATCTTATTCGAACGCATTACAAGTGAGTAGAGAAAGAGGAAACCCACATAGTCAAGACGTGCGTCAAACGAAGGAGCAAAGACATCGTGCTAGGTTTGGCCGCCTACAAGAGCTGGATGTAAATAATCCAGTTCATCTCCAAGCTTACTTTAGTTTTCTTACAGACCCAAGGAATCGTGGACATTTTTCTTCTCCTCCAGAAACAGCAGAAGAGCTGAAAGCAGAATGCGAAAAACCAGGGAATCATCCCTTAGTAGGGTTAAATAAGCTTGGAGAAGTAATAGGCGGAGCAATGATTGAAGATGCTGCAAGAAATCAGCATGATCACTTTTTAACAAAGGTTGCAATTGATCCAGATCTTCAAGGAAGAGGGCTTGGAACTGAGATGGTGAGAAATGCTATTGATTACGCTTGCACTCATGAAACCTATGATAGAAGACCTAGAAGAAAACTTGACATTGCGATTATAGTAGGAATCCCAGGTTGGGAAAAGATGCGCCGTTTGGTTCAATCGTTTGGGTTATTTGAAAGAGTTTCAGAACTGAAAAATCAAGTTGATGTAGAAGTCAGGCAAAAAGATGGAACATATGCAAAGGTAACTAAACCAACCTTACGTTATGAAGCTAATCTTGATCAATGGAGAACAATAAAAGGAATAACCTGAAATTCCACCTCGATTAGGATTTCCTGTTAGATAAATCTTAAACCTCTCTCTTGCTATTTTTATTTCCTAATGCTAGAGTAGTGATGTTTATGAAAGTAGCGGATATCATGTCTAGTGAAGTTGATTTTGTGACGACGGACACAAACGTAATAGAGGTGTGTCGTCTGATTTTTGGTCGTGGAATTAACGGTGTCCCGGTTTGTAAAGATAAAAAAGTAGTTGGTTTTATTACGGAGCGGGATATTTTGGCTAAATTTTACCCCTCAATGCAAGATTACGTTGAAGATCCAGTCCACATGGGAGATTTTGAGGGCATGGAGGGAAAAATTTCCGAAATTTTAAGTCTTAAAGCAGAAAAATTAATGACTAAAAATCCAACAACGGTAACTCCAGTTACCCCTGTCCTTAAAGCGCAATCTTTAATGTTTCTCCGAAAGGTAGGTAGGCTTCCAGTAATTAATGAAAAAGGGAATTTAGTTGGAATTATTTCCAATGGAGATATTTTTAGAACAGTGGTTGGTAAAAAAATTCCTTATGTGGAAGACGAAGAGTACCATGATTGGTTGTCTAGGCATTACGATCTTATAGTTTCATGGGAAGAACGCCTAGGACATGAAATTCCTGATCTTATTTCTCTGTTTAATAAAAATAAAATAAAAAAAATCTGGGATGTTGGATCGGGAACAGGAGAGCATGCTATTTCGTTAGCAAGAAAAGGTTTTCATGTTGTTGGTCTGGAAAGAAGCAGTCTAATGTTTCAATCTTCAAAAAGTAAATGGGATAAACTTCCAGAAGAAGTAAAAAAGAGAGTTGAGTTTATTCATGGCAATTATATAGATATAATCCAAAATGGACCGACAGACTTTGAAGCAGCAATCTTTATGGGCAATGCTTTTCCTCACAATCCAAGTGATTATAAAAAACTCCTAGAAGTTATAAGTAAGAATTTATCTTCAAGAAATGCCATCATGGTCTTTCAAATTGTAAACTACGAAAAAGTTTTTAAAACAAATAAAAGGCTTCAAGATTTTAATATAGGAAAAGCGAAGCTTAATAAAGATAATGAATACGCATTTTTAGAATTTTATGATCCGGCAAAGGAGTCAGGAGAATTGTTAACATTAAATATGGCAATCTTCGCTTTTAACGGAAAGCGGTGGATGCCACGTGCTTTTAACAATACACCTATTGCGAATATTGACAAAAACAATATCAGTTCGCTTTTAAACAAAAATGGATTTAAAAAGGCTTCTGTTTTTGGAGGTATGCTTTTGGGCTCTTTGTTTAAAGACCCATTTGATCCTGTAAAAAACGATTGGCTAAATGTTGTTGCAAGACGATCATGAAAAAAACATCCTTAATTATATTTGTTCTATTAGTTTTAGTACTTAGTTCAAAAGCAGTTTTTGCTCAGGAAAATGATGAATTGGTCCAGCCCAAAGAAGTAATGGAGTATCAGCTTCCTTATTCAGGACTTCTTCCAGATAATCCACTATATTCCCTTAAGATCTTTAGAGACAAAGTAATTAGTTTTTTAATTTCTGACCCTTTAAAAAAATCAGAATTTGATCTTTTGCAATCGGAAAAAAGATTTAGCGCAGGTATTGGACTTTATAATAAAGGAAAAAAAGATTTAGGAGAAACTACAATTTCAAAAAGCATTAACTATTTAGAAGAGGCTTTTAGTAAAGCTCAGGAAGCAAAAAAACATGGCCAAGATGCGCATGTAATAATTGATAAGCTAGCTGTCTCAATAGATAAACAAGAATATTTACTAGCAGTGCTTAGAGAAAAGAATTCCGGGAAAACAAAAGAAGCCATTATCCTCCTTGGAAAAAGAATAGCTGATTTAGAAAATAAGGTCAAATCTCTTAAGTCGTAAAGATAGTTTAAACTCCACAAACGACCTATTTTTTTATTCATATTTTACTACTCTTTAAAGCTTTAAAACAAATTTTTTACTCTCCCAATTTGCCTTTTTTTAGTAATGTGACAAATCAAAGCTAAAATTAAGCATTGATTTTTTTTGATATAGATATTTCTAGTTGACAGTCCAGATCTAGGGTTTTATGATGCTTGTTGACACCACATATAGTGTCTAATCCGAAATTCGGATTTCGTGTTTCGATATTTATATGAAGTGTCCATATTGCGGAGGAGTAAAAACAGAGGTTGTTGAGACAAGAGATTCAGAAGATTTAGAAACAATTAGAAGAAGGAGAGCATGTCTTAGCTGCGATAAGAGATTTACTACATACGAGAGGGTTGAGAATATTCATATTTCCGTAATTAAGAAAGACGGAAAAAGAGAACAATTTGATAGAGATAAATTAAAAAGCGGGATAACTAAGGCATGCGAGAAAACTACTGTCTCAGCAGAAGAGATTGAAAAAATAGTTACAGAAGTAGAAAGGGAATTAAGAGGTGGAGAGGCAATTGAGATTGAAAGTAAGAAAATAGGACAAATTGCAGCAGCGAAACTTAAAAAAATAGATAAAGTAGCATATATAAGATTCGCAAGCGTTTTTAAACAATTTGTAGATGTTGAAGATTTTGAAAAGGAAGTGCGCAGGCTCATAAAATGAGCCAAGTATCTCTACGAGCCTGAAGGATCTCATTACAAATAAAAATTATATGACAAAGTTAGACGGAATAAGAGCAAAAGTATTTCTAGACCGTTACGCCTTAAAAGATAAGGACGGCAGCTTATTGGAGCATGCTCCAGAAGAGATGTGGAGAAGAGTAGCTCGGGGAATTGCTGCAAATGAAAAACCAAAAGACCGTAAGCATTGGGAAGACGAGTTTTATAAAGTCATGGAGGACTTTAAATTTGTTCCAGGAGGAAGGATTTTGTCAGGAGCTGGAACAGGATATCAGGTAACTTACTTTAACTGCTTTGTTATACCTTCTCCTAAGGATTCAAGGGAAGGAATCTTGGAATCTCTAAAGCAATTGGTGGAAATCCAATCCAGGTCAGGTGGAGTCGGATTAAATCTTTCGTCTCTACGGCCACGAGGAGCTAGAGTTAAAAAAGTAAATGGAACTTCTTCAGGTCCTGTTACTTGGGCCGGTCTATTTTCTTATGCCACACATGATGTAGTCCAACAAGGCGGAACTCGTAGAGGAGCAACTATGCTTATGCTTTGGGATTGGCATCCAGATGTTGAGGAATTTATAACAGTTAAGCAAGATCTTTCTAAAATTAATGGCGCTAATCTTTCTGTCTGTGTTTCAGATGCATTTATGGAAAAAGTAAAAGCAGATGGAGATTGGGATTTAATCTACCCTGATTTAGATGACTCACGATACGATGCCAAGTGGAATGGGGAAATAGATGAATGGAAAAAAATGGGTGGAAAAGTTAAGGTTTACAAAACTGTTAAAGCAAGATATCTTTGGGATCTTATCTGTACGGCTGCATGGAGAAGCGCTGAGCCAGGACTTCACTTTTTAGAAAGAAGCAATAAGCAAAGCAATACTTGGTATTTTGAAAAACTTCTAGCTACTAATCCTTGCGGTGAGCAGCCACTTGGTGCTTGGGCTGTTTGTAATTTAGGAGCAATGAATTTAGCCTCCTACGTTAAGAATAGCGAGTTTGATTATCAATCATTTAGTCAAGATGTTGGAATAGCAATGCGTCTTTTGGATAACGTAATTGATCAAACATACTATTTCTTTAAGGAAAATGAGAAATGCGCAAAGGATATAAGAAGAACAGGTCTTGGAATAATGGGGATCGCAGACGCTTTAATTAAAATGAAGATTCGTTATGGGTCAGAGGAGTCTTTGCCGGTTATTAGAAAAATCTTTGAGACCTTAAGAGATAGCGCATATTCTGCTTCGTCTGATATTGCTAAAGAGAAGGGATCATTTACTAAATATAATAAAGAAAAATATCTGGAAGGGTATCACATTAAAAATTTACCAAAAACAATTCAAGAAAAAATTGCTAATCAAGGAATACGCAATGCTGTTTTACTTACCATAGCTCCAACTGGAACAACAAGTCTTTTGTCTGGAGTTTCTTCAGGAATTGAGCCAGTTTACGAATTTACTTTTATGCGAAAAGACAGAACAGGGGAACATATTCTTTATCATCCACTTTTTGAACAGTGGAAAAAAGATAACCCTTCGGCAGGCTCAGGGCAAGTCCAGGAAAGACCAGGGTATTTTGTTTCGGCTAATGACCTAACTCCTTTAGAACATACAAAAGTTCAGGCAGTAGCACAGGAATATATTGACTCATCTATTTCAAAAACCGTTAACGCTCCAAACGCGCACACAATAGAAGATGTAAAAACTCTTTACATGGCTGCTTATGACATGGGACTTAAAGGAGTTACTTACATGAGAGACGGATCACGAGAAGGAGTTTTGTCCAGAATTGAGGATAAGAAGAAAGAAGAGCCAAAGGTTGAGCCAAAACCAATTGAGCCATTTCTTTCTCGCCCAATGGTTGTAGAAGGAGTAACTTATCAAGCAGAAACTCCTATTGGTAAAACCTATATTACAATTAATCACAATGAAGGAAAACCATTTGAAGTATTTATTACAAATGGAAAAAGCGGATCAGATGTTGCTGCAATGGCAGATGCATTAGGACGAATGATTTCAATTATGCTTCGGCTTAATAGTCAAGTGCCAGCCAGGGAGAGAATGAGAAAGATTGTTTCAGAATTGGCTGGACTTGGAGGTTCTCGTAGCGTTGGGTTTGGAGAGAACAAAGTTCGCTCACTTCCTGACGGAGTTGCTAAGATACTTGCTAGGTACGCTGGTTTTCGCGTTAACGGACAAGTTGAAGATAAATTACAAGGTGAAGGAGCAACAAATGGACACGCAACTAATGGAACAAATGGTTTTACTAAAAAACCTTCTTTACCAGTAGTTCACGAAGTTCCTATAGTTGTTTCGCAATTATCTTTAACTAGTGAAAGTAAACAAGCATCTTCAACCACAAGTCTTTTTGATATTTGTCCAGAATGTGGAGCAGGCAGTTTTGCCTATGAAGAAGGTTGCAAAAAATGCTATAGTTGTGGTTATAGCGAGTGTTAAGGTAAAAAAAGTCATATATTGGAAATCACCGTGAAAGTCGGTGGAACTGCCGGTACTGTTATATCCAGAAAACAATATATGAATTTAATCTCCGAGCAGGGACCAAAAGTTTCTATATCCCTCTCGGAAGAAGAGGGATTTTTTATGAAGAAAACGATTATTATTGCGATTGCTGTTATTGTTTCATTGCTTGTGGTTGCTGTTGGTTTGAAAACTATTCCTCATCCACAATCTGTTCAGACAATAAAACAAACAGCAACCGTTAAGCCAACAGCTTCTATAAAAAATTATTTTTCATATAAAGGCCTGGAAGGAAAAAATGCGTTAGAGTTATTAAAGCAAAAAACTTCGGTTGAAGAAGCAGGAATTGGATTTGTTGCGTCAATTAATAATAGGCCAGCAGATAAAAATAAGCATGAGTATTGGGCGTTTTATGTCAATGGAAAATTAGCTTCAGTTGGAGCGGCAGATTATATAACTAAAAATAGCGATACAATTGAATGGAAAATCGAAAAATATTAAATATAAAAAAACTGATTAGCCCACTATTAATAATTTTCTTTGCAGTTGCATTGAGACTTTTACCTCATCCGGCGAATGTGGCGCCGATTGCTGCCATGGCGCTTTTTGGCGGAGCGTATCTTAATAAAAAATATGCGCTTGTTGTCCCGCTTATTGCAATGATTCTTTCTGATTTTTTCTTAGGGTTTCACCAATCTATGCCATTTGTATATGTGAGTTTTTTGTTAACGGGAATGATTGGGTTGTCTTTGAGGAATAGAAAAACAGCTACTAATATTATTGCTGCCTCAATTACGTCGTCAATACTCTTTTTTCTCATTACCAATTTTGGTTTTTGGTTAACTCACAGTTTGTATCCCAAGACGTTTTCTGGGCAAATTGAAGCATATATAAATGCCTTGCCATTTTTTAGAAATACTGTTTTAGGTGATTTGTCTTACACTGCGTTATTTTTTGGAAGTTATGAGTTAGTTCGAAGACTTTTATTTAAAGTCAAAGCAATAGATCCCGAAATAAATTCGGGATGACAAAAACTACTATGCCGATTTATACAAGAAAAGGGGATAAGGGAGAAACATCGCTTTTTGGAGGAAAAAGAGTTAAGAAGTTTAGCCTGAGAGTAGAGACGTATGGGACAGTTGATGAGCTCAATAGTTCGATCGGAGTCGCAATTGCAAATGTATCAAGTATAAAAAAGGAACTTACAAAGATTCAAAATGACCTTTTGCATATTGGTTCAACTTTAGCAAATCCTTCAGCGAAAAAACTTCTAGAACTTGAAAAAAGAGTATTAGAGTTTGAAAAGTTAATTGACAAAATGACTGAAAAAATGCCTGTTCTTAGAAACTTTATATTACCGGGTGGAGGTAAAGCAGGGTCAATTCTTCATCTATCAAGAACTATTTGTAGACGAGCAGAAAGAAGGATAGTTGAGTTAGCAGATAAAGAAGAAGTTGACGAAAATATTATTAAATATCTCAATCGACTTTCTGATTTACTTTTTACCATGGCGCGTTTTGTTAATCACAAAGAAAAGAAAAAAGAGACAATATGGAATAAACAATATTAATTAATCAAACCTGTATATGGGCAAACACCGTGAAAGTCGGTGGAAGAGCCGCTACTGTTAAATCCAGAAAACCATATACGTTAAGGTTCCCGAGCTGGAAACATATGTACTCCTCGGGAACGGGGAGTTTTTTTATGGGAAAAGAAATAGAATTTCAACCAAGACCTTTAATACAAGAAGCAGTTACTGCGACTAGAAATAGATTTTTGCAGGAAGTTGATAATTCAGAAAAAGGCAGACTGGCTTTTGATCCTGAGCTTCATCGACAAGTTTATATCACTCTTAATAAGTTTAAGAATGTTGACGGTTATGAAAAGGCAAAAAAGGATTTAAATAAAGGAACAGAATTTGATTTGATAACCCATATTGGAGAAAGATTCAATGTTTTGTCAAGCGAGTATAGATTAGAAATTAAAGATGGGGAAATATGGGCGGAAAATGGAATTGAGCCTATCATGGCAATGATAAAAAGAGGCAGAGACAGGCGAAAACTACTTGGCAGTAAAGATACGGAAAGAGAAGATGCAGAAGTAATAGGTTTTGAAAAAATTCAAGAAGTATTAACTAACCCTAACATTCAACCTGGAACAATGATGTTATCTATTTCTCCTGCTGGAAAAAAAGGATCAATTTACCAACATAACTTTTACGACATGTTTGTGTTAAGAGAAGAGGAGGGAAAAAGATTTATTCAGGCGCGAAGGTATAGCTCTGGACTTTCAAATAAAGAATATGTAGAAACTTATGGATTATTAACAGGTAAAGGAGTTTTAATGACAAATCCTCTTGATGCATATTTCTTAGCTCACCCGATTCGTATAAATGGATCAACGCCAGATATTCTCCATAAATTTTTACATAGAGAGCATCAGTTTATGGATAGAGGAGAATTTGAAGAAATTATTAAAGTCTGCACGCCACTAATTGTAAGTTACATAAATACACTTTGTGATAATCCGTTTGATAAAAAGATGCAGTTACTAACCTACAATGCAATTTTAAATAAAGCAGACAATCCTTTGGAAGAAGACCCAGAAGAAAAAAGAAAAGGAGGTGAGTGGATAGTGTTTCCATCAAACGATAAATATGATGTTCATAGAGAGATATACAGGCTCGGATATAAAAAAGTGAGGGAGACTACGACAGGCTGTGGAATATCAGCTGGGTTTAATGCAGATAATCCCTTTGAAACTCCATATGAAAAAATGATGAAAAGTTCACCGTATAGTGTTATTGAGTTTGGTGATATTAATAATAAGAATAAAAAAGAAGAGGTAGTAGATACAATGGACTGCGTGACATGTCCTTTTTGCAAAGAGACAGTAAATGCGAAAATTACAAAAACTAAGATTATCTGTCCAAATTGTGATAAGTCAGCAAGTCTAAGTTCATAAAAGCATTAAGGTTGTCTCGATTCTATTTTCATGTTATTATGATCTTGTATGGATGATGATCAAATGATACCCCAATCGCAAGTTCAGCAGACTGTTCAACAACCGATAGATTCAACTCTGCCGTCAGTTCAAACACAGCCTATTAGTTCTCCTCAGAAAGAGAGAGTCATCTCCGCCAGTCCAATAAGCACGGTGGAAGTTGTAACACCATCTATACCAGAACCGGTATTAAGTCCAGAGGTTAAAGAAGTTGGTGTTCAAAAAGTTCCAGAAATGCCTCAGCTTACTCTAGAGCATGAAAACGCAGGCATTCAAATGGCTAAAGAATCAGTTCCGGTAATAACACAACCGTCAGGTATTGTTGAGTTACCAATGACAAAAATGGAAGCAGACAAAGTTGGAAAAGCGCCAAAAAAATCAATTTACTGGATGGCAGTTGAAATATTAAGACAATATAAAATTTTAGGTCAAAAAAATCCTTCTTAAAATTATATTATGTTTCTTACGCTTACTTCTTTAGATCAATTAAGTAGTTTTATTAGCACTCTTGTTATAGGTATTTTGTTAGTTGTAGTTATAGGGTTTGGTTTATATTGGGGAGGGTATCTTCTATTCTTATGGTATAAATACCGTAATCGGTTGGAAGAATCAGTTCATAGCGTTTTGTTGCAAGTCGCGCTTCCACGGGACAATGAAATTAAAATCGATGCTGCAGAGCAAATGTTTTCAAGTCTTGCATCTTTAAGAAAGGGAGGAAGATTTTCTTCTTTCAAACCTCAACCTCATATTTCTTTTGAAATTGTTGGATTGCCAGGAGATATTCGTTTTTATGTCCATGTTCCAGCTAAACTTCAGGATTTGGTTGAAAAACAAATAAATGGCGCTTATCCAGATGCAGAAATTACTGTTGTGTCAGAAAAAGACGCAAATATGGATAACAAGCAGTTTATTATAGGCAATGATTACAATATTTTCTCAAAAGAAGGAAAAGTAGCATTTGCATCTTTTAAACTTAAATCATCAAACTACCTTCCTCTAAAATTGTATAAAGATTTGCCTGTTGATCCTTTATCTTCAATTACTTCCAATCTAGCAAAAATGACTATTGGCGAGGGAGCAGCAATTCAAATTTTAGTAAGTCCGGCTGATGGTAAATGGAAAAAATTTGGAAGGAGCTATATTGCTAAAACCAAGAAAAACGAAGCAAATCCAGAAACTGCAAAGTATGCAACAGACCCAAAGGAACTCGAAGGAATTGAGAATAAAATAGGTAAACCAGGATTTGATGTTATAGTAAGAATAGTTGTTTCTTCAACTACAGAAGAATCTGCTAACGCGCACTTAGGTAATCTTTCATCTGCTTTCTCGCAATTTAGCGGTTCTAACTCCTTTACCAAGAATAAGCATTGGTTTAAAAGCATGTTTGTTACTGATTTTATATATCGTTATGTGCCAATGCGAGATCAAACAGGTGTGTTATCAAGTGAAGAATTAGCAACTATTTTTCATTTTCCAAATAAAAGCATAACTACTCCTCATATTTTCTGGATTACATCAAAGAGGGCTCCTGCACCTCACCAAATACCCCAAAGCGGTTTGTATTTGGGTAAAAGTACTTATAGAGGTTTATCAAAAGCAGTCCATATGGATAGAGATGATAGAAGGAGGCACATGTATATTATTGGAAAGACAGGTACTGGTAAAACTGAATTCTTAAAAGACATGATAATGCAGGATATTCGTGGGGGAGAGGGTTTGGCTGTAATTGATCCTCATGGTGATCTTATTGAAGACATTCTTCCGTTAATTCCTCCAGAAAGATCAGAAGATGTTATTCTTTTTGATCCATCTGATACCAAGAGGCCAATGGCTTTAAACATGTTAGAAGCAGAAACAGAAGAGCAAAAACATTACGTGGTTTCTTCAATAATCGGGTTAATGTATAAGCTTTTTGATCCTCACCAGACAGGAATCATTGGTCCTAGATTTGAGCATGCAATTAGAAATGCTATGTTAACAGTAATGTACGAGAAGGGTAGTACTTTTGTTGAAGTTGTTAGGATCCTAACCGATGCTGCTTATGTTCAAGAACTTTTGCCAAAAGTTCAAGACCCTATTGTTAGAAGGT
>OBEQ010859012.1_pt1 | contig 25127 bp, 23 predicted proteins | sample 1670901 | NCBI WGS metagenome assembly OBEQ01 (sample SAMEA104232315, study PRJEB22302) | groundwater metagenome | biome: forest; feature: aquifer; material: groundwater | place: USA | collected 2011-08-07 | depth 5.4 m | reverse complement strand
TTCCCAGCCCCCGCCGTTAGTGCTCCCCTGTTTTTCCACAGGCGTCGAAAATTCTCTTGCAATTTAGTAATCACTCAGTTATTAGAAATGTCGGGAGCTTCGGCGCTCTCACCTCGCACCGCACCTCACCTCACCCCATTCATTTTCAATCTCTTGGGCGACTTTGCTTTCCTTTTCCGGTTTTGCGCACTTGCAAGCCATTTCGTTTCATACTCTTGCAAACTCCGTATTTCACAAATCCTTTGCGTTGATTCTCTTCCAAAATTGCCGGGTGTGGCTCTCTTCCGCATTCCCAAATCACTGTCTCCCGCGCAATCTGCTACTTACCCAAAACCGATTTCCTATGGAGATTGCCCCGCGATTCTGCTAGGCTCTCCCCAGTGATGGTACAGGGCTGTATCCCGCACCTCGGGAACGGCACCGGAGGCCGCCATGAGCGTTCTTCCTTCCTCGTCCAGCGGGAAGATCACGGTTCCCGCAATCTTCAACTGTAAGCAGTCTTCTTCCGATCCGTTCAATACTCCGCCGAAGATCACTTGCCTGACCGCCTATGACTACCCCACCGCCCGTTTGCTTGACGAGGCCGGCGTGGACATTCTCCTCGTCGGCGATTCGCTGGGCATGGTCGTCCTCGGCTACGAGAGCACGCTCCCGGTCACTATCGACGAGATGCTGCACCACACCCGGGCCGTGCGCCGCGGAGTCCATCGCGCCCTGCTCGTCGCCGACATGCCCTATGGCAGCTACCACGCCGACACGTCGGAGTCGCTCCGCAACGCCGTCCGCTTCGTCAAGGAAGCCGGAGCCGAGGCCGTCAAGGTCGAAGGCGGCGAGCGCCGCATCGAGTTGATCTCGCGGTTCGTCGAAGCCGAAATTCCCGTCATGGGCCACGTCGGCCTCACCCCGCAATCTGTCCTTGCCATGGGCGGATTCCGCGTCCAGGGAAAAACGCCCGCCGCCGCCGAGCAGGTCCTTCGCGATGCTCGCGCGGTGGAATCCGCCGGCGCGTTCGCCGTTGTCCTCGAGGGCATGCCGCGCGAGCTCGCTGCACAGATCACCCGCGACCTCCGCATTCCCACCATCGGCATCGGCGCGGGCCCCGATTGCGACGGTCAGATCCTGGTTCTCCACGATCTTCTCGGACTAAACCTTGGTCCAACTCCCAAATTTGCCCGCCGGTACGCGAATCTATCCGAGGTCATCGCAGGCGCTGTCCGCAAATATTGCGCGGATGTGCGCCATGGAGTTTTTCCTTCCGACGCGGAGTCCTACCACGGCGCTGCGGCCGCGCGCGGGCAAAACAAGGTACGCATCGAGACGTGACATTCACGGGGGAAGATTCCCGGAATTCGAGGTGAAGCGTGACTCCCGAAGATATGCGGCAGCTCTATGAATACAACGCCTGGGCCAACCACCGGCTCCTGGATGCCTGCGCCGTCCTTTCGCCCGAACAGTTCACCCGCGACCTCAAATCCAGTTTCCCGTCCGTCCGCGACACGCTGGCTCACATCCTCGGCGCGGAATGGCTCTGGCATCAGCGCTTTCTCGGCAATGCCCCCACGTCTTTGCCCTCTCCGTCGGATTTTCCCGCCATGGATGTGCTTCGGGAAAAATGGGCGGAGGTGGAGCGCGATTTTCTCGGCTTCGTCGCCGGGCTCGCCCAGAAGGACCTCGATCGCGTCCACCAATTCCGCACCATGGCCGGTGAGCCATATCCCACGCCGCTCTGGCAGGCCATGCAGCACGTCGTGAATCACGGCTCCTATCACCGCGGCCAGGTGACCGCTTTTCTCCGCCAGCTCGGCGCCAAGGGAGTTTCCCTCGACATGATCCGATTCTATCGCGACCGCGCTGCCGGTGCTTCCGCCTGAACGCTTCGCCTTCCCACCGTGGAAATTATCCGCACCATTCCCTGGATGAAACAGACGGTCCGCAGCGCCCGCGCCGAGGGCCGCGCCGTGGGTTTCGTTCCCACCATGGGCGCCCTGCACGACGGCCACATGGCTCTGGTCCGGCGCGCGCGCGAGGAATGCCAGTCGGTCTGCGTCTCGATTTTTGTCAATCCCACCCAGTTCGGCCCGAACGAGGATTTTTCCCGCTATCCGCGCCCCATCGAAGCCGACATCCAGAAGCTCAAAGCCGCCGGAGTGGATTGGCTCCTGCTTCCCGCAGCCGCGGAAATCTATCCGCCCGGCTTCCGCACCTTCGTCTCGGTCGATGGCCTCAGCGAGCGGCTCGAAGGCCGCTCGCGTCCCGGACACTTTCGCGGCGTAACGACCGTAGTCCTCAAGCTCCTCGAAATCGTTCAGCCGGACGTCGCGTTCTTCGGCCGCAAGGATGCCCAGCAGGCCCGCATCATCGAGCAGATGGTGCGCGACCTCAACCTCGGCGAAGAAATCGTCATCTGCCCGATTGTCCGGGAGCCTGACGGCTTGGCTCTTTCTTCCCGCAATGCCTATCTGAAGCCCGACGAGCGCCCGGCGGCCACGGTTCTTTACCGCGTGCTTGCCGCAGCCCGCGACGAATTGAAGAGCGGCACACGCGATGCGCTCCAATTACAGAACCTGGTGCGGCGGAGCATCTCCGCTGAACCGCTGGCGTCGGTCGACTACGCCGAAATTGTGGACGCCAGTACCTTCGAGCCGGTGACTCGCATATCCAAGGCTTGCTACATTCTCCTTGCCGTGTTCTTCGGCGCCACGCGTCTCCTCGACAATCTCCTCGTCGAATTCGACGAATCCTCGGGTGACCTCCGCTGGAAACTATAGACAGGAACGGCGTATTGTCCTTTCCGGGTCTCTGCTACACTCGAAACTGCCCTCGAAACTTCGAGAAGGAGACGGAGATGAATCAAACAAGAAAAATTGCAGCCCTGCTGACCGTTACTCTTTTCCTGCCCTTGCTCCTGGCGGCCTCGGGCAGCTTGCCCGCGGGTTCCACCATCCACGTTGTCATTGACCAATCCGTGAGCTCGAAAACCGCAAGAATCGGCCAGTCCGTTTCCGGAACCGTCTCGAAGGACGTCGTTTCCAACGGCAAGGTCATCATTCCCAAGAGCTCGGCGGCCAACCTGACCGTCAGCGCCGTGCAGGCATCCGGCCGGCTCTCGACCCCGGCGAAGTTGTACCTGCGCCTGCGGTCGGTGACCGTCGGCGGCAAGTCCTACGCCCTTGGCACCTCTTCCGCTGGCTACACCCAGGGCGGCAAGGCCAAGCGTGACACCGTCTTCATCGGCGGCGGCGCGGGAGCCGGCGCAGCCATCGGCGCCATTGCCGGCGGCGGCAAGGGCGCTGCGATCGGAGCGCTGGCCGGTGCAGCGGCCGGTATCGCGGGCGCGGCGGCCACGGGCAAAAAGGAAGTGGAATTCCCCGCTGAGACCCGGCTGGTCTTCACCACCCGGGCTCCGGCAACGATCAACTAATTCAGACTTTGCGGCTGATTTTTTCGGGCGGCGGCGAACCCGCCGCCCGTTTTCTTTCGGTTTGCGGATCAGGCCTTCGGGACTTCCGCCAGGACTTCCGCGGCGTGTCCTTTCGCCTTCACGTTGTCCCAGGTCTTTTCAATCTTTCCGTCTTTGCCGATCAGGAAGGTGCTCCGCACGATTCCCAGGAACGATTTCCCGAGGAATTTTTTCAGCCGGCGCACCCCGTATCGTTCAATGGCGTCAAACTCCGTATCGCTCACCAGGTCGTAGTTCAGTTTCTGCTTGGCTTTGAATCCCGCCTGGGCCTCCACCGAATCCCCGCTGATCCCGATCACCACCACACCGCGCTTCTCGAACTCATTCTTTGCGTCGCGAAACTCGGACGCTTCCAGCGTTCAACCTGGTGTATTCGCCTTGGGATAGAAAAACAGCACCACGCGCCTGCCCGCGAACGAAGAAAGGGAGAGATCTTCTCCCTTGTCCGTCTTCAGCCGGAAGTCCGGCGCTCGGTCGCCCATCTTCAATGTCGGTTTTGCCATGATTGTCCTCGTCCTTGCCGCGGAGTCTTACGACAACAGCCGCCGCAGTATTTCGTTCACCTTCTGCGGGTTGGCCTGCCCCCGCGTCGCCTGCATCACCTGCCCCACGAAAAACTTGAAAACACCTTCGTTTCCTGCCTTGAACTTCTCCACGTTCTGCGGATTTTTCGCGATCACCTCGCGCGATGCTTTCTCGATTGTCCCGTCGTCTGAGATCTGCGCCAGCCCTTCGCTCGCGACGATCTCTTCTGCGGACCGGCCGGTGTCAAACATCGTGGCGAAAACTTTCTTGCCCACCGCTGCGGTAATTTCCCCGGCCTCAACTATCCGGATCAGCGCGGCCAGCGCCGCCGGCCCCACTGGGCTCGCTTCGATCTCCTTGCCCGAATCGTTCAGTCTCCGCAGGAGCTCGGTCTGCATCCAGTTAGCCGCGCTCTTTCCCGCAGCCCCCGCGCGGATCACCTGCTCGAAATAATCCGCCCGTGCCCGGCTCTCCGCCAGCACCATCGCATCGTACGGCGTGGCCCAGTATTGCGTGACAAAACGCGCCCGCTTCGCGTCGGGCAGCTCGGGCATCGCCTCTTGAATCGACCGGCGCAATTCCTCGCTCACCACCAACGGCACCAAGTCCGGCTCGGGGAAATAGCGGGAGTCGTGAGCCATTTCCTTTGACCGCATGGATTCCGTGCGGCCGGATGCCTGGTTCCACAGGCGCGTTTCCTGCGCAATCCGCGCGCCCTGCTCGAGCAACGCCACCTGCCGCTCAATTTCATGTTCCAGCGCGCGCTGCACGTAGCGGAACGAGTTGAGGTTCTTCACTTCCACCTTAGTGCCCAAGCCGTCGCTTCCCCGCGGGCGGACGCTCACGTTGGCGTCGCACCGGAGCGAGCCTTCCTCCATGTTGCAGTCGCTCGTCTCCGCATAAAGCATCACCTGCTTCAGCGCGATCAGGTACGCGTATGCTTCCGCCGGCGAGCGCAGGTCCGGCTCGGAAACGATTTCCACGAGCGGTGTGCCGCAGCGGTTGTAATCCACGTACGATTTCTGGCCGGAATCCGGGAAACCTTCGTGCAGCGCCTTCGCCGCATCTTCTTCCATATGCAGGCGCGTGATGCCGATGCGCTTCTTTACTCCCTCCAGCTCGATTTCCAGCCAGCCGCCCATCGCCAGCGGCAGTTCGTACATCGAAATCTGATAGCCCTTGGGCAGGTCCGGGTAAAAATAATTCTTGCGGGCAAACCGCGAGCGTTCCTGCACCGTGCAGTGCAAAGCGAGCGATGCCCGGATGGCCACTTCCAGGGCGCGCCGGTTCAGCACCGGAACGGTTCCGGGAAGGCCCAGGCACACCGGGCAGACGTTGGTGTTCGGCGCGTCGCCGAATCGCGTCGAACACGCGCAGAAAATCTTCGTGCGTGTCAGCAGTTGCAGGTGGACCTCTAGCCCGATCACGGGCTCATACTTGGCGCGGACTTCGGGCGAGAGCGAGGTCTCTTCTTCCGTAGATTTGGGCATAGCGAGACGGAAATTATAGCATCAGTGCGCACGCGGCTGATTGCCAGCGAAGAAAACTAATGGCCGTTGCCTGGAACGGGCGGGGCAAGCCCCGTTCCTACGATGGAAGATTCGTCAGCCAGCTTGAAGAACTCTGCGTGCGATGAGCAGGGAAGACGCGTTCGGCGAGGGCGTAGCCGCCGAAGAGCAGCGCGGAATAGAGGGCATCGCCGGCCAGAGTGTTCCAGAAGAAGGGAAGGCCGGCGATGTAGCAGGCAACGAGGCCAGCAGAGGTCTTGGCGTAGGTGTCGAGAAGGAGCCAGACGCCGAAGTTGGTGACGAGGAAGAACTGGATCGCGCCGGCGAGTGTGGCAAGGCTGATGCGGCTTACGGAGCGGCGATCGCGGAGCCAGAGGCCAATGGCGACGTTGAAGAGGAAGCTTGCGCAGACGATGAGAGTCAGCTTGTGGTAGCCGATGAACAGATCGCGGGCAAAAAAAGCTAGGAGAGGAAACACGAAGGCGATGCGGCGGTCGCGAATGATGGCACCGGAAAAGAGCGCGATGGCGCCGATGGGCGCGAGGTTGGGCGGGTGCGGGGCGAAGCGGAGAGCGCCTGCGAGAAAAATGACGACGAGGGCGAGCAGGATCTGGAACGAAAGGCTTTGACGATGAGAGAACTGTGGATTCATTTTGTGACTTCCTCCTCTGGAACAAGATCGCAAAAAATACAATTGTCGCGGCGGACGACTTCGCCCTTGCGGAACCGAATCGGCGTTCGAAAGATGGGGCCGTCGAAGACGAAAGTGTGAAATTCGCCGTTTTCGCCGCAGGGATCGACGTCTGTCGGCAGGTCGCGGAAGAAAGAGACATCGAGTTCGCGGCCCGCGAAACTGGGATCGAGCTTCGCGGGATCGATGCAAACGACGATTGCGCGGAAGCCGTTGTCGACGAAGTGGACGGCGAGATCGCGGGTGTCGCGCTTCCAGATGGGGAAGAGCGCGGTCATTTGGGCGCGGGCGAGATTCTTTTCGCGATAGAGGCGGAGGTCTTCGAGGAAAATGTCGCCGAAGGCGACTCTCCGAACGCCGATGGCGTAGTAGGCGCGCAGGGCTTCTTCCATGCGCGCTTCGTAGATGGGATTGATGCATTGAGGCGGAATGCGGACTTCGTGAAGCGGCAACCGGAGGGCTTCGGCCTGCCGCTGCAGAAGTTCGCGGCGCACGCCGTGCATGCTGATGCGGTCATAGCCTTCGGTGACAGTCGTGAGAAGAGCCGCGATCTGCACCTTGTTGTGCGAGAGAACGGAGTGCAGCGCCATGGCGCTGTCTTTGCCGCCGCTCCAGCAGAAGAGGATGGGTTCCGGCGGGATCATCCGATGTCCTCCCATTTGCGAAAAGCTTGCTGGCTGAGGAAGGCGGCAGGGGATCTCAAGCACTTGACAGCGTGCCGAAATGGGGCGCAGCGGTGCTGCGCCCCTAAATGCAGAGTTCTCGAGGCAGTATATGAATGCACGTTAGTCGCGGCCGCCGAAGCGGTAGTTGAGGCCGAGACGGAAATCGCGGCCGAGCGCGGGGAAGCCGACGGCGTCCTGATATTGCTTGTCGAACAGGTTGGTGACGCGTGCGTGGAAGGAAACGCCACGCGCGATGAGGTAGCTGGTGGCGAGATCGAATCGCGCGTAGCCGGGATTCTTACTCACGCAAGGGCCAAAGCAAGTGCTGCCAACGACAAAGCTGAGGAAATCGCTGTCGGTCCGGATACCGGTGAAGTAGCCGGAAAGGCTGAGATTCCAGTTGCGGTAGGCGGTATTGACGATGAGGCTGCCAGAGTTGACCGGGCGGCGAAGAAGATGATTTCCCGGACGCTGGACGGCGGCGAATGCGTTGGGCGATTTCAGGACGCGCGAGTCGTTGTGCGAGTAGCTACCGTTGACGCTGAGCCAATGGCGCAGGCGAAATTCGCCGGAGAGATTCACGCCACGAGCGCGAGCGAGATCGGTGTTGAACGAAGTGCCGGTGCCGAAGCGGCAGGCGTCCGTCGCTGTGGGATCGAAGGTGAAGCTGACGATATCGCGGAAGCGGTTGTTGAAATAGGTGGCCGAGATGCGGAGGCGATCGCCGGCAAGGAATTGATCAACACCGGCGTCGTACGTCTGGCTGCGCTCGGGGCGAAGCGTCGAATTGCCAGGGAAGCAGGGGTCGCTGCCGAACGATTGCTCGAGTGCGGGCTCCTTGAAGCCCTGGCCGTAGGAGAAACGCGCCCGCGTGTCGCCCCAGAATCCCTTGGCGTAACGGAGAGCGAAGACGATACCGGCGCGGGGAACGACGCGGGTGCCAAAGGAGGTGTTGGCCTCGGCACGCGCTCCTGCGCTCAGCGCGAGGCGCGCGATGGGCAGCCAGCGCGCATCGAGAAAGCCCGCTTGATTGTTACGGCGAGCGTGGAAGCCGGCGATGATGCTGGGATAGCCGTTCTCAACCTCGTATTCGTAACCGGCAGCGACGGCGCCCGTGCGAAACGTGTAAGTGGATTGCTCCTGGAGACCGGCGCGGTTGAATTGGTCGACGGAAGTGAAGAAGGGCGGATTGGCGTTGGTGTCGAGCGTGCGGTTCTCGTGGCCGCTGATGCGATGGGCCCAATGCGAGCCGGTGCGGAAGTCCCAGCTCAGATTGACGAGCAGGAGCTTGAGGCGTTCGAGCTGCGAAGTGTTGGGCGGGCGGAAAAGAATCGGTCCGGGAATGCCAGCAAAGCTGGAATTGCTGCGCACGGTGAGGCGCAGATGGTTTGCGTCACTGAAGCTGTAGCCGAAGTTGCCGGCGAAGCTGCGGTTGAGGAAGGCGTCGTTGACGCCCTGGCCTGCGGTTTGAAAATAAGAACCGGCGAGCGAGTAATCGAATGCGCCGAGAAGGCCAGCGACCTGCGCGCCGCCTCGCGCGGAAGAAAAGCCGCCGCCTTCGGCGAAGAGAGTGAACTCGGGAATGCGGGTGGTACCGCGATGGCTGAGGAGCTGAACGACGCCGGAGACGGCGTCGGTGCCGTAGAGAGCGCTTTCGGCGCCGTGGACGACTTCGATCTTGTCGATGTTGTCGAGCGTTTGATTCGACAGGTTGAGAAAGCCGCCGGGCATGTTGAGCGGCGTCCCGTCTACAAAGAATTTGGTGAAATTGGAGTTTCCGCCGTCGAGGAAAAACGTGGTGAGGCCGCCTTCGCGTCCGGTGCGAGCGAAGGCAGCGCCGGGCAGGGTCGTGAGCGCGTCGGCGATGGAAACAAGCTGGCGCTCGCGGATTTCGTCGCGCGTGACGACATCGACCGGAGCCGGCGTCTGGCTCATCTCGAGCGGCTGGGCGTTGGCGGTGACGACGACATTCTCGGAGACTTGCGCGATCTCGAGTTTGACGTCGAGCGTGCGAACGTCGGCGGCGGCCAGCGACAGCAAAATGTCACGCGGGACGAATTCACGGCGTTCCAAGCGGATACGGTAATGGCCGGGCGGAAGAATCAGCGCGTAAGAACCGTCGGCGACGGAAGAGGTGGACGTCGATGAGGCTCGGGCGTTTTCGGGTTGAGCCGTGATTTTCACGTTGGCGATGGTGTAGCCGGAAGCGTCGGCGATCCGGCCAGAGAGATGCGCTTCGGAAGCACTGCTTTGAGCGTTCAATGAAAGGCAACCACAGAAGAGCAACAACGAGAATGCGAAGGATCGTAAAAGAGTTTTCATGGTTCCTCCTCTCCCTCTCGCGCGGGAGTTGAAGGCTGGCCGCGGCGGCCTTTATCGGCTGCGGCGGCTGCGGACTTCGCAGGTTTCCTGGCTTGGCGGCAAAACTACGTCCCGTTTACCGGGACACGCGAGAACTTCCCACGGCGCACCGGGTGCTCCGCAGTGTTCTGCACGTTGGCTTACTCCGCCTTACAGTCGCGCGGCGGCAACGGCTTCTCACCGTTTTCCCATGCACGAAGTCCACGGTTTTTGTGACTGGGGCCGGAAGGCCCGAAGCGGGGTTGACGTGTTTGCCGCGAAACAGCCTGCGGCGCGGAGGGAGTTGCAAATGACCTTCACCGGAAAGCCTCCAGCGTGACCCGAGGACGGCCCGAAGGACCAAACTCCACCGACAGCAGAGTCTGGAAAACTTGTTCGAGGAGCTCCCGCTGAAAAATGCTGGACGGTGGGCCGACGCGGAGGCACCGGCCTTTGTGCAGGAGCGCGATCTGATCGGCGTAGGCGGCGGCGAGATTTAGCTCGTGGGTCACGACGACGACGGTGTAGCGATTCTCCGCCGAGAGCCGTTTCAGCACTTCCAGCAGGTCCACCTGCGCGGCGATGTCGAGATGCAGCGTCGGCTCGTCGAGCAGCAGCAGAAGCGGCTGCTGTACCAGCGCGCGCGCCAGGATCACGCGCTGCTTCTCGCCGCCGGAAATCTGGTCCATCCAGCGATCCGAAAGATTCTCCGCTCCAACCTGCGCCAGCGCGTTGCGCGTGATGGCGACATCTTCCTCGGTTTCAAAGCGCAGCGGCCTTCCGTAAGCGTGCCTGCCTTGGAGAACAAATTCCCAGACACGAGAAGGGAAGAGCAGCTTGCTCTCCTGCTGTACCACGGCGATGCGCTTGGCGCGCGTACGCGGGTCGAGGTTGTGCGTCGGGAAACCGTTGAGCAGGGCGCGGCCGGAAAGCGGCACAATCGCCCCGGAAATAATCCTTAGGAGCGTGGACTTTCCGCTGGCGTTTGGGCCCAGGATCGCGACGATTTCGCCCGGCTTGGCAGCAAAGCTGGTGGCTTCGAGCGTGAAGACCGGGGCCTGCGAAGGATTGGGCGAGTAGGCGAAGCTGACCTGCTCGACGCTGAGCCGCGGCTCCTGCGCCGCGTGAGAAAAATCCGCGGCGCGGCCAGGCGAACTCATCGCGCGACTGGAAGCGCTCATGCGGCCCTCCGGCGCAGCAAGTGGATGAACAGCGGCGCCCCGGCCAGCGCGGTCATGGCGCCGACGGGAAGATCGGTGGGCGCGACAACAGTGCGCGCCAGAGTGTCGGCCAAAACCACGGCGATGGCGCCGCCAATCGCCGCAGTGGGCAGAAGAACGCGGTGATCGGAGCCGAACAACAGCCGCATCAGGTGCGGCACCAGGAGCCCCACATAGCCAATCGACCCGCTCACGGACACGGCAATTCCCGTCAGGATCGACGCGGCGACGTACACCACCAGGCGCACGCGCTTGATGTCCACGCCGAGATGCATGGCCTCCTGCTCCCCCGCGAGCAGAAGATTGAGATCCGCGGCCGTCGTGTAGATGGCGGCCACGGCGGCAAAAAATACCACGGCGAGAATCCACTGAAAGCCGCGCGGCAGGGGCGTCGAAAGATCGCCCATCAGCCAGAAGGCGATCCCGCGGAGGTCGCGGCCGGAGAGCGTGCGCATCAGGAACATGATGACGGCGGAAAGAAACGAGGCGGAAATAATTCCTGAAAGCAGCAGCGTGCTCCCATCCACCTGTCCCTCGCGGCGGGCCAGCAGATAGACGCCGGCTATGGTGAGCAGCGCGCCCAGAAACGCGCCGAGTGGCGTGAGCAGTGCCGCGGCCAAGACCGGCAGGTTCAGGTAGGGCTCCACGATGAGAGCCAGGATCGCGCCGACCGCGGCTCCGCTCGAGACGCCGAGAACATATGGATCGGCGAGCGGATTGCGGAGCAGGGCCTGAAAGCTCGTGCCGGCCACAGACAGCGCCGCCCCCACGAATGCCCCCAGAAGGATGCGCGGCAGGCGAATATCGAAAATGATCATGCGATATTCGCTGGAAAGCTCGCTCGTCCGGCCCAGGGCGACATGCAGCAGGTCGCGCAACAGCCCGTAGATGGACACAGGAACCGCGCCGAATTTCAGGGCGGCGACCGCGACGATGAGGAAGACTACCGAAAGCAGCAGGCATTTCCGCAGGACGCTCCAGAGGGTCAGCGGTCGCATGCGCATCCTTCTCTCTGCGCGGCGGCAGCGCGGAATTCCGAGCTGCCGGGCGCGAGCGAAAAAGATTTCGCGGGTGGATCCTTTTCGGCAAACGCCTCCGGGTGAATCTGGCGCGCAAGCTCTTCGATGGCCGAAACGATTCGCGGCGCGGGACGATCAATCGCATCGCTGATCACCGCGATGCGGTGATTGCGAACGGCTTCCAGCGCGCGCCAGCCGGGCCGGCCGGCCAATTCCTCCGCCTGCCGGGCCGCGTCGTCGGCATGGCCGGTAGCGAACACCAGGAAATCGGGCTGAAGGCGCACAGCTTCTTCGAGGCTCAATTGTGGCCAGTCCTGCGCGGATTCCACCAGCGAAACACCGCCCGCGCGGCGCAGCGCGTCGGCGATGAACGTGTTTTGCCCGATCGAGATGAGCGGGTCCATCCAGACGACGAAAAGCAGGCGTCGCGGAGGAGAGTTCGCGAGCCGCTTTTGCAGCTCGCGCAGACGTGCGGCGAGCTCGGCCGAAAGGGCGCGTCCTTTTTCCGGATTGCCGAGAATTTGCGCCAGCTTTTCCGTGGAGGCCAGGACGTCGTCCACCGTGCGCGGGTCGGTCGCGTATGTAGGCACGTTCAGTTGATCGAGGGCGTGAACGGTCTCGAGCCGGTTCAGCGCGCGGGTCACCAGCACCAGGTCTGGCTTCAGCGCGACGATCTGCTCCAGGCTGGGATTCAGCACGTCGCCGACTTTTGTGACTTGCTTGGCGGCTTCGGGGTAGTCGCAATACACGGTATCGCCGACGAGCTTCTTTTCCTCGCCCAGCGCGAAAACCGTTTCGGTGAGACTCGGCGCGAGCGAAACCACGCGCTGCACGTCCTGTGCGACGCGGACCTTGCGGCCGACTTCGTCCACGATCACGGTGGATGCCGGCGGGCTCGCCTGAGCACGGACGCTCTGAGCTGCAGCGGCCGCGAAGAGCGTAGCGGAGAGTACCGCCGAGCGCTGCCAAGCGCCTCGCAATGTTTTTCCGTTCGAGTTCACCGCACCTCGCAAAACAAAAAACCCACGAGAATCCGTGGGTCACTTGCTGCACGCCTTCTCGCGAAGCATGCTGGCATCCGCGGCGGGGGAGGGTAGCCTGGCTTACGGCGTCCGGAGCCGATCACAGTGGCGGGACCGCGGCCGAATCTCACGGCCTTCCCCGCTTCCCCTGCCTGCAAATTGAAACCTCAGTCTAGTCCGCGGGGCGAGTGCTGTCAACAAAGCTGCGGACCGCTGCCCGCGCAGCGCCGCAATTACCGATTCTTCCACTGCGGTTTGCGCTTCTCAACGAGCGCTCGCAAACCCTCCTGCGAGTCTTCCAGCCGATAGAGCTCGTTCAGGAAAATGTTCATGGACTGCTTCAGGCCGTCGCGCAGCGACATGCCCATCCCGCCCAGGATCGCTTTTTTCGCCATGGTCAGCACGGGGCCCGACTGCGCGGTGATGCGCGCGACCAGGTCGTTCACCGTCTGCTCGAGCTTTTCCTCCGGCACCAGCCGGTTCACCATGCCGAGCTCCAGGGCGCGCTCCGCGCTGACCGGCTCGCCGGTCAGCACGAGCTCCAGCGCAATTTTTGGCCCGACTAGAAATGGCAGAATCGTGGACGCCAGCGGAGGAAACATGCCAATTGTGATTTCCGGCTGAGCAAAGCGTGCCTTCGGTGTGGCGACGACAAAATCGCCGAACGCCGCCAGCTCCGCGCCGCCGCCGATCGCCGGGCCGTTCACGATGCAAAGAACCGGTTTGCCGACGCCGAGCATTGCGGCAAACGCGCCGTGAAAGGCGTCGAGCATCTGGAACACGCGCTGCGACGTGTATTCGCCGATGTCGATGCCGCCGCAGAAAACCTTGCACGCCGAATCGAGGATGACCAGCTTGATGGCGTCTCGCTCGCCCACCCAGTCGATGCCGTCGGCGATCTCCCGCAGCATGGCTTCGTTCAGCAGGTTGTGCTCCGGGCGATTGAGCGTCAGGCGGGCAACGGCGCCGTCGACGGCGAACTTCACGTGCTGGAACTGCTCCGGGCTGCGCCGCTCCGGCCGTGTGACGAACTCTTCCGCATTTACCGGTTCAATCATGGGGACACCCCTTCCTGGGATCTAACACGTTTCCAACGCCAATGCCGCGCCGAGGCCGCCCGAGACGCACAGCGTCGCCAACCCGCGGCGGCCGGGCTTGGCGGATCCGCTCCGCAGCTCGTGCAGCAGAGTGGTAACGATCCGGACGCCAGTGCAGCCGATCGGATGGCCAAGGGCGATGGCTCCGCCGTTGGGATTCAGACGCGCGCGATCGAAATGCAGTTCGCGGTCGCACGCGAGGACTTGTGCGGCAAACGCTTCATTGAGCTCGATTGCGTCATACGCGTCCAGCGCCCAACCGGTGCTGTGTTGGAGCTTTTCCACCGCGGGCACCGGCCCAATGCCCATGATCCGCGGATCCACCGCGGCGATGGCCGCGCCCACGATTCGCGCCAGCGGCGTGATTTTCATTTCGCGGAGTTGCTCCTCGCTCACTAGAACTACGGCGGCGGCTCCGTCGGTGATCCCGCTGGCATTGCCCGCGGTGATCGTGCCGCTTTTTGCAAAAACGGGCGGAAGTTTTCGCAGACTCTCGAGGGAAGTTTCTGGCCGCACGTGCTCGTCGCGATCAATACGGATCGTGCCGCCCTTGGGCGCGGCCTGTTCGATCGGAATGATTTCCGCATCGAAACGATTTTCCTGCGCGGCGGCTGCGGCCCGGCGCTGGCTCTCCAGCGCGTAGGCGTCCTGCTCTTCGCGGCTGATTTGGTATTGCGCCGACAGGACTTCCGCGGTCTCGCCCATGATCATCTTCGAAATCTGGCAGAACAGGCCGTCGCGGTACATCGCATCCACCAGCGGCTGGTGGCCTAGTTTGAAGCCCCAGCGCGTGTCGGCGAGATACGGAACGCGGCTCATGGATTCCGTGCCAGCAGCCACGACGATTTCCGCTTCGCCGCACTGGATCTGCTGGCAGCCGAGCAAAATGGCACGCAAGCCGGAAGCGCAGGCCATGTTGACGGTAAACGCGGGCACGTCGTCGCCCAGACCGCTTCTCCAGGCAATCTGGCGGGCAAGATTCGGACCCACACCGGCCGGGCGCGCGTTGCCGGCGATCACCTCGCCGACGCGGTAGCTCGTGGTTCGCTGCTTGCTCGCGGCGTCGCGCGAAAACCGGGGGGTCGCATTCCAGTCCGGGTTTTCCACGGCGACGCGCTCCGCGGGCAATTCGCCGAAGGCTCGCTGCAGCGCGGCGCGAACCGCGATCACGCCGAGATCGGCTGCCGTGTAAGCGGCCAGCGTGCCGCCGAACTTGCCGATGGGAGTGCGCGCGGCGGAGGCAATGTAAACGGGTTTCATCAGCGTTCACCTCGATGCTAGCACAAGCATTGCCGCCGCTCTGTTTGCGCTTCACTCAGCGTGCGCAATCGGTGCAGAAGGATCCTTGCTCCCGAAAATCAGCTCCTGCCCGCGCGGCTGTTGTATTCTTACAATCGCGGGAGAAATTCCACCGATGGGGAATGACGTAGCGATTGCCAGCTCGCTCCGGGGAGAACTGTTACCGGATGGCTTTCCAGCAGCCGGGGATTGGTGGTCCGCCGCCCCGATTGCTTTTTGCGCCGACTGGCAGGGCCGGAACCACGATCCGAGCCGCGAAACGGAAGTGAGGCTATTGTGGTCCCCAGAAGAATTATTTTTGCAATTCCGGGCGCGCTACCGTGAGATCACCGTTTTCCCCGACTGTGACCCCGGCGGGCGCCGCGATTTTATGTGGAACCGCGATGTGGCCGAGGCATTTCTCCAGCCCGCTCCGTCGTTTCCCCGGAAATATTTTGAATTTGAAGTGAGCCCAAACAGCTACTGGATCGACCTGGCGATTGACCTGGATTCAGCCGAGCTGAAAAAGGATATTTCCAGCGGCCTGCGGCGAAAAGCCACAATCGATGAGCGGAATCGCCTATGGACGGCGGAGATGGCCATTCCGTTGCGTACATTCGGCACCCGGGTGCAACCGAAAACCGCCTGGCGAGCCAATTTTTTCCGCATCGAGGGCCCGGCGGAGCCGCGGTTCTATTCCGCGTGGAGGCCCACCGGCACCGAGCGGCCGAATTTTCATGTGCCCACTGCGTTCGGCACTTTGCTTTTCCAGTGAAGCACCGAAAGCCGGCGTGACGCCGCGATCGTAGAGCCGCGCGGCTCGGCCTCAGGAACCCGCGTACAACTGGAACGGCGCCCAGTAATACGGCTTCCGGTAGACGGTGCCGGAGCGCAGCATGGCCAGCTTCGCGGCGCGCAGCGCCGCGGGCGCGTCGGTCCCCTTCTGCAACTCCCCGTATAGCGTGTCCATCATTTTGGGTGTCGAGGCGTCGTCAACTTCCCACAGCGCGGCGATCACGTTGTGCGCCCCGGCCCGCAAAAAAGCCCAGGAGAGGCCGACGAGTCCTTCGCCGGCATACGTGCGGGTGCCCGCGCCGTTGCAAGCTGAAATGGTCACCAGGCGAGCGTGCAGGGGCCGGCGGATGATGTCGCGCGCATAGAGTTTGAAACTCTCTTTCGGCCCGCTCAGGATGACCGCGGAATCGAGCGGGCTCAGGCGGCTCGCGGTGCCATGGGCAACGAAATGGACGAACTCGTACTTTCCGGGCTCCGCTTCCAGGTATGCCGCGGATGTTGCCTTATCGCCCTCGGCGACGGAAAGCTGCGCAGTCTGAAAATACTTTTGAATCCGTGCGATCTCGCTGGCAGCCTGGCGAAGGGCCGGAAACTCATCGCTCGATGAAACGGCATTGCCGATCAGCAGCATTTTCCCGGAACCCGTTCGAGGATGGGGCTTGGTTGATTGCAGGAGAAGGACCGAGCTGGCAGTTGATAGAGTGGCGTCTTCGATCCAGTAGTGAGACTGAGGACCCGGTGTGAGCAAGGCATCAAAACTCAAGCGATAGAGGCTGCCATCCGGAATGATGACGACGCGGGAGTTTTTCGGCAGAAACTTCTGCGCCGGGGCGACAAGGATTTCATAAAGCTTCGATCCGGCGGGATTCGCCGTCTCGGCCGGGTCGCGCGAACCGACCAGGGCTTCGCGGTAAGCCTGAACCAACGGTTCGAGCTCTTTTGCCGCGGGCAACGTGAGGAAGTCCATCTTCCCCGCAGGCGATATGACCCAGAGATAGGAATGCAGCGAACTCAGCCAGTAAGAGAGAATCGTCGCGTTGCGTCTTTGCGCCGTTCCCCGTGGATCGAATCCCTTGAGCGGGAACGTCCAGTGTCCCGCGCCGACGCCCTCCGCCAGGGTGCGAGCCCGGCTCAATTCAGTTACGGCCAGGGCCTCTTCAAACCTCTGATGCGCGATCAGAAAACGGATAAAATCGTCGTAGAGATCTCTTTCGTTGGTCAGAAAAGATAGCCGCAACTCTTCTCCGCGCAGGGCGCCGCGGGCGCGCTCCACGATTCCAAACGCGGCGCGAAACTCCCGCTCGCTCTCCGCCGTGCGGCCCTGCTCGAAGTAGAGTCGCGCGAGGTCTTCGTGGGCGTAAAGCTGCGTCGAAGGGCGATTCTCATTCTCCCGCTGGACCTGGAGGAAAAGTTCTTCTGCTCGCACGAAGTGCTTCCGTCCCTCGGCGATCCGGCCGGAGATGATCAGGATGGAGGGCTCTTCCGAACGGTCACCACTTTCCCGCTCCAGATTCCTTGCCTCTTCGTTCAAGGATTCCGCCTGGCCGTAATCTCCCCTCCGGAGCGCCACACGAGCAAGGTTCAAGAGGCATTGCATCGTAAGTGTCCGGTCGCCAATCTGCCTGGCGAGCGGCAGCGCGCGTTTGTACTCGGCATCCGCCGCCGTCAGATCGCTCTCGTTTAGGTGCACCGTGCCGATATTCGTCAGCGTGATAACGCGATCCCGGTTCATTCCCAGTGTCGCCTCTGCCAATTCAGCTTCACTCAGGAAAGAAAGTGCGCGCGTGTAGTCGCCGAGCTTGAAGTAGCTCCATCCGAGATTGCCTCGGGTTCGAGCGGAAGATGCGCGCGCCCCGAGTGGTTCGGACAATGCGAGAGAAGCTTTGAACCAATCGATTGCTTCGTCGTACCGATCCTGCTGCATTGTTGCCAGCCCCAGGCTACCGAGCGTGCGAGCCTCGAGAAATGGCCGCTGATGCTGGCGAGCGAGGGGCAGTGCGCGGCGAAAGGCCCGTTCGGTGGCGGGTAGATCCTGCTTGAGGAACTCCACGGTTCCTCGCGCCTGAAGGACTTCCCCCAGCATTTGCGGTACATGTGTTTTTGCCAATTCCTCCGCCGATTGGAGACTTTCCTCTGCCGCCGCGAATTGCCGCAGATAGCCAGTCGCAAGTCCCTCGACGATTCTTGCAAGCACGGAGTCTTCACTGACGTCGAGAGATGGCGGCACACTCTCTTTCAGAAGTTCAAGGGCGTCACGAGTCAGACCGCGAGAGACCAGAATATAGGCCTTTAGGACGCGGAAACGCCATTCCCATTCACGACTTTTTCTGCCGTAGCGCTCACGGGCTTCTTGAACCTGCCTCGATGCATCCTCTAGTTCACCCCTGCGAAGCTTGAGCTGAACCTCACGGTAAACGTCTTCTGGAGCGGGCGCAGAAAATCGTCCGCAGGAAGCCAGCCCTGGTAACAATGAGAGAGAGAAAAGAACTCCGACTAAGAGGGATACGGCTGGCCGTTTCCGGAGCCTTCGGCCGCCGTCACAATGCCCGCGACCGGCGAACCTAGCTCGATCCGCATCATCGTGAGCGAGTGTTCGTGTGGCTTCAGCAGGAGTTCCCCGAGGAACACTTTCCCGAACTGGGGAACCACCAGGACGTTGCCTCCCTTGACCTCGACGCACGGGCATTCCGTCTGGACGCTTTTCACGAGTGAGCATAAGGCCAGTCCTTTATCCAGATACTGGTGATGTTCCGGCGTCCAGCAGTGCCGCCGGGCGACCATGTCCCCGAAGGCCTTGTCTTTCTGCACGCTCGCGCGGAAGTCGGCAAAGGTCTCGAGGTCCTTGCGCAGATAGCGGCCGCAGAGCAATTCCTCGTCAAAAACGACCTTTACCTCGTAGCTCCCGATGCGCAGATTCTCAAACTTGCTGCCGACAAAAACCGTGCGGGACTTGCCCTCAGGCTCGTGGTGAATCGCCAGGTGAGCCACCACGCGGTCCGCCGTCACCACGTCCAGAATGTTCATGCGTTCCACCACCGCCGTGACCAGCGTGGTATGAGCGCCGTCTTCCATCGCGCTTCCAGAGACGTGCGAATACGCCGCCTGGAACGAGATCAGCTCGTTCAACTTGAAATGATCTCCCCGTGCGGAGCCATGCCCGCCCATCGCCGGAAGCGATGTTCCCGCCTGCACCGGAACATCGTGGCAGAACGGCCGCCGGATCTGCGCGCTGAAGCCGTGCGCGTGGGCATTGTAGCGAAACGAGAGACCTCTGCTGGAATGGGATGGCATGTGCACCGCCTCTGACAAGTGTTTGGGGAATGTTGCGCGTTTTACCGCGCAATTTCAAGCGCGAACGAAAGGGTTGTCACCACCGCGCCGAGATCCGCCGCGTTCCGGGATTCTCCGCGGACGACGATTGTGTAATCCCCGGCAGGAAGGCTTCCGCGGGGAATCTGGAGCGACACGGAATTCCTGGCCATCGCCGCGGTCACGGGGACGGCAAAAACCGCCTGGCCGCCGGAATTCCTGACCTCACAGCGATAGCCCGGGAACGGAGGATCGGGAGGAATGTCAAACGAAAGAAGGTAGGATTCATCCGCCGCGACGGCAATCCGGTGCTTGCCCCCGCCGCGGGAGGCTTGCGAAAACAAGGGAATCTGCCGCAGCGCCGCCGGGGCCGCCTTGTGGGAAACCGCCTGCTTCAATTGCGGTATTTCCACGGCGTTCTGGAAGGCAATCACGAGCAGCGTCGCCGCAAATGCGGGGATGACAATGGCCGGCTTCAGCCATGCCAGCCAGCCGCCATGAGAGTCAGCCGTCAAGCGCTGACGGCCAGCCGAGCCGGCTCCCTCCCGGGCAATCTCTTTTCCGGCATGGACGAACGCGGCGCCGGACTTCAGCTCCATCGCGCAGACGGCGCAGCCGAAATAATGTTCCTCAAACGCTTCGCGGAGGTCCCCGGCGAGCTCCCCGAGGAGGTACTTTTCGACCGCCCTCATTTCCGCTGCTTCGGTATGTTCCATCTTTCTCATACGCAAGATAGTGCCGGCCGTCCGCCAAACGTATCAACCGCCATTTCAACAAGTGGCCAGGATTTCGACCTACGCTCCACCCTTTCCTGTAACCCGTTGCTGGGCAAGGAGTTGCTCCTGAAGGTACGTTTCGCGGAATTTTTCCCTTGCCCGGTGGAGAAGCACCCGTAAATAGTCGCGGTCAACACCGAAGCGGTTGCAGACGCTATCCTTGTCCTCCTCCTCCAGGAAGACTGCGGAAATGAGATCACGATCCTTCTCCGGGAGCTTATTCAGCGCTGAACGGACCTTTGCAACAACCTGCTTGGCCTCGTATAAACCTTCTATATTCAATATCTTATCGCTGGGCGTGGGTGAGGATTCATCGTATGGATCTGTCCGGCTCCCGGCACGGTAATGCTCCTGCAAGACGTTGTTGCAGACCGAGTTAACGAAAGGTCCGAGTCTGTCCGGCTGGCGGATGCCGCCTTCGCTGCGGATGGAATTCAGGACGCGCACAAAAGTCTCCTGCCGGAGTTCTTCTACCTGATCCGCTGTCAGAAAACGCGCGCGGAGCTTGATGTGGATGAGTTCGCTGAAGTAGGCGACAAAGTGCTGCTCCGTCTGCGGATCCCCGGCGCGGAGCCGCCCGAGGTAGGCCTCGTCAAACGAGCAAAAATCCACAGTTTCCTCTAAGGGTGCGCTGGTAAGTATAACCGCGCCTTTCCGGCAGGCAATCGATATCTGCCTGGAAAACACCAGCCTGGACAAAATGCAGCGATCCCTCCTGCTGGACATCCTGCTCTGGGCGGGCGACGTGGCGGCGAATGCAGCATCCCCGCAGGCTCGGAGCGTGCACTGCGACGCGGATTTTTCCCAGAATCGCCTACCCGCCGGAGTACGCCTGCCGGCGAAGAAATTTCCCCGCGCCGGGCCGCCCGACGAATTTTCCGCCCTCGATGACTGCGCGCCCCCGCGAGAGCACCAGCCGTGGCATTCCCTTCACGCGGATCCCTTCGAACATGGAGTAGTCGACGCGCATGTGATGCGTCTTCGCGCTGATGGTGGATTCTTCGTTCGGATCGAACAACACCAGGTCCGCGTCCGAGCCGATCGCTATCGTTCCCTTTTTCGGATACAACCCGAACAGCTTCGCGGGCGTGGTGGAAACCAGTTCGACGAAACGATTCACGGAGAAATGCTTGCCGTGGACGCCGCCGCTGAAGATCAGGCTGAGGCGGTGCTCGACTCCCGGCCCGCCATTCGGAATTTTGGTGAAGTCATCCTTGCCGAGCTCCTTCTGCTCCTTGAAGCAGAACGGGCAGTGGTCCGTCGAGACGACTTGCAGCGTGTCCTTCGCCAGGCCCTGCCAGAGTTTTTCCTGGTGCCATTTTTCGCGCAGCGGCGGCGTGAATACGTATTTGGCGCCCTCGAAGCCCGGCACGTCAAAATTCTCCAGCGAGAGGTAGAGATACTGCGGGCAGGTCTCGGCGTAGGCTGGCAGACCGCGGTCCCTGGCCTCGCGGACTTTTTCCAGCGCTTCGTTGCAGGAAAGATGGACGATGTAGACAGGCGCGCCGGCCATCTCGGCGAGGGCAATGGACCGCCCGACGGCCTCGGCTTCGGCGGTGGTGGGCCGCGTCAGTGCGTGGTATTTCGGCGCGCGCTTGCCTTCGGCCAGGGCGCGCTGCACGATCACGTCGATGGCGCCACCGTTTTCGGCGTGCATGCAGATCAGGCCGCCGTGCTTGGCCGCCTGGCCCATCGCGCGGAAGATCGTGGCGTCGTCGAGCATGAACACGCCCGGATAGGCCATAAACAGCTTGAAGCTGCTGACGCCTTCGCGGACGAGCTGCCCCATCTCTTCGAGCTGGGCGGCGCCCAGATCGGTGATGATGCAGTGAAAGGCATAATCGGTCGTGGCCTTTCCGTCCGCTTTTTTCATCCAGGTGTCGAAGGCATGGCGGAGCGACTGTCCCTTGTACTGGATGGCAAAATCGATCAGCGTGGTCGTTCCGCCGAAGGCGGCCGCAATCGTGCCGGTCTGGAAATCATCGGCGCTGGTCGTTCCGCCGAACGGCATGTCGAGGTGTGTGTGAACGTCGATGCCCCCGGGAAAAACGTACACCCCCGCGGCGTCGATCACCTTGCCGGCGTTTTCGATCGGCAGCTCCGCCGCGATCGCGGAAATCGTATCGCCGGAAATGCCGATGTCGGCGACATACGTGTCGGTGGCCGTCGCGACCTTGCCATTTCGGATTACGGTGTCGAAGCGCATCCCGGTTGTTCCTCCTCCGGCCGATTCTCGAATCGTTCAGTTCGTGCGGCGGTAGTGCGGCAGAATTTCCTTCCCGTAGGCTTCCAGCGTTTGTTCTTCCTCGCCGCACATCAGGTAGATGTTGAACTGTGTCACGCCCATGCGTCGCAGCACCTCCAGCTTTTTGCGGTGCGCTTCGGCGGGGCCGAGCAGGCAGAACCGGTCCACGATTTCATCGGTCACAAACGAGGCATTGTCGCTGCCCACTTCGCAATGGTGGAGGTAGTCGTACCCGCCGCGGTTTTTCACGTAGGAGACCAGTGCCGGCGGGAGTTCTTCCGGCTTGTACTTCGAGATGAGGTCCATCACGTGATTGGAAACCAGCGCGGGGAACCACCGCACGCGGTCCCGCCCCACTTTCAAGTCATCCGAGACCCACACGGGCGCGGCGGCCATCACTTCGATTTTCGAAGGGTCGCGGCCCGCCTCGCGGGCGCCCTCGCGGACGAATCCCATGCACCAGTCGATCAGGTCGGGATCCGCGAATTGCAGGATGACGCCGTCACCGATCCGCCCGGCGCAGCGCAGCGCCTTCGGCCCGTATCCAGCGACCCACACGCGTGGCACGCCGGCCGTCGCCCACTGAAGTCGGGTGGCGACTCCTTCGTACGGGATGCTTTTCCCGGCGTTCAATTCCCGGAAGACGTGCGCGAACTCTTCCAGGTTTTCGAGCGTGGTGGGTTTTTTCCCCAGCACCCGCCGCGAGCTGTCTCCGCGGCCGATGCCCATCTCCATGCGGCCGCGGGAAGCAAGATTCAACGTGGCGAACAGGCTCGAGGCCACGGTCACATCGCGGACCGCCGGGTTGGTAACGCAGGTACCGAGCCGCATGGCGCGCGTGTTGGCGGCCATCAGGGCCATCAGCGGAAACGGGTCCATCCACAGCACGTGCGAGTCGAACATCCAGCCGTAGCCGAATCCCGCGGCTTCCGCCTGGCGCGTGAGGCTCAGGATCCGGTCGATGGTCATGTCAGGCTTGAACGTGATTCCGAAATCCATGGCTGGGCGTCCCTCCCTTTCAGTTTCCTGCCGGCAGACTCTGCGCCGCGGGCTTCATTAGCAAACGGTACAGGAGAAAGCTGACGGCGAATCCCACGAACCAGGCGTAGTCGTACAGAATCCGCACGCTCGAAAAGAGCAGGCCCGCGAAGGCGACGGCGGCTCCCGCGAGGAGCGCCGCAATTGCGGTCCAGTTAAAGCCGCTTGCAAATTCGTAGCGCCCGCCACGGCGGTACAAATCCTCCACCTGAATTTTCTTCCGGCGGATCAGGAAATAATCGCAGATCATCACGCCGGCGATGGGGCCGAGAAAACCCGAATATCCCACCAGCCAGCCGAAAATGTAGGTGCCGTAATTGGCCATCAGCTTCCACGGCTGCATCGCGACGCCCACGAAACACGTGAGCAGGCCGCCGGTACGGAAACTGATTCGCCGGGGAGACAGATTGGAAAAATCGTTCGCGGGCGAGACGACGTTTGCGGCCACGTTGACGTTGAGCGTGGCGACCAGCAGCGCGATCATCGCGACAATCACTGCCAGGGGATTTCCGAGCCGCGACAGCACCGCGACTGGATCCCACAGCGCTTCGCCAAAAATAATCATCGTGGCCGAGGTGACCGCGATGCCGATGAAGGAATAAAACGTCATCGTCGCGGGCAGCCCCAGGGCCTGCCCGACCGCCTGGTCGCGCTGGCTCCTCGCAAATCGGGTGAAATCGGGGATGTTCAGCGAAACCGTGGCCCAGAAGCCGACCACGCCGGTGAGCGAAGGCACAAATACGCGGAAGAACTCGCCGAAATTGCGGAACTTGGATGGAGTCGAAAGCATCGGGCCGAATCCGCCGGCTTTGCTTCCGGCCCAGAGCAGCAGAGCCAGGCCGATCGCCAGCAGAAACGGGGCGGAGATTCCCTGCAGGAAACGGATGGTCTCGATGCCGCGCAGGATGACCAGTACGTTCAGCAGCCAGAACGCCGCGAAACACACCGCCGGACCCTGCGGGAAGTTTTTCCAGCCCGGCGAGAGCGCCACGATCATCGCGTTGATGGCTTCGCCGCCGATCCAGGTCTGAATGCCGAACCAACCGCAAGCCACGAGCGCCCGCAGGATGGCAGGCACGTTTGCGCCGAGAACGCCGAACGAAGACCGCGCGAAAACGGGAAACGGAATCCCGAATTCGGCGCCGGCGTGGGCGTTCAGCAGCATCGGAATCAGGACCAGCACGTTGCCCAGGAATACCGTGAACAGGGCCTGCTTCCAGTCCATTCCTCCGGCGATCATGCCGCTGGCAAGCATGTAAGTGGGAATGTTGACGCTCATCGAGATCCACAGCGCGGCGTAGCTGTAGGTGGTCCACGTCCGGCGTTCGCGCGGGACCGGAGCAAGGTCCTTGTTGTAGAGCGCGCTGTCCTGCAGGTTTTCCATCTGAATGTTTTCCATCGGGGCGGATTTGGAGAGGGAGTCGGTCATGAAACGGTCGTCGCGGTCCTCAATAGATGGAGGACTCGCGCTTGCGTCCGGTGTAGTCGATATAAACCGTCTTGAGCTCGGTGTAAAAATCGATGGCCCCGCGGCCCATCTCGCGCAGGCCCACTCCCGTGGCCTTCATTCCTCCAAACGGAAGCTGGGCCTCTCCGCCGACGGTCGGCGAATTGACGTGCGTGATGCCGGTCTCGATGCGCTCGATAAAATCGAAAATCTTTGCCGCATCGTTGGAATAGAGCGAGCTCGAAAGGCCGTACTTCACGGAATTGGCGACGCGCAAAGCCTCTTCATAGTCGCGCACGCGAATCACCGAGAGGACGGGGCCGAAGATTTCGTCCTGCGCGATCTGGCTGTCCGACGGCACAAAATCAAAGACGGTGGGCTCCACAAAGTAGCCACGGTCGTACCCACCGCCCGTCAGCCGGCTGCCGCCCAGCACGAGCCGGGCTTCCTTCTTGCCGATCTCGATGTAGCGCAGGTCCGTCGCGAGCTGCGATTCATCCACAGCGGGCCCCATGTCCACGCCCATCTCCAGGCCGTTCCCGACCTTGAACTTGCGGGTGCGTTCGATGATCAGGCTGACGAGCTTTTCGGCGACCGGCTCCTCGACCACGACGCGGCTCGTGGCCGTGCAGCGCTGGCCCGTGGACGCAAACGCGCCGAACACGGCGGATTCGGCGGCGAGGCTCAGGTCC
>OBEQ010584665.1_pt1 | contig 25133 bp, 20 predicted proteins | sample 1670901 | NCBI WGS metagenome assembly OBEQ01 (sample SAMEA104232315, study PRJEB22302) | groundwater metagenome | biome: forest; feature: aquifer; material: groundwater | place: USA | collected 2011-08-07 | depth 5.4 m | reverse complement strand
GGGGGGCCCCCGCCACGGATCACGGGCGGAGCCGAATCGCTTGGCCAGAAGAATCCCGAGCGCCGTTTTGCCGCTGGCGGTGGGGCCGACGATGACGATAAGTTTAGGGAGAGTGGGCGCCATACAAAATCCACTTCTCCGCTCTCTCGATTTTCACGTCCACGATTTGGCCGACGAGGTCTTTTGAACCAGGAAAGCTCGTCAATTTCATCTCGCGCGAATTGCCAAAACATCTGCCGGGTTGTTTTGCTAATTGGTCGACAATGGCGCCCGGCATCGCGAGCATTTCTTCCGTGATCTTCGGGTCTTCATAACGCTCAACAAGAACAGAAACCGTTTTGCCGACATATGCCTGGTTTTTCTCAAGCACGACACGTTCTTGGATTTTCTGAAGATGGTCCCAGCGGCGCTTTTTTTCTTCGCGGGAAACATCATCTTTGAATGCGCGCGCTGCCGCCGTGCCGGAACGCACCGAATAGCGGGCCGTGTAGGAAATATCAAAACGGATGTCTTCGTATGCACGGGCAGTCTCTGCAAATTGCTCCGGCGTTTCTCCGCAAAAACCGACGATGATATCGGTGCCGATGGCCATGGTCGGATGACGCTTTTTTATGCGGCTGATCGTCTCGAAAAATTGTTCGATGGTATAGCGGCGATTCATGCGGCGCAGGATTTCATTGTTCCCCGCTTGCATGGGCAGGTGCAAATAATTCACATGGGCGGGCAGGGCCATGGCATCAATGACTTCGTCGGTCATATGCAATGGATGAGGAGCCGTGAAATGCAGGCGCTTGATCTCCGGAATCTGATTCACTTCCCATAGCAAGGCGGCGAAGTGATCTCCCTTCGCGCTTTCCTGATGGAGCGCAGCGACCGAAGGATCTCGATATCCTTCGCTGTCGCTCAGGAAGGCGCAAGTGAGGCGTTTAATAAACGGATTCTTCGCATCAAAATGCTCCGGATCCGGCGCGCGATAGCTGTTCACGGTTTGCCCGAGCAAGGTCACCTCGACGCAACCGCGGTCGGCTAATCCGCGAATTTCATCGAAAATATCCCGCACGGGCCTATTTTTTTCCAGCCCGCGCGCAAACGGCACCACGCAATAGGTACAAAATTTATTGCAACCGGTTTGAATGGAAACGAAGGCCTGGCGAAGATTCTGACGATCGGGATTGATTTTAAAATAGTCTGCGACCAAATCCGGACTATTCACCAAGTCCGGCCGCAATTCCCCGATCCAACGAGGAAGCTGAGGTAAATCCGCGATGGGAAAATACAAATCCACCAAAGGCAACTTGGCGCGCAAAGCGCCGTCTCGGTCGCGTCCGGGCATACAGCCTGTGATGCCGACGATCAGCTTTGAATTCTGTTCCTTAAGCGCCTTGTAATGACGCATCAAACCAAAGACGCGGTCTTCTGCCGACTGACGCACCGAACACGTATTAACGAGTACAAGATCGGCATCCGTGTCTTGTTCCGTGGACGCGAATCCAAGGCCTTTAAGCAAAGAAGCGATGCGTTCCGAATCGTTCTTGTTCATTTGGCAGCCATGGGTAAGCAAACGGTATTTTGGCTGGGAAATAGTCTCGTTCATAGTGCAGAGACGGTAACAGAAATAAAGAGGGATGGGAAAGAATTCCTGGAAAGCATTGTAGCGTTTATCGAAACAATGCTATACTCCCGCTATATTATCTCAACACATATGCCGAACATGGAGCGCGGCCCCCGAGGTGAAAAAAGTCGATCGCCAGAAATGCCCGGAAGAAAAACGGAGTCGCCACAGGATCGCGCAAAAAGAGAAGCACGATTTCAAAAAATAATAGAGCTGAAAGCTCTTGAGGCGAACCAAGAGGGTGAGGCAAATCGCCTAGCGGATACCATGCGGGATACCATGCGTGGAAAGAGTCAAACAAGAGAAATAAGACCGACGGATCCTCCGCTTCAAAAGAAGGGTTTCATGGAAAAAGTGAAGGGATTTTTTGGTCATCCGTTTGCGAAGAATAAGACCCCGGATCGCGTCATGAGCAGGGAAGAAGACAATCGCCTGCAGGATGATGTCTTGACCGATGAGCAAATTCTCGCCGAACAAGCAGACGTGAATTCTCGTGGGGCGAAAAAGGCAAAAGAGTCAAACATGGCCGACATGGCAAGCGAGGGTTTGCGCAAAGCGGCAAAGTCTGTTGTGGAACAAGCCCGTAAGGCTGCCACCGGAAATACCGGCACGGGCTTGTATGAGCTCGGCATGAACGCCGTTGATGCGGGTATCAATGTGACTCTCGGCGCCGGCAAAGGAATCGCAAGCGGCGCGCGCAAGGGCGTTGAATTGGGAGGTCGTGCCGCCCATGCGGCTGCTTCCGGACTTGATACGGCTCTTGAAGCGACGGAGAAAGGCGTCCATCGAGGTCTTGAAAAGACCCTTGGCGCAGCCGGCAAGGCTGGCGAATTGACCGGAAGAGCCGCCGATGCATTCTTGAATGCTCCCGCGAAAGCAATGGAAGCCGGATTTGATTTGGCTGCCAAAGGGAAAAAATGGTCCAAGAGTGGCCCCACGGTTAGTGAAGCGGCTCGGGCTATTGTGAAGGCGGGGGATCGCGCGCTTGAAGGGACGGTCCGTGGATTCATCACGGGTCTTGAAAAAGGTACGGATTTGGCGGCGGCGGGTGTGGAGAAAACGGTCGGGGGCGCCAAGGCCGTGAGTCGTGGAATCGCCAAAACGCCAGAACGTGCACGCGGAGCTGTGCGCTCCAGTGGTGAATTGGCCGCCGCAGGCATGGAAAAAGGTGCGGGACTATTGGCAAAGGGTCTGGAAGCGGCTGCGGCAAGAACGCGAGCCACTGGACGTGGATTAGGAGCGGCGGCGCGCTATGATGTCGGGAAGGCATTTGAAACAAAACAGGTAAACAGAATAAGAGAAGAAGAGGTAGACGATGAAAATATTGAGGTTCTCTCCTCCTCTCCGTCAGAGGACGCACTCGATGACGGTGTGCCGGAGGAAATTGCGCGCACAGTAAAAGAAGCGGCAGAAGCACGACAACTTCCCAAAAATTTTGAAGAGAAATTTGATGCGCTCATGGCTCCGCGCTTGAAAGAAGCATTACCAGCGCGAAGGAAAGAAATCGATTTGTTGAGGAAAATAGCAGACGGAAAAGGCGGCGCGGAAGGAGAAACATTGCGTGATCGCTCCTATGATGGATGGACGAACACACAAATAGGCATGCTCATTGAACGTCTAGACGCCTAAACGTAAAATAAAAAACCCGCACCTTCTTGTAAAGAATGCGGGGTCAGTTAAGCCATGAGCGCCTCTCGGGTCCGCCGTCGGCATAGACGTCGATGTCTTTGACAAAGGTCAGGGCGTTCAATGTAAGCTCAAGCGTCAATTCGAATGTGCGGACATCTCTGGGCCGATCAATCGGCCTTTGGTCCAAACACAGATGCCGGAAAGCGAGATCGAATTTCGTTTGCCATAACGTAATCGAGAGACGGTTCACCTGCCCTATTTCCGGATGAATAGCCCGTTCCGTACACTCGATCGCTATTTGTATTTCTGCACTGACGACCTGTTCTTGCGTTCGCGCCCAAGAGAAAATGCCATCATTGAGCAGGGTCCCGAATCGATCGCCGAGACTATGTCGAATGGCGTCAAATCTTCTCACTGCCTCCTCCAGCTTTTGGGTTTCCAGAAAAAGCGCGCGGATGCCGACGGGGATTTCTTTCGTGCGTCCGTCCAGCGCATGCGCGGCGATGGCACGGATTTCGGCATGAATCTTCCGGGACAAATCCTCCCGCAAAAAAGCAATGGCTTCGGGGACATATCCCATCCACATTCTTTCGCTCAAACAGGAAAGGCAATTCGTTTCCGCTTGCAAGGTCCGGTCAAACAGGGCCAGGTATCCGCTTCGTCGAGCATCAATGATGCGACGCATGCGCCGAGCGATCGCCCACAGGCCGAACGCGGCGACCCAAACGACTCCAAACCACGCTTCCATGGAATCTCCTCACCGTCTCCGCACCGCGCGTGCTCCGAGACAGCTTTGAAGACTATCAAAAAACGGGCGGCCTGTCAATCGCCTTTCACTCCCAACAAAAAAACGCCCGTCTCAAAAGAGAAACAGGCGTCACAAAGGAGAATAAACGTCCAGCGTCTGCTTCAAGATTACGCTTCTCGCCCGACCCTGTTCCGTCAATCGCCAGAAGACAAGACCGGATCCGTCTGGATCAGGCATGAAACGGGAAACGTATTTTCCCCTTTCAAGCCCTTGCAATGCTCGCAGGGCCGCAACTTCATCTAAACGCCCGAACGATGCGGCCGCCAGCTGGCCGGTGGTGCACCGATCCCCCGGAAAGAAGAAAATGGCGAGGTTCCGGCGGGCCTTTTCGCGCAGCCATACCAGGCCGAGCATGAGGATGCAGATCGAGATAACCGTAAGACCAAGCGCGACGATGAAGGGCATGCCCGCCTCGATTCGCTTTTCAGCTACGAAACGGCGAAGGAGATTCATTCCGCGGCGGAAACACGCGTGGTTCAGCGTCGATGATCACGAAAGCGCGTGTACCTGCCGCTTCATCGACCTGGACGGGGCCGCGGATGTCGAGGGACCGGCATGTCCGCTCGAATTGATCGGTGCTACGTTCTCCGATGAACGTGACAGTCATCGTCGTCCGTCCGTCTTCCGAGCAAAGAACGAACTGGTCTCTTTTATGATCGACATCGTACCGCGCGGAACGGCGCCACCGCCTTGGTTGTGCAGTCATGTAAGTCTCCTCGCATCCGACAGGATACGAATACTGCGAACACAAGTCTAGTCAAAAAAAGCCTCTTTGTCAATGTGGGGGTCAGGTCGGGAAACGGGAATTTCTTGAGTAGTAAGATTGCTCAGCAAATTCCCGTTTCCCGACCTGACCCCAAAACGGACTTCGATAAAAAAACGGTGGGTCTTGCGACCGACCGCCTAGCGTACGACGTCGAACGGAACCTCGAAGTAGCGCACGCGCTGGAGGACACCCTCCGGCGTAAAGCCGGAATACATACCCGGCACATTATTATCGTCGATACGCGGATGCCCATGACGTTCGAGGAGGAGGGAAACGCCCCGTAAGAAGGCTCCTGGCCTTCGGGAACAAATCCCATTCTTCCCTCCGAGAATGCCCTATTGAGCTCCGCAACTAGCACGGAGATTGCGACAGGATTATACCAGTCCCGCCATCGAGCCACCGCCTCCAACAGGAACCGGTGATACGTTTCCCTTGTCAGACCGAGATAGAACAGACAGTCACTGAGATTGCCGGCCCGATTGAAGTCCATGGCGTGGCCAAGAGTGGACAGAGAAAGAAAAAGCTTTCGCATGTGACTTTCCTCCTACGACTTTGGTCTGCTGTTTAGGTCCAAATGCTTCCACACAATATTGACGGAAGGTTATTTTGTCAATCCTTCCTCTTTTGGAAGGTAAGCGAGACCGAATTTATACAAAAACGCTTCCCCGTGGTTTCGACAGGACCATCGTCGAATACATGGCCGAGATGCCCGCCGCATGAGGCGCAGGCGACTTCGATGCGGTCCATGCCCATCAAGGTTTCGTGGGTATAAATCACCTTCCCTTCCTTGTATGGTTTGTCGAAAGAGGGCCAGCCGCACGGTGAGTCGAATTTGTCCTCGGAATCAAAAAGCTCTGTACCGCACGCGGCGCAGACGTATTTTCCATTCTCATTTAATTCGGTGTACTCGTCCGTGAACGGCCGCTCCGTCCCCTTCTCGCGCAGAACGCGATATTGCTCGGGCGTGAGTTCTTTTTTCCATTCGGCATCGGATTTTTGGACGAGAGGCATACGATGAATAGGGTGATCGGGTCGGGAAATGTGAATTCCCGTTTCCCGACCTGACCCCCTGAACCCAAAGCTAACTCATTTCGGCATCGTCCCCGCCTCAATCGCTTTCGCGACAAAGTCCGCCTGCGGGATGATGATGTCCTCTTCTTGTCCGAACACATTCACCTTGAAATCTCCGCCTTCGATTTCTTTTTGCCCAATGACAACCGTCCACGGCACTTTCATCATCGCCGCGCCGCGGATTTTCTTGCCGACTTTTTCCGAAGAATCGTCCAGTGAAACGCGCAGGCCCGCCTCCGCCAGCTTTTTCTTGAGATCTTGGGCGAAGGGAATGAAGGCATCACTCACGGTCGCAATACGAATTTGCTCGGGCGCGAGCCAGAGCGGGAACGCGCCTGCATAATGCTCGATGAGCACGCTCATAAAACGCTCGATGCTGCCCATGATGGCGCAGTGAATCATCAGGATCGGTTCCTTTTCACCCTGTTCATTTACGCATGTGAGACCGAAATTGCGCGGTTGATTGAAGTCAAGCTGAATCGTAGCGACTTGCCAGACGCGACCAAGCGAGTCCTTGGCCATGAAATCGATTTTCGGTCCGTAGAAAGCCGCTTCGCCCGGCCCGTCCGTCCACGCCGTCTTGTGCGCCTCCAAAATTTCCTTCAGGGCGGCCTCGGCTTTGTCCCAGTCGGCCGCATCGCCCATGTACGTTTCCATTTTCTTCATGTCGCGGCGCGACAAACGCGGCGTAAGATGAAACCCAAACGTCTTATAGAAGCGGGCGATGATGTCCCACACGTTCTCGGCCTCCTCACGAACCTGGCTCATGCGCAAGAAGACATGGGCGTCGTCCTGCGTGATGGAAAGGACGCGCGAAAGGCCAGAAAGTTCTCCGCTTTGCTCATCGCGATACACCATGGTGGTTTCGCAATAGCGCACCGGCATGTCACGGTAACTGCGCGGCTCGCTGTCGAAAATCTGCGCATGATGCGGACAGTTCATCGGCTTCATGGCGAAGGTGTGGCCTTCGCGCGTGTTCATCTTGAACAAATCCGCGGCGTATTTGGCCCAGTGGCCGGACATTTCGTACAGGTCCTTTTTGGTGATGTGTGGAATGGTGACTTTCTGATAGCCATAGGCGCGACGCAGGGACCACACGTAGTCGTTTAATAATTCGCGCATGACGGTTCCCTTCGGTGTCCATAACGGCAAGCCAGGACCGACGAGTTCCGAGAACGTGAACAGGCCGAGCTCCTTGCCAAGCTTGCGATGATCGCGCTTTTTCGCTTCCTCAAGCATGAAGAGATGCGCTTCGAGTTCCTCCTTCGTCGCGAAACAATAACCGTACACGCGCTGAAGCTGCGGATTCTTGTCGTCGCCGCGCCAGTAAGCGCCGGCGAGTTTGGCGAGTTTGAATGCGCCGATTTCCTTGGAGTTCGACACATGCGGCCCGCGGCAAAGGTCGACGAAGGCGCCGGTATAATACACGGACGCTGATTCAGCGCCGGCGATGTCGCCCGCTTCTTCCGGACGGATGGCTGTGGTTCCCTTTTCTTTCAATGCCTTGAGCAATTCGACCTTGAAGGTCTGTCCGCGCTCATCAAAGAATGCGATCGCCTCGTCGATGGGCATTTCTTCGCGACGAAACGCATCACCGCGATTCACGATTTCCCGCATTTTCTGTTCGATTTTACCGAAGTCTTCTTCCGTCATCGGCTGCGGCGTCAATAGATCGTAGTAGAAGCCGTCTTCCACCACCGGACCAACGCCGAATTTGGAACCTGGATAGAGTTCATTGACCGCGGCAGCAAGCACATGAGCGGCGGAATGGCGCTGGGCGTGGAGTTGTTCGGACATAAGTTTACATTGTTCAATCGGCCATACGGGCCTTGTTCAAATTGTTAATCGAACTGGTACTGAGTGATTTCCTTAGGACAATACGTTTGAAATAGATCTCTTAACAACAAAAAACGCATCATGCGATGGGACCAGCATAAAACCGGCGGGGCCCCAGGTCAAGCGCATAAAAAACGCCCGCAGCCAAATGGTGGCGGGACGAGAGGCGGCTATTCACCGTGGGCGGTTTTATACGGATTGGACTCAAGCGGCGATTCCTCGGGCGCGCCGTTTCCGTGCGTAGTCGGAAACAAGGACACGCGCAATTCAAGCCTCTGAACCAAGGTCGGTTCGTCAAACATGCGGGCCTTGCGACTCACTCGGAAACCGTCATGCAAAAGCCATCTTCGCGCCTGTGCAATGCCGGCTAAATCGTCCTTGTATCTCGCTTTGGACAATGGGTTCTTGAGATAATACATATCGCTTCGAACCCATGCCTCATCAAATCCTTGTGCGGCTGCCGTGACGGCGGCATTCCAGACATTGAGATACCAGAGTTTGGATTCCGTCGAATGAGTGTCGAAATCCTTGTGGCTTTCCTTGGCAGCAGTCGCGGCGGCACAGGCTTTCCGATAAAGCACCTGTGCTTCCGGCAGAATTTTCGACAAAACATCGCTGAAAAACGAACGCTTTTTGATCGGCATTCTCTTTACGATTTTCGTGGCCATGGGCCTCTCGGTCGAGTTTAGGATGAACGGTCAGCTGAAAGCCAGCCGTCCTAGGAAGACGCAGACGGAAGGTCCGCGTCCGTGACGAGCGGCAAAATCGTATCAATGGCGGCAGGCCCGGTCAAGACCGGCGTCCGCCATGCGTCCATCGTGGAACAAAAAACGGGAATTTTACTATGGGACCAATTCGATAACAATATGGTCTTTCAAGCGCGGCACGGTACGCACGAAAGGCGGGGAGAATTTCACTTCCACGTCCGTCGCCAAACCTTCGGTCATAAGCAGTTTTTTCACCTCTTCGGCTTTCATGCCGGCGAAACGAGCCGGATCAAGACCAGGACTAGCCGTGGAAGGAATGGCTCGGCCATCCAGATACACGCGTACATTTGCTTTTTCCTCTTTTAAATTTACTTTTTCCACCGTGGTTTGCAATCCGGCGGCATTCACATTCGCAAAACGCTTGCCCGCGGGAAGAGCTTGGAAGAGATGGCGGGAAGCCAAATCCTGCACAGACTCTTTGTCGTAAAAGACCCCGATAATACGAAGGGACATCGTGAGATCAAAATGATCCGCGTGCGCCCCAATGGACACCGTTGTTTTTTGATCAATGATATCGCTTGTATACGATTCTCCTTTGAGCGCGCTGTCGGCTTCTTGACGCAACATGGCCTTCGCATCGAGTTCAAGTTTTGACTTGAGGTCGGCGACGGCGCGATCCACATCTCCTTGACTGATAGCGGCTACATGCGAAAACCCGCCCGTAAACGCTTTGTCGCTTGTCGCGTAAATATCTTTCTGTTTACTCACATTCAATCCGGGTACCGTGAAACGCGTCGGGGCAATATCACCTGTTTTTCCTTGTTGATCCGCATACACCGGCGCAGAAACTGTGCCTTTGGCAGGAACCGTCACTTGAATATCCAGGTGAAACAAGACGCCATCATGGCTCAATAAACGTGTTTTTCGCACAAGAGCTTGAGGCGTATTTGATTCATTGTGCAGGATGACCGCTCCTCGAGAAAGACCCGTAATATCCTTTGCCCCTTCCCCGCTTGGCACATAGGTTTCCGTGCGTCCGAGCATGCCGGAAAGAACGCGGCCGCGTATTTCATTCTCTCGCGTAGGCGTGCGCACGACATCGAGTAAGAATTCTGTCTTGACCGTTTCCGTTTTTGGCATTACGCGAATCACCGCTTCAACCGCCGAGACATAAACCACCGCAAGCAAAATGGCCGCCACGAAAGCGACAAACCCAAACGCAATTCGGCGATACAATCCCAAAGAGGGCGAAGGGGGAACCGAGCGCGGTTCCGATCGATCGGCCGTATGAACGGGCAAGCGTTTGAAACTTGGTTTCCGCGGCGACATAGAAAAATGTTCGACGTCCTCGACAGACATCTTCATTCAAAGTATAGCAGAAAAAACGAGTTCGTCATACGGCCTTGGTAATTTTTTGTTTCTCCCGAGCCCAGGCGATATCCGATACCTCCACTTCCACGTTTTGCCTTCCGACAATTGCGGCGATTTGGTCCATGATGTCTGGCGTTGTGAGAATGCGATAATCCGTTTCCACGCGGCGCAGACGGCCGCCCGCTTCCACGAGGAAACAGACGCGTTCCGTGCCGATATTTGATTGGAAAATCTCGCGCAGGCGCTCGACTGTTTCCTGGCTTGGACGACCGCGAAGGGCGATGGATAATCCGCCGCGATGGACCATGGCGGGCGGGACATGTGAAACCGCCGCGCCGGAAACCCATTGCCCTTCTTTCAACATGCGTTCCAAGGAGGGCGCGTCGTTTTCTCCGGCCACGACGAAACTGTTGGCCAAAAGTTTCGCTTCGACAACTCCCATTGTCCCCGACCCTTCTTCCCCTTTCAACCCATTCGACGTCCCGCCACGGCCTCCGCCGCTTTTCTTGTCGACCTTGGCGGAAACAAGCACGACTTTGTCAGGCACGACATAGGTCTTGCACTCGGCCCATGTGCGCGGAAAGACGATGATTTCCGCTTTTCCCGTCATGTCCTGCAAACCGACAAAAGCCATGGCCTCGCCTTTCTTTGTGAGAATTTCCTTCACGTCCGTAATGACGCCCCCGCATTTGACGAAGGCCCCGTCTGCCCAGTTCGCCAATTCCGAACATGGCACGAGAAACGTTCCCAGTCGTTTTTCAAATTCCGCAAACGGATGGGAGGAAACGTACAGGCCGAGCAGTTCTTTTTCCCAACCGAGGCGCGCGCCCATGGAAGCAGGGGGACAGGCTTTCAAGGCGAGCGCCGAAACCGAGGAGGTGGCCAGCGCGAATAGCGATCCTTGATTCTGCTCTTTTTCCCGCTGTGCGTTTTTGTTGAACATGAGCAGGCGTTCCATGTTCTCCAACATCTGCGCCCGCTCGCCGAAGCGGTCCAAGGCCCCGACTTTCACCAGGGCTTCGAGGGACTTCTTGTTGAAAGCGCGGTGATGCATGCGTCCGGCAAAATCAGCCAAGTCCTTGAATGGCCCATGGGTTTTGCGCTCGACGACAATCGCCTCCACGACTTCCTCCCCCATATTTTTAATCGCCACCAAGCCGAAACGAATAGCGGTGTCGCTCATGCACGTGAATGTCGCGAACGATTCATTGATATCCGGCGGGAGGACTTCGATGCCCATGCGCCCGCATTCTTGCACCGCCTCCGCGATCTTTTCCAAATCGGCCGCTTCCGCCGTCAAAAGAGCCGTCATGTATTCGGCGGGATAATTGGCTTTTAAATACGCCGTAGCATAGGCGATCATGCCATAGGAAGCGGCGTGCGCCTTACCGAAGCCGTACGCGGCAAACGGCTCGATCAGCTTCCAAAGTTTTTCGGCAAGCGCCGGGGTGAGTTTGCCCTTCTCGATAAATCCTTTAATTAGTTTTTCTTTCTCTGCGGCCATAACCTCGGGAATTTTTTTGCCCATCGCTTTGCGGAGTTTGTCCGCGTCGAGCCAAGAGTAGCCACCGAGTTTGATAGCGGTCATGAGCACGTCGTCTTGATACACGATGATGCCGTAAGACGCGTCGAGGTACTCCTTCATGCGCGGATCTATGTAGGTGACAAGCGACGGATCGTGCTTGCGCTTGATGTATTCCGGAATGGATTCGATGGGGCCCGGACGATACAAGGCGACCATGACCATGATGTCTTCGATGCGCTCGGGCTTCAGTTCCATGAGATATTTCGTCATCCCATCGCCGTTCAGTTGGAATGTGCCCATGGTCTTGCCTTGGGCGAGCAGTTCGAAGGTTTTTTTATCGTCCAGCGGAATCGTCTCAAGCACCACCTCGGTGTCTTTGATACTTTTCACGAGCTTCACGGCATTTCCCAAAATGGATAAATTGCGAATGCCCAAGAAATCCATTTTCAACAAGCCCGCCGCTTCAACGGCTTTCATGTCGTACTGGGTAATGACTTTGCCTTCGCGTGTATCGATTTGCAGCGGCGTAAAATCCGTCAGCGGCGTGGGCGCAATCACCGCGCCGGCGGCGTGTATAGACACGTGGCGCGCGCAGCCTTCGATTTGGCGGGCCGTATCAATGACGCGGCCTACATCCGCCTCCGTATCGTAGCGTTTTTTCAAATCCGGCACTTCATTCAGGGCGCGTTCCAATGTCATGGGGAATCCTTGCGCGCCCATAGGCACGAGCTTGGCGATTCTATCGGCGAACTCATAGGGGAAGCCGAGCGCCCGGGCCACGTCGCGCACACTGCCGCGGGCCATCATGGTGCCGAAGGTGCAAATTTGAGCGACTTTGTCATGGCCGTATTTCTCCGCGACATATTGTATGACTTCGTCGCGACGATTGTCCGCAAAGTCCGCATCCACGTCGGGGGCCGACGGACGCTCCGGGTTCAAAAAACGCTCAAAGGGCAAGCGATATCGCAATGGATCCACGGTGGAAATGCCAATCGCAAAACTCACGAGCGAACCGGCGGCCGAGCCGCGCGTGGTCGTCACGATGCCATGTTGGCGGGCCCAAGTGATGTAATCGGACACGATGAGGAAATACGGCGCGAATCCTTTTTTCTCGATAACCGAGAGTTCATAATCCAGGCGATCCGTAACGGTTTTGTCCACGACCGCAACCTTCCCGATAATTTCTGCATAAGCGCGCTCACGCAAGACTTCCAAAAACGTTTTCCCTTCCGGAATTTTGAAATCGGCGAAATTCCATTTGCCCAAATCAAGCGCAATGGTACAGCGATCGGCGATGCGTCGCGTATTTTCTATCGCTTCCGGAACATCTTTGAAGCGTTCTTCCATGTACGCGGCGCCGACCAAGGACGCGTCGTATTCGTATTGTTGCATGCGTTCATAGTCCTCTAGTGTTTTTGCCCCCTTGATGCAGTTTAGGATTTTCCAAGCCTCCACGTCCGTCGGGGTGAGATAAAAAGCGTTCTTGGTTGCCACCACGGGAACCTGTAATTCCTTTCCCAGCTCAATGCACTGTTGATTGACCGCTTCCTGCTCGGGAATTTCTGGGCGATCAACAAGCTCCAAAAAGAAATTCCCTGTCCCAAAAATATCAACATAGGCAAGAATCAACTTCTTTGCTTCCTCTCGATTGCCATTTTTGAGCTGCTCTTCAATTTCCCCCCTGTGTCCGCCCGAAAGCGCGATGAGGCCTTTCGCATAGGATCGCAAGAGCTCCCGATCCAAGCGAGGTTTATAATAAAAACCTTCCAAAAAACCGATCGAGGAAAGTTTAATCAAATTTTTGTATCCTTCATTATTTTCGGCAAGCAGGACCAGCCGATTGGGCTTGGCGTCCACCCGGCCCCGCTTTTGATGCCGGCCGTCGCGCGCGACATATGCGTCCATGCCGAGAATCGGCTTTAAGCCCTCGTCCTTCATTTTTTGATAGAACTCAATCGCTCCGTATAAAGCGCCATTATCCGTCAGCGCCATGGCATCCATGTCCAGCTTTTTTACCTGCTTAACCAAGGCCTTTACCTTAGGCAAGGCCTCGAGAAGCGAATAGTGGCTGTGCACGTGAAGGTGCACGAAACGGGAGGGCATAACAAAACACAAGAAGCCGTCAAACGTTTACCTATCGTCTTCCATCGTTTTTTTCAAACGGCGGCGCACCGGCGCGCGATTTTTTGTTTGGCGGGCTTCGACGAATGCGTCTTTCTTTTCCCCGGCGAATTCCAACACGCGCTTCAACCCTTCTATCATGAGCCCCGTCATGGACGCCAGACTTTCAAAACGGGTTTTTATGGAAGTGATGGCGCTTTCGATACGCGCGATTTTTTCCTGGGCCAATTCCAAGGTGTCGTTCACATTGCGCAGGATGCTGCCGAATTGCCACATGAGCCAAAACAAAGCGGCGGTGAGCCACAGGGCGCAAAAGGCGAGCACGATGTACAAAATGTCGAGCGGAGTGAAAGGCATAGCGATTTCTACACTCGCAGTATAGCATCAAATTTCTCTTTCAGCGCGTCTTGCGCCTTACCAAGTTCCGTTTCAATCTCCACGGCGGACAATGTCCGATTCGCCGCGCGAAAAGAAAGATGCATGGCGAGCGATTTCTTTCCTTCCGGCACGCCCATACCGCGGTACACGTCGAATAATTCTACGGCCTCCAAAAGACCCGAGGCCGCTTTGAGCGCATGTTCGACGTCGGTGTACGCCGTCTTGCGGTCTACGACAATCGCGAGATCGCGCTTCACTTCCTGGAAGGCCGGGATCGGGCGATAGCTCACCGCCGACGTCGCGTGTTCGACGACTTTGTCGAAGAACAATTCCACGAGGAAGGTCGGTTGCTCAATGCCGAAGGCGGAAGCGGTCGCGGATGAAATGTGGCCGATCATGCCGACATGATCGTGTTGGCCTATCCAAATGGCGGCGGAACGCATGCGATGCCAGCGGGCATCGTCCGTGCCCGAGGCAAGACGTTCAAGCCGGAAACCGCGAATCCCCATGTCCTGCAAAAGACGTTCCAGAACGCCTCTCGCGCGGCGGAATCCTTCTTCTCCATCCACGCCGGACAATGCCAAGGTAAGGCGCATTTTTTGTTCCGGAATGTCCGCGCCATTTGGCTCATACACCGGCGCAAGTTCGAAGAGCTCGCTTTGCGGCTGACGGCGCTGATTGCTTTCCACCGCGGTCAGCAGGGTTGGAATAAGCGACGGGCGCATGTATTCCTGATCCGATGAAAGCGGATTGGCTATTTTCACCGCCGCGGACAAGGCGATGCCATAGCGCTCCAATTGCTTGGCCGAAACGAAACTGAAATTATAGGATTCCGTCAATCCTGCCGCACGCAACGATTCCTTCGCGCGGCGCTCCCAGACGAGAATCGGGTGCGGAGAAACGGCATACGGTTCTCCGACCGGCAGAATGGCCGGAATGTTCGCATAGCCGAACAGTCTGGCGATTTCTTCCACGAAATCGCGGCTGTTTTCGATGTCATGGTCGCGCCAATACGGAACGCTTACGTCGAACGTCTTGCCGTTTTTTTTCAGCGCGAATCCCAAACGCTTCAAAAGCGCGACCTGGTCCTTCGCCGGTATGTCGACGCCCATGAGCGCGGCGGCTTTTTTCGGATCAAACGAGAACATGGGCGCTTGATAGGGCGTCGCGTCAAATGTCGAGACATTAGACGCGACGCGGCCACCCGCGACTTTCTTGATAAGTTCAACCGCCCGCGCAAGAGCCGGACTCGTCGCCTGGGTCGAAAGGCCTTTTTCAAACAGCAAAGATGCGTCGGTTTGCATAGTCAAGGCACGGGCTGTCTGACGAATGTTTGCTGGGTGGAATGCGGCTGATTCGATGACAATGCGGGTCGTGCCCGCGTTTGTTCCCGTTCGCATGCCGCCGATGATACCCGCGATGGCCGCGGGCTTTTCCGCATCGGCAATCACAAGCATGTCCGATTTAAGCGCATAGGTTTTCCCATCAAGCGCTTCGATTTGCTCTCCCATTTTCGCGCGACGCACAACGATGGACTCGCCCGCAAGCGCGGCGGCATCGAAGGCATGCAGCGGATGGCCGAGTTCAAGCAAGACGAAATTGGTCACGTCCACGACATTGTTCACCGGTTTGTGGCCTGCAAGCAAGAGCTTTTTTTGCAACCACCACGGAGACGGACCGACCTTCACGCCGTCCATCACGACGGTTTCATACTTGAGAGCGAGATCGGGAGCTTCCACGCGGATTTTCAATGCGTCCTCCCCTTTCTCCGCCAGAGGCTGGTCGGCCTTTGGCTGAGAAGAGCGGGTTGGGAGAGGTTGGAGCTTTTTCGGTTTCCATGAAAATTTCCCGCCGACGGCGGCAAAGCCTTCGCGCGCTTGGCCCACGATGCCCATGCAGTCAGGGCGATTGCTCGTCACCTCAATGTCCATGATGCAGTCGTCGATATCAAGCGCCTCGGCAAGCGGCGTCCCGGGCTCGGCCTTGGTTATTTTCGTCAAGTCCCAGATCGGCCTTTCGCCTTCCAATGTGATTTCAAATCCCAATTCTTCCGGCGCGCAAATCATGCCGTGGCTCTTCAGACCGCGGATTTCCGTCTCTTGCAAAATGATCGGTTCTCCTTTTCCGTGCCAGCGCACCGATGATCCAGGCAATGCTACGGCAACGCATTGTTTCTTTTTTACATTCGTCCCGCCACAAACGATTTGAACGACGGCCGTGCCAATATCAACCATCGCAACGCGCAATTTGTCCGCATGCGGATGCGTGTCGACGGACTGCACGATGCCGACCACGATATGCTTGAAGCGATCGCGCAGATACTCGATGCGCTCGACGCTATTCCCCGCCGCCGTCATGTGTTTAATAAAATCCTCAACCGTGGCGTCGGTTTTGAGGTATGCGCGTATCCAGGTGTAAGAGGCGAGGATATTCATACTAGAACTGTTGGACGAAACGCACATCGTCGCGGTACAAGATGCGGATGTCGTCGATGGAAATTCCCTCGCGCATCGTGAGGGTGCGTTCCACGCCCCAGCCGAAAGCGAAACCGGTATATTTTTCCGGGTCCAGGCCGCCGGCTTTGAGCACATGGGGATGCATCATGCCGCCGCCGCCAAGCTCAAGCCAGCCGGACTTGCACACGCGGCAATTCTTCCCTTTCCCGCCGCAGAGGCCGCACGAAATGTCGATTTCAATGCTTGGTTCCGTGAAACGAAAATGATGCGGACGCAAACGCGTGGTACGGTTTGGGCCGAAATAGGATTTGACGAAGAAATCCAAGACGCCTTTCAAATGCGCAATCGTCAATCCTTCATCGATCATCATGCCTTCAAATTGGTGGAACATCGGTGTATGCGTTATATCCGATTGTCGGCGATACGTGCGGTTGATATTGATCATGCGAATCGGCAACCGTCCTTTTTCCAATTCACGCACTTGCGCATTGGACGTGTGCGGCGTCAAAACAATTTTGCCTTTCTCCCCGGAGGCCGCCTGTGTTTTTGTTTTCTCAATGAAAAACGTTTCCCAATCGTCGCGCGCCGGGTGGTCTTTCGGCATGTTCAGCGATTCAAAGGCATACCAGTCCCAATCGATTTCCGGCGCCCGGACGCGAACGAAACCGATGCGCGCCAATATGTCCGTAATTTCGACGATGGCCGTTGAGACGGGATGCAGATGTCCCGCCGCGGGCCAGGTGCCAGGTTCCGTCACATCCACCCATTCGCGCTCATCACGAGCCGATTGCTCGCCCGAGGCCACGGCATTGGCCTTTTGCGTGAAAAGCTCTTGAATTTTTTGCTTGGCTTCATTGACCGCGCGTCCCGTTTCGCGGCGTTCCGCCTCCGGCAGATTCGCCAGGGCGGCCATCAGGCCGGCCAGGCGGCCTTTACGTCCCAAAAAATCAACGCGGACAGCTTCCACGGCGGCGGAATCTTTCGCGCGTCCAAGCGCGGCTTCAAGATCGTGCATCAGTTTTTCAGATGGAGATTTCATACGAACACGCCGTCCTAAATGCTATGTGAGTAATTTCACGACGTCACGCAGAGTGATGAACAGAACAAGCAATATGAGCGCAAGAAAGCCGATATGGTTGGCGAGCATTTCCGTTTTCGCGTTCATCGCCTTGCGACGTAGTTTTTCCACAACCAAGAAAAGGATACGCCCCCCGTCAAGCGCTGGGAATGGCAAGATATTTACCACCGCCAAGTTAATGGAAATGACGGCCATGAATTGCAGCACATAGACCAAGCCCATGTGTGCAACTTCGCCCGTCATGACCGCGATGCCGACGGGGCCGGAAAGGTCCGCGCTGACTTTGTGCTCGACGACAAGGGACCGCAGCAAATCCCCGAAGGCGGAAACGACGGCGGCCGTCATGTTCGCCGCGGCGACGAATCCTTGCAAAACGGCGCGATGAGCGGGGAAGGTGACAAGGCCGATCGCGACGAGCCCGACGCCGACGCCGTGCACGCCCTGAGCGTTCTTCAAATCTTCCGCGACGAGACGCACCTGCCGTTCGCTCCCGTCCGACGCGCGCAAACGCGCGTCCATGCCTGCGTCGCCATGCGTCCGAATGTATGCGCGCATCGATGTTTCATCGCCAAACGCGTGTCCGTCGAGCGAAACGATGGTATCGCCAGGCTTGATGCCCGCGCGGTCGGCGGGCGATGCCGGAGCGATTATTTCCACGCGCACCATCGTATCACGCACCGTCGCGCCCGCAGGCAGAGACCCGCCCAGCATGCTCGGCATGCCGAGCATGAAACCGATGCCGAGCAAAGCGGCCGCCGTCAAAAAATTCATCGCGACGCCCGCGACGAGAATGACCAAGCGCTGCCAGGGCTTTTTCGACGAGAAACTGTCCGCCTCCCCCCTGTGCGCCCCGCTTTCTCCTTTCAAACGAACGAAGCCTCCCACTGGAATCCAGTTGACGCTGTAGACGGTATCGCCGCGTTTGACGCCCCAAACCTTCGGCGGAAACCCGAAGCCAAATTCTTCCACCTTGACGCCCATTTTTTTTGCCGCGACAAAATGCCCCAGTTCGTGCACGAACACGAGGACGGAAAGGATGGCAAGGAAGAGGAGAACAGTGAGGAGCATGGCGGTATCTTAGCGTTTGGCGTTCAACGGGGCAAACCCTGGCCGATCAATCTGTGCTAAACTTTCCCCATCTCGTTCACGCTTCTCTTTCTGTATGAAAATGCCTCGTCTTAATACATGGAAGTCCAAAAGCCTCATCGTCTTCGATTTGGACGGAACTCTCGCCCTTACGAAAGCGCCGATGGACAAGGAAATGGCGGATTTGATGAAGCGGTTGCTCGCGCAAAAGCAGGTTGCCGTGATCGGCGGAGGCACATACCAGCAATTCAAGGAACAGTTTCTTGGACATTTGAACGCATCCAAAACGCTCTTGAAAAATCTCTTTCTCTTCCCCACCACTTCCACACGGTTTTACCGATACGATCACGGCTGGAAAAAAGTTTATGCCCAAGAACTTTCGAAAGAAGAACGCGCGAAAATCAAGAAGACTTTTAAGCGCGTGTTTGAAGAAATAGACTATCGGCATCCGGAAAAAACCTATGGAAAAATCATCGAAGATCGCGGGACTCAAATTACGTTTTCCGCGCTCGGCCAAGATGTGGTCGCAGTGCTTGGAAAGAAAGGCGTCGACTTGAAAGAGCGATGGAAACGTGAACAGACGCCAACCAAATTAAAAATCGCCAAGCTGATGACAAAATACTTGCCCGAGTTTGAAATACGCGCGGCCGGCCATACATCGGTGGACGTCACGAGGAAAGGCAGAGATAAATCCTATGGACTGAAACAAATCGAAAGGTATGTGGGCGTGAAGATCAAGAACATGCTCTTTATTGGCGATGCGATTTTTCCGGGTGGCAATGATTATGCCGTCGTGAAAACGGGCGTGGACTATGTTCCGATAACCGGGCCCGAGGAAACGAAAAAATGGATTCGTTTTTTCCTAGCGCTATCGTCCAAATGACAGCGAAAAATCCAAAAAAACAGGATTGACGGCCTTGACCGCTTTTCGTAGAATACAATGGATGCGGCATGTCTCTCTAACTCCGCCTCCTCTCCCCCTATGCCCTTGGTCTGGATATTCGTTCTCGTCCTCCTCCTGCTCGCCGTCTGGTTCATCCTCACTTATAACGGCTTGATTGGATTGCGAAACCGCGTGGAAGAATCCTGGTCCGATATTGAAGTACAATTGAAACGCCGTTACGATCTCATTCCAAATCTTGTAAATATCGTGAAGGGCTATGCCGCGCATGAAGAAGGCGTATTCACCAAGGTAACCGAAGCGCGTTCGCAAGCCATGCACGCGGCCACGCCAGCCGCGCATGCGGCGGCGGAAAATGCCTTGAGCCAGACATTGAAATCGCTTTTTGCCGTGGCAGAAGCATATCCCGCGCTTCAAGCCGCGGGAAACTTTGCGCAATTGCAACAGGACTTAGTGGATGCGGAAAACAAAATCGAATCGTCCCGCCGCTTTTATAATGGCTCCGTGCGCGACTACAATACCAAACTCCAAGTCTTCCCCACCAATCTCATCGCCGGCATGTTCGGTTTTGTGAAACGGGAATTCTTCGACACGCCGGACGAAGTGCATGCCGCGCCCACGGTCTCGTTTTCCTAATGTAGCAATGCCTCGTTTCCCATGAGACCTCTGTCCCATGTCCTCCTCTTCCAACGAAATCGTCGACCGTTTTTCCACCCATTTAAAAAATGTGCTCACGCGCGCACTTTGTTTTGTGGTGGAAAACGGCCAAACGACGATTCTGCCGGAACATATGCTCTGGGCTATTGGCACGGAACGCGGCTGTATCGGCGCAGAATTGCTTAAAAAAACCGGCGTAAAGATAGAAGGACTGCGGGAACTTACGTCCACTGCCGCCTCAAGCAATGGAAAAAGCTCGTCCGAACCAATACCAAATCCCGCTTCCCCACAATTATCGGAAGCGGCCAAACATGCCATTGAAAAAGCCGTATTGACCGCCAATGCCCATCGGCATCGCTATGTCGGCACCGAGCATTTGCTTGCGGGCCTCGTGCAAATTCGGCTCACTTCCATCGAGCGTTTTTTCCAGCAAACGAAAATCAATCTGAATGACTTGGGTGAACAAATTTCTTTTGCCTTGCGTAGCGCATCGCGTTATCCGGATTTAACCGCCGCCATTGCCCCCGTGCCCGCGGGACCCATGCCTTCCCCCTTGGTGGAAGAACGTCTGTCTTCCCCCCAAGCTTTATCCGTGTTTGGGCGTGAGCTGACAGCCCCCGAGATGCAAAAGAAATTGGATCCGGTTATCGGGCGCGCGCAAGAAATCGAACGTGTCATGGAAATCCTGTGTCGCCGCAACAAAAATAATCCCCTTCTCTTGGGCGAACCCGGCGTCGGCAAAACGGCCATTGTCGAAGGACTCGCAAAGCGCATTCACGCAGGAACGATTCCTCCGGCTTTGCGCGGCAAACGCTTGATTTCGATAGATTTGGCCTCCATGATTGCCGGCACCATGTATCGAGGCGAGTTTGAACAGCGCATGCGCCATGTGATAGACGAGGCACGCAAACAGCCCGACATTATTTTGTTCATTGATGAAATCCACACCATTGTCGGCGCCGGAGCCGCGAGCGGCTCCTTGGATGCCGCAAATATTTTGAAACCGGCTTTGGCGCGCGGCGAGTTGCGCTGCATCGGCGCAACGACCTTTGCGGAATTCAAAAAACACATGGAAACCGATGCCGCCCTTGAGCGTCGTTTCCAAGGCGTGACCATTCAGGAACCCTCGCCGGCGCAGGCTCTCACCATTCTTCAGGGTCTTGCTTCCGCCTATGAAACGCATCATCATGTCCGCTTTACTCCGGAAGCCCTCGAGGCGGCCGTGCGCCTTTCCCTGCGTTTTCTTCAAGACCGCCGTTTGCCGGACAAAGCCATCGATTTAATGGACGAAGCCGGGGCCGCCGTCCGCGTGCGCGCCACCCTCCCGGGTCCTGCGGAACAACGTCGTGCCCTGGAACGTCATTTGGAAGAATTGCGCGAACGCAAACAGGCGGCCGTCTTGCATGAACAGTTTCAACAAGCGCTCGAGCTGAAAGCGGAGGAAGCGCGCGTGGAGGAAGCGCTTCATCAAGCAGAACAGGTCGCGCAGACAAGTGAAACCTCCCTCATTGACGAGCAACAAATTGCGGCGGTAGTTTCGCGCATGTCCGGCTTGTCGCTTGCCGATGTGCTCCACGATTCCGCTGATCCAGAAGCGCTTGAGACCATGCTCAAATCCCGTATCTTTGGGCAAGATCAGACGGTACGCGCCGTCTCCCGCGCCGTCTCCCGAGCCAAAGCCGGATTGAATGACCCGCGTCGACCGCTCGCTTCATTTCTTTTCATCGGCCCATCGGGAGTTGGGAAAACCGAATTGGCGAAGGCTTTGGCGGAAGGTGCGTTCAAGGACGCAAAGGCGCTCGTGCGCCTGGACATGTCCGAATATGCCGAATCGTTTACCGCGTCCAAACTCATGGGAGCGCCCGCCGGCTATGTCGGTTACAAAGATGGCGCCAAACTCACGGACCGCGTGCGTCAACGTCCTCATTGCGTCGTCCTCTTCGATGAAATAGAGAAAGCGCATCCGGATGTGCAAAATCTTTTACTGCAACTATTGGAAGAAGGCGAGCTCACGGATGCTTCCGGATTATCCGTGAGTTTTCGCAATGCCATCGTCGTCCTTACTTCGAATGCCGGCGCCGATCGTTTGCGCCAAGGCGCCATCGGTTTTGGAAGCGGCGCGGCTCTGACCATCGGCGACATGCGCCACGATCTGGAAGAACGCTTCCGTCCCGAACTCTTGAACCGCATTGAACATACTCTTTTGTTCGAACCGCTTTCAGCAGAAGCATTACAAGCCGTCGCTCGCGCACAAATCAATGAGCTCGTCGCGCGATTGACAAATCGCGGCCGCACCATGAATATTGGAGATGATGTCGCCGCCTTTTTGGCCGCGCGCGTAAATGCCACGCTCGGCGCACGCGACATGCGCCGCCTCATCCAAACGGAAATTGAAGATCGCATCGCGCACTTGCTCACAGGTGCTCCAAAAGAATTCCACGTAACGGTCGCGGACGGATCCGTTGCTGTCTCTGCCACCTAAAGCCACGAAATGCTAGAATGAAGACGATCCATCGTGGTCGCCTTCTTCTTTTGCTTGTGGCTGCCCCTGCCCTCAGACCAAACCCAACCGAAGCCGCAAACGCGGCCAAATTCCGCGCCGGCACCCAAGCCCGTGCCCGTGGTTTGGTCTTACCCAATACTCCTTCAACAGCCGCGAATAATGATGTCGAGGAAACCTCTGAGTTAAGCTTCGAAGAGCAGGCTGCACAGACAAAACAACGCGCGGCGGATAATCGAAAGCAATTCGGCTATGAATCATCTACAGCTCCTCGTACAGATAACTCAGGGTTGAGCTTCGAAGAGCAGGCTGCACAGACAAAACAACGCGCGGCGGATAATCGAAAGCAATTCGGTTATGCCTCGTCCAATACGCTTCCTGAAATTAATGCAGGAAAATCGGCAAATGACGATGAAGAAAAAGACAGTCCTGTTTTTGGCGAAGAAGGATTTGGAGGCATCGAAACAAAAAGGGGGGGAGGCGGGGCCGTAAAGGATCGTGAAGAAAAAAAAGCGGATACGGGAAGCATGGAGAATCAACGAGCCTCGGTTTTCAATCAGCGCATACAGGAATTACGCAGACAAGGCGCTCGGGCAGGAGAGGAGGAAAAAGAAGGCGAAGAAGATGCGCAAGAATTGGCCCAACAAGTCTCGCAACAAGCCGTGAGCATGGCGCTTCAAAAAGTGTGTCTGGCTTTCCCGCCGCTTTTTCTTATTTGGTTCAATGTCAAAATGGTGTATGGAAGTTGGATAAAAAAAGGGAAGGCCCTGATGATAGGCCCCTTCACCTGGAATGATGTCCTTCTTTTCGGGCCAAAACCGGGGGCGTCGCCCAATCAAAAAGTTCCGTTTCTCCCGGAGAAACTCCTCCATGTCATTCTTGTCTTCATTGATCTTCTTTTGGTGATGGCCGTTTTTGTGAACCTGATTTTCCTTGGCATTATTCTGTATGCCTTATACCTCTTTGCAACGGATCCCCTCGGCGCTTTAAAAACGTTTGGGTCAATTCTATTGGGGACTATCTTCTGACCCATGGACGCACTATAATAAACTTGTTGTCATCCTCTATGGAGCTTACTGACCGCATGAGAAAGATCCTTGCCATTTCCCTATTTGTTTTGTCGGTCTTTGGCATCGGTGCAGCTTTGTATTTTGCCTTTTTCCGGTCTTCGCCGACTCAATCGCTTCCGCCTGCGGGAGAAACGATTGTGCCCATACAAGGGGGAACATTTCCGGTCGGGGGAAGCGCCGGTGAACGCCCGGTCACCAATGAAGGTGAAGGGGCATTGCCACCGGCTTCAACGGTCGCCCAAGGAGGAATCACTCAAACAACGGAGCTCACCACATCTGCCGTGTCAAATATCGCTCTGGCAAATAATGGGTCTTCAATGAACTACTATGATCCGACCGACGGGCATTTTTACACCATTGACGCGAGTGGCGCGGTGCACAAACTTTCTGATCGCACCTTCCCGGATGTAAAAACGGCAAAATGGAATCATGCGGGAGAAAAAGCCGTGCTGGAATTTCCCGACGGTTCCAATATCGTTTACGATTTCCAAAATCAAACCCAGGTTACCCTTCCAGCACACTGGGAAGATTTTGCTTTTTCGCCCGTCAAGGACGAACTCATCGCCAAAAGTATGGCGCTTGATCCAAACAATCGCTGGCTTGTGACCAGCAATGCCGACGGTTCAAATGTGCGGGCCTTCCAAGCCTTGGGGGAAAATGCAAACAAGGTTCAAATTGCTTGGTCGCCCAATGATCAAGTCATCGCTTTCGCAGACACGGTTCCGTCGCAAGGCTCCCTGGACCGCAAGCTCATTATTCCCATTGGCAAAAACCAGGAAAATTTCAAAGGCTTGACGGTGGAAGGCTTGGGTTTTCTCCCCCATTGGTCGCCGGACGGATCAACCTTGCTCTATTCGGCCTTTGGTGATTTCAGCGATGCGAAACCCCTCTTGTGGCTGGTGAACGCCACTCCCGGCACTATGGGACAAAATCGACGCAGTATCGGCCTAAACACATGGGCAGACAAATGCGCATTTGCCGATGCCGCTTCCCTGTATTGCGCCGTGCCGACTTCTCTGCCATCGAATGCCGGTTTGCAGCGCACCCTGTTCCGCCATACACCCGACAATCTTTATAAAATCGACTTGGCCACGGGCCGCTCTTCTCTTGTCGCCATTCCCACCAACAATGCGGCCATGGAACATCTCACGGTAAGCAAAGACGGCGCCAATCTCTTTTTCATCAATGAAGGAACGGGGAAACTCGAACGTCTGCGCCTGAAATAAGTCGCGAGACCTTTTTATGAATCAGCGTTGGCTGGCCTATCTCTGTTTCGCCGTCATCGGGGGCATGACCCTGCTCCTGTTTGGGTTGCGCCTACGCCCCGTCTGGGAGCCGCCAAAACCCAAAAGGGAGACTCTCATCGCCAAAACAGAAATCCCGACCGTAACCTTTGCTGATCCGAGCCTCGGCCCGCCTACCGCACAAGTGACGATCGTGGAATTTGGAGATTTTCCATGCGGCCCCTGCGCCGTAGCTTCCGATACGGCTCCCGCCCTCCCGCGCGCGTATCCTTCCCAGGTGCGGCGTTTGTGGGGAAAATTTTCCCCCGATTTCCCCC
>OBEQ010609925.1_pt1 | contig 25137 bp, 16 predicted proteins | sample 1670901 | NCBI WGS metagenome assembly OBEQ01 (sample SAMEA104232315, study PRJEB22302) | groundwater metagenome | biome: forest; feature: aquifer; material: groundwater | place: USA | collected 2011-08-07 | depth 5.4 m | reverse complement strand
CCCCTCCCCGCGGAGCAGACGGCGGGAAACCCCCCTCCCCCGCTGGGGGGAGAGGGTGGGGGGGAGGGTGGCCCACCGCCAGAGGCCGGGCGAGGTGTTGACATCGCACCCCCCTCACCCTCCCGCTTCGCGGGTCCCTCCCTCTCCCGCCAGCGGGAGAGGGAGTTTTCACGCAGTCTGCTCCGCGGGAATGAGGCCTCGTGCCACCGTTTCCCCATGCCCTGACTGGATGCAACGCGCATGGCTACCGTCCTATTCCGGCTGGCTGACGAGGTCGAGGAAACTGCGGCGGACATCGAGCGGTGGGCCCTTGTCGGGCTTCGTCTTGCCGACCAGGGCCGGCTGGACTTCGATGGACGGGGCGCCGGGCGGGTTCTCTACGGCGAGGTAATAGGTTCCCGGCTCGAGACGGACCATGCTGACCACCCCGGACGCCAATTCGCGGCCCCCGGCATCGAGCAGACGACAGCGTGCCGAGTCGGACGAGCCGCGCACGCCGATACCGATCGGTCCGGCCTCGGTGAGGGTGAATTGGAACAGCCGGGCATCGCCGGGTGCCAGCGCCGTCTTCGGCCCCAGGCCCTCGTCGATGGTCCGCGGCGGTGTCGCGGCGGCCGTCACAACGCCGCTCAGCAGCCCCTCGCCGGCCGGCTGCATGGCCAGCACGGTGGTGCCGCCGGTGACCACCAGATGCAGATTGGCGCCGTGCGGATACAGGGTTGCCTCGGTGGGGCGGCCGGGACCGCGCAGGCCGACCAGCACCGGGGTGGCGGTCGACAGATGCACCAGGGTCGGCGTGTCGGCGCTCACCGGCCAGGAGGCCGACGGGCCACCCAACGCCACCGTCGCCGGCAGTTTCAGCGCCGGTTCGGTGGCCACGGCGGGTGGCCAGACGGAGGCGTCGCCGGCATCAAGCCAGGCGGCCACCAGCCCGGGATCATGAGCCAGCTCGAGATAACCGTCCTCGGTCAGCGCCAGATCGTCGCCGCGCGACACCCGGCCGGAGCGCTCGACCAGGGTCGCCTCCAACCCGGGGCCGGACAGCCGCAGGCGGAGCAGCCCCTTGGCGGCGGCGGCCCGTTCGGCGGCGGACAGAGAAACGGTCAGGCGGACGCTGCCGGCGGTGGCGAAGGCGCGCTTGAAGAAAACTCCGTCCCCCAGGCGTAGCGCGGGCGCCGCGGTGCGGACCAGCGACAGGCTGGCCGAGCCGGGCTCAGACACCGCGCGCAGCAGCAGCAGGCGGTCGGCCTCGCTTTCCACCAGCGAAGAGGCGGTGCGGTCGCCGCTCCACAGGGTGGCCAGCACCTCGTCGCCGCGCGACAGTACGGCGACGGTATCGGCCGGCAGTGTCAGGCCGACCAGCTTCAAGCCCGCCGGCAGGCCGAGCGTCTCGGCGCGGCCAAGCGTCAGATCGCTGACGCCCCAATCGACGGCGCGCGGCGCGCTGACCGCACCGAAGGCGAGGCGGCGCAGCGACAGGGCCTGAGAGTCGCCCGGCATTCCGGCATTCCACAGGCTGAGACCCAGGGCCGTGCCGCCGCCCGGGCTGGCGGTGACCATGGTACCGGCCGAGACCGCCATGCGGCGGATATCGGCCGGCTGACCGCGCGGCGCGGTCCCGAGACCGGGCTGGCCGACCAGAGCCTGGGCAATCCACAGCATGCGCTCGCGGCCATCGACCGCCAGTGTCGGCCGGGCATCGGCCGGCAAGGTGAAGCGCAAGCCGGCATCCGTCAGCTCGACCCGTCGCGCGGTGAGGCGCGGTGTGCCCTCACCGACCAGCCACAGCCGACCCTCGCCGCTGGCCAGCACGTCGCCGGCCGATGTGACGGCGCGGCCGGGCCGGTCGCTCCAGGACAGGCCGGCGGGCACCCCGGACAACTGCATCAGGCCGGGCTGATCAAGGGTGACCAGAGCGGCCGACAGCTTGGCCTCGAGGCCGGGGAGAGCGGTCAGGGCGGCACCCTTGGCCAGATCCTTTTCGCTGATGCGGCTGGGGGTGACGGCCTGGGTGGACAGCAGAATCGGCGAGCCGCCACGGCTGATCGACCACAGGCGCAGCCGCAGTTCGCGGCCATCGGCGGGCAGTGCCAGCCAGGGCGTGCGGCCGCTGGTGCTGGCCAGAGTCTGCCAGCCGTCACCGACGCGGCCGTCGATCGCCAAGCCGACTTCGTCGCGGGAACGGGCGGCGAACACCGCCAGACGATCCTTGGCGACGGACAGGGGCCAGCCGTGCAGCCGGCCATCGCTGACGGTGATCGACGATCCGAGGGTCAGCGGCGGCTCCACGACCTCGTCCCAGCAGGCCAGCGACACGGTGGTGTCGCCCTTGGCGGTGCCCACCGGAGTCACTTTCAGCCGATAAAAGCCGGCGTCAAGGCGGCGGCTGATGGCGAAGTTCCAATCATCGGTGCGGTCGTCGGACTGGTCGAGCCGGCGGCCGGTGGCGTCGAACAGAGTCGCGGCGACGTCGGTGCCGCCGAACGAAGCCGCTTCCATCAGGCACTCGCCGCCGAGTGACAGATCCAGCATGGCGGGCGCGGTCACTGTGCGGCGCTGTCCCGGCAGCAACTGGGCGACATCCACCTGAAGCGTGTAGTCGAAGCGGTTGTTGGGCCGCACCGTGCGTGTCTCGAGCCGCCACGCACCGGCCGGCAAACGGCCGCGCCAGACCTTTTTCCAGGACAGCAGGGCGTGCGGTCCGGCATCGCCGTCGCGCCGCAGCGTCGCTTCCATGCCCTCGGACAACTGGATCGTCGCATCGCCCGGTGCCGGCAGGTCGAAGCGCCAGATGTCGGGTGTGCGGGGGGCTCCGGCGACCGGCTCCAGCCATTGATTGGCGACGTGCTGGCCGAGCGTCAGGGCGTGCGGCCCGTGACCGGCATAAGTCCTGGTGTCGACCAGCCGCTCGAGCAGGGTCACCACCCGGCCCGGCAGCGCTGACGGCAGCAGCACCACGCGATAGACCCCGGGCCGCAACTCGCGGTCCATCTCGGCCGGCCCACCGGGCGGCAGCAATGGCCAAGCGTCTTCGTCCTCGAAGCGCATGGCCACCGGCGCGGTCAGTCCCATCGCTGCCAGCCGGTAGCGGCCGGCGGTGGCGATTTCCAGGCGATAGACGATGGCCTCACCAGCGGCCAGGGTGGTCCGTGCCGGCACGCCCTCGACCAGATAACCGCCCTCGCGCACCGGCGCCTTGGCGACGGTCACGCCGAGATGGCCCTGGGTCTGGCCCTGGGTCTGTACCGTCAGTTGGTACAGGCCTTCGCGCAGATACTGTTGCAGCAGGAAGTTGCGCCCCGCGCCGTTGGCCTCGGCCCGGGACAGGCTGGTGCGGACCACCGTCCGCAGATTGCCCGCGGTCTGGAGCAGGCCGGAGGACTCCAGGCGATACAGGGCGGGCTCGTCGACGGTCAGGGCGAAGCTGGTCTCTTCCTGCGCGTCGAGGTCGACGAATTGCGCCGTGCCCGGTCGCAGCTCGGGGAACTGTTCGACCGCCGCCAGCGTCGCCGGTGCCACGGGCGGTGTCGGCGAGGATGGTGAAGACGGCGGCGGGGCGCCCGCCGGACGGGTGGCCACGCCCATGGTCACGCCGGCCTGACTGCCGAGGATCAGCGAGTGGCGGAGTTTCGGGTCGGCGAAATCAATCACGCCGAAATTGACGGCGCCGAGCCGCGGTTGTGGCGAGTCGGGAGCATCGGGGCGATCGGCGGGACGCAGCGCCAGAGTCACCACGCCCTTGCCATCGGGGCGCGGCTGGGCGCGCAAAATCCAATAGCCGGTCTCCAGCGGCCAGACGTGTCCCGACGGCTCGAACCGGCTGGGCCGGGCGTCTTTCGGTGGGAAAGCGGGGTCGAATTTGTATTCGCCGCCGCTGGCCTCGACGATATAGCTGCCGGGCGCCGTGACCTGCACGATCAGCGACGTGGGACCGAGCAGATTGAACCGCCGCCGCCACGCCGTGCGGCCGTCGAGCTGTACCGCCTGGGCGGCAATGACCTGAGTGCCGGCGCGCACCAGCAGGCCGGTGGGGTCGATCATGTCTTCCGGGTGACCGGACATCAGGACCGAGACCTCGGTCGGCCCGCGCAGAGTCGACGGCAGGCTGGTACCGGTGCGCATGTGCTGCAACACATAGGACGAGCCGGGTTCGCGGCTGACGCTGACCAGATGGGGAGAGGAGCCGGTCCACAGACCCATCTCGACCACCGGCGGCACGGTGGTCTTGGCGATCACGGCGCGGCGCAGGCCCGCGGCTTCGCCGTATTCGGGGAAACTGTCGGTGGGTTGGAAGCCGGCTGCCGAGACGGTGGCAAGGTCACCCTGGGCCGGTACTTCCAGCCGCAGATGATTGGCGGAGCCCGGCACCAGGAAGCGGTCGACACCGAACGGGCTGGCGACGAGGCTGTGACGGCCGGCTTCGGCCAAAGTCGGAATGCCGCGGCGCAGATGCAGCGGATGAGCCTCGGCGCCGAGGCTCCAGGGCAGGGCGGTGCCGCCATAGACGCTCAACCGGTACAGGCCCGGCGACAGATCGGCGGCCAGTTGCAATCCGGTCAGCGGCTGGCCGGCGCGTGGGGTCAGCTCGGCCCGCCGCGGCTCGGCGTCAACCAGCCAGGTGCCGTCGCGCCACAGCCGCAGATCGGCCAGATTGCGTCCGGCGGCTTCGACCACCAGCGTCTCCCGCTTGTCCAGCGTGATCCAGTACGAGCGCTGCTGTCCGTCGTCCAGATCGGTGTCGAGCGGTACCGTCTCCGCCAACCCGACCGGCGGGTCGTTGCGCTCGGTGAAATCGCGCACCGTCAACACCGCCTCGCCAGTGCCGCGCTCGGACGACAGTACCACGACCTTATAGCTGCCGCGCTCCAGGAACACGTCAAGCCGGCCGTTGCGCCCGCCGGCCTCGCCCGCCGCGTCGCCCGGCCCGCTCAGGCGGTCGATCAATTGCAGGGCGCTGCCCTGGTCGCTGGCCACGGTGATGGTGTAGCGGCCGAAACGTGGCACCGTCAGGATGGTCTCCTGCCGTCCGGTGGCCGGCAGTCTGGCAGCGGCAAAGCCCAGCGACTCCGGCGGCGTCGCGGTTCTGGCGACGGCCGTCAACTGGTCGATGCGAGTCCGGTACAGTTTGGCCAGACAGGCGGTGGACGGTGCCGCGGCGGTCAGGTCGAGATGGCCCTGGGCCGGCAGCTTGCACTGGGTCAGCCGGGATTTCAGCCAGTCGCGTTGCTCGGCCTGAAGGGCGGGACGCTCACCGTCTGCCAAGGCCAGACGACGCGCCTGATAGGCTCGGCCCAACTCGGCATCAAGGTCCGCCAGCGCGTCGTCGGCGCAGATCAGCTTTTCGACCGGTGCCTGCGCCAGCGCGCAATTGAAGCTGGGAGCGCCCGCCGCGGCGGGCAGGCACAGCAACCCCGTCATCAGGCCGGCCAGAATCGCGCCAGCCCCGCCCCACATCGCCATGGCGTCCCCCTCTGGTCGTGCCGTGACCAGAGGCACGATACCATGAGGAGAACCGCCGCGCCAATCGTCCGCCGCCCCACCGTGCATGAAACCAGCCGCCATTGAGGCGGCGGCCAAGCGCGGAGCGCGCCCGGCGAGGGCGTTCCTTATTAATACATGTGCTGTCCGCCATTGATGGACAGGGTCGAGCCGGTGATGAAGTCGGCATCCTCGGCGACGAGGAACAGGACACCGCGGGCGATGTCATCGACGCGGCCGAGGCGGCCGGTGGGAATATTGGCGATGATCTTGTCCAGGACCGACAGCGGGACGGCGCGCACCATGTCGGTGTCGATGTAGCCGGGAGCGATGGCGTTGACGGTGATGCCCTTGGCAGCGCCTTCCTGGGCCAGCGCCTTGGTGAAGCCGTGGATGCCGGATTTCGCCGCGGCATAGTTGACCTGACCGTACTGGCCAGCCTGGCCGTTGACCGAACCGATATTGACGATGCGGCCGAAATTGCGGTCGCGCATTGATCCAATCACGCACCGCGCCATGTTGAAGCACGAGCTGAGATTGGTCTGGATGACCTGTTCCCAGGCCTCGCAGCCCATGCGGTGCAGCGTGCCGTCACGGGTGATGCCGGCATTGTTCACCAGAATGTCGACCGGGCCGAAGTCCCGCATGACGCTATCAACGGCGGCCTGACATGCCGAGTAGTCGGACACGTCCCATTGCAGGGCCGGAATATCCGTTTCCTCGGTAAATCGCCGTGCGGCTTCCGTATTGCCGCCGTAATTGGCAGCAACCCGGTAGCCAGCGGCTTTCAGGGCAACGCTGATCGCCCGACCAATCCCCCGGGTGCCGCCAGTGACAATAGCTACACGCGCCATACTTCCCTCCCAAAGGTCAAATAGACTTTGTGTCCAACCGCCTACGTTTCATTCGGCCGGAGGCAAAGCAATATTTCGGAGAAGGCCCGCGCGTCCAGTGTAATTGAATGACCTATACGCTTGGAGACCGTGACTGGACCATCATCTTATGACGATTTCAGGTCCAGACGTCCTATGACATCCAGTCAAATCTATTTATGCGGCTGATCGGTCTTTCGACCTATTCAGCAGCCATATCCAGCCCGCTCGCCTGCTGGGACAGCCACTTGCGGACGTCACTCTGGTTTCCTGAATCAACCTTAAGCCGCATGACCTGATCCTTGTAGGCGACCGTGGTATAGGGGACTTCCAGGCCACCGACCTTGAATGTGCCCCGTTCGCCGGGGGCGCCGTGTGGCACGCCGACGACGCGGGCACCGCCGCCCGAGATGTCGCTCAGCTCACCGTCGAATTCGCCGTGGGCGCAGTGCGTCTTGACCGAAGCGCTCATGGCGATGCGCGGTTCCTTGCGGCGGTCGACCTCGGGAGCGGTGGTGCGCACCACCTGGGTCAGCACCTGGCCGAGTTCCGTGACCTTGCTGGCCATTCCGTCCATCAGCGTTTCCATCCGTGCCGCCTGGGCACCGGCCGCGCTGGCATCGCGGGCCACGTCCTGGATGCGGTCGGCGACGCTCTGCGCTGCCTGGGCGGCCTGGGCGACACCGCGGGCGATTTCCTTGGTGGCGGCATCCTGCTCTTCGACCGCGGCGGCGACCGAGCCGGCGATCTCTTCGACCCCGTGGACCTTGCCGACGGTGCTCTCGATGGCGGCGGTGACCTGCCCGGCCATGTCCTGAATCGCGCCGATGCGCCGTGCGATCTCCTCGGTTTCGCGGGCGGTCTGGCTGGCCAGCGACTTGACCTCGTGAGCCACCACGGCAAAGCCCTTGCCGGCTTCTCCGGCCCGAGTCGCCTCGATGGTGGCGTTCAGCGCCAGCATGTTGGTGCGCGAGGCGATGTTGGCGATGACCTTGACGACCTGATCAATGGCCCCCATCGCTTCGGCCAGACGGAGCACGGTCTCCGCGGCATCCTCCGAAGCGCCGACGGCGTCCTCGACCAGCCGCTTGGTGTGGGCCACCTGCATGGCGATCTCGCGGATAGAGGCCGACAGCTCTTCCGACGCGCTGGCCACGGTCTGGGCGTTGGCGAGGCTCTGGTCGGCGGCAGCCGCGACCAGTTGGGAATTTTCCTCGACGCGCGCCGCTCCCGCCGCCATGCTTTCCGCCGCGTCCAGAATGCGCATGGTCTCGGCGGCGACATGGGCGACAACCGCGCTGGTCTTGCCCTCGATGTTTTCCGCCATCGCCATCAAGGCCTGGCGCCGTTCGCTTTCGGCTTTCTGGCGTTGCTCTTCCTGTTCGGCATGCATGCGCGTGACCTCTTCGGCCTGCTCCTGGAAGACGACCACGGCGCGCGCCATGTCGCCGATCAGATCGCCGCGGCGCGCATAGGCGGCATCGACCGTCATTTCCTCGCCGGCTGCCAGCTTCCGCATGGCCCGCACAAGGGCCATGATCGGATGATTGGTGCTCCGCACCACCCAGACGCACAGCAGGCAGATGACCAGCACGGTGATGGCAAAGGTGACCAGATGCTTGCCGATGCGTCGATCGCTTTCCGCGACGATATCGTCGGTATAGACGCCCGAGCCGATGATCCAGTGCCACGCCTTGAAGCCCTTGACGTAGGAAATCTTGTCGACCGGCGTGGCGTTCCCGGGCCGCGGCCACATATAGTCGACGATGCCCGCGCCGTCGCGCCGCACCACCTCCAGCATTTCACGGAACAGATACTTGCCCTTGGGATCGGTGCTGGCCGACAGGTTCGTTCCCTCAAGCTCCGGCTTGACGGGATGCATGACCATGCGCAGATCATAGTCATTGATCCAGACATATTCAGAACCATTGTAGCGCATCGCCCTGATGGCCGCCTTGGCGCTGGTCTTGGCCTCGTCCTCGCTGATCTGGCCGGATCGGGCGGCGTCGTGAAAGCGTTCGACGATGGCGCTTGCCGCCTCGACGGCAGTGACCGCCCGGTTGAGACGGGCCGCCCGCAAGGTTTCGGCCAGTTCGCCGGTGACGTTGAATATCTGAATACTGCTGGCCACGATGATGACGATGATAAACATCACCAGATTCAACGACATCTTGTGCCGCTGAATGAACCTCCCCAGGCCCTTCATGATCGCGTCCCCCAGATTCAATGAATAGTATTGTTTGCGGTACCGCTCTTGTATCGCTTTGAGCATGGCCGATATAACTCAAGGCAAGGATACGCGACGGTTCTTCGGCGCCGGACTATATCGAAAGTCGATCTGTATTTCTACCAGCCATACATGACGCCATGTCGACCAAAGGCCACAGCCGGCGTCTTGTCCGCCGTGAGGGCATCCACGGCCGCCTCATTCTTTCGGATGGTATTGGCTCAGCCCATCGGAGGGGGGCCGATGCCCTGATCGTGTGAACTGGATAAATGGTGCGGTTACCAAAGCCATGTTAGCCTCATGGCGGAACAATACCGGGCAGTCGTTGCTGCATAGGGGGACTCATGAAAACCACGGCTTTGCGATGGAAAATGGCCGATGGTTGGACCGGCTCAGCCGACCCGGTCGATGGCGATGTCGCCCTTGTGCTCTATTTCGCCGCACCGGCGGCGCTGGTACCGGCGGCACCGTGGCGGGAACTGGCGCGGCGGTTTCCCAACGCCCAGGTGGTCGGATGCAGCACCGGCGGCGAGATCAGCGGCGACGAGGTGCTGGACGACAGCGTCGTGGCCGTGGCCATCCGATTCGCTGCCGCGCGGATTGCGGTGGTCCAGCAGCAGATCGGCGAGGACTCGGAAGCGGCGGGCCGCGGGCTGGCCGAAGCGCTCGATCATGATGGCCTCAAGGGCGTCATGGTGCTGTCGGATGGCACATTGGTCAACGGCAGCGCGCTGGTGCGCGGCCTGCGCGGCAACCTGCCCGAGGCGGTGGCGATCACCGGTGGTCTGGCGGGAGATGGCGCGGCATTCCAGCAGACCCGGGTCGGTGTCAACGGCGAGCCGACCCCCGGCACCATCGCCGCCATCGGCTTCTACGGTGAAGGCCTGGACATCCGTCATGGCAGTTTCGGCGGCTGGGATTCGTTCGGACCGCAACGCCTGATCACGCGGTCGTGGGGCAACATCCTTTATGAACTCGACGGGCAGCCGGCGCTCGACCTGTACCGGCGCTATCTCGGCGAAGAGGCGGAGCAGTTGCCGGGCAGTGCCCTGCTGTACCCCTTGCGTATCCGCGAGACCGCGGCCTCGGAAACCGACGTGGTGCGCACGGTGGTCGGCATTGATGAAGGCAGCCGCGCCATGGTGTTCGCCGGCGATGTCCCCAAGGGCTATGTCGCTCAGTTGATGCGCGGCAACTTCGATCGCCTGATCGCCGGAGCGGGCACGGCGGCGGAACAGACCGGCGTGTCTGATGGCCCCGGCCTGGCCATCCTGATCAGTTGCATCGGCCGCAAGCTCCTGCTGGGCCCGCGGATCGCCCAGGAGGTCGAGGCGGTGGTCGAGGCGCTGGGCCAGGGGATTGAGGCCGTCGGGTTCTATTCCTACGGCGAAATCTCGCCGCACGGCTTTACCAAGACCTGCGAGCTGCACAATCAGACCATGACCATTACGGTGATCCGGGAGGTGTGATGGCGTTGCATCCGTTCCTTGAACGCCAGATCGCCCGGGCGTCGCGCCAATCCTCCGACGGTGCGCCGGATCTGGGGCGGCTGTTCGAGGCCGTCAGCGACACCTATCAGCAGATGGATCGCGACCGCCGGCTGAACGACCGTGCGGTGGCCTTGCTGCAAGAAGAACTGGAGACCCTGTCGGGCAAGTGGAAGGATGATGCCGAACAGCAGATCCGCGGCGTGATGGACTTTGTCGGCGAGGCGATCATCAGCATCGACGAGCACGGCACCATTCTGGCGTTCAACCAGGCGGCGCAACGGGTTTTCGACTATCAGGCCGAGCAGGTTCTGGGCCATAATGTCAAAATGCTGATGACGGAAAAGGACGCCGTCGATCACGACGCCTTCCTGGCACGCTATATGCGGTCCGGTCAGAGCACCGCCCTGGGGGAGCGCCGCGAAAAGGTCGGGCGGCGCCAGTCGGGCGAGACCTTTCCCATGGAACTGAATGTCGGCGAAATGCTGGCGCAGGGCCCCGGTCGGCGGTTCATCGGCCTGATCCGCGACATCAGTGACCGCAAAAAGGTCGAGCAGGAATTGCGTGAAAGTGAGTCCCGGTTCCGCGACCTGGCCGGCTCGGCCTCGGATTGGTTCTGGGAAACCGACACCGAGCACCGCATCACCTTCATGTCGGGCCGCGTCCGCGAGGTGCTGGGCATCGACCCAGGCGCCCTGATCGGTCGCGACCGCTTCGAGGCCGGCCTGGCTGGCGGTTCCCGCGCCGAGTCCGACCTCCATCGCGGCGACCTGGAGCAGCGGCGGCCGTTCCGCGATCTGGTCTGTCGCCTGGACCATCCCACACGCGGCGCCCAGACCGTCCGCCTGTCCGGCATCCCGATCCGGGATGCCGCCGGCACCTTCCTCGGCTATCGCGGCACCGGCACCAACGTTACCCGCGAGATGGCCGCCGAGCAACGGGCGCAACAGGCCCAGGTGCAGTTGATGCATGCCATCGAGAGCGTCACCGACGGATTTGCGCTGTACGATGTCCATGACCGGCTGGCGATCTGCAATCAGCAATACCGCGCCTGTTTCACCGGCATGGGCAACCGCATCGTCCCTGGGGTCGCCTTCTCCGCCGTAAAGTCCATGGCGTTGGAAGCCGGCCTCTATGCCTATGAGGGCCCTCAGGCCGAGGAGTGGCTGGAGGCGCGTCTGGCTGAATACAAGCACGCGTCCGGCGTGCCTTTTCTGCACAAGATGAAGGATGGTCGCTGGGTGGAAAGCCGCGATTACCGGACCCGTGACGGTGAGACGGTGGTGGTGCGCACCGACGTCACTGCCCTGAAAACCCGCGAGATCGAGTTGAACAGGGTTCGCCGCCGTTTTGAAATGATCCTTCAGTCGGCCGCCGATGGCATCATCGCCTATGATTCCGACGGCAATGTGATCTTCGCCAACCAAGCCGCCACCGTCATGCTCGGCCGTTCGGTCGAGGATCTGGTTGGACAGGAGACCCATTCCCTGTTCCACCACACCCGCGCGTCGGGCGAGCCCTATCCCCTCGAAGCCTGCCCACTGCACCGCGCCGTCTTTCAATGTGAAGAGGCCGAGGTCTCCAACGAAGTATTCTGGCGCAGCAATGGCACCAGTTTCCCGGTGGAATATCATGTGGCGCCGATCATCGAGAACGGGGCTCGGGCCGGGGCCGCCATGTCGTTCCGCGACGTGACCCTGCAACGGCAATACGAAGAGGGATTGGCCAACCAGCAGCGCGAGCTGGAACGTCTGGTCGAAGAACGCACCAGCAGTCTGCTCAAGGAAAACGCCGAGCGCAAACGCACGCAGACCGCTCTGGCGGCCAGCCAGAACCGCTTGCGCAGCATCGCCGACAGCCTGTTCGAAGGCGTGCTGGTGGTCGACGAACATGGCCATGTCATCTTCGCCAACCGCTCGGCCCAGCGGCTGCTGCACGGCGAGGGCGCGCGGATGGCCGGCCAGGAACTCGACGCCTTCCTGATGCTGCTGGACGGTGGGCAGGAACTGCATTTCGCCGATAGTCCGCTGCGCGACGTCATCGACCACCAGAACACCGTCAACCAGGACGACGCGGTGTTCCGCGCCGCCAACGGCACGGCGATTCCGGTGGCCTATGCCTGTTCGCCGTTGCTGGAGGATGGCAAATGCCGCGGCGCCATCATCTCGTTCCGCAATATCGCCGTACTCAAGCTGGCCCAGCAGGAAGCCGTCCAGGCGTCGCGGCTGGCCAGTGTCGGCCAGTTGGCCGCCGGTATCGCTCATGAGATCAATACGCCGATCCAGTATATCGGCGATAATCTGCGCTTCGTCACCGAGACCTTCAGCCAGGTGATTTCCGTGCTGGCGGCCTATCAGCGCCTGGAGGACGAGGCGGCGGCCGTTCCGGCGTTCGAGCCGGTCCTTCAGGCGCTGGAGGCGGCCAAGCAGGACGGCGAGTTGGACTTCGTCACCGGCGAAATTCCGGTGGCGCTGTCGCAGTCGTTGCAGGGGGTCAAGCAGGTCACGGAAATCGTCCGGTCGATGAAGGAGTTCTCTCATCCCGGCACCGCCAGCAAAGTCGCCGCCGATATCAACCGGTCCATCGAAAGCACCTTGACGGTTTCGCGCAACGAGTGGAAACATCGCGCCCGCATGGAGCTGGATCTTGACCCGTCGCTGCCCCTTGTCACCTGCCTGCCTGGCGCCATCAATCAGGTCTTCCTCAACCTGATCATCAATGCCGCCGATGCCATCAGCGAACTGAACGGCAGCCGCGAAGGGGTCATCCGCATCTCGACACGCCATCAGGGCAACTGGGCGGAAATCCGCATTGAGGACAACGGCCCCGGTGTGCCACCGGACATCAAGGATCGCATTTTTGATCCATTTTTCACCACCAAAGAGGTTGGAAAAGGATCTGGACAAGGACTCATGATATGCCGAGATGTTATAGTCTCAAAGCATAATGGAAAATTCTACCTTGACGGCGAGTATGGCAAAGGAGCCTCATTCGTGGTCAAGTTGCCGATTGCGCTGGATGAAAGTCATGATCAGCAAGCCTAGAGTCCTCATCGTCGATGATGACACCAACATTCTCAATGGGTTGCGCCGGTTGTTGCGGGGCATGTCCAGCGAGTGGGAAATGACGTTCATCGACGGTGCTCAGCAGGCTCTGGTGATGATGGAGCTGGCGCCCTTCGACGTGGTGGTGTCCGATATGCGCATGCCGCAGATCGACGGGGCGCAGCTTCTGTCGGAGATTCAGCAGCACCATCCCGGGACGGTCCGGGTCATTCTGTCCGGCTATGCCGACCAGGACAGCATTCTGCGCACGGTCGGCTCGGCCCATCAGTATGTCGCCAAGCCCAGCGACGCAACGACGATCATTGACATCATCCGCCGGACCCTGGAGCTGCGCCGGCTGGTCGAACAGGACGGGCTGCGCCGGCTGGCCGCCGGCCTGTGCAACCTGCCCAGTCCCAGCGATCTTTATCTGCGGCTGGTCACCGAGTTGCAGTCGACCCGCGCCTCCGCCGCCTCGGTCGCCGAAATCATCAGCCGTGACGTGGCCATGAGCGCCGAAGTGCTCAAAATGACCAATTCATCGTTTTTCGCCCTGTCGGGCAAGGTCTCGACACCGTTGCAGGCGGTGCGGATTCTCGGCTTCGAGACCATCAAGGCGCTGGTCATGCGCACCAGCCTGTTCCGTCAGTTCTCCGGTGCGGCGATCACGGCTCCGCTGATTTCCAGCATCAACGACCACAGCATGGCCATCGCCGGCGTGGCCCGGATCATCGCCAAGGCGGAAGGCATGTCGGCGGTGGCGATCGAGCACGCCTTTGCCGCCGGCATGCTGTCGCATATCGGCTCGCTGGTGCTGCTCGACAATGATCCCCGCAGCTATGCCCGCGCCCTGATGATGGTCGACGCCAGCCGCGACATGGCCAGCATCGAACGTGAGATGTTCGGCGCCAGCCATGCGGAATTGGGCGCCTATCTGCTCGGCCTGTGGGGCTTTCCCGAGCCGGTCGTCGAGGCGGTGGCCTATTGCCTGCGCCCCAGTGATTGCGTCTGCCGCAAGCCGTGCCCGCTGACCGCGCTCCATGCCGCCAAAAATCTCGGGCCTGCTTATCCATTGACGAAGCACGCCGTGACGAGCGGGATGGATCAGGGTTACATTCATTCAATTGGCCTATCCGAGCGAGCCGCCCTATGGCCTCAACTGATTTCGGGCGGCGGAGGGGGAGTGCATGTCGGGCAAAGTGCTGATTGTCGATGATGATGCCAACCTGATCGCCGGATTACGGCGGCAGTTGCGCAAACAATACGACCTGATGACGGCGCAGGGGGGCGAGGAGGCCCTGGCGGCGATCGTTCCCGACGTGCCCATCGCCGTGCTGGTGTGCGACATGCGCATGCCCGGCATGGACGGTCTGGAGGTGCTGAAGCAGTTCCGCCAGCGGTCGCCGGACACGGTGCGGATGATGCTGACCGGCAATGCCGACCAGCAGACCGCCATTGATGCCATCAACCAGGGCGCCATCTTCCGCTTCTTCACCAAGCCCACCGCTACCGAGGATCTGACCGCCGGTATTGATGCCGCGCTCGAGCAGTATCGGCTGGTCACCGCCGAACGCGAACTGCTGGAAAAGACGCTGGCCGGCAGCGTCAAGATCCTGACCGGGGTATTGTCGATGAACGACCCCGAGTCGTTCGGCCGGGGGGCGCGCATGCGCGACTGGGTCCGTAAGATCGGCAAGGCGCTGGGCCTCAAGCACCGCTGGCAGCTCGAGATTGCGGTCATGCTCGCCCCGCTCGGCACCGTTGCCATTCCCCCCGAAGTGATGACCGCCCTGCGCGCGGGCCGGCCGCTGAACGCGGATGAGGCGTCCATCGTCGAACGGGCTCCTGAAGCGGCACGGGATCTGATCATCAATATTCCGCGCCTGAAAACCGTCGCCGACATCGTCTATCTACAGGACAAGGGCTACGACGGCAGCGGCTTTCCCTATGATGATCCCCGCGTCGGCGACGACATTCCCCTGGATGCCCGGATCATCAAGATCCTTGGTGACCTGTCGAAGGAATGCGACGATCCGGTACCCGACGATATGGCCTTCAACCGTCTGTTGGCGCGTGGTCCCCTCTATGACCCGCGTATCTTCGCCGCTGTCCGCGAGGCGCTCCGTGACGCGGATGATGCGCGGGACAGCACCAGTATGCCAGCGCTGATCTACCACCGCCTGCCGGTTCGGGCGCTGCTCGCCGGCGACCATTTGCGGACCGATATACGGCTGGAAAACGGCTGCCTGATTCTCCGAAGGGGAGTGCAGTTGACAGAGGCGCTGGTGATCCGCTTGCGCAATATCGGCAAGCTGCAACGCTTTGATGAGCCTGTGGAAGTGGAGAGAACGAATTCGTGATGACCGACCGGGTTCTTGTTATCGACGATGAACCGAATTTTCTTGCGTCCGTGCGGCGGAGCCTGCGCGGTCGCTATGACCTGACGACGGTCGAGAGCGGCGCGGCGGCGTTGCGTGCCATCACCGAGACCGGACCGTTCTGTGTCGTGGTCTGTGACCAGCAGATGCCGGAGATGAATGGCATCGAAACTCTGCGTCGCATCCGTGACCTGGCGCCCGATACGGTGCGGATCATGCTGACCGGCAATGCCGATCAGGGCACCGCCGTCGCGGCCATCAACCAGGGCCAGGTCTTCCGCTTCCTGTCCAAGCCCTGCCCGGCCTCCGACCTGGCGCAGGCCATCGACAGCGCCTTGGCGATCTATCACGCAGCCGCTGCGGAGCGCGCCGAAGTGTCCGCGCGGCTGCGCCGCTTGTCCGACTTTGATTTCCTGACCGATCTGCCCAACCGGGTGATGATGGCGGCCAAGGTCGGTCAGGCGATTCTGGCCTCCAGCCGAACCGGCCGGCGGTTGGCCTTGTTCATGGTCGATCTCGACCACTTCAAGGCAGTCAACGAAGCGTTCGGCTATGACTTCGGCGACGAACTGCTCAAACAGGTGGCGGATCGCCTGTTGACGGGGGTGCGGGCCACCGATGTGGTCAGCCGCCTGGGCGGCGATGCGTTCTTTGTGCTGGTCGACGATATCGGCAACAACGAGAGTGTGATCACGCTGGCCGGCGCACTGCGGCAGCGGTTGCGTCAGCCCTATCATCTGGCCGGGCAGACGGTCACGGTCACCGCCAGCATTGGCGTCACCCTGTTCCCCGACGACGGCAGCAGTCTGGATGACCTGATCCGATATGCCGAGATCGCCCTGCATGTCGCCAAGCAGGGCGGCGGCGATGCGGTGTCCCCGTTCGAATCGACCATGAACGAGTGCCGGCGCAGCCGGTTGTGGCTGGAGACCGGATTGAGGGTCGGCCTGCATGCCAATGAGTTTTTCATGGTGTTCCAGCCGCAGTTCGAGCTGCCGTCGCGCCGGCTGATCGGCTGCGAGGCGCTGGTGCGCTGGCGTCACGACGGGATAATGATTCCCCCCGCCCAGTTCATTCCCATCGCCGAGGAAACCGGGTTGATCCTGCCCTTGGGCGACTGGATCATTGCCGAATCAATCCGGGCGGCAGCCACCTTTCAGCGCGTCTGTCCGCTGACGGTGGCGATCAATCTGTCGCCCATCCAGTTGCGTCAGCCCGGACTGGCCGGACACATCACCGGCTTGGCGGCCGAGGCTGGCGTGTCCCTGGAGCATCTGGAATTCGAAGTTACCGAGGGGGTGCTGATGGATGGCACCGGCGGCCTAGCCACGTTGGCCCGCCTGCGTCAGGCCGGCGCGACCCTGAGTATCGACGATTTCGGCACCGGCTATTCCAATCTCAGCTATCTCAAGCGGTTCCGTGTCGATAAGCTCAAGATCGACCGCTCGTTTGTCGACGATATCACCACCAACAGCGAATCCCGGGCCATCACCGCCGCCATTACCGGCATCGGCCACGCCCTCGGCCTGAAAACCATCGCCGAGGGCGTGGAGCGGGAAGACCAGTTGGCAGCCCTGGCCGAGGTCGGTTGCCAGGAGATCCAGGGGTTCCTGCTGGGCCGTCCGATTCCTCTGCCGGACTTCCTGGCAGCGTTCGCGTCGGCCTGAGCTGGACTTTGGCGTTTTGTGAGGAGAGACAGGCGGTTTTCAGCGCGATGGAGGAAGATTTCCGTGGGATGTTCCTGCGGAGGCCGGCAATGTCAAAGCAAGCCGAAGATGTGACGGAACGAGTGATATGGATGCACGGCTTTTCGATCCGCCCCCCCTTCGGGACGCGGGAAAGACAGGGCGTCATCGGTTGCCGTCAGCCAACCCACAGGAACGGTTGGAGGCCGCGACGACGGACTGGACGCGAATGACCATTGCAGGGTGGAAAACCGCCAATGGAAAAGCCAACCAGCCGGTCGACGTGGCGACAGGAACCGCTTTATGGAACCTCGGCCTCTTCTCTCTGGTCTCCCTGTGGGCCTGCGAATTGGCAGGACGGGTGGGAAATCTCCCCGTCCTCACAGCCTCCTGGTACAAGAAACCAGAGCCGACATTCGCCGACTGCCTCGCCGCCGTCCGCCGCGTCCTCTGGGCCGAGGAGGCCGTGAGCCCCATCATGTGGCGATCCGATTGTCCCACTTGGCGGTCAAGGCCACGAGCCGCCGAAAAGCCAACCCCTCTCGCCGAGCGATTGGCTATCCTGGTGTCCTGGGCCGCTTGATGCCGACACAAAACGCCAAAGTCCAGGAGGAAATATGCGCTCAAGGCTTCTCTCTGCTTGCGGACTGCGGGATGTACAGATGCTGCACTTGCATCATCCGAAGAAGTCATTCTTCCCGCAACAGCGGGACTCCCTCTGATGTTTCTCACTGCCGCAGGAAATAGACGCCCAGCAACTGGTTCCGCAGGCTCGGACTGTCATGCACCGCCCGGTCGAACCCTGCCTTGTCGAGCACATTGAGCAGGCCGTCTTCCAGGGCGCGGACGGTGGCGGTGCGTGGGCCGCCGGTCAGCAGGGCGATTTCGCCGAACACGTCGCCGGGGCCGATGATGCGGACCGGTTGGGAATCGATGATCACCTGAGCGCGACCTTCGCGCAGCAGAAAGAAATCGCCGGCCGGCTCGCCCTGGCGGACGATGTCCTCGCCGGCGCGTATCGGCCGGCGGGTCATGCGCTCGGCGACGCCGGCCAGGGCGGCTGGGCTGAGCTGGCGAAACAGCTCGAGAGAGCCGAGAAAGCCGCACAGGGTGGTGCTGTCGCGCACGTCCACATTAGAGATGATGCGGCCGTCGACCATGTTGACGATGCGGTCGGCGGCGTCAAGGACGCGGTTGTCATGGGTCACCATCAGGATCGAGGTGCCATCCTCGGCCGCCAGTTCCTTGAACAGTCGGATCACCGCGGCGCTGGACTCGCGGTCAAGCGCCGCAGTCGGTTCATCGGCCAGCACCAGCCGCGGCCGGTTGACCAGGGCGCGGGCCACCGCGACACGCTGGCGCTGGCCGACCGACAGGGCTTTCGGCTTGTCGTCGACGCGCTGCGCCAGCCCCAGCCGCGATAGCATGTCGACGCCGCGCCGACGCATCTCGCCGACCGGGCAATCGCCCAGTTGCAGGGCCATCTTGACATTCTCGAAGGCGCTCAATGCGTCGAACAGGTTATGCAGTTGGAAAATAAAGCCGATATCGCGCCGCACCGCCACCAGCTCATGGGCCGCCAAACCGGTCAGCGGGCGGCCGAGCACCTCGAGGGCACCGTCCTGCACGGTGCGTAAGGCACCGATCAGGGTCAGCAGGGTGGTCTTACCCGACCCGGACGGCCCGGTCATCACCACCAGCTCGCCGCGCCCGATCTCCAGATGGTTGTCGAACAGCACCTGATTGCGGGTCTCACCGCTGCCGAAATGATGGTTGACGCCCTCGACGCGGACAATCCGGGGAGTCTGCGCCGTCACGGCAGATCAATCCGCACGTCGACGGTCAGATGGGTCAGGCCGGCGACCGCGGCGCTGTCGTCCAGGGCAATGCGCACCTCGACGACGCGGGCATCGACCTTGGCGGCCGGATCGACGTTCAGGACGTCGTTCTTATAGATCATCCGGCCGATCTCCACCACCCGGCCCCGCAAGGACGCTTCCAGAGCGCGGCCGGTGATGGTCGCGCTCTGGCCCAGGCGAACCCGGCCGATATCGGTCTCGTAGACCTCGGCGACGGCGTGCATGGTGTCGATGTCGCCCAGCGACAGAACAGGGCCATTGCCGACCGCCTCGCCGGGACGCACCAGCACGTTCAGCACCGTGCCGTCGAGCGGCGCGCGCAGCGTGGCCCGGTCGGTGCGGACCGCGGCCTCGGCCAATTGCCTCTCCAGCGAGGCGATGGGAATTTCGGCGCGGGCCTTGACCAGGGCGGCGCGCTCCACCGCCAGATCAGAGTCGGCATTGGCGATGTCCAGCGCCGACTGGCTTTTCATTTCGGCCAGCCGGGCCTGTAGCCCGGTCAGGCTGGCACGCTGGCCTTCGACCACGGCGCGCTGGTTGTCATAGGAGCGCTTCGAGGTGGCGCTGGCCACCGCCAGACGCTGTTCGGCGCGCAGAATTTCGGTGTTGTTGGCGAGATCGACTTCCAGCTTACGAATCGCCGCCGCCTGATGGTCCAGCCGCAACGGCGTGATCTCGCGGATGCCGGTCAGGCGAATCTCGGCGGCGTGGATGCGCTTGGCCGCCAGGGTTTCCTCGGCCGCCAAGCGGGCGCGCGCCTCGTCCATTTGCGCGGCAATCAGCGCCTGATGAGCGCAGGCCTCGGCGTAGCTTTGCAGATGGCCGAGCACCTCGCCGCGGGTGACCCGACTGCCGCGCTCGACCGACAGGTCTGCCAGCACGTCGGGGCCGGCGGCGCCCAGTTGAATCAGTTGACTGCGCGGCTCCAGCCGGCCCAGCGCCGCTACCGCGGCGGGCGGTAACGGCGGCACCGCGGCGCGCGTCGGTTCACGCCCCCCCATCAGCGCCGCGATCGCCACCAACCCCAAGCCGACGGCCAGCACCGCCACCCGTCCTGTCATCCCCACCGGCCTCCGATCTAGTATATTGGAATGACTATACAAGCCCCTGCCCATCCGGTCATGATCCATCATGACTGGACTGACGATAGATACGAAGACGCTGCTGGCCTGGCGCCTCCTGTCCCATGAACCGGGCCGCTCGGGTCTTGCGGTGGGCGGTGTCTTCGTCGCCGTGCTGCTGGTATTCCTGCAACTTGGCCTGTATTTCTGCGTCCCCAAGGGCGGCATGCTGCATTACGATGCCATGCGCTTCGATCTGGTGGTGACGGCGGCCAGCTACGAGGCTCAGGCCAATGCGCAGTCGTTCCCCAGGCGGCGGCTGTCGCAACTGCGCGCCGATCCCGAGATCGCCACGGTAGCGCCGCTCTATCAGGATGCCGCCGACTGGCTCGACCCGCTCACCGGCCGGCGTCAGGAGATCTTCGTCATGGCCTTCGAGCCGGAGCGGCCGGTCTTCGCAGTGGACAGCATTCAGGATCAGGTGGCAGTGCTGGGGCGGCCCGATACGGTGCTGGTCGACGATGCCAACGCGTCGTCGTTCGGCGCGGCAAATCCTGGTGACCGGGTGGAAATCGCCGGGCGCGAGGTGACACTTGGGGGGCGCTACACCCTGGGCCCCGGCTTCGTCGGCCAGGGTGTCGTTCTGGCCAGCGATCAGCAATTCGCACGGTTCTTTCCCCAGCGTGGCCTGACCGAGGTCAGCATCGGCCTGATCCAGTTGGCCGCGGGAGTCGATCCCGAGCGCGCCGCCGCGCGGCTGCGCCAGACCCTGCCGGCCGATGTGCTGGTGATGACCCGCGCCGAACTGACCGAGCGTGAGGTACGCTACTGGACCACCTGCACCTCGACCGGGCTGGTGTTCGGATCGGGCGCCGTGGTCGGCTTCGTGGTCGGGGCGGTGATCCTGTATCAGGTGCTGGCATCGCAGATTCTGCGGGCCTTGCCGCAATACGCCACGCTCAAGGCCATGGGATACGGCAACGGCTATCTGGGGGCGGTGGTGATGCGCTTCGCGGCCTTGCTGGCGGTGCTGGCCTATGGTCCGGCGCTGCTGGCGGCCTTGGCCGGCTATGCCCTGATCCGCCACCTTACCCTGTTGCCGGTCGATATGACCGCGGACCGGGCGCTGCTGGTATTGGCCGGAACCCTGGCGATGACCGCCGGCGCCGCTTGGGCGTCGCTGCGCGCGGTGCGGCGGGCCGATCCGGTGGATCTGTTCTGATGCGCCGTCTGCTTGATCGGCTGGTCGGCGGTGACCTGCGGCGCGGCGCACCGATTCGCAACGAGGTGCCGCTGGCCTGGCGGAGCCTGACCGCCAACCGGCGCCATCTGGCCCGCGCCGCCGCCGGCATTGCCTTCGCCATCCTGCTGGTCCTGGTGCAATTAGCGGTCCAGGCCGCTTTCATCGACAGTGCGCTCGAGGTGATCCGCCGGATCGACGGCGACTTGGTGATGATCAGCAGTGTCAAGCAGCGCTGGACCCAGGTCAGCCCGTTCCCGGCCGAACGTCTGGCCCAGGCGCTGGCGATGCCTGGAGTGCATCAGGTGGCGCCGCTCTATCAGGAGCTGCGCCAGGGGGTATGGAAGAACCCGCACGACCGCAGCACCTCGATGATTCAGGTGCTGGCCGTCGATCCCGACAAGCCGGTATTCGACCTGCCCGACATCACCGCCGGGCTGGCCGGTCTGAAGGAGCCCGGCACGGTGCTGGTCGACGCGCGCAGCCGCGGCTTTCTCGGCCCCGGCGTGGCCGGCATGGAGACCGAGCTGAACGGCCGCGCCGTGCGGATTATCGGCAGTTTTCCGCTCGGCCCGGATTTCATTGTCAACGGTACGGTGCTGATGAGCGATCGCAGCTTCAAGACCATCTTTCCCGCCTCCGCCCACCGCGATCGCATTGAGGTCGGCGTGGTGCGTCTGACTCAGGGGGCTGATCCGGCGGTGGAGGCGCAGCGACTGCAAGCCACGCTGCCCAACGACGTGCGCATCCTGACCCGCCGGCAGTTCGTCGACCTGGAAGCCCGGTTCCAGGCCGAGACCACCTCGGTCGGGCCGATCTTCACCATGGGGGTGGTGTTCGGCTTCATCGTCGGCATGGTGATTTCGTATCAGGTGCTGTTCAGCGAATTATCCGAGCAGCGGGCCCAGTACGCCACCCTGAAGGCCATGGGCTACGACAATCGCACCCTGTTGGGGGTGGTACTGCGGCAGTCGGTGTTCTACGCCGTCGCCGGCTTCGTTCCGGCGCTGCTGCTCAGTCTGGTGCTGGCCCGGGCGCTGGCGGAGGTTACCCTGTTGCCGATGCGGGTCAGCATCGGCATGGCCGGGCTCGCCCTGGTGCTGGCGCTGGCCATGTGTCTGCTGGCCGGTCTGCTGGCGGTGCGCCGCGTCATGGCCGCCGATCCGGCGGAGGTGTTCTGATCGGCCCTCGCCGGACATGCGCGGTCAGGAAAGCTGCGCCAGTGCCTGCTCCAGATCATCGAACAGATCCTCGACTGCCTCCAGCCCCACCGACAGGCGCAGCAGGCCGTCGGGAACCGGGGACTGCGGGCCTTCGATGCTGGCGCGATTTTCCACCCCGCCCAGCGAGGTCGCCCGTGAACTCACGCCGCCACGGCAATGGCGGCGGCGGCACCGCCCTGAATGCGGATCGACAGCATGCCGCCAATGCATGACGATGTCAGCGCCCAGGCTCAGCGGTTGGCAATGGACCGGCGTTGCCACCGTTGAATCCACCGCCAGCCGGGCACCGGCGGCGTGGCTCGGGTGAAACACCGCGTGACAAGGCGAGAAAATTCTGAATCGATCGGAGCCCTCATGTTCGACGCGGGAGAGGTTTATGGACAGGTCGGGAGCCGAGGCCTTCACGGATATCGCGCGCTTCGGGCAGAAGAAGCTTGATCTGCTGCGCCGCTTGCGCCCTTTCGCTGATGGCACGCCGCCAGCACGACATGCTGGGTGACATCTTCGCGTCGCTGGATGCGGAGAAATTTCAGCAGTGCTTTGTCTCATGGGTTGCGTCGCTCACCGGCACGCTGAGCGATGTGATCGCGATTGACGGCAAGACGGTGCGGCATCCACGCAACACGCATGCCTCATGGCCTACGAGCAGGGCGACCTGATGACAAGGATGCGGCGCTGACAACCAAGCTCCTCAGTCGACAGCTCGGCGCAACGCCGCCTCTTCCTGGCGCAGCTCGGCGAGGGTCTTCTTGTCTTCGGCAATCCGCCGTTCGAGGGCCTTGCGCTTCTCGACAATCTGGGCGAGGCGGACGCGAGGGTTTTGTGGTTCGTCGGTGCCGTCGGCTTTGTCTGCCGTCTCGGTGTCCGGGATTTGCAAGGGCGTGGCGTGCGGCAATTTCCGCCGCTCGACATATGCCTTGAGATCCTTGGGCGTGATCTTGGGCGTGATGACGTTGTGCTCGAAAGCCTCTGCCACCGCTTGCTGGTCTTTTCGAGCCACCAGGGCGATGCGGTAGCAGCTATCATAGTTGGCTGGCAGGCAGTCGAGCCGGTTCATCGGAATGAAGCCCTGCTCCACGGCGAAGAAGAATTGGAGCAGCTTGTTCGCCACCGACGTGCCGAAGGGAAGGCGTTCTTCAAGCATCATGTCAAAGTCGCGCGGCTCGAGCTTCACCCTGGCCTTGGCGAGAAGGCGGCCGACGACGTAGAAATTGTACGTGGCCGCGTTCCAGCGGAGACCGATGGCTTCTGCGAACGGCTCGATTTCGGTGCAGCGGTCCAGTCTCTCCAGGGTGCTGTCCATCAGTGCCTGGGTGACCTTTGCGACCTTCTCCTCGGTCACGTCACCCACTAGGCCAACATTTCGAGAGTCGAGCCCGACGGTGGCCACTGTCACCGGTTTAAGGCCATGTGCGGGAGGAGCGTCTGACTGCGCTTCTGTTTGGACCTTTTTGAGGATGCTGCTTCTGGTTGCCATTGGTCGGTCTCTCTACGCCGCGATCGCCTGGGGCATGCCGAGCTGCTGGCGGACGAATGCGCCGAGCACGCGGATTTCGTCGGCGGCAGCTGCCATGTTCTTGATTTCCGTGACACCGAGCCCCTCAATGGCGGCCAGGACGAAATCCTGTCGATGAGTGACCGGCGAGGGGCAGAGCGGAGCGCCGCGCTTTACAAGGATGAGGCGGCAGGCGTCGTTCAAGCTGGCCCGCTTGACTGCGCCGTTGATGACATATCCGACCGGTGTTCCCGCCGATGCCGCCATTTCGTGGACCTGGAGCACCGACTCCCAGTCGTCGGGTGACGGCCGACACGGGATCAGGACGTAGTCGCATGCCTTGACCGTGGCCGCCATCCCGGCATCCACGACAGGCGGCGTGTCGACGATGACGAGATCATGAGTCAAGTCGCTGATGGCTTCGGCGACTTGGTTCAGGTCGGCTTGGTATAGTGAGATCGCGGGGACGCCCCCGATTTTCTGGCGGTTGGACCACCACTTTGACAAGGTACGCTGAGCGTCGGTGTCGATGATGGCGACGTCCAACCCTTCTTGGGCCGCGAGGGCGGCCAAGTTCCGGGCCAGTGTGGTCTTACCGGAGCCGCCTTTGCCGGTGGCGATGAGAAGCTTCTTCATTCGGTCCCCGGGTATGAATCTTCGTCTAATTCAATAACATCGCCGAATAGTGATGTCCACGAATTTGGTGGCTGTGCGCCAGCTTTCTGGCATGCTTATCGTGGTAGCGGTGTTCGGCTGATACCGGCCGGGATTAGTACCGAAGCGGACCTATTCCGCAATGTTGCGTAACAGGTCCGAAGCGAGACTATCTACATCACATTTCGACGATGTCTGAGATAAAGACTTCTGCGCCGAGTCCGCCGCCGACGTATCCTCAGCTGCGCTGAAACGAGCAGAGTTCTCTGGAAGTTAGGCAACGACCGGAAATAAGGTAACTGCCCAGGTTGGTGGGCAGTCAGGCGATCGCCAGCTTGGCAATGAGGACGGCCGAGGGGGCCTTGAACGCGTCGAGGACGTTCCATCCCTGCTTTCGGGCGGTGTCGGCGGTACCGCGCAGGATGACGAAGATG
>OBEQ010188776.1_pt1 | contig 25159 bp, 28 predicted proteins | sample 1670901 | NCBI WGS metagenome assembly OBEQ01 (sample SAMEA104232315, study PRJEB22302) | groundwater metagenome | biome: forest; feature: aquifer; material: groundwater | place: USA | collected 2011-08-07 | depth 5.4 m | reverse complement strand
ATATTTCGGACAATTGATTCCGCAAGAATTTCTTCCTTCAAATAGGTCTCGGTGTAAGTCTTCAGAGTCCTTCTTTTGTCCTCGTCTTCCATCGTGAAGATCACGGGAAGCGTTCCATATTTCAGTACTTCATTAAAATGAAACACGTCACCAATTTCTTGATGTGTCAGCGGAAAAAGATCGTATGACCATGCCCGGCCGGCGAGAAGATTAGCCGGAGTGCGTTTTAGTTTTCTCGCGCTTGAGCCCGTCATGATAAACGTGAGCCGTCCTTTAAAGGTTTCAATGAGCGAGGGAATTTCATCTAAAAGAAAAGGGAGCTTTTGGATTTCATCAACAAATACCACGCCCTTTTGGTTTTTCTTCAACCAATGTTCGATTTCTTGTCTGAAGAGACCGGGATCACGGTTGTATTTGAGATAAGTTTCAAGCGCTAGAAGATCAATGGAGAAATGAGACGTGCCGGTTGTTTTCAGAGCATTTTGAATGAGAGTCGTCTTCCCTGTCTGCCTAGGGCCAAAAAGAAAGAAACTGTATTTTCCGATTGGGAGCGTTGCTAGACGTTTAAACATATATTCACCTTATAGGTTAATTCTACATGGTAAATCTAACCTATTGATTCCACTATTGCAAGCGGTTTTTTACAAAAATAGGAATGCGAAAAACTACTTAGAAAGTGGATGCTTAAAAAGACATGTCCGTCGTGGATATGCAATTGCAAGTCTCTACAACCAAACTGTCCAATTTAATTTGAAGCAGGAAGGATCGTATTGGAGGTTTTGCCATTCACGGATGATCAACCTGATAATCATAAAGAGGCACCCCCGTCGAGGGAATCTGGTAAATTGTAATTCAAGCAAAAACCAGATCCCAGCCCCGAAAGGGCGACGGTTATTAACCAAACGGAGGTGCCTGATGGAATTGTATGGCGCGATTGATTTACATTCAAACAATAATTTTTCGATGATTTCAGACGCAGAAGATCAGGTGATTCGGAAAAAGAAGCTTGGGAACCGGATTGAAGAAGTGGATCTATTTTTCCGGGATTACAAAACGCGGTTGAAGGCGGTTGTGGTGGAATCCACCTATAATGGATATTGGCTGGTGGATGGACTCCAAGAGTTAGGCTATGAAGTGAAGCTGGCCAATCCCTCGGCGATGCAGCAGTACCGGGGCCTAAAGCATAGCGATGACGAGAGTGATGCGCTGTGGCTGAATCGGATGAACCGGCTGGGGGTTTTGCCGGAAGGCTATATTTACCCAAAGGAGCGGCGAGGACTGAGAGATCTTCTGCGAAGACGCACGCTGTTAGTGCAGACTCGAACGAGCTTGGGCAATAGCCTGAAGCATCAGTATCAGAGTTGGCGGGGCATTGACATGAGCCGGCTGGAAATTCAAAAGCTTGAAGTCAATGACATACAACAAGTTTTTGGGGATACTTATTTACAGCAATCGGCCGAGGTTTTTGCCGAAAGCATTCAATCTTTGACCCGGCACGTCAATGAAATCGAATGCTCAATCTTTAAGGCCTTAAAGGAAGACATGCTGGTAAGGCGCTTGGTGATTTTGCCTGGGATCGGCAAGATTCTGGGGTGGATGATTCGCTTGGAGATTGGAGAGTTAGAGCGTTTCGAAGCGGTAGAGAATTATCTTTCGTATTGCGGGCTGGTGGAAAGCAAGCGAATGAGCAACGCAAAGATCAAAGGCCGCGGCAATGCGAAGAATCGTAACAAGTATTTAAGATGGGCTTATGGAGAAGCCGCGATTACAGCCTTACGCAACGTCCGAATCAAAAAATATCATGATCGGTTGGCCAAGAAAAAAGGACCGGTCAAGGCCAAGGCGATTGTGGCCAGTAAATTGGCCCGGGTTTCTTTTATGCTGATGAAAGATCCGGCGTTGATCTATGATGAAAACAGGCTATTTGTTTAGAGCGGCGAGCTGATTGGGGACATATTTAAAAGGTGGTAACCTGAATAGCAGCCGCTCCCAATTTTGAAGCTGTAAAGTTTTTGCCATTTGCCCGTCGGATGAATCTGATAAGGGATTGTCGTTGTGAAAACAACAGATGCGTGTTCCTAAATGGACATCCCGCGGCACCGAAGGTTTTCTGGAGTGGGATTTTATCCCACAGGGAATGACAACAGATTCGAGCAGGTCGTTCCATAACCGGATGAGTGTCTGGTGCAAATCGGCTCAAATCCGATTTGACACGAAGATTGAAAACAAGGGCGCAAAGAGGCCGCAGAGAATTTATTTTGAGCGAATCTGTTCCGCCAAAAAACGAAAAAGAAAAAACATGCTCCAGAAGGAGTGTGTTCTCTTGACAGGGCGCCTCTTATGAGTGTCCCTTCAAGCGGTAGCTGGAACGAATGGCGCTTCAATCGTTATTATTTGCGTTTGCCCATATTTCAGCTTTGGGTAAACGTTCTTTTGCTAGTTCTTTTTTTAGAGAATCAATGATAAAGCCGTCGATGCGTTTCCAGATATAGGAAATGAATTTAACAGGTCTGAGATGACCTTGTCGATCACGATATTTCAAATTGTAAGTTTCTACTTTTTTGTAAAGGATCAAGATTGAACCGGCAAGCAAGTCTTCCCCATGCCGTTTGATTAAACTGGGGAATGCTCGCTTATGGATTCTAAAAATTATGAATCCAATATGTCTTAGAACAATTTCTTCTTTACTTTTTTGAGAACCTTTTTGTGCTTCTTGGATTAAACGTCTTTCATCTGAGAGAGGAATTTTTTGGTATCGACGGGCAATCTCACGGTAAGTTTCCCACGTTAAAAACCAGAGTTTGACTTTTTGAAAAAAGTATCATGGAAGAGCTGAACGGTGTTCCTCTTTCGCCGCAATATAGACTTCTCTTGCTGCGCCCGCGTTCATTAATGTAATCCCTAGACCGACGATCAAATCCGGCCATGCCGAATGGGTATAAACCGTCATGAGTCCTGCGCCAACAATGGCAACATTAGCCAAAACGTCATTGCGTGCTGAAAGGAATGCTGCTTTGGCCATGCTCCCGGCATGCTCACGATAACGGGTCAACATGATCGCGCATAAGAGATTTACCGCGAACGCACCTGCACCAGCGAGTGATAACGGTATGGGCGCAGGCGGTACCGGCACAGAAAACTTCTGCCAAGCCATCCAAAGAGCGGCTAATCCCGGGACAAGCAGGACGCCGGCAAGCCCCATTCCAACACGCGCCCGCCGAGTCGCATCCCATCCTAATGCGATGAGGATCAAAAAGTTGATAGAGGCATCTTCTAAAAAGTCAACGCTGTCGGCAAAGAGCGATACCGATCCGATAGCAGATGCCACTGCGAACTCAATCCCAAAATAAGCTAGATTGAGAATCGCAACGAGCCGAACCGTGCGCCGCAATCCGTCAGCCATTACGAATTGTTTGCCAAACAAGATAACCCCCTCCAATTTCACAAAGGCCAGCGTGAATAAATATAGAAATAGATTGAATGATTGCGTTCATAACGATTCGTGAGAATGTGCGGGAAGGTTATCGTGCGAATGTCCTTCGGGATGAACGTCAACGACTGCGTCCCCAAGATTTGGAAGATGATGTCCCAATTGATCTTCAGCTTTCTCCGCTATTTCATGGGCGTCTTTAACTGAAATCTCCGGATCAACTTCAATCCCAGCTTGGACGTGGAGTTTATGCCCAATCCAGCGGGCACGGACGCTCGTTACTTTCCTGACGCCTTCCACGTGATGGATCGCATGGTCAATCTCCTCTAAAATATGCGAGTCAACTCCGTCCAACATACGGACAAACACTGCCTTTGCGGAATCCCAAACAATGAAAAGAATAGCAACCGTAATCACAAGACCAATAATGGGGTCAGCCAGAGGATATCCAAAATGAATACCCAACGCACCGAAGAGCACCGCAAGGCTTGTCCATCCATCGGTTCTTGCATGGTAACCGTCTGCAATAAGTGCTGCGCTGTTAATCTCTTTTCCCACCTTAATTCTAAAAATTGCCACGCTTTCATTTCCCAAAAATCCTATGATAGACGCCGCAAAGATTGCTTTTAAATGACTCACTTCCATGGGATGAATCAATCGCTGGATAGCCTGATATCCGGCAACGATGGCACTAAAGAGAATTGTGAGAACAACGGCAACGCCCGCCAAATCTTCTATGCGGCCATAGCCGTAGGTGAAGCGTTTATTCGGTTTGAGCCTTGCAAACATGAAAGCTATTCCAAGCGGAATCGCAGTCGCGGCGTCTCCAACATTATGGATAGTGTCCGCTAAAAGAGCGACACTATGAGAAGAAACAACGACGAAGATTTGAAAAATTGCAGTCGCGCCTAGAATTGCGAAAGACCATTTGACCGCCCATAGCCCGCGTTCATGGCTGATAATGGAGGGGTCGATTGCACCATGCGAATGAGCATGCCCATGAGAACCGTGATCGTGTCCATAATGATCCTGTTTATAATGTTTCATAAATGAGTCCTTTTCTTTTTTTCTAACTGCTCCAAAACCCAACTTCCGAAAAGCCACAGGCCGCAACCAATCATCGTAAAAAAAGAAAACTTTTTTCCGTAATAACCATAAAGAGACCAAGAATCGGTAGCGACGTCAATCACATCGCTGAAAGGCAGGATTCCCATCTCGCTAAATTCATGAAGAGCGTGGACAAAAATCTGCACTGCAAAAATAGAAAGAAAAACGGCAGTGACCTGAAAGAAATGTTTCAACTTAATCTGATAACTGAATTTCTGCCACAAATAAGCCAATACGGCTCGCCCAGCAGCATTCCTGCAAGGAGTTGAGGATCGCGGATCTGAAGGAGTAAGAGCGCTGTTTCCATTCCCTCTCGAGTGACCATAAATAAAGTAAATAAAAAGACACCCCAAAAGGAATTCTTATTCGATGAGGCTGTTACCTTGGAAAGCTGGTTTTCCATATCTTTCTTAAGCGTAGGGCCAACTTTCCACATATGAACAATCAGAGAGATCACAAGGACAAACGTAATCACCCCAAAAACACCTTCCCAAAGAGGTTCACTTGCACCCTCTTGTTTCCAAAGAACAAAACCGAGTAAGGCACTCGTCAAAATAGATCCTAAAATTCCCCACCACACCGCAGGAACAATGTGTGACTGTGCTGTCTTCCTCAAATAAGCAAAGATGATGGCAACAATCAAAAACGCTTCAACGCCTTCCCGCAATACAACAACAAAAGCTTGAAACATTTTTCTTATTCCTCTTTCAATAGAGATTATTTCAAATAAGTCTTTAAAATTTGAAGAAGTTCCTCAGTGGCTTCCTGCTGGGCGAAAGTGATCTTGCGATGTGGGTCCAACACATGCAGCTGAATATGCCCTTCCAAAAGCTCCAACATCAAACCATTAATCGCCCCCCGGCAAGCCGCAAGAGTTTGCAGAATTGAGGAGCAGTCTTTTTCTTGATCAACCGCCCCTTCAATAGACTGCATTTGTCCAAGTATCCGGCGTATCCGATCCAAAAGCTTCTTTTTATCGCGTAATGTGTGTGACATGGGAGGAATGGTACTATACATGGGTATAGTATGTAAAGGGTTTGATTTTTAGATCTGTTCAATATCTTTTTCTGATTATCAGCGTACAATTTTGTAATTTATACCAACAATTTTGTTTGATTTATGGAACTGCAATAAATGAAATCACTAAAGCGTCACCTTATTTTTTATCAACCTCCGCTTTGGCATACCAATTGCTATATACACCATTATGAAGCCAAAATCCTTTTGTGCGATTCTTTCATTCCTGCTGATTTACTTGGGAATTCAATCTTTCCCTTGTTATGCAGAAGGAGACAACGACCCTTCACGTCTTTTCAAAAAGCAAGGAATTGAATACCTGCGAGCTGAAAAATATGAACTTGCAATCCATGCATATGAAAAAGCTGTTCAAATAGATTCAAAATCCACAGCATCTCTTTTTAATTTAGCAATTGCTTACTACGGAATAAGAAATATAACTGGCGCCGTTCACGCGCTTGAAAAATTAATCGAGATTGAACCTAATGACGTGGAAGCACACTACAATTTGGCTTGCCTTAAGCTTTACGGGCAGGATTTTAAAAACGCTAAAGTTCATTTTGAAAAAGCACGGGAATGCTGCAATAAAAATCCAGAGTTCAAGCCTTTGATAGACGAAGGTCTTGAGTTTTTGGATCACCTTCAAAAGAATGAGCCAGCCACCCAAGACCTTGTCTCGTTTTTCCTCGCACAGGGCCTTCCGTCAATTGTTGTCGGTGGTTAAATTTCCTACCTTATCTTGTAAAAACCACAATTGACTTCGTCCCCGAAGCACGGTCAGGAATGTAATTCCCTGATTGCTTTACGTTCTTGGAAAGGCCTTCGCTATTAGCATTTGCTGACTTGGTAAAAGCAACCACGCCCTTCGTACCTGATGAACTATCCGCGGGCAAACTAACTTCCATTCTTGCCCGAGAAGATTCTAGCGTTGGTCTTGGTGCTTTCTGAAGTTGGAGGTATTCATGATACCTATTCCAAGCCACAATCGGCTTTGTACCTGAATATTCCTTTTGGAAATCAGCCAACGTTTTTCCTGGCATTCCTGCTGCCATTTCATCAGCATAGGCTGGAATTGCAAACAATCCTAAAACAGTAATCAATGTCATTAATTTTATTTGAGTTTTCATTTTGTTTTCCTCCATTTGAATTCATTTTAAATTTGCGCAAAGACACTTCGTGCGCGTAAGAATTTCTTGAAAGTTCAGAATCAAATGAGGAGCGTGCGGTATTTGATGAAAAGATCAACCGGAGGTGAGGTGGGGAAAAAAGATCTTAAAAAATGTGAGGAGTGATTATCGTCTTGTAGCTTAACAAATTTTGGATGAATTAAATCCAAATCTGTCACAAAATCCTTCAATGTGCGGTTATCGGTTACATTTTTTGATAAGGAAATGAGCCCTTTGAGCGATCCGTTAAAACACTTGGCTGTAGAACAATCTGGCATATTGCAGCATCCATGAGATCCATTTTGCATCACCATGGCCATGGAACATGGAATGAATAGAATCGTATTCGCCAGAAAACAAACCAGAATACTTAAGACAATCATCCTCTTGTTCATATCTAGCCTTCTTTAACAAAAGTATAGCATACGTGTCCAAACACTCCATTGTTTATATCGTCACCCTTCAATAAAACCAGTAGAACCTTCTTTTTAACTTTTTAGCTGAAAATAACTGCCACTCTTTTCTCGTGCCACGATGACGTGACCTTCCCGGCAGAGCCAGCCCAAGGCCATAAAAAACAAGGCTTTATCCGCCTCGCTTAAAACTCCTTTGAGGATATCTGAAAGCTCAAGCTTTCCCTTCTCATCAAGAAGCTTCCAAATTTCACCTGCTTTAATTCCAATTTCTGTGATCATATGAATTGGATCAGGGCATTAACCATGATGACATGAACATACCTTGCCGTTGCATTTGCAAGGTTTTGGCGCATGCTCGATTAGATTGGATTTCAGGTTTTGTGCGACATCGGCGCTACCTTTTAAAGATTCCGCCAGTACCGAAAGACTCGCGGCTTGAGTCCCAAGTTTTCTGCCTGTATTTTGGATGTATTCAAGCAATGCAAGCTTCGCACACTCATCACACGTTGGAAGTTCCCTGAGCGCCTGTTCAAAACTCTTAGCCGCATTTGTTACATTCTCAAGTACGCTGCGCAACTCGTGCAAACCAATCCGCTTCCAAATTTGTTCTGATGTTGAGAAAAGTTCGGCGGTCATCGTTTTTATTACTTCTCTGTCGTTTCTTTAGTTTAATGCGCGTGTTCGTGCGAATCGTGCGAATGATCCTCTGTTTCTTGAAGCATGCTTTTACTCCCAACACCAACTCCTTTCCCGAAAACCATGCGCCCACCCAAATCCGCTCCTTGAGTCAAGATGGCCGCAAGCACAAGCAGAATTAATAGAAAAGCGGGTTTTCCTCTCACAGGGATATTTGCCTTTGATACGCGAACCCAAACACTTAAGGTAATGCTAATCCCTAAAACCGCAAATCCAAAATACTGATGCATCATCATGATCCCGTGTGCGTTTCCTCCGTGCGAAACCGTTTCAGCAGCTTTAAGGCCAGTCCATACAGTTAGCGCTGCGGCCAGCGTTCCCAGAAAAAGCTCCCATTTAGCGGCCGCAAGGAGGTCTTCTTTTTTAAAAATGGTTCCGAGGAAATAAAAGGCGGTCGAGGTGAGAAGGAGCGCAATCGGAAAATGTACAAAAAGCGGGTGAATATTGGTCAACTCCTGTGCGCCTTTCAGCCCCCACTCGATTTGCAAAGGATTCAACGCAGCATGCTCATGTCCCTCATAGGCAGCAGCTGAACCCATGAGAAAAAAGATTGTTAAGATCATCGATGCAAAAATTTTCATTGGAATTACCCTTTCCTTTATACCGCACCGGATTTCATTTCAATTGTGTAACCATTCACCGGGTAAATTTAATTGGCTGCGGACAGGCATTTCCACCTGCGTTGTAATCGTATACCATTCGTCCTCCAAAATCGGCTCCCACCGTCATGGTTCCGATCATTAAAAGAAAGAGAACAAGAAACACCATCCTTCCTTTTATCGGGAACGGCCTCTGAATCAAAGCCCATACCGTGAGGATAAAACAGAGAGCAGCCGTTATGATCATGAAATTTTTGTGCGGCTGAAGAAGCTTCTCCCTCACTGACAAATGCACCATCACACCTTGTTCGGCATAAAGACCCGTGGCGATAGCTCCCCCGATGGAAAACGCACCGAGAATCAGCAGCCAAAATCCGGTAACAGCAAATTGCTCCTTACGGGAAACCCACGCCACAAAGTAAAAGAGCGCAGCACCCATCAGAAAAGCAATGGGAAAATGGATCACCAGAGGGTGAATATTCTGAAGATGCTGCGCTCCGGGCAACATGGCTTACTCTACCGATTCGACGGTAACGTAACGATTCCCGCCGTTCTCGTAAAGATCACCTTTAAGTGTCACCTTATCACCCATTTTACTGATCACATCCGCCGGATAACCAGTTTTATCCTTTGCGGGCAGGACCGTGTAAAGCTTTTTAGTTCCATCCTCGAGAATGCTTATGGGAATGCCTGCTTTCGCGCAGTCAATCGCACATTGTTTATGCCCGGGACCCGTTGCTCCCATCGTCACATAACAAAGCGAATCAACAAGTTCTCCCTTAATTGTTGCTTCTCCGCCGCTAGCGTGCTCGTGTTCATGCTTACCTTCTTCAGCCAAAGCCGTTCCCGACCAACCCAAAAGCAAGAACAAACTCAATATCACACCTAAGACTTTTATTTTTTTCATATCATTTCTCCTCTGTTGAACTTGATTAATGTTAATGCCCCGACATACCATGCATGTCATGACCTGCGTGCTCCTGAGCTTCTTCTTTTTTCGTTTTCTCTTCACCTGATTTTGACATCATTTCAAGATTCATTCCGCACTTCGGGCACTTGCCGGGCTGATCTTGTTTCACCTCGGAATGCATGGGACAGACATAAACCATCTTCTCTGGGGCGGCCTTGTCATGATCGTGCGACTTTTTATCTCCGCGGTGTTCATGCTTGGTTTCCGTTTTGGATCCATGCATCTCGTGCTCTGCCCACACATGTCCTCCGAAGCTTAAAGTAATTGCTAAAATCAAAATGTAAAACTTAACGTTCATTTTTTCTCTCCTTTTCCGGGTGATAATTCTAAGTTGTTTGGGTTGTTAAATAGCGTTTAAAGTTTTCTTTCGATTCAAAATAAAGCACCTCCTTTGTGTCGCCCTGTCTTTTCACAATAAAAGCGTTTGCTTTATCCACTTCGGTTCCCGAATACGGATCACGAGCATAACGAACGGATCGGTTGTTTTGAATCTTCGCAATGCAGTCTTGGCAGCAACCATAATAGGTTTTACCTTCCGCCACGACCGGAATTTGTTCCGTCCCGAAGTACGTATCATTGACCATGCATACAAGGTTGTTTTTCACTTGCGCTTTGCCCGTATCCAACGCGTTCCGTGATAAGGCCGACCATGCGAGAACGCCAATGCCAGTGATTGTGAGAAAAATAACCATAAAACCGGCTGACCTGAAAATCTCTTTTTTAATTACCCTAGATAGAGTGTGGTTTTTCATTTAAAACTTCCTTTCAAAACATTCGTTACATGTTTGCATGCTCTGCAGCCGACATGTTATGGCTCGTGGAACTTTTCTGACACCCAGTGACAGTTACCATCATGAGTGTGATTAAAAGCATCGATAGTAATGTTTTCATTTTTTTCTCCTAGGGTAATTACATTTTCATGTTTTTATGATCTTCCGGCTGCTCTGAAGACATTGCTTTTGCTGCCCGGTCTTTTTGTGACGATTCCGCGTTAAGGGTCATTCCGCAGATCGGGCAAGAGCCCTGCGTTTTCTGCTGCACCTCGGGATGCATCGGACAGGTGTAGATTTGGTTTTCCGACTCAAAAATATTCACATCTCCAGGAACTCTCTCTGAGACGGTTCCGGGCGGATTTTTGTACCATCCAAAATCGCCCGGAAGCTTCACTTGCTTTGTGTATTCTTCAGCCGTCTTAAAATCAGGAATGTCTTCATGAACTTTAAGGATCGTAAACATGCCGCCCATTCCAATTGCACCAAAAGGTCCGTCCCCCGCCATCATGGGAAGCGTATTTTCAGGACCTTTCATGTGCTTAACGTGTCCGAGGTGCTCATGCATCCCTTTTTCACCCATTGCCATGTAACCGGGAACCAAGCTCTTAATCTTCTCCTCAACACCTTTTTGGTTAACTCCCAGCACATTGGGGATGTCATGTCCCATTGCATTCATGGGATGATGCCGAAGGTGACAGTGAAGCGCCCAGTCTCCGGGGATGGCAATAAATTCATAATCACGGGTTTGACCGGGACCGATGGCGACAGTTGTTTCAGGCCACTGAGCGGATTCGGGAATGTCTCCTCCATCAGTTGCGACCGTTTTAAAAGTGTGTCCATGCATGTGGATGGCATGAAAATCCTGCCCCACGTGTCCAATGCGAACACGAACGCGCTCACCGGGCCGGGCCAAAAGCGGAGCCGTGCCGGGAAATGCGCGGCTATTAAACGTAAAAAGATTGAAGTCCGTCATGACGTTGGGGTCCGGACGGGAGGTTCCGGGCTCCACGAACCATTCATTGAGGAAGATCGCGTAGTCTCTGTCGATTTTAGGAGTTCTGGTTTTAGGATGAATAATGAAAAACCCCATCGTCCCAAGACCGATTTGCACCATTTCATCGCCGTGAGAGTGGTACATTTGGGTGCCGTGTTGAACGAGTGTGAATTCATAGGCGAACGTTTCGCCCGGCATGATGGGTTTTTGATTAAGCCCCTGAACGCCGTCCATGCCGCTCGGGAGGAGAATGCCGTGCCAGTGAACGGCGGTGGGCTCGGGAAGTTTATTGGTGACAAGAATGCGGACTCTATCGCCCTCCACCGCTTCGATCGTGGGCCCCGGAGTTTGTCCGTTGTAACCCCAGGCTTTGATTGTCATGCCCGGCGCCATCTCCCACTCAATCTCCTCAACCGTCAGATGGAATTCCTTCACGCCGTCCACCATTTCCCAAGGAAGGGTTGAGCCGTTAAGCGTCACGACGGGCGTGTAAGGTGGTGATAACTCTTCAGCATTTGCTGCTCTTCCAAATATAAATACAGCGATAGCAATTACAAAAACATGTTTGATGATTTTATTAATTCTCATTGCTGATGACCTCCGTGATCCATTTTTTGTGCGGGTTCCGTTGATGGCGCGGAAAGAGTTTCTTTGGATTCGTGCGTTTCGCTTTCGGGAAGTTTTCCGCCAACTGAGCGCTCAAGTTCAGTTCTGGCAATCCAATAATTCCTCAAAGTCTCGATGTATTCACGCTCTGCTTCAATTTCGTCTTTTTTGCTTTGAAGAAGTTCAAAAACTCCCTTCAGCATATAGTTATAGTGCAGCTGCAAGGATTCGACGAGCTGCTTTCTGACGGGAATGACGTGATCCTGATAACGCTCGGCTACTTTCCGGTAAACAAGCATTTTCTCGCGCGCTTGTCTTACTTGTGAGAGAATTTCAACTTGAAAAGCAGACGCTTTAAACTCGCTTAAACGAAGTTCGGATTTTGCCCGTGAAGTAGCGGCCTGCTGCCAGTCAAAAATGGGGATGGGAAACCACCACATGGGGCCGGTGACCCTGTCGCCATCCGGATCACGCTCCGTATTAAATCCCACTTCACCCTCCGGAATGATTCCAAGCCTTGTCGCAAGAAGTGCTCGCCTCATCACTTCAATCTCTTGGCGGACTGCCGCGTAATCAAGCCGTTCTTTGAGTGCGAGCTCTTCGAGACTCTTAAGCTCCGGATCGGATTTTGGCAGTTCTGGAAGGATACGCGTGATTTGCCAGACATCTGTTAACTCTCCGCGTAAACCCATTAACCGATTGAGCGGCTCACGCGCAATTTTCGCGGCGTATTCGCTATGCATCAAATCAATGACTGCTTGTTCATGAACAGATTTCTGGGTTCCAAGTTCAATGGTATTGATGTTTCCGGCGGCAAATAAGCGCTCTGACAATTCAACGGATGCGCCGGACGCTTCTGAAATTGACTTCCTTAATGCCTTGATTTGTTCTGCTGCAAGTAGATCATAAAAAGCAGTCTTAATTTCCGCTATGAGACTGATGACCGCATCACTCGTCCTGAGTTTTGCCTCTTCAAACTCTGCGGAAGCCACTCTTCTGTGAAGCGGCATCAGGAGAACGCTCATCACGTCTTGGGCAAAGACAAGCTCGACATTGGTGTTGCCGCCGTCTTGGGGCACTCGTGCGTGACCCTCAAACCTTGGATTCTTAAATAAGGTGGCTTGGAGAAGATCCGCCTTCACGATTCCAAGTTCCTGATAAATACCTTGAAGCATCGGGTTATTCATGAGCCCGACCTTCAAAGCTGAATCAAGCGTTAGCTCTCCCTCAAGCATGGGTTCGATTGCTTTCTTAATTTCAATGTCATCCGCTTTATTCGATTGAGTCAATGAAAGGCCTGTTTTGGGGTTTGTCGACCTTTCAATCTGTTTAAGGTCGCCCTTTCCAAAAGAAGCGCAGCCACCGGCTAATACGGAAGTGAGTAACAACATAAGTAATATGGAAACTTTTCTATTTTTCATGAGCAACCCGAGTTTTTGGAAAAAGAGATTAAAAAAAGACACAGAGTGCTAAAACCATTCCGGTTATTCGCAACCTGCAAAGGCAAGAAGACAGAAAATCAGATTCGGAGTGTTTGTAACTGAAGGTAAAGCGGCGTTGAAAGAAAGCGATTGCCCGGCGGGCTTTCGCCTTCCGAGTAGGAAGAGGTGGATTTGTATTCTGAAAAACCTTGGTTCAGCGTGAAAGATTTATCAAACCATTGGACAACTGAATTGTCCGACTGAAAAAAGTGAATAGTAGGAATCGTAGCGTCGGCCGCGATGTTCTCAAGGCCACATTCGCATCCGTTTTGTCCATGGCTTTGGTGGTGACTGGGTTCGGGAGATTGTTGATGATGGTCATGCTCACCGTGTCCATGCTGAGCAACGCTCTTTTCCTGATGATGGCCGTCTTCTGATTTACAACAGCAAAAAGCGGTCGCGATCGGAACGATGAAAAAAAGCAGAACCGTTACTACGAAAACTTTCTGCATCAACTTCGATGTGAAGATATTCATTGTTCCTAATTTACTCTTTGACCCTAGAAAACGCAAGCATTTTCTATGCTACTAGAGGCCATTAAAAATCAGTTTGAAATTAAAGTGAGCTATAAACCACTTCTGCTGTCTTCGACAGCTCATCATCGGCAAGATCCGGCATAATGTGGGTCCATGCGACCTGCCAATGGTATCCACCGTATTTTCCCCACATGTGAGCGGCAAGCTGGATGCAACTATGGTAACTCGGGATTCCGACAGGGGCTGTAAACCAAAAGGTGGGCTTTCGTCTGACGAAGCTTGCGGTTGCGTCCATGGCATGAAGAAATAAACGCCAGACCGGATAACCATTCCCCGCCATGAGCATAATTTCCTTGCGTCCTAGAACGATAAGCTACTAAATTTAAGTCAACATAAGACGAGAGCAAAGAGGAGTACCAGATTCAGCTAAAAAATAAAAAACCGTAGCTGAGTAATCCCAGCTGCGCTTTTTCACTAATTTTAGGATGATCGTTTCTGATCTTCCGGACGATTTCGACATGATCAAGCTTTTACGGCAGCTTTTTGGAAGGGCTGTTTCCCTAAGTCCTTCATTTTATTGCGATAAAAACGGCGAGGTCGACACAACGGTTGAAACAACCCCATTCGTTGTCGTACCACACACACGCTACGCAGTTAAAATTGATCAACGGCTCTTCTCACGAGCTCTCCTATACTTCTGCCTGTTTTACCGCGCAAGCTTCTAAGTTTTATTTCCTGTTCACGCGTAATAGTTCTACCTACAAGAACTAACTGTTGCGGAACAATTTTTTTATATGGCTCATAAGCAAATCCCTTATGATTCAATTCTGCCTCCTTAACGCATCTTTCAATCATTTCTTGAAGAACCCCCGATTCGCTTAAATTACGGCTATTTGCCAACTCTTTTATTTTCTTCAACTGTTTATGTGATAATCCAATTGTTAGTGAAACAAAGCGTTTTTGGAGCAAATCATTCTTTTTCACCTTTTCTCGCTTTAACAGTTGTGCCTTAAGATAAAGAGAAATATTATTTCGTGTATTGTGTTGCCAAGCTACATCTGCTTGCCATCAGCGGCCTCAACATCACTTTGGTTGCGGGCTTCCTCTATTTCACGCTGCGCCTGAGCGGAATATTCCCAAGAAAATTAAACGCATTTCTTGTTTTGATTTTATCAATTTTTTACACATTTTTAGCGGGAGGAAATCCGCCGGTTCTACGTGCCGGCATTATGGCCACCATTCTGCTCGTGGGAATTTGCATGGAACGGGAAAACTATTTTGCAAATTCACTTCTGATTTCTTTTTTTGTACTCACCATCGTTAAACCGACGGATCTTTTCACGCCTTCGTTTCAACTCTCTTTTGTAGCTGTTCTAGCGCTCGTCATTGGAATTCCGAAGAAGACGAGCACCCCCCAATTTTCCAGGCATTTAGGAGCAGCCGAAACGCTAAATCATCCTGCTATTATTTGGATGAAAAGGGAAATCATGCAGAACTTGGCTGCATCCGGCGTTACCTTTCTAGGGCTTGCGCCGATTATTCTTTATTACTTCAATATAGTCTCGCCGATTGGATTTTTAGCCAACTTAGTAGCGACACCGCTTCTTTTTCTCGCAAACATTTCCCTTCTTCCCATTTTGCCGCTCAGCTTTCTTTCATTTAAATTGGCTTCGTTCCTTTCGATAGTCCCCGTCATGTGCTTTAAAGTCACTTGCCGTGTCCTTTTTTGGTTATCCAAAATTCCCGGCGGATATTTTTATCTTCCGTCACCCAAAATTTATCAAATTGTAACCTATTACAGTGTTTTCTTATTCATCCTGCTTTTTAGACGAAAGCGGATTAGACGGACACTCGGGCTCTTAGCCGCGTCACTCACCCTCATTATTTTACTGACCTCTTTTTTGAAGGAGCGGGCGTTTCAAATGACATGTCTGGACATTGGCAGATCCGATGTCCTGTTTGTCTCCTTTCCTAACCAAACGAACAGTGTTGTTATTTCTGTTCACGGTAATTCTGCGGGACAAAGCTATTGGACATTGAAACCTTTTTTGATGAAGCAAGGCATCCGCCAGATTGATCATCTCTTTATTCTTGCTTCTTCAAAATCCACCCAAAAATGGCTCAAAGTCCTGAAAGATAATTTCATACTTAAACAAATTTACACAGCACCAAGAGCAAAAATCCTGGTGGATAAAAATACTTGGATTGAACCGGTCTGGATCAAAGAGAAATGGGGCAGCCAATATCATGAAATTTGCGCCGGATTTAAATTTGCGAGCGACGGAACCGCTTTGCTGTACATGTTAAATACGCGCCGGAAAGTTTTGGAATCCATCTCGAAACAAGACGATTTAAAATCAGTGATCCTCTATTTACCGCCAATCAATCAAGTAATCGACGAACCAGAAAAAAAGTTCTTGGCTTCCGTCTCACCGCATTTTCTTTTTCACAATCAGAGGAAGGATGTTGAAACATTTGAAGATTTATTTCACCGCAATTCAAATATTTCGCTTTTCTCAATTGCCCGTTTGGGATCAATCGCCTTAGAAAAAACGAAGCGACGGATGAAGATTTCACCGTTCTTATCAAAGGCATTTTTCTATTCCATTGAATGATTTCGTATTGCGGAAAAATCTCACGGCCGATATACTGCTCCCATGTTCGCAAAAAGAACCGATTGGCCGCTTGCACCAAATCAAATTTCGCTTAAACTGGAAACGCTCAGACAATCTGGAATTAAAATCCTTGACCTGACGGAATCAAATCCAACCCAATGCCAATTCGAATATCCCGCCAATCCAATTCTGGCACCGCTTTCCGACCCTCAAAATTTGACCCATCAGCCATCGTCCAAAGGAACGGAAAGTGCAAGACGGGCAATCCTCGAGTATTACCGAGAAAAAGGAATCCGCTTAAACCTTGAGCAAATATTTTTAACCGCCAGCACAAGCGAAGCGTATTCGTTTATTTTTCGGCTGCTCGTAAATCCGGACGAAACTGTTCTGGCGCCAAAACCAAGTTATCCGCTTTTTGATTACCTCACGCAATTAAACGATATTCATCTGGAATATTACTCGCTTCTTTATGCTGAAAAATGGACGATTCATTTCGATTCTTTAGAAAAATGGATGGATCAAAAACCAAAAGCAATGATTTTGGTCAATCCCAACAATCCAACCGGTTCGTTTATAAAAGAAAGTGAGTTCAAAAAAATAAACGAATTTGCCCTCACGCATGAATTTGCTTTAATTTCTGATGAGGTTTTTTTAGATTATCCGCTCGATACCAATTCCAGTTATTGTTTGAGCGCAGCCGCAAATAAAAAAGTTCTCACGTTTACACTTGGAGGAATTTCAAAAACACTCGCACTTCCCCAGATGAAACTTGCATGGATGGTCGTAAGCGGCCCGCAAACATTGCTAAAAGATTCTATTGAACGGCTTGAAATCATTTGCGATACTTATTTATCGGTTAATTCTCCGGCTCAGCACTCACTGTCAAACTGGTTATCGCTACGCCGCGGGATTCAAAAGCAAATAACAGACCGCATACAAGCCAATCAGGATTTTCTAAAAAGACAAATCGCTGCTTCTCTGCTCAAATTGTTAAATGCCGAAGGCGGCTGGTGTGCTATTTTAAAGCTGGGTCAACGGATTGATGAAGAGAGACTTGTTCTGAAACTGCTTGAAACAAAGCACGTTTTGGTTCATCCCGGATACTTCTTCGATCTTGAAAATCATTCGCATCTCGTACTAAGCCTTTTGCTCCCTCCTTCCATCTTCAAAGAAGGTGTCCACAGAATTTTGGACGGCCTTGAACAAGTGCTCAAAGAATTGTGAAATTAGACGAAACCTTACTCATGGAAAAGTATGATATCGCAGTTATTGGTGCGGGTCCCGGCGGAATACAAGCTGCACTCGCAAGCGATCAAGCGGGTTTTAAAACAATTTTAATCGAAAAGGATTTTCCGGGCGGAACTTGCCTCCACTCGGGTTGCATTCCAACCAAAGCGCTTCTTGCTTCCAGTAAGTTTTTTACAAAAATTCTGAAGAGCGACCAGTACGGAATCCAAAAAACGTTGCTTCCAATTCCCAATCTCCCGCTCATGCAATCTCAAAAAAATGCGATTGTCCAAAATTTACGAAAGGCACTTGACTGGCGGCTTGAGAAATCAAACGTGACCCTTTCCCGCGGTCAGGCGCGCTTAAATGAAAAGAGACAAATTTTAATTAAAGGCAAAGAAACGGTTGACGCTGAAAATATAATCCTGGCCACGGGCTCAAGCCCAAAGCCATTTCCCGGAATTCCTTTTGACAGGCAAAAAATTTTATCATCCACTGACATTTTATCCCTGCCGTGCATCCCAAAATCTCTTGTGATTATTGGCGGCGGAACCATTGGTGTTGAATTCGCATCGTTTTACCAGGCGCTCGGAACACAGGTCACTATCGTAGAAGCCCTCTCTCGCCTCATTTCGTTTGAAGATCCAGACGTCAGCAAACGCCTTGAACTTGCTTTTAGAAAAAATAAAATTCAAATAAAAACTGACGCTCATGTGATGAAGATCCAACCCGAAGCTGAAGCGATGCGTATTCTTTTAGAGGGCGGCGAAGTCATCCATGGAGAGTATGCACTCGTTGCCATTGGGCGCGAGCGAAATACGAAAAACCTTGGCCTGGAAGAACTCAACCTGCGGTTCGAAGGAACTGCAATTCACGTAAATTCATTCCTTGAAACCAGTGTCCCGCATCTTTTTGCAATCGGAGATTTAATTAACGCGCCTCAGCTTGCGCATGCCGCATCTTATGAAGCGGAATTGATTGTTCGAAATTTAAAATCAAAAGAAAAAGAAAAGATCCGCTATGATATGATCCCAAATGTAATTTTCTCCGACCCGCAAATCGCATCCATCGGGCTGACTTCCGAAAAAGCATGCGGACAGAAATTGAATCCACGAGAACTTAAAATCCCGCTAACTGCCGGCGGAAAAGCTTGGATTGAGAGGGAATCCGATGGGTTTATGAAATTGATTGTGGATATGCCATCCAAACAAATCTTGGGAGCGCACTTGATCGGCGGTGACGCGCCGGAATTGATCGGGATTCTTTCACTCGCCATTCAAAAAGAAATGACCGCACATGATCTTGCGCGAATTGTTTTTCCGCATCCAACCTATAGCGAACTCATCGGCGAACTCGCAAGAGAGCTCGCCAATTTATCTGATTAAGGCTCTCCTTAAAACATCGAAAATTTAATATATCGCCGAGGCTGTTTTTTAAAATCTTTGATCAAATCATTCAATTCGTCCGTCACTTTAACCAAGTTCCCATAAAATCTTTCGTCATAAAAAAGCTGTCCTACCGTTCCTTCTTGACGGTTGATGGCGCCAAGCAACTTTTGAGTTTCACTGAGCACATCAACGACGCGGTGAAGTGTTTCGTCAAAATCCGTCGATGCTTGTCCGATCAGGAAGTTTTCTTCGGGAAGCGCTTCCGCATCCTTACTTCCAATTGAAAGATCCATATAGCGGTCACCGAGCATTCCCTGTGTTCGAACGGAAGGAACCGAATCGACTTTAATTTTCTCCCGCACATCGGAACGAACCTGCATCGTCACCTCAATTAAATTTACATCAGAACCTCCCACAAATGCAATGTTTGCCACTTTTCCGACATTCATTCCGCCCATCGTTACCGACGAACCTTTTTTAAGCCCACCCACATTTGTTAAGTGAGCCCTCACCATCATTTTCTTTTGAAACAAAAGTCCTTTGTCGCCTCCGGTTGATATGATTGCAATCGCAAGCAAAATCAAGGCGGAAAATGTAATCAGCCCGACGCGAAAATCACTCCATGCATTTTCATTTTGTGGTTTAACCATAACACCCTCTTTTTTTTGTTGACCGTTATTCTTCTGAACTGACACTCGCGGGATTCAAAAATGCCCGAACGCGCTTATCTTTGCTATGTTTTAATTCTTCAGGAGTTCCCTCAAAAATAAATTTTCCCTCATGAAGCATCACGATCGAATCCGCCAAATCCATTGCACTTTCCACGTCGTGCGTCACAATCATCATGGTTACTCTTTCTTTCTCTTTCAGCTTTAAAATAAGCTGCTCCGTATTATAAAGATTAATCGGATCCAATCCGGTCGTCGGCTCATCAAAGAGAAAAATTTCGGGGTGAGGCGCCAAAGCACGCGCAATGGCAACCCGCTTTTTCATTCCTCCCGACAATTGCGGCGGCCGTAATTTCTTAGCGCCGAGAAGCCCGACAAATTTTAAAACTTCGCTCACGCGGGAATCAATTTCATCAGGACTCGCAAGCCCAAGTTCCCGCAGACGGAAACTCACGTTGTCGCCCACGGTCATGGAATCAAACAAAGCTCCATGCTGAAACACCATTGCCATTCGTGTGCGAATTCGAACAAGCTCACGCTCCGAAAGATGCGAAATTTCTTCTCCATGGATTCGAATTTCACCGGATTTTGGCCGTAAGAGCCCTAGAATAGCTTTCAAAATGGTACTTTTTCCGACACCGCTTGGGCCTAAAATAACTTTTGTTTCTCCTCCAAAAATATTTAAGTCAACTTCTTTCACCACCTCACCTTGTCCATACCCCAGCGTCACATTGCGAAGTTCAATGATTGGTTTCTCAGATTCCTGTCTTTTTGTCACCGTCACCACCACGTCACAATAAAAACTTTTGTAATGAGAAAGTCAAGCGCGAGAATTGAAATAGAGGCCAGAACCACCGCGCGAGTGGTTGCTTCTCCAACCCCAGCAGATCCAAAATTTGCCTTCATTCCTGAATAGCAGGACACGACACCAATCACAAAACCAAAAAAGAGTGATTTAATCACACCGCCCCACACAAAAGCGGGCGTTAATACTTCAAACACAGAATCCCAATAAAAAAAAGAGCTGATTTGAATTACCTGAGTTGCTACAAGCCAACTTCCGATAAATGCAATGAAGTCACAAAGAATTGTCAAGACGGGCATCATCAACGTGCATGCCACCAAGCGCGGTTCGACCAATTTCTTTACCGGATCACTTCCTTCCGCGCGAAGTGCATCAATTTGTTCTCCGATTGCCATCGAGGCTAGTTCGGCGGCGATGGCCGACCCTGCTCGAGCAGCCACCATCATGGAGGACAAAACAGGTCCCAATTCCCGAATAACGGTGGTTCCGATCGGACGGCCAATGTAAGACGTTGCTCCCATATTGCGAAGCTCGACAATGCTTTGCAGAGCCAGGACAAGCCCCATAAAAAGTCCTGTGAGCATGACAATCGGAAGAGAACCTACCCCAATTTCATCCATTTGCCGACGCGTAATGGAACGTTTGTAAGGCGGTGAAAATGCGGAAATGAGCGCCGTCTTGGTAAACGTTGTGATGGCTCCCAATTCTTCAAAAAAAGAAATGACGTAATGAAGTGGGTTTTTAACCAGATAAAGGGCGATTCGTTTCATAATTTTAAGAACCAAAATTATGTCTATTTATCGCCTATTTTTATCCGTCGCTTGATATTTTTTGAAAAAGAGACCGGGAGAGAATAAAAAAGGGTTCTGACTACTTATTATTGGTAGATTTGCCGTTCCTGCGGTGAAGCGGCGTAAAATCTCGAACAAGAGGACCTATATAAATTTGACGCGGGCGGCCCAGCTTCGTAGCGGGGTCTTCAACCATTTCTTTCCATTGTGCAATCCAACCCGGAAGCCGCCCCAATGCGAACATCACGATGAACATATTGATGGGAATGCCGATGGCGCGATAAATAATTCCGCTGTAGAAATCAACGTTGGGATACAATTTTTTATCAATGAAATAAGTATCCTTCAAAGCAAGCTCTTCTAACCTTCTCGCGAGATTGAGCAGCGGATCATTGATATTGAGCTTTCCTAAAACTTTTTCCGCTGTTTGTTTCAAGATTTTGGCCCGCGGATCAAAGTTTTTATAAACCCGGTGGCCAAATCCCATGAGCCGAAAACTGGAAGTCTTATCCTTGGCTAAATTGATGTATTTTTGGCAATCACCTCCATCTTCTTCGATTTGTTCCAACATTTCAATCACGGCTTGGTTTGCCCCGCCATGAAGCGGCCCCCAAAGCGCACAAATTCCCGCGGAAATTGACGCATACACGTTGGCTTGACTACTGCCCACGAGCCGTACGGTCGAGGTACTGCAATTCTGTTCATGATCGGCGTGTAAGACCAGCAGTAAATTAAGCGCATCCACAATATCTGGGTCAATTTCATAATTTCGGGTCGGTAGCGAAAACATCATGTTTAAGAAATTGGCACAGTAAGACAAGTCGTCCTGCGGGTACACAAAGGGCTGGCCGATGGATTTTTTATATGAAAATGCGGCAATGGTCCGAACTTTTGAGAGAAGCCTTGCGATGGTAATATTCATCTCTTTTCGCGATTGAAGTTCCAGCGTATCCGGATAGTAACTGGAAAGCGAACAAATCATCGACGACAAAATCGCCATCGGATGCGCGGAGGGCGGGTAATTGTCAAAAAAGCGCTTCATGTCTTCATGAATCATTGCATGCTGTGTGAGAAGGGAACGAAACTGATTGAGCTGCCGCTCCGTGGGAAGCTCTCCATAAATTAAAAGATATGCTGTTTCAACAAATGTGGCTTTCCCCGCCAGCTGTTCAATGGGAATCCCGCGATATCTCAAAATCCCTTTATCACCGTCAATATAGGTCACACTGCTCTTGCAGGAACCGGTGTTCATGTAACCGTAATCCAATGTGATGTAGGATGTTTTTGATCTCAATTCCGAAATATCAATCGCTTTCTCATTTTCTACTCCAACCACTATCGGAAATTCAATGGTCGTCTCGGGTAAAACAAGTTTTGCCGTTTTACCAGAACTTACTTGACTTTGTTTTTTATCTGAATTTTTTGCGTTCATTTTTTCGGGCGACTTTGACTGTTTTGAAAATTTCAAGTTGTTTGCCATAATGTCTAACGCACGACTTTAAAAGAAGTTACATAGAGTGTCAAGTTAAATTCAGCGGCTTCATTTCACAGCCAGAAACCGTTTGTGAAGATCATGAATAAAACAATACCGGAAAATACAATCCCCAGAACTGCAATTAAAACACTCAAGACCCCTTTTAGCCCATCAAAATAAATAAATTCAACCTCATTTTTTCCTTTTTGAAGGTGAATTGCTTTAAACGCCAAGTTTGCTTTTAAAATCTGTTCGTCCTTTCCATTCACAAACGCTTTCCAGCCCGGATGGTAGGTATCCGCATAATAGAGCCAAGCCCCGCTGGATTCTTGGACATCCGCGGTTAGCCGAAGCGTGTTAAATGTAAACGAATTCACATGAAGATTACCCAGGCTGTCCTGATCAAGTGCCTGCGCAGAACTTGGAGAAGTTAAACTCTCACCGCCTTCTAACACTAAAATTTTATCAATGTCGTTAACCTTTTCTATTAAAAATTCTGCATCATGCGGATTGGCCGTGAATAAGGTTTCTGAAAAAAAACGTAATTTAGACGAATGACAGCCGATGGTGTGCAGCAAAACCGGTGTTATTCCCAATTGCACATAGGTACCGTTTTTCAAATTATTTCTCAAATAATCAGCACGAATTTTTAGTAATCGAAGAACATTCTCCGGTTGCTCCAAAACAAAATATTGCTCCAAACAATTATCGATTTGCATAAAATTCATCACCTGGATATTCAGCTTCTCCCGGCCTGGCTTGTTCACCACAGCAAAACCAGATGGCGCTAGCATCGGAATTTCACTTGGCATTACACGTTGGTACTGGAATTGATAAGGGCGGACACTGCTTACGCTTTCTTCCGCCCACGCCCACCGGTTTGGCCAAAGATCCACAACGTGCCACTGAAATAAAAAAAGATCAATTGCCAAGAATAAACAAACAAAAATACCTGCCAACGTTTTAGATTTTGAAGAAAGCCTCCAAACAGAGAACAATCCGGCTACAAAAATAAAATAAGAGAAAATGTCGAAATTAATCCAGTTGATTCCTTCAGTATTAATTCTGATGTTCATTTTTGAAAAATAAACGATCAGTACCGCCACAATCAATCCGGAATAAAGAAAAAGATTGCGCGCGATAAGTAAAAGTTTCTCGTTCCCCGGAGTCTGTTTCATATCTTCTAAAAAACGCTCCAAGCCAAATCCGGATCCCAACAGCACAAACAATCGCATGAATCCACCAATTTGACCAATGTAACGAAACCAACGAATGGGCGGAAATAACCCATAAATTGTCCGCGCAATAAACGTTTGATCACCCAGAGAAAGAAAAGTTAAAAATAAAATGATCATAAACACGCCAAAAAATTCTGTGCGGCGCACGCGAAAGACACCATAAAAAAGGAAAAGAATCGGAAAAAGTCCCGCATATAACGTGCAATTATCTCCCGAACCTGCAAATAAATATTCTAGAAATTTTTCAGGCCCGATGCCGCTTCCGTGCGTCAGAAAATTTTGGATATCCGTTTGGAAGGTTAATATATTGCGCCCGGTGTCGTAGGTCCTTACACCATCGTACATGTGCACCGCAAAATAAATAAAAATAAAAGAAATGAAAATCATCATTCCAAATGAAAGAATGTTCTGCCATGATTTTTCAAACAGGCTTTTAAAGGGAAAATGGTTTTGAACCATTCTTGGAAAACTAAAAATGATTAAAATCAAAAGATGCAGGACGGCAAAATACGCCGGATTTCCAAACAAGGAAAAAATAGAAACAATCCCCGCAAACCAGAGATAGTGCGGCTTTTTTTTCTTTAAAAAAAGAGTCAGCGCGTAAAACACAAACGGGAGAAGATAATAAATCCGGAAGTTCCAATAAATCTGTAAAAGACAAACGGTACTTAAAATTCCCCCAAGGCACACAAACACCTTAACCATTTTGCTTTTAAATAATTGCCCGCACAAGAGATACAACCCAAATAAAAAGAACAGTTCTTCAAATAGAATGGAAATTTTAAAAAGCAAAAGCACTTTTTTAATTTGGAAAAGCGCGCCTAAAAAACCGCAAAAATAACTGGCGGGTGTCAGCGAAAAAAGCTGCCAATGGTCCGCTTGAATCCCGTATGTTCCGTATGGAAACCAGCGCGTGAACTCATGGTGAAGAAACCAATTATTATAAAATGTGTAAAAACTCTGAAACACATAAATGGTGTCGTGCTGCGGCCAAATGGATTGATCGAAATACCTGAGATTGGTTAGGAAAAGAATTAGAACGAGGAATAGAAAGTCATACCTGAAAACAGAACCTGCTTTTTTCATACATGATCAAGCGGCGCAAGAAACCAAACCGGCAAGACTAAGGCAATTGTTTCAGCAAGTTTTGGAAGGATGATAAAAATTCCCGTTCATCAATGAGAATTGATTTCCGGTCATGGCGGGGTTTTTTTTCAATTTT
>OBEQ012713679.1_pt1 | contig 25179 bp, 18 predicted proteins | sample 1670901 | NCBI WGS metagenome assembly OBEQ01 (sample SAMEA104232315, study PRJEB22302) | groundwater metagenome | biome: forest; feature: aquifer; material: groundwater | place: USA | collected 2011-08-07 | depth 5.4 m | reverse complement strand
TCTCTTACACCGCCTTTTCACCCTTACCCGCTGTACTTTATTGATATGGAAAACTCAATAGGTATGCGCGGGCGGTCTTTTCTCTGTGGCACTATCCGTCCTTCCTCAGTTTTGAGGAACGCCTGGCTGTTAGCCAGCACCCTGTCCTTTGAAGCCCGGACTTTCCTCCCGCCCCTTTTGCAAGGGACAGGCGATCATCTGTGAAAGAGCCTGTTTCTTACCACCCGAATTAAGTTGCAACGACTTTCCTAAGCAGGAAAATGCCTATCCCTAGTAATAAAAGATTCGGCAGCCAGAGAGTGATACCCGGGTGCAAAAACCCGCGGCTGCCCAATGTATTCGCCCATACAAACAGTATATAATAAACCGAGACGATGCCCATGGCAAGACAAAAACTGACGACCGCTTCACCTCGATGAGTAATAATCGCAAGAGGAAGTCCGATCAAAGTAAAGACAAAAGAGGCAAAGGAAAAAGATATCTTCTTGTGGAACTCACTCCTCAAAGAGTTTAAAGCATCAAAATCATCATGGGTTTTTCTTGCATTCTGGCGGATTCTCACCATGATTTCATCCAAAGTCATATCTTTGATCTTCTTGTTGGCCGGTTCCTCATCCGGACCCAAATTAATAGGAGGAAGCTCGAAAGTCTTGAAGTCCAGTTTGTAAAAAACATTGGGATCATCCGGGTTAGGTTCATCGCTGCTGCCATTGTAAAGCCGCAGAATCAGTGTCTTATCATTGGCAGAGGAGATGATTTCCCCTTTTTCTGCAATGATGGTTCGGGTGGGTTTGTCATTCTGGGGCTGATAGATCGTGATTCCTTCCAGATGATTGCCGTCGATTTTTTGAACCAAAATAATGTAATTACGAAAATCCTTGATGAGTCTTCCAGCCTCAAGATAGGCCACAGGTTTCTTGATCAGGATTTCCTTGACCGCCTGACGATAAGCAAAGGATGCTTTGGACTGAATCTGGTCATTCAATATCAAGGCAATCAGACTGATCAAAAATCCCAGCGTTATAACGGGAGTCATGATCTTCCATAAATTGATCCCGCAGGACTTCATGGCAATGATCTCGTTGTGCTGAGCAAAAGAGCCGAAAGTAAGAAGGATCGCCGTCAACACGCTGGTGGGTAAAATGAAACCAAAAAGTTTTGGCGTAAGGAGGATCAGGATTTTTAAAATATCGATAATGCTCACTCCTTTATTGATCAAAAGATCCGCCATTTTGACCAGATTACCGACAATAAAAATAAAGGTGAACAATACTAGCGAAATGGCAAAGGGAGTAGCGAGCTCGCGCAAAGTGTATCTAGGCAAAAGTCTCATGGCTTCAGAATCTCAATCGCACCGGTTGTTTTACAGAGGTTGTCTTGAGGGGTACCCCATCCCGACCTCATGCCAATAGGCAATTTGTCCCTCTCCAAATTTCCAGCAAAGATAAACTACCTTTCCATCCCGAACCGTATAAAAATCTACCAGCCCCATCCTCACATCTTTCAAAAAACAGCCGTGGCTATGAATTTTTTCCACCCCTTCGTTGAACGCTGTAACCAACTGATTCAAATGTTCGATTTCACAGTTCAAAAGAGCGAGACTCTTCTCAGAATCATGATTGGTTACAAGCTCCTGAGCATCAATTTTCACCTCCTGCATGGCGATTTCTTCACTCTTCTCACGCAGTTTAACAACCCAATTTGAAAGCTCAGGAATAAGTTTATTGGCTTCTTCTACTGTAAAAACTTTCTGTTGAATCATGGCGTGGACTTTATTTTGCTCCCAAGGGTATTATAATACAGATACTGTAAAGTCAAGAAATTGAACCCCCATCCAGTCTGTTTTGAAATGGGTCCGGCACGGCTCGAACGTGCAACCAAGGGATTATGAGTCCCCTGCTCTACCATTGAGCTACGGACCCCGATGGCAGATGGTTTAACCCGCTAAAAACGAATTATTTTTCAGTATTCCATAAGGAAGGGGATTGATCAAGACAAAATTATTTGAGCCCTCCCTCGGGGAGTTTTTTCCTTTCTCCTAGGGCTCAATTATTTCCCGTCTAGAATCTCACCGAACCGGCTGGGAAGAAAAAACAGACAAAAATGAGTCGGGATTACTTCGATCCCTTTTCACCGAAGAAAAGACAATCCAACGAATAAGGGAAATGCTTCTTTGAAAAAATCATGAAACCCGCTATCAAATTGGCCCAATCCAAATAATAGGCCTGCTTCACCGTAAGAAGAATGCCCCGGACACCAAAACAACCGCAACTTTTCGAACCCTCCCCAGCCCAAAAAGGACCCGAAAGCAAAACGATAAAACTCATAGAAAAGAAAGACAGGAGAAAAGCAGATGGCCGAATCATATATCCCAGGATAAGGAATAGGCCTCCTCCCCACTCCAGCCACGGGATCATCGCCGCAAGGATCGGAAGCAAAACAGACGGGATAGCAGCATATTGTTCCAGAACAGCCCGGAAGTTGGCAACAGGTTCGGTGAGCTTCATGAAGCCCGCATAGGCAAAAACCGCTCCCATGAACAATCGAAGAGAAAGATACAAACTGTCCGGAACATTGGGGATTTTCACTGCTTCTTTTCCGCCAGCTCCTTCTGAATCCACGAATTGATTTCTTCAGAAAACTGCTTATTTCCCACCAGCATTTTATCCCCCAAGAAAAAAGTCGGCGTGGAAGTCACCCCGGCGGATTTTCCCGATATCAAATCGGCACGAACCCTTTCAGCTGTTTCAGGATCTCCAAGACAACGCAAAAACTTTTGTTGATCCAGACCCAATTCTTTAGCGTAACTGAAAAAAGTCTCCAAAGGATCAAGAACAGAAGACCAGACCATCTGATTCTGATACAAACGATCATGAAAAAGCCAGAATTGGCCTTGTTCGTTGGCGCATTCTGCAGCTTGATGAGCGAGAGACGAGTATTTATGGGTGCTCAAAGGAAAGTGTCTGAAAACGAGGCGGACCTTGCCGGGATACTTTTCCAAAATCTCTTTGAGCAGCGGCTGGACAGTCTGGCAGGAAGAACATTGAAAATCACTGTATTCAATAAGAGTGATCGGTGCTGTTTGAAAACCTCTCGATTTAGAAAAGTCACCAACCCAAGCTGCGCGGGGAAAATCTTTTCTTTTGTGGATAAGAATAGGAACGCTGAGAAGAAGGATCAGTACGATTCCGACTAATAAATAAAGCGACCGCCTGCGAGTCCAGCTCATAGGGCTTAAAGATTAGGGTTGAGAAGGTGGTGGAGCACCGGGAGTATCAAACGAAACCCGTTTTTCCTTTCTTCGGTCATATCCGTCGGTAAAATGTTTGATGGCCTCCTTATCTTCCTTGGAAACCTGCTCAAAGAAAATTCCCAAGCGATAGGTATCTTTGGAAATATTCCTGCAATTGCAGACACGGCCGGTGACCTTGATCACACGCTCGGGATTGTCCGGGAAGAAAACCGTCCCCTCAATCTCCATATTGAGGAGGACGTTCTTGGGAATAAAAACATTCGCCAGAATAGCACAGCCTGTGGAAGAAATATCTGTAATGTTGGAAGTCAGCTTATGCGCGGAGAACGGAAATGACCCCTTCATGGACTCATGAACCTCATAAGCCACCTTAACAGCTGTAGGAATCCGTTCACTGCTTCGAGTTTCGTCAACTCCAGCCATAAAATCCTACCTCACTAAGAAATCTGCTTTTACTCGCTCAACCTTATATCCAGAAAATTCTTGAGCTTTCTTGATCGCGTCGGATGCCGTAATTTTCTGAGTGCCTTAGCTTCAATCTGACGCACCCGCTCGCGTGTGACGCTAAAAATCTGGCCTACCTCTTCAAGGGTACGAGGATAACCATCGCCGATTCCAAAACGTAATCTGAGCACCTTCTCTTCCCTTTCTGTTAAACTGGAGAGGACACCATCCATCTGTTCCTTGAGCATTGAGTAGGCGGTTGCATTGGCAGGAGAAACAGCACCTTTATCCTCAATAAAATCTCCAAAGATCGTATCCCCATCATCACCAATAGGAGTCTGCAGACTGATGGGCTCTTGAGCAATCTTCAGGATTCCCTTCACTTTCTCGACAGGCATTCTCATAACTTTAGCCACTTCTTCCGGCGTGGGTTCGCGTCCAGTTTCCTGCACAAGATGTCGTGAGGCGCGATAAAACTTGTTGATGGTTTCAATCATGTGAACCGGAATACGTATGGTCCTGGCCTGATCCGCAATGCAACGGGTGATCGCTTGGCGTATCCACCACGTCGCATAAGTCGAAAACTTGTAGCCTCGTTTGTACTCAAATTTATCCACCGCTTTCATTAAACCTATATTGCCTTCTTGAATGAGATCAAGAAATGACAAACCGCGATTGGTATATTTTTTTGCAATACTGACCACAAGACGCAAATTTGCCGCCACCAGATCTTTCTTCGCCCTGGATAACTCCTTTTCCTGGCGTGTCACAAGCTTAAGCTGTTCTATTACTTTCTTTTCAGGTTCCCCGATTCCCTTGAGAATCATGCGGTTTCGTCCGATCAACTGCCTGATTTTCTCGCGGATTTGCGTCCTGGGGCTCATCGCACGGACGCGTTTAAGTGCTTCACGATTTTCACGCAGCTCGGCTATTTCGGCTCGAAGGGTTTCAATGATACGATTTACGATGTCCATGCTGAGGTTGAATTGTAGTAGAAGCTGTACCAAATCAGCACTTTTTCTCGAGGCACGGAGTCTTCGAGTCAACACTTTAAATTGCTTTTTGATGCCGACCATATTCGCCTCGGCTTCCTCACCGTTGCTGCTATCAAGCATGGACTCAAGACTCACCTCGTCATTGCTGATTTGATTGGCGCTATTAAGCACTTCCTGGCGCGAAGCCTTGGTACCGAACACAACCTTTTTAAGTTTTACTTCCGCTTCTTCGATCCTTTTCGCAAGATGGATTTCCTCCGCACGCGTGAGAAGAGAAATCTGTCCCATTTGCCTCAGATACATCCTCACCGGATCATCCATCTTCACCGACCGCGGTATCTCCTCCGCATCCTCGACTTCCGCTTCTGCCTCGTGGGTTCTACGGTCTTCTTTGCCTTCACGCCTATCTTCTAAATCGCTTGGAGAACTTGTGATCTCAATATGCTGTTCGGTAAGAAGGGAGATGACTTTTTCAATCTGATCTGAGGCGGTTACCTGTTCAGGTAGGATACTATTGATCTGCTCATAGGTAAGATAACCCTGCTTTTTCCCCAAAGAAATAAGCTTGCTGATGGACCCCTTATAACTATCGGCCGATTGCTGTACCGCTGCCACTTCCACAGACTTAGAGCCTCCTGCCTTCCCAGAATCTTTCAGACTGAGCGGGGCACTCGATTTGCCTGTATTAGCTTTTTTACTGTTCTTAACCTTTTTCACTTTACGCATCATAACTTATAGTCCTTTATAGCTTTAGGTTTATCTTAGTAAATCCCAACGTACTGCTTTTGAATAACTTACTGGGAACATCACATCAGGATGAGAAGCGAGCGAAATTTGAAATGTCCCCACCTTCTTATGATACTATTTTTTGGTAATCTTGCCTACCTGCTCCGCTCCATAAGAGTCTGGTATTCCCTCAGGTACCGCAAGACCTCGTCTTCGTGACCCGTCGATTCGGCCTGCTTGATTCGCAGCTGCAAATCCATCAAATCCTTTTTGTAATTCTTCTGTTTGATCCTGCGAAGACAATCGCTGACAGCCTTGATTCTCGACTCCACATCTAGATCAAAAAATGAAAACTTGGAAACCAATGTTTTTAGCTCCTCGTCACGAATGCGGTTAAAAAGAGAGGAAAGACTGATTCTCTCGCCATCCTGATAAAGAGAAAGCAGGATTCGATAAATTTCCCTGGCGCCATGATGATCAAATTCCTCGGGCGTAAGCTCTCCAACCACCTTTTCGAGAAGAGATGGGTCGGACAAAAGAACACTTAAAAGAGTAAACTCGCTCTGCTCGGCGGCAGAGACCTGAAATCCACCCTCCGATTCTCCTTGGGAAGAATGGTTTTCTTGCAAACCCGGTTCTTCAAATTTCTTTTTCAGCTTTCCCAGTTCACGCCGAATGGAATCTTCTTGAACACCCAAAATCACGGAAAGTCTGTTCACATATCGATCAAGCAGCACCGCATTGGGAATATGCGCGAAGGTTTCCAGAAACTCGCTGGTAATTTTTAGCAGTCCCAAAGAATCATTCTTGTCATACCTTTTTAGAAGCGAGGCCAGTTTGAAATCAAAGATATCCTGCTCGTTCTTAGAAAGCCTCTCAAATCCTTCCGGTCCATATTCCTTCAAAAGCTGATCGGGATCCATTCCGTCAGGAAGCGAAAGAAGCTTCACAGAAAGTCCTCCCCGCAGTAAAATTTCAAGACCTCGCAGCGACGCAGACTCTCCTGCTTTATCTCCGTCATAAACCAAAACAACTTCCGTCACATATCTTTTCAAAATCCTCATATGCTCTTCGGTCAAGGAGGTCCCTAAAGTCGCAACCACATTCTTGAACCCGCCCAAATACAAGCGGATCTGGTCAAGATACCCTTCCACCACATAAAGGCGGGGATACTCTGCCGCAATGAAACGTTTCGCGAGATGCAAACCGTAGAATTCTTTCCTTTTCTGAAAAATTTCAGTTTCAGGAGAATTGATGTACTTGGGAAGCTCGTCGGTAAGAACACGTCCCCCGAAAGCCACCACCTTGCCCTGCACATTGCGAATCGGAAAAATAACCCGTGACCGGAGAAAATCGTAGCAATGCCCCTGAGAAGACCTAAGAATCAACCCGGACCTGAGGCAATGTTCTTCTTTAAAACCCTTTTTAGCAAGATGTTCAAAAAGCCCGCGCCAATCGGGATGGGCATAACCGACGCCAAATTCAGCAAGATCTTTCACACTGAAACCGCGCTTTTCAAGATATTCCCTGGCCGGTCGGCCAGCTTCTCTGTCCTCCAAATTTCCGCGGTAATATTGAAACGCTGCCTCACAAATTTCGAAAAGCTTTCCCGAAATTGAATCCCTGACCCTTTCCCGGCTGGGTTCAGGAAGGCTGACATGAACGCGCTCCGCAAGCTGCCTCAAAGCCTCAGGAAAATTCAGATTCTCATGCTTCATCAGAAAGCTGAAGACATCCCCTCCCGCCCCGCAGCCAAAACAGTGAAAAATCTGCTTTTCCGGATTGACGATAAAAGAAGGAGTTTTTTCCTGATGGAAAGGACAAAGGGCTTTGAAACTCTTCCCCGAACGCTTGAGAGGCACGGAAGCGGAAATCACCTCGACAATGTCATTCAGAGACTGGACTCGATCCACAATTTGATCATCGTGCCTCACAGCATCATTCTCCTAAGAACCTTTCTTGGCGGTGGAATCCGATTTAGTGAGTTGAAAAGGCGCATAATAGGTAGCGAGTCTGTAAAATTTCTGGCTCGTTTGCGCGAAAAAAGGACCTGACCAGGATCTTTCAGCAGTGAATGAATTCTTAATGGAATTCAGAGGAAGCATCAGAATAAAATAACTTAGAAGCGAAAAAGTTAAAATCCATCTCAACGCACCCGTCAAAGCACCTCCGACTCGGGAAATACCGGTCATAAATTTCAGAGAAACGAGCGTGCCTAAAATTTTGAAAAAGAGCCTCAGGGCCAAAACAGAAACAACAGCAATCCCCAAGAAGCTGAAGAATTGGGCCGGAGATTCGGGAGCCGAAAGACTGGTATGAAGCCTGCTTCCCACAAATTCATAATAATGAAAAGTAATGACGGTGGAAACGGCTATTTCAAGGAATTTAGGAAGCTCAACTTCCAAACCCCGTTTGATTCCTGCCACAAGACCCCAAAAAATCAGCAGGAGGGCTACCACATCGACCCATCCTATTTTTGCAAGAACGGTCAATAATTTAAGATGCGCAACGTCTGGATTCAACATACGCTCACCTCGTCGTCAAAAAAGCTCCGAGTTTGAAAGTTTCAAATGACTTCCATCAATTCGTTACAATCCTGCCTAAAAAATAATCCGCCCGCAATTCATCAAGACAGACGGAAACAAGATCCCCTCTTTTTAATGAACCTTTTTGAAAACGAACCTTTAAATAATTGGAAGTATGCCCTTCCGCCATGTCCGGCTGCTCAGAATTCTCTACCAACACTTCGCCTACTCTTCCTATAAAAACACGCTGGCATTTTTGGGCCATGTCCTCACAAACCTCCTGCAACCTTGCGACTCTTTCACGTATGAGCCCCTGGTCGACTTGATCTTCAAATTGGGCAGCACGTGTCCCCTCACGAGGACTGAAAGGAAAAATATGCGCTTTCAATGGGAGCACCTGTCTCAAAAGATCGACCGTATTTTGAAAGTGTTTTTCTTCTTCACCCGGGAAACCTACCATCACATCGGTCGTAAGAGAAAACTCAGGCATGACATCCTTCAGGCGTTTCACAATTTGAAGATAACGGTCTTTTCGATAAGCACGTCTCATCTTTTTGAGAATCTCATCGTCCCCACTCTGAAGCGGCAAATGCAAATGCCGGCATATCTGAGGCCGTGATTTCATCAATTCAATCAATTCTTCCGTCACATCTGAAGGATCAATGGAACTCAAACGAATTCTCACCAAGCCGGAGATCTCGGTAAGTTTTTCCAGGATTGAAACAAGATTTTTTCCATTTCCCCATTCGTCGCCGTAAGCTCCCAGTTGAATGCCGGTCAACACAAGCTCTTTATAACCCGCATCCCGAAGTCTCTGAGCTTCCTCAATAACATCTTCGAGATTGCGGCTGCGCGAAGAACCACGCACCAGCACAACTTTGCAATACGTGCAGGCGTGATCACATCCATCCTGAATCTTGACAAAAGCTCGAGCATGGTCGGCAAAATAAGATATCGAAAGGTCTGTATAGCGATTTCCAGTCGATTCGTCTCCTTCCCCGCAGAATCTACCTTTTGTCTCCAAACTCAGATGATCAACAATATGGTCCTTCTGCTGATTGGGGACGACAAAATCAACGCCTGGGAGTTTGAGAATCTCCGATCGGTTCAGTGTTGCATAACAACCAGTAACCGCAATGGATGCGGCAGGATTATTCCGATGAAACCGCCGGATCACGGATCGGCTTTTACGGTCTCCATCCCCAGTAACAGTACAAGTGTTGACCACGAAAAGATCCGCGTCTTTGGGATCAGAGGTTTCAATGAAACCCGCTTTGAGAAATTTTTCCCTCATCGCTTGGGTTTCATACTGATTGGTTTTACATCCCAAGGTGGCAAAGTGAACTTTTCTCATCGGCAAACCTGCCGTGGAACAAAGTCAAGGGACGACCCTTCGGGTCGCCACCAGCCCGCGGCATGAAACCGCGGGCAGGTACTGCTCCAGATCCCCCCCGCCTCTGGCGGAAGGTATCTTTCGCTGTGAAACAACCAAGAACAGCAGTTTGTAAGATTATAAGTTGAACGCATATTTCACCAGAGCTACCCCGACAATGGACGCCGTTTCGGTTTTTAGAATTAAATCTCCCAGATGAACCAGATAGGCTCCTTTTTCCTTTGCAAGAAGTATCTCTTTTTCCGAAAACCCTCCCTCAGGCCCTATCACAAGAAGGATCTTTCGCATGGGCTGCGATTTAAGCTCGAGACTGTTTCTCGGCATCACTTTGTTTTTAACAGCAGTTATGACATCAGAAAGTTTCGGAAGATTAGGGTCCGTATGAGGAATCAACACAGCTTGAAATTCCTTGGCCTTCTGTAACAGGTCCTTGAATTTGATGGGCTCATGAAGTTCAGGGATCCAGTCAAGACGAGATTGCTTGCAAGTCTGAACCGCTATCTTCTGCCAGCGCTGCTGAACCCGCTCGGATCCTGGTCCTGTTAACTTGAAGGAAGCCCGTTCCGTTTCTAGAGGAAAAATTTCGATCACCCCAAGCTCACAAGCTTTAGCAATAATAAAATCCATCTTCTTTTTCTTGGGGAGCGATTGGGCAAGACAGACGGAAATAGGATCCTTGGAACGGTTTCTCCTTTTCTTTTCAAGTAAAACCCCGACGCGGTTTGACAGAGAGGTTACCTTGCCTTCAAACTCCTGTCCCTCGCCATTAAAGATGATCACCGAATCACCTTTCTTAAGCCGAAGAACATCTTTCAGATGATGCGACTCCTCGCTGGAAAGAAGCGCCGCATTTTTTTCAATGTCCTGACTGCGTACAAAAAAACGTTTTTCGCGCATTGAACTTTCATCCCATGATGGGTTCAAAAATGATCATCAACTTCCAAGAGGACAAAACGAAGGCCATCTTACTTACCATTCTGCGTCACAAAAAGCTGCGCTTCAAAGCAGAGACGTTTCAAAGACACAAAAACCCCATGGTAAATAGTTCTTATTGCTATCTATCTGTGGGGTATTAAAAATTGAGATGGGATCAAATCACTTTTTCGACTTGTCAGCGGCTTATTCGCTCTTCTCCACCTTGGATTCTTTTTTCTCCTGCCTGACAACATTCGCAGCTTGGGGACCTTTCTCGCTTTGGACAATGTCAAAGGTTACTACCTCTCCCTCTTCCAATGTCTTGTAGCCATCCTTCGCAATCGCCGAGTAGTGGACAAACACATCTTTTCCACCCTCCTGCTCAATAAAACCAAAACCCTTTGCATTGGAGAACCATTTTACTTTTCCTGTGATTGGCATTCGGCTCCTCCTTACCTTTTCATTCAACCGCTCCCGGGCACCCACTCATGCCCGTCGCCGGATTTACTTCACCCTATTCTTGAGAATGAGGCCGGGTTTAAAGACCACCACTTTTTTCTCAGGAACCTGAACTTCTTCACCAGTTCTAGGGTTACGTCCAAGCCGCCCTCGACGGCTTTTCACTTTAAAAACGCCAAAATTCCTAAGTTCAACTGTTTCACCTCGTTGGAGACTATCCACGATAGCATCCAGAGTTCTCTGCACGATTTTTTTCACATCAATCTGTGTAAGATTCGTTTCATTCGAAACTTTCATCACTATATCTTTCTTGGTCATTCGAATCACCTCCTATTAACCTTTGACGCAACACATTACACTAATTCGTGTTACTGCAAAAAGTTATCAAATTTTTCACAAAGTGTCAAGGGCTTTTTTCTATAACTCAAGCAACGGTGGGGGCTTCCGATTACGTCTTTATCTTAATTGCGTTCTCGCCCAAAAGACTTTCTATTTTCTGAAAAAGTTCCTCTGAAGTTTCCACTCGATACATATCATCCAGATGAACTTCTACTGTTTTACCACTGGGATCCTTAAAATTAAGGTAAAGAGGCACATCTCCTTTATGAGCACTCAGAATCTCTTTCAGCTTATTAAGAGTTTCCAAATTTAAGCCTGTGGTTCGAAGATCCACCGACACGACTCTAGTCAATTTCTTCTGAACCTCCGTAAGAGGTATCAGTTCCGTGGCGATCACCTTAGGATCATCCTCTCTTTGGTTGATTCTTCCCTTAATAAACAGAGTTGCCTCTTTTCGAAGGAAGGACAGTGAAGCCTTATAAACGTCGGGAAAAACTACTACTTCACAAGAACCGGCTAGATCTTCCAGAGAAAGAAAGGCCATCTTGTCACCTTTTTTTGTCGTGATTTCTTTCAGCTGATTGACAATGCCTCCGATTGTGATTTCTGACTGATCCTGAAAATCGGAGAGATTGGAAGTATCGGCAGTTGCATAGGATTTCAAAACTTTCTCATACCTTGAAAGAGGGTGTGAACTCACATAAAAACCCAAAAGCTCTTTTTCATAGGCAAGAAGCTGGTTTTCAGGCCACTCGGGAATACTGGGAATCTCACGAATCCCCGGTTTGACACCGGTCTTGGATTGAAGATGATCGATAAAGGAAAGCTGCCCCATACTCCGATCCTTTTGAGTTTTACTGCCCATATCCAAAGCCTGATCAATGATCGCCATCAGCTGTGACCGATAAACACCCACGCAATCAAAAGCACCACATTGAATAAGACTTTCCATAACCTTACGATTGCAGACCCGAAGTTCTACTCGCTCTGTAAAGTCATAGAAAGATTTGAAAGGACCTCCGTGATTGCGAGCCGTGATGATAGATTCGATTGCAGTGCTTCCCACGTTCTTAACTGCAGAAAGGCCGAACCGTATCGCCCCTCGGGAAAGAGGATCACCAGGTCTTGGAGCAAGACAGGTAAACTCCGCATAACTTTCATTAACGCTTGGCGGAAGTACTTCTATCCCTAGCCTCTTTGCTTCCTCTATATGGCGGACAATTTTATCGGTGTTATCCTTCTCGGATGTCAGAAGTGCCGTCATAAACTCTACGGGGAAATCAGCTTTGAGATAAGCTGTCTGGTAAGAGAGAAAAGCGTAGGCCGCACTGTGTGATTTATTAAAACCATAGCCGGCAAAATACTCGATCAGATTCCAGATTTTCTCCGCAATTCTTTCCGGAACGGTGTTCTTCTTAGCTCCGTCGATAAAGGATTGCTTTTCCTTTTCCATCACCTCGGGAATTTTCTTACCGATAGCACGTCGCAGCGAATCGCCTTTCGCAAGACTGAAACCAGCCAGTTGGCTTGCAATCTGCATCACCTGCTCCTGATATAAAATCACTCCGTAAGTCTCTTTCAAAATAGGTTCCAGCGCCGGATGGTCATACTTGATCAAAGCTGGGTTGTGCTTCCTGCGGATGAAATCGTCCACCATACCGCTCCCGATGGGACCTGGTCTGTAGAGGGCCAGAAGGGCCACGATATCTTCAAACTGCCGGGGTTTCATTTTCTTCAGAATGTCCCGCATCCCTGAACTTTCAAGCTGAAACACCCCGAAAGTTTCACCGCGACTCAAGAGTTCATAAGTGGAAGGATTGTCAAAAGCAATCTTATCAATGCAAATCTCGACTCCCTGCCGCCTCTTGACGATCTTACAGGTTTCACTGATTACGGTGAGTGTTTTCAAACCCAGAAAATCCATTTTAAGAAGGCCTATCTTTTCAAGAGCCGACATGGAATATTGAGTGGTGATTTGATCTCCCGTTTTCATCAGAGGCGTATGTTCCGTCAAAGGAATATCGGAAATCACCACACCCGCCGCATGAGTGGAAGCATGGCGTGTCAATCCTTCTAGTGCACGGGAAGTTTCAATCAGCTTCTGAACGCGTGGATCGGTTTCCAAAAGTTCCTTCAGACGAGGCTCGGATTTAAGGGCCTGATCCAAAGTGATATTGAGTTCATTAGGGATCAACTTGGCAATGCGATCCACTTCCTGATAAGCCAATCCCATCACTCTCCCCACATCTCTCACTACCGCTTTGGCCATCATGGTCCCAAAGGTAACAATCTGTGCCACATTCTCCTGGCCGTATTTCTTTCTCACGTAATCAATAACTTCATCACGCCTCTCATAGCAAAAATCAATATCAATATCGGGCATACTCACCCTTTCGGGATTGAGGAAACGTTCGAAAATCAATCCGTGTCGAATGGGATCGATATCAGTGATCCCGAGCGCAAAAGCAACCAGACTTCCGGCTGCGGAGCCGCGCCCAGGTCCAACAGGAATATTTCTTTCCTTCGCATAACGGATGAAATCCCAGACGATAAGAAAGTAGCTCATGTAATGCATCGAACGGATCACAGAAATTTCATAGTCGAGCCGCGGCTGATATTGGACGGGAATGCCTCCCATCTTCTTCAGCAGTCCCTCATGGCAAAGCTCCTTCAGATATTCTTCCTGCGTTTTACCGTGCGGAGGATCAAATTTGGGGAGATAGGTTTTGTTGAATTCAAGCTCCACATTGCATTTCTGCGCTATATGGAGCGTGTTGTCGATGGCCTCCGGGACATATTTGAAAAGCTCCTTCATCTCCTCGGCCGACTTGAGATAAAACTGATCCGTGGCGTATTTCATCCGGTTGGGCTCATCCAGAGTGGATCCTGTTCCAATACAGAGAAGCGCATCATGCGCTTCGTAATCAGACCGATGAATGTAGTGAACATCATTGGTTGCTACAAGAGGAATTTTAAGATCTCGAGAAAGTTGTAAATATTTTTCTCGCACCTTTCTCTGGTCTTCAATTCCGTGATCGTGAATCTCAAGATAAAAATCATCCTTCCCAAAAATATCCTGATATTCCTGAATCGCACGCATCGCCTCGTTCATCTGATCATTCCGGACATAATGCGGGATTTCACCCTTGAGGCATCCTGAAAGACCGATGAGGCCTTCGTGATATTGCTTGAGCACCTCCTTATCCATCCGCGGCTTATAATAGAAGCCCTCCAGATATCCAAGGGTCGTAAGCTTCATCAGGTTCCTGTAACCTTTTTCATTCTTGGCAAGAATGGTGAGATGAAAGGAGGCATCCTTAATTCCGTGGGATACTTTGTCGAAACGCGAACCTGGGGCGATATAAGCTTCAATTCCCAAGATAGGTTTGATACCCTGCTTGACGGCCTCTTCATAAAATTCTATGGCGCCGAACATGTTGCCGTGATCGGTCAGCGCAATGGCAGGAAATTTCAATTCACCCGCCCGGCGAATCAACACGGACAGTTTGCAGGCACCGTCCAGCAGGCTGTATTGAGAATGCTGATGCAAATGAACAAACCCGGAATGTTTCATTTAAATCATTCCCATTCGATGGTGGAAGGTGGTTTCGAACTGATATCGTAACAGACACGGTTGATGCCGCGGACTTCATTAATGATGCGATTCGACATACGATTGAGAAGCTCGGGAGGTAATTTGGCCCAATCAGCCGTCATCCCGTCCTGCGAGTGCACGGCCCTGATCGCGATCACATTTTCATAGGTCCTTTCATCCCCCATCACGCCGACGGATTTTACAGGCAGCAAAACCGCAAAGGATTGCCAGAGTTGGTTGTAAAATCCAGCCTTTTTTATTTCATCCACGACAATCCAATCTGCCCTGCGGAGAAGTTCCAGTCTTTCTTTGGTGACCGCCCCTAAAATTCTCACGGCAAGACCGGGACCGGGAAAAGGCTGGCGTTGAAGAATATCCGGAGAAAGCCCGAGTTCCTTGCCCACCTCACGGACCTCATCTTTGAAAAGCATCCTCAAAGGTTCCACAAGCTTGAGACGCATTTTCTTGGGAAGTCCTCCAACATTATGATGCGACTTGATGGTGCTGGTTGGGCCTCCATGAGCGGATACCGATTCAATGACATCAGGATAGAGTGTCCCCTGTGCCAGGTATTGAATTCGTCCGAGCTTTTTAGCTTCCCGTTCAAACACCTCAATAAAAAGCCGTCCGATGATTTTTCTTTTTCTCTCAGGATCCGTCACACCGGAAAGGCCATCGAGAAAAGATTTCTCGGCTTTTACCGCACGCAGATTCAAACCCACATGTTTTTTAAAAACTTCCTGAACTTTCTCGAATTCTCCAAGCCTCAACAACCCATTGTCGACAAAAATACAGGTAAGCTGTTTGCCTACAGCTCGATGAATCAAGAAAGCCGCGACGGAAGAATCCACTCCTCCGGAGAGTCCGAGCACCACCCGGTCCTTTCCGACTTGTTCGCGAACACGCATCACACTTTCTTCAATAAAGGACCGAGTGGTCCAGTTACCATTTAGACCGCAAATTCTGTAGAGGAAGTTTTTGAAAATCTGATGACCCAGAGGCGTGTGGACCACTTCGGGATGAAACTGCACCCCGTAAATTTTCTTACCGCGATTTCTTAAGGCCGCAATGGAAGAACTTGAGGTATGGGCTAAAACCTCGAAACTGGCAGGAAGCCCCGTGACCTGATCGCCGTGACTCATCCAGCAATTCGTTTCCGGAGGAAAGTCCCGGAATAAATCCTCCCGATTGTCGATCAAGAGGCTGGCGTGGCCGAATTCGCGCAAGTCTGTCTTTTTTACCTTCCCTTTGAAACAGTAACCGATGAGTTGAATCCCATAACAAATACCCAGAATAGGAATACCGAGATCAAAAACTCCTTCCGGAGGGAAAGGAGCTTTCTTTTCATAAACATTTGAGGGTCCGCCGGAAAAAATGATTCCCCGCGGACGATAACTCTTGATGGTTTCAAGTGTGATTTTGTAAGGCAGGATAACGGAAAAAACTTTATGCTCTCGAACTCGTCTTGCAATCAGCTGGGTATACTGAGAACCAAAATCAAGAATGACAACCGTTTCAGTATGATTCAAACCCATGACTTTCTCATCAGTACTGCTTCATCCGTACAGGTATTTCGCCAATAAAATCTAAAGGGGCGGCAACTAGCGGGGACGGGTTTCAAACCCGCTCCTACCCTAGGTCAACGTCATCAAAGAAAAAGCGTGAAAATAAGTGTGATCCCTTTTTCTTTTTTTCTTACTTACTCGAGTTCTGCAGTTTTTTTGGATGAATTGCTGTAACCGTTTGCAATGCAATACGTTGTCATTCTGATCCCGCCAAGGGCGGGATAAGAATCTACGAGCTAGGATCCTTCGGCTTCGTCTTAGGATGACAGTTTAAAAAACCGAAAAGTGCAGAACTCAAGTTACTTACCCATGCCAACGCGCTGGGCCGATTGAAACACTTTGCCTTCGGTCCGGATCGCAGGCGCAATGACCAGTTCCGTCATCTGAAGCTCACGGATGTCTCTTGCGCCTACATTGCCCATGCAAGTCTTAAGAGCCCCAACAAGATTCTGCGTCCCGTCATCCAGTTTGGCTGGGCCGAAAAGAATCTCTTCCAACGTCCCTGTAGTTCCCACATGAATCCGTGTCCCGCGAGGAAGATTCGCGTGCGGAGTTGCCATGCCCCAATGATATCCTTTTCCAGGGGCCTCCTTGGCGCGGGCAAAAGCAGAGCCGACCATCACAGCGTCCGCACCCGAAGCAAATGCTTTGCAAATATCTCCACCGGTGCTCATCCCGCCATCCGCTATGATCGGGATGTATTTCCCTTTTTTCTTGCTGTAGAAATCGCGCGCCGCTGCAACGTCGCAAATAGCTGTGACCTGAGGAACGCCGAGTCCCAGAACTCCGCGAGACGTGCAGGCGGAACCAGGACCAATACCGACGAGCAACGCAGCCGGCCCGACTTCCATAAGTTCCAGAGCCACTTTATGCGTTACCAAGTTGCCGATAATGACGGGTATTTTCATCTCCTTGCAAAATTTGTGAAAGTCCACCACCTTATAGGCTTGAGAGATATGACGAACGGTGGTTACGGTGGATTGAACCACAAAGATATCAGCGCCCGCTTCCTGCGCGATGCGCCCAAATTTTTCCGCACGCTGGGGAATCGTGCTCACCACCGCGTGGACACCGCCCTTTTTAATTTCTTCGATTCTCTTGGAAATGAGTTTTTCTTTGATGGGTTCTAGATAAAGTTTTTGAAGAAGTTCGGTGGCTTTTTCCGGCGTGGCCTGGGCAATTTCACTTAGAACGCTGGCTGGATCCTCATAACGGGTCTGAACGCCTTCCAGATTGAGAACCGCGATGCCGCCCAATTTCCCCATGGCAACAGCGAACCGGGTATCCACAACGCCATCCATGGCGGAAGCAAGAATCGGGACTTTAAAGGTGAGATTTCCAATCTTCCAGGCACTATCAACTTCGTCAGGATTAATCGTAATTTCTCCGGGGACCAGAGCAATTTCGTCAAATCCGTAAGCTCGCCGTGCCTTGCGACTAATTCCTATCCACTCTGCCATGAAATTCCTCCGAAGCGAATAGCCTGCGGCTATTTTAAATAAAAGTCTCCCTATTCATCAATTGTAAAATGGAGTGGAAACTTTTGTACAAAGGTTGGTATAACTTAAACTCTAAAAATTACTTAGAGCTACCTCGCAGATTGTTTCCAATCATACAGGATGTAAAATAGCTTGTCAATTCCGATTCCGGCCTAAAAAAGAAAAAGGGACAAACAGAATTTTTATCCGCCTGTCCCTTTCACACAATCTTTTCTGCTTTCTTCCAAACTCCAAAAGAGTAAGGAAAATTACCGCTTCTTTGTCTTCTTCTTATCCTTATCTTCTTCATCCTTGAGTTTCTCGGATAATGAGGCTTCGGTCGTCACAATAAGAGAAGCAATACTAGCCGCATTCTGCAAAGCCATGCGGACCACTTTGGTGGGATCGATGATCCCAGCCTTCACCAGGTCTTCATAGTCCCCCTTGTCGGCATTGAATCCCCAATTGGGATTACCAGCCTCACTCAGAAGACGGGCAACCACCACGGAACCTTCAAAACCGGCGTTCTTAGTAATTTGTCTCACCGGCTCCTCAAGCGATCGCGCGATAATTTCGGCTCCAATCTTTTCATCCCCCTGAAGCTTCAAATCTTTCAGGGAAGCTACAGCACGGAGAAGAGCAATACCACCGCCTGGGACAATACCCTCTTCAACCGCCGCGCGTGTTGCGTGAAGAGCATCTTCCACACGGGCTTTTTTCTCTTTCATCTCAGTTTCCGTTGCCGCACCAACCTTAATCCCCGCCACACCGCCAGCAAGTTTTGCCAGCCTCTCCTGAAGCTTCTCTTTATCATAGCTGGAATCCGACTTCTCAATTTCTCTTCTAATTTGGTCACAGCGTTCCTTGATCGCTGACTTTTTCCCGGCCCCTTCGATAATCGTCGTATTGTCACGATCAATCACCACACTGCCGGTACTGCCCAGCATATTGACTTCCGCACCCTCGAGCTTGACTCCCAAGTCCTCCGAAATAAATTTGCCCGCGGTGAGAATGGCAATATCCTCCAGCATGGCCTTCCTTTTGTCGCCGAAACCAGGAGCCTTGACCGCGCAGACTTTGAAAGTACCGCGCAGCTTGTTCACCACCAGGGTGGCAAGAGCCTCCGCTTCCACATCTTCAGCAATAATAAGAAGTGAACGGCCAAGTCCCACAATCTTTTCCAAAAGAGGAATCAAATCCTTAATCGCCGTTATCTTTTTTTCGTAAAGAAGGATCAGCGGATCCTTGAGAACACATTCCATCTTCTCAGCATCGGTCACAAAATAAGGAGAAAGATAGCCGCGGTCAAACTCCATCCCCTCGACCAATTCAAGCATCGTCTTCGTGGTCTTGGATTCTTCCACCGTAATGACTCCGTCCTTGCCCACCTTCTCCATCGCATCCGCAAGGAGTTCGCCTATTTCTGAATCATTGTTGGCGCTGATCGTCCCCACCGAAGCGATTTCCTCTCTATTCTTGACCTCTTTGGAAAGTTTCCGAACCGCTTCAATGGTATGAGCCACAGCCTTTTCAATACCGCGCTTCAGGGCCATGGGACTCGCACCGGCGATCACATTCTTAAGGCCCTCTCTTAGAATCGCCTGGGCCAGAACGGTTGCCGTCGTGGTACCATCCCCCGCCTCATCGGAAGTCTTCTCCGCTACTTCCTTGACCAGTTGGGCACCCATATTCTCATTGGGATCCTTAAGATCAATCTCCTTGGCTACCGTCACACCATCCTTGGTGATAATCGGTGAACCAAATTTTCGATCGATCACCACATTCCGTCCACGAGGCCCTAAAGTTACTTTGACCGTATCAGCCAAAATATCCACACCGCGTTTCAAAGCGGCGCGGGCTTCCTCATGAAAAGTTAAATTCTTAGCAGGCATAAATCCCCCTTATGACTCGTAGACTGCCAGGATATCTTTCTCCTGCAGAATCTTGTGTTTTTTTCCGTCAATCACAACTTCATCGCCGGAATATTTTCCAAAAATCACTCGGTCGCCTTTCTTCACCTCAAGAGGCTGCACCTTCCCCGACTCAAGAAGTTTGCCGCTGCCAACGGAAATAATTTTGCCTTCACTCTTCTCTTCCTTGGCTGTATCAGGGAGAATAATGCCTCCTTTGGTTTTGTCTTCGGCTTCCAAGATTTCAACTAGAACTTTGTCACCCAACGGCTTGATCTTCATTTTTCCATCCTCCTTCATTCAGAAGTTATTATGTCAACCCAATCAAGTTACCGGTTACCAGTAACCAGAACCGACTCTCATTAGAGTCATCTAAGGAAGTCGGTGTTGATTTCTTTATTTACCGATTAATACATTCCTCCAGGCGGCATTCCACCACCGGGCATGCCCCCCGAACCAGCTTTTTCTTCTTCCGGAATCTCGGTCACCAGAGCTTCCGTGGTCAAAAGAAGCGAGGCAATGCTCGAGGCATTCTCAAGAGCCGTTCTCGTCACCTTTTTGGGATCGATCACGCCGGCTTGAATCAGATCTTCGAACTCACCGGTTTCGGCATTGAAGCCGACGTTATTCTTCTCCTGAAGAACTCTCTGCACGACCACCGAACCTTCGTATCCCGCGTTTTGAGCGAGCTGTCTCAGAGGCTCTTCAAGAGCACGCCTCACAATTTGGGCTCCGACCTTCTCGTCACCTTTGAGTTTCAGATTCTCAATCACCTGCGAGGTGCGTAGTAACGCCACACCGCCGCCGGGGACAATGCCTTCTTCCACCGCCGCTCGGGTGGCATGCAAAGCATCCTCAACACGGGCCTTTTTCTCTTTCATTTCCGTCTCGGTTGCGGCACCGACATTAATGACCGCCACACCGCCGGCCAGCTTCGCAAGACGTTCCTGTAATTTCTCCTTGTCATAATCAGAATCCGTTTCTTCAATCTGCTTCTTGAGCTGATTGATGCGGCCGTTAATATCTGCTGTTTTACCGGCTCCCTCAATGATCGTGGTATCCTCTTTATCCACTGTCACGCGTTTGGCGCGTCCCAGATCTTTAAGAGAGAGGTTCTCAAGTTTAAGTCCCAGATCTTCGGTGATGGCCTTGCCGCCGGTAAGAACTGCAATGTCTTCCAGCATCGCCTTGCGCCGGTCACCGTATCCGGGAGCTTTCACTCCACAAACCTGAAGCGTGCCGCGGATTTTATTCACCACCAGAGTTGCCAGGGCTTCACCCTCCACTTCCTCTGCAAGAATCAAAAGAGGCTTTCCTGACTTGGCAATCTGTTCCAAGAGAGGAAGCAAATCCTTCATCGCGGAAATTTTCTTCTCATGAATGAGAATGTAAGGATCATCCAGGACGGCTTCCATATTCTCGGCATCCGTCACGAAATAAGGAGAAAGGTAACCCTGATCAAATTGCATTCCCTCTACAACTTCGAGAGTTGTCTCAGTAGTCTTGGCTTCCTCCACAGTGATCACACCGTCTTTCCCTACCTTTTCCATCGCATCGGCAATGTAATTCCCAATGGTGTGGTCAGAGTTGGCGGCAATGTAGGCTACCTGCGCAATTTCCTTTTTATCCTTGATGGGCTTGGAAAGCTTGGACAATTCTTCCGCTACGGCTTCGACGGCCTTCTCAATGCCGCGTTTCAAAGCCATCGGGTTGGCACCAGAAGTCACATTTTTCAAACCCTCACGATAAATGGCCTGGGCAAGAATGGTTGCCGTCGTGGTTCCATCTCCGGCATTATCCGAGGTCTTCTGAGCTACTTCCTTGAGCATCTGGGCTCCCATATTTTCATAAGGATCCTCGAGTTCAACCTCCTTGGCAACCGTCACACCGTCTTTGGTGATGGTAGGTGAACCAAATTTTTTATCCAAAACGACGTTTCGCCCCTTAGGACCCAACGTCACTTTCACTGCATCGGCAAGCTGATCCACACCTCTTTGAATAGCCCGCCTTGCCTCTTCACTGAAAATAATCTGCTTTGCCATCTTAATGCCTCCTGTTGTCTATCTAAAGGTTAACCGAATTTATTAGGGATTAGCCCCTTGTCATATCAGCCTAAGTCCTGCTTTCTATAGGCAAAGGACTTAATGGGAATATTTCATTCTGGTTGGCTCTTGTTACGCTTTAGCACTCATCAAGAGCGAGTGCTAATATACCATTTCAACAAAGAAAATCAAGAAGAAAATTGAAAAATCTTCAAATAAAAGGTGACAGTTGTAGTACGCTGTTCAGTAAATTCGTATCGGGTTTGATCGCCCCCCCACCTCTCCTCCCTCTCTCAGCCAGAGGACTGATCCGTCCTTCGGCGGAGGAGGGGAGAGGGATAGGGTGGGGGTGAAATCGGGTGCGAATTTGCTGAACGTGGTAGTAGATACCCAGAGCGTCCTATAACCCTTCTCACACGGAAGAGTCACCTCCACCTCTCGTCTTCCTATTATATAGTGTAGGCAAGGACAAAGGCCGCTTGCTTCCTTCCCGACCTCATCCGATGGCTTCAGAGGACCAAACTGGCAAGAAATAGGTTAAGCGGATTGCGAGACCTGCTCACTTATCTTCCACGCTTCACCCAGAGCAGCCATGAAATGCATCAGGTTATCGGCATTAGGAATGAAACGGTCGCCGTGAATGGTAAGTTCGTCCTCCGGCACTTCCCTGCGAATCTCTTCAGCCGACTTTGCCGCGACAGAATGCGCCATGCCCCATTCATAAAGGATAGCTCCTTCAATCGTCTTGATATCACCAGACTCCAGCCCCTTAGCATGAGATAAAGAAACCAATTGTTTCCCGCCCAAGGCTATTTTTCCAAACTCATCAAGCAAAGCTTCATCACCCACCACCGAGATGAAATGAACCAGTTCAGTTTTCTTGATTCCCTTGCGGCCGCTCAGAGTTTTGACTTGATTGACCAGACCATCATTGATAAAACTGGATAGCACAAATGGAAGATGCTCGCCGAGTCCTTTTTTGATTTCGATTCTGTTCCCGTAATGAGCAAATTCCCTTTGAAAATTTTCCACCTCCTCATCCGAACCCACATGAACCAAGCGAAGGATAGCCAGAGGATTTTCCTCCAAAATCATTCGAACCGCATCTCGATAGGCAGAAGCTCGAAGAGAATAAGCGTTTTTCGGATCACTCACCGCGAAAATAATCGCAAGCTTGGGTCCGGCGAGAAAATGATGCTTGAAAAACGAACGGGCCGCATCACTCACCGCAGGCTGATTCATCCAATCGCGTTTCAAAAACGCTACCGCAGTTTGACCGTTCCAAAGACTGCCGAGTTTGTTAATCAATCGAAGCTCCAACTCGATGAGAAAATGATTCAAGTCAGCACGCTCCTCTGGCTGGAGTGAGTTCCCAAAAGCGCGGTCAATCTCCACGGCCAAACGTTTCTCCTTATCCACCCCTGAATCCATTAGAATGGCGTGAATCCCGGCGGTCAAGCCTTCTAGAGAAATCTCGAATTGCTTTCTCTTCCGATCCAGATCGGCCGAGTGATTCTGCCTGAGCTTGTCCAGATAAACCAGCGTCGCTTTCTCGATTTCTTCCTTCACCTTCTCCAATCCCAAAATTCCAATCGCCTTGTAAATATTTTGGGCCATTCTTTGAGTATCTTCTTGCGAAATCTCATTGGAAGGATCAAACACCCGAACCGTTTCCCCTAAACTTCTGGCGATTTCATCCTGGTCGCCCGCAGGTTGTGTTCCCGGCTCCTCATTGTGACCGGCATAGGTTCCGGTGTTAACCCTCTTCTTCTGATCCCGATCTCCTAGGGAATGGGCGATGGATTCCGAAACAGCAACCCGTTTTAAAAGATGCGCCCTACCTAAATGCTCTCTCGGTAAAGTCATCTCCCTATAGTCATCACGTTGGGCATAAAGACGATTCATGAGTTCACGTGAATAATCAACATACACCCATCCACCGCGGCGCAAATACGTCGCAATCTTTTGATGATGCCGTTCCACCACATCAGCAGGAAAGTTCAACGAACCTGAAGTGACCACAGCCGTTTCATAGTAAACATCCAATCCATCTTTCAACTCCTTGGGCCAGAAATCGGTATCAAAAGCATCTTGGCCAAAATAGTAATAAATCCTTCTCTTTTTGTTTTGGTACTCGAAGTCAAAAACATACCGTTTGGGCATGTGCGGATTTTTCTTAATGCCTAAAAGCTTGCCACCCACGTGTTGTATTTCACGTACCAACGCCGGTGCTATTTGTTCAAACGTCATCATGTTCTCCACAAAGACAAAAACCGTGCCCCCGGTCGCTTTAAGCGGAGAGCCGACATCACGGTTGGCACCGGGATAATAAATAACAAGATCCACGTCATCGGAGGGATTGATCACGGATTTAAGGACAGCCGGCAGGTCAGAACCTGCTCGAGTAAATGCCAATCGCGCTTTCATCTCTTCAACGGATAATTCAGCATCTCCCTTGGGCGGATTTTTGATCAAGTCGAGGACGCTCAGATCCTCATCCGTCACCTCCACTTTGGGCAACCCCTCACCCGAACCCAAAAGCATCTGAAAGCGTTCATCCAAATCATGAAGATCAGCAATGGAATCGACTTCTAGCAAAAGCGTGTTCAAAATTTCCAACATCCGATAGTAATCAGGACGCTTTTCTTTCGCGTCTGCCTGCCAACTCAATAACATTTGCTTCGCAAATGCCAAACTTTCTTCGTCATAAATCAACTTCGATACAAGTTTCACCCAGACATCGGCCAAATCGCTATAAATGACACTTTCATCCACGTTCCAGCGATTCGAAACCGAAGATAGAAAGGGATGGAGGGATACATAAAAAAGAAGCTCTGCTCTCACGAAAAATTCATCGTACGGGCCGGAAAAGCCTATCCTATTGAGATAGGACATAAGTTCCTGGTATTTTTTTATTTCTCCTTCCCACATATATTCTTTCGAAACCTCAGGAAGGAGATGAATCCACAAATCATCGGGATTGATTTGGGGAAAACCCAAATCCTTAACAGGATCCAACGTCTTGAACGCTTCCTCATCACGTCTTCGTTGCTCATCGAGCCGAAGCAAAGCAGCGGCTATGTTCCGGTCTTCATAGGACTGTTTCATGAATAGCCCTAAATCGTTCAAAGAAATCTTTCCCGAGACACTATCAAGGATATCCCTGGCAGCCATACGAACATCCAAATCCTTTTCTTCCATCACAATTTCCTTCAAATGATCCCCCACACGCTGTATAAGATTATCCTGCTGTAAAACCTTATTTTTTGAAATATAAATGGTATGGCTCCAACCCTTGTCCACAAAACCCAGCAGCATCCCCAACCCCCAGACGGCAAGTAAACGAACGCGGCTCAAGGGATACTGTTTCCCAGATAGTTCCATCAACAATTCCGAAGAAGACTCAGCGTCTAGAACTTTGATCACATTTTCGCTTAGGGTCAGGATTTCTTCTCCGCTATTCCTTAATCTGGAGCCTTTTTCGTTAGGAATGACGAGGAACGGCAAAGCATAACGAATCACGTCAATATTGTTGAGACC
>OBEQ010601750.1_pt1 | contig 25179 bp, 21 predicted proteins | sample 1670901 | NCBI WGS metagenome assembly OBEQ01 (sample SAMEA104232315, study PRJEB22302) | groundwater metagenome | biome: forest; feature: aquifer; material: groundwater | place: USA | collected 2011-08-07 | depth 5.4 m | reverse complement strand
TCAGGTCTTAGCTCTCATACTAAAAAATACATACCCTACGAAGTTATGTATTATGAAGCATATCGAAGCGAAGAAGACGCTCGTAAGCGAGAATCGAATCTAAAACTTCGAGCTAATGCGCTCAACCAACTAAAGAGGCGAATTGTCGCGAGCCTTAAAGCTAATTAGATGTGGGGATGAACCAATCAGAATTTAGAAAAGACCCAGTATCAAACGAATGGATTCTAATTTCTCCGGGGCGTCTTAAGTATCACCATAAACACCCCACAAAATCCTACCTTAGTCGTACCAAGCGTCACCACACTCCTAAAACCAAGTGTCCGTTTGAAAAGCCATTCGATAATATAAGCGAGCGGATTATCTTGGGTTATGGCCGCCATTATGATCGCGACCCCCGGTCTTTTCCAAAGTCAGATCCTCGCTGGGAAATTCTGGTACTACAAAATCGTTATCCAATTGTCGCCGAGCATAAAAGCCAAGCGCCAATTCGTAAAGAAAAGAAGGGAATTTATGAAACCGTAGAAGGCGTCGGTCACGCAGATATTGTATTAACGCGCGATCATAATATGAATTTTCCTCGCCTTGATGAGTGGGCGGCGCATACGGTTTTTCGTGCATTTCGTGATCGGTATCGAATGTTACAAAAAGAACCCGAGGTTCGTTACGTAAGCATATTTCATAACTGGGGTCCTGGCGCAGGCGCTTCTGTGTACCATCCCCACTATCAAGTTATTGGAATTCCCGTGGTACCGCCGGATGTTGCTAGGACTATTGAAGGCTCGAGGAGTTATTTCAATAGTCATAAGCGGTGCGTGCATTGCGACATGATTAAGGAAGAAAAGAAACGTGCGAGCCGCATCATCTACGAAAATAGCGATGCAATTGCTTTTGCGCCTTTTGTATCACGCAATCCTTTTGAGATTAGAGTTTTCCCCCGGCAACATCTCGCTTATTTTGAGGATACTCCGGAGTCTATTATGTGCTCGGTAAGCCTGGCACTACAGAGCGCTCTTAAAAAAATAGAGAAAAAGCTTGGCGATCCGGATTATATTTTTTTCATTCATACCGCGCCACTATTCCAGAAATCCAAGCACTCTCACTACCATTGGCATATTGAGGTGTATCCAAAATTATCAATGCGAGCGGGGTTTGAGTTTGGAACCGGCGTTGAAGTGAATTTATTTAAGCCGGAATTTGTGGCGAAGGTTTTAAAGAGCTAAAGGTCTTTGATTTTATAATATATCGATTACTAAAATAGATGCCTTATCGCGTCGATTTAGATAGAATAAAGACAAGCTATGAAAAAATTAATCGTTGCCAATTGGAAGATGAATCCCACAAGCGAGACTCAAGCCATAAGGCTCGCGCGAGCATCTGATAAAAAAGGCATTGTTATTGTGCCCCCATTTCTGTTTCTTGAAGCAGTGAGTCACACACTAAAACATGCAAAATTAGGAGCGCAAGATTTGGCTTGGGAAGATTCGAAAAGAGGTGCTTTTACGGGTGAGATTTCTGCCGAGATGCTCAAAGATGCGGACGTAAGTTACGTTATTCTTGGCCACTCCGAGTGCCGACGTTTTTCTAAAGAAACAGACGCGGTAATAAATAAAAAAGTTCGCATAGCTCTAAAAAAAGGTTTTAATGTAATACTTTGCGTTGGTGAACCAAAAAGAGAATCAGGAATCAGGAATCAGGAATTAGGATTGAGGAAGGCAAGAAATTATGTAAGGAATCAGCTGAAGAAAGATTTAAAAAACGTTAATAATTCTAAATCCCTAAATCATAATTCACTCATAATTGCTTACGAACCCGTCTGGGCTATTGGCACGGGAAGAAATGACACGCCAAAAGACGCCTCAGAAATGGCAAGTTTTATAAAACAGTCACTAGTTAAAAATTTTAAGTTAAAAGTTAAGGTATTGTATGGGGGTTCGGTTACACCAAAAAACGTTTCCGACTTTCTAACACCCCCTTTAGTAGATGGGGTTCTTATCGGTGGGGCAAGCACCCGGCTTAAGGATTTAAAAGCGGTTATTAAGAATGTTAGAAATAAATGAGTCGAGGAAGCAAAAGAATCGCATACGGATTTCTTTATTTAGCGCTTATCGCGCTTGTTATTTTTTTGATAATACAAAAAAATAAAAACGTTTTGGAGCTTCAAAGAAAAATCACGCCATGTGACTACGGTACTACCGCAGAGGGGGAATGTATTTCTTCGCCAATTGAAAACCCTACTCTTATTACGCCACCTATCGTGCTTAAGGTTGACGAATCGCATGTTGCAATTCTCGCGCTTATTAAAAACCAAAATACTGAATACGGCGTAAAACAAATCGATTACTCATTTAAATTCCTAGACAACGCAGGCAACCTTATTACAGAAGCAAAAAGCGTTTCAATACTTTATCCGGGAGAGGAGCGATATCTATATGCCTTAGGCGAAGATCGATTTTCGAAAATTACGGATCACGCTACATTTTCTATAGATCGAGTGGTATGGGCGAGGGCTTCTGAATTTTTAGAACCACAACTGCGCGCCTTAGGCGTTCAAACTATAATAGAAAGAGGGCGAGTAATAGTTCGGGGTCTTGTGGCAAACGAAAGCTCTCTTTTTACAAAAAATATTCAGGTTATTGCGATTCTCCGTGACCGCTATCTGGTTCCTCTTTTTGCTGCTACGACGCTTTTGCCGGACATTTCTGGTCTCGAAGAAAAAGAATTTTCTGTAATATTTCCCGAGTCTCAAGAGTTATTACGCCTAGCTAACGTATCGTCGAGTCAAATTTTTGTATCGAGTCAATGATTTTCTTTAGTCTTTTAAAACGTTATGACTGGCTGCTCTTGGGGTCGGTTTTTTTTCTTATTTCCGCGAGCCTACTTTCCCTTTTAAGCTCTAATCCACAGTTTTTCTATCGCCAGCTTTTGTGGTTTGCTGTCGCGCTCATATTAATATTTGGAGGAAGTGTGGTTCATTGGCGCTGGCTTATTGCCCAGGGCTGGTTTCGATACGGACTATACATCCTGTCTCTGATGCTTCTTCTCGTTACCAACCTTCAATCTCATACTGTGCGTGGCACAAAAAGCTGGCTTTTTATTGGCGGTTTCCAATTTGAACCGTCCGAGCTTGTTAAGCTAAGCATCATTTTTTTACTCGCAGGATTTTTTTCCCGTCGTTATATTCAAGCATGGTTAGGAAAAAATATTTTCACCTCTTTTGGGCTTACCATCCTACCCGTTGCTCTGATTTTGATTCAGCCTGATTTTGGCTCAGCGTCTGTGATCATGATGATTTGGGTCGGCTTTGTAGTGCTAAGCGGCGTGAATGTAAAAAGATTCGTGCTGGCTTTATGCGTTGGGATTATTGCCGCAGTTATTGCGTGGTCGTTTTTATTTAAACCGTATCAAAAAGCACGCCTTACGGGATTTATTTTCCCCACTGCGGATCCGCTTGGTGTAAACTACAACGTGATTCAATCAAAAATCGCAATTGGCTCCGCGGGTCTTTTTGGAAAAGGTTTCGGTGCCGGCACCCAGGTTCATCTTAAGTTTTTGCCTGAGGCACAAACAGACTTTCTTTTTGCCGCTTTTGTTGAAGAATGGGGGATTATAGGCGGGGCGTTGCTTATCTTGGCTTTTCTAATACTCTTGAGTCGCATGATTTCGATTGGGCTTAAAACATCAGGAAATGACATGAAATTCGTAGTTCTTGGTGGATGCGTTGTAATGATGGTCCATTTTATTATTAATATTGGGTCTAATTTGGGCTTCTTACCCGTTGCCGGGGTACCCTTCCCGTTCTTGAGTTATGGAGGGTCAAGCCTATTGACTCTTGGGGCCCTTATGGGTATAGTGGAACACATACAACTTGAATCCCGTTAGGAAATTAATCTGATAACGGTCGTTTGTTTTTTGCTCCAAAATATCAGAAAATCTGCATACAAGTAAGACTTTGCTTACTAAAAAATCTAATTAATTTTCTAACGCGATGAACCCCAATCTTATAGAACAAAGAGGTCTTTTAAATTTTCGCTTTCTTACCGTTTTGGGCGTTATAATAATCTTCACGCTCACGGTTGGATATTTTTTTTATGGCCTCGAACCAAGTTTTAAAAGAGAGGGTTCGATTCAGTTTCAAATTAAAAAAGGGGATAGTTTTAAAACAATAGGAGTAGAGCTTTCGAACGAATCGTTACTTCGTTCGATTTCCGTCTTTAAGGTGTATGCTTTGTTTGGTGGGTATGCCCAAAAATTTCAGCCCGGCTTTTACGAGCTTTCGTCTGCAATGAGCGTGCCGGAAATAGTTCAAACGATTACATTGGGAGGAAAGGATGAGATCACAGTAACAATTCCCGAAGGATCAACACTTAAGGACGCCGAATACATTTTGAGTAACGCAGACGTGATTGCATCGGGGTCGCTCGAGAAAGTTTCGATCGAAAGATTCTCTCCGCAATACCCATTCTTGAGCGGAAGAAGCTCGCTAGAGGGGTTTATATTTCCTGATACGTATCGTTTTAAAATTCAGTCATCAGCCGACGTTGTCCTCAAAAAATTTTTGGACACTTGGAATTTGAAAGCATACGCATTACTTGAAAATAGTAAAAATTGGTATGAAACGATAATTCTCGCTTCTATTCTTGAGCGTGAAGTACCGGAATTCGAAGATCGGCAAGTGGTTGCGGGAATTCTTTTAAAACGGGTAAGAAATAAAATCCCGCTTCAGGTTGATTCAACGATTATTTATGCAAAATGTGACGCCGCAATAAAGGAGTGTAAAAATCCAAAAATTAATAGGGAAGACTTGAGCACGGTGTCTTCTTATAACACCTACCAACATCTTGGGTGGCCACCGGGGCCCATATCGAATCCCGGAGAAGCTGCAATTCGAGCGGCGCTCACTCCAAAATCAAGCCCCTACTTTTATTACCTCTCCTCAAAAAAAACTGGCATAACAATTTTTTCGCGCAACCTCGAAGAACACAACATTAATAGAGAAAAATATTTATGATTCCCACACCAAATATAAAAATATTTTCTTCCTACAGGGGTCCGGCATTCGCGAGCTTTGATTTGAGCGAAATTCAAATTAATTCCTTTAGGTGGTTTTTGGAAAAAGGCCTCCGCGAACTTTTCGATGAGATCTCTCCTATTAAAGATCATACCGGTCACGAGATCGAGCTTCACTTTCTGGATTATAAATTCGATCCGCCAAAATACAGCGAAGAACAAACAAAAGAAAAAGATCAAACATACGAAGCGGCTCTTCGTGCAAATTTAAAACTTATTGATAAGGCATTTAAACAGACTCGGACGCAGGAGGTTTATCTTGGTGATTTTCCGATTATGACCGAGCGAGGCACCTTTATCATTAACGGCGTTGAACGTGTTGTGATTTCTCAACTCATTCGTTCCGCAGGTCTTTACTATACCGCAAGCGTATTTCGCGGAAGAAAGCTTTTTGGTTGTAAAATTATTCCCAATCGTGGTTCATGGATCGAGATGGATACTGAGGCTGATGGCACTATTGTTGTTCGTATTGACCGCAAGAGAAAGGCCCCGGTAAGCCAACTTCTTAGGGTTTTCGGCTTTGCCGATAACGAGGCCATTCTTAAGGCTTTTCAAGGTGTGGATAAAGGAGAAGTGAAGCACATAGAAGCAACGCTTGCTAAAGATGATGCGAAAACCCCCGAAGAATCATACATTGAAATTTACAAGCGTTTAAGGCCAGGCGATCTTGCCACAGCAGACAACGCAAAATCCCTGATTGAACCGATGTTTAATAAATTCGATCGTTATGACTTGAGCCGTGTCGGTCGTTTCAAGCTCAATCAACGCCTCGGTCTTACTAAAAAAGACCTACTTACTCTCGACAAGGACGACCTTGTTTCTATCATTAAGGAAATTATTCGCTTAAACAACGATCCCGATTCGGAGCCTGACGACATTGATCACTTGGGAAATCGTAGGGTTCGTGCGGTGGGAGAACTTGTCCAAGCTAAACTGCGCGTTGGTTTCGCGAGACTTCGAAGAACGGTTCAAGACCGAATGTCAACATTTGAGCGAAAATCATTACAACCGGTTCAGCTTGTAAACTACAAAGTTTTAACTGCTGTGGTCAAGGATTTTTTTGCTTCATCCCAACTTTCTCAATTCATGGATCAGATAAATCCACTTGCCGAGCTTGAACATAAGCGCCGCCTTTCATCAATGGGCCCCGGAGGGCTTACAAGAGAACGCGCTGGTTTTGAAGTCCGTGACGTACACCCTTCGTATTACGGAAGAATTTGCCCCATTCAAACTCCGGAAGGCGCAAATATCGGTCTTGTAAGCTATCTTGCAAATCATACGAGAGTGAACGAGCTAGGTTTTCTTGAGGCGCCATATTTCAAGGTTAAAAATGGAGTAGTTACAAATGAAGTGGTATGGCTTGATGCTATTGAGGAAGAGCATCACAGTATTGCTCAAGCAGATAGAGCGTTGAGTGAAAGGGGAGAATTCGTTGAGGAAAATATTGCTGCTCGCATTCGTGGCAAGGTTGGCCTCTGTGATCGCAAAGAAGTAACACTTGTTGATGTTTCTCCAAACGAGTTAATCAGCGTCTCGACCTCGCTCATTCCTTTCCTTGAGCACGATGACGCAAACAGAGCTTTGATGGGTTCAAATATGCAACGACAAGCAGTGCCGCCCGTGAAGGCCGAAGCGCCTTTAGTTGGCACCGGCCAAGAAGAAAAATCTTCTCGCGATTCTCATCAAGTGCTCTTGTCCGACGTTGCTGGTACAGTGACCGAAGTAGATGGACGAGAAATTTCAATAAAAACAAACAGTGGCGCGACGAAAAAATTCTCGCTTTTGAAGTTTAAACGTTCTAATCAGTCAACTTGCCTTTCTCAACGTCCTTCAGTTAAGGTTGGCGACAAGATAAAGGTTGGTGCGCTTCTTGCTGATGGCCCCGCAACCGAAAACGGAGTTTTAGGATTGGGTCAAAACCTTCTTGTTGCGTTTATGTCGTGGGAGGGGGCTAATTTCGAAGACGCCATTATTTTATCGGAGCGTGTAGCGGAAGATGACCGCTTCACTTCAATTCATATAGAAACCCATACATGTTCTTTAAGAGATACGAAGCTTGGTCCTGAAATCAAAACACCCGACATTCCAAACGTTTCAGAAGACAAGCTCCGCAATCTTGACGAAGAAGGCATTGTCCGTATCGGTGCAGAGGTGCGTCCGGGAGATATCTTGGTAGGAAAGATTTCACCAAAAGGAGAGTCAGAGCTTACCTCGGAAGAGCGATTGCTTCGCTCAATCTTTGGTGAAAAAGCCCGCGACGTAAAAGATACCTCACTTACGCTTCCTCACGGTAAGCAAGGCAGGATTATAGGAATTAAAGTATTCTCTCGTGACAAGGGCGACAAGTTGGAGCCTGGCATTATCGAAAAAATTCAAATTGAAGTCGCAGAACTTCGTCGTGTCCGCGCAGGCGATAAGCTTGCGGGCCGACACGGTAATAAGGGAGTTATTTCTCAAATCAGGAAGGTTGAGGATATGCCTTACCTTGAAGACGGAACGCCAGTTGATGTTGTCTTGAACCCATTAGGCGTTGCTTCGCGTATGAATTTGGGTCAGATTCTTGAAACGCACTTAGGCCTTGCGGCATCAAAGCTTGGATATCGAGCAGTCGTGCCAAACTTTGTGGGAGCAAGCGAAAAAGATATTCAAGCGGAGCTCAAATTGGCGGGCCTTCCAGAAGACGGGAAGCTAAGTCTTTACAACGGACTTACCGGTCAGCTGTTTCCAAATAGAATTACCGTCGGTTATATCTACGTGATGAAGTTGCACCACCTTGTCGAGGACAAGATTCACATGCGTTCAACGGGACCATATTCTTTGATTACTCAACAACCGCTCGGAGGTAAGGCGCAATTAGGAGGTCAGCGCTTTGGAGAAATGGAGGTGTGGGCGCTTGAAGGATATCGCGCCGCACATACCTTGCAAGAGATGCTTACCATCAAGTCCGACGACGTGCTTGGCCGCTCTGCCGCTTTTGAATCGATTATCCGCGGACAAGAAATTAAAAAACCAAATGTGCCGGCATCATTTAACGTATTAGTGAGCGAATTAAAATCACTCGGACTTAATGTTACCTACGAATACGAAGACAGAGAAGAAGGGCGCATAATTTCCGGGGAAGAGGTCGAAAAAGTTACTCAAATTGGCGAAGAATAACTATTTATGGAAAAAGCTAATCTCGATCTTAAATCAATAGGTATAAAACTTGCGAGCCCCGAAGAAATGTTACGGTGGTCTCATGGCGAAGTTATCAAGCCTGAAACCCTTAACTATCGCACACAACGTCCCGAAAAGGATGGACTTTTTTCGGAGCGCATCTTTGGCCCTACGAAGGACTACGAGTGTTATTGCGGTAAGTATAAAAAAATTCGCTACAAAGGCGTGGTATGTGAAAAATGTGGAGTTGAGGTGACTCGCGCCGTTGTTCGTCGTGAAAGAATGGGGCATATTACCCTCGCCGCGCCGGTGGCCCATATTTGGTTTTTGAAAACCGTCCCATCCAAACTTGGCCTTATTCTCGATATTTCCGCTTCAAAACTTGAAAAGGTTCTCTATTATGCGGCCTATATTGTGACCGCAGTAAATCAAGATAACAAAGAGCGCGCTTTGAAATCGTTAAAACAGGAGTTTAAGTCGGTAAAAACAGAGGCCAAAAAGAAAGGAAAAGAAGCGCAAACAATTGAAGACGTAAAAGAAAGCCGAGAGGAAATTCTAAAAATATTACGCCCCGGTCTAATCTTGAGCGAGCAGGAATATTACGTCCTCTCTGAAATGTTTGGCGATGTTTTTGAGGCCGACAGGGGCGCTGGTGCTATTCGCAAAATTCTTGAAGGTTTTGATTTGAAAGTTGTTGGAAAATCAATTGAAAAAGAACTCGAGTCGGTGAAGGATCCGAATAGGGAAAAGCGTTTACTTCTTCGCTTGAAGCTCACGCGTTCCATGCTTAAAAATAATGTCCGTCCCGAGTGGATGGTACTTACGATCTTGCCCGTCCTTCCTCCAGAGCTTCGACCGATGGTGGCTTTGGATGGTGGTCGCTACGCAACCGCAGATTTAAACGATCTTTACCGCAGGGTTATTAATCGCAATAATCGTCTCAAAAAACTTATTGAACTTAAGTCTCCCGAGGTTATTATTACGAACGAAAAGCGCATGCTTCAAGAAGCGGTTGACGCGTTAATCGATAACTCGGCACATCTTGGAAGCCAGATGCTTTCAACTCGCCGCAGACCGCTTCGGTCGCTTGCTGATATGTTGAAGGGTAAGCAGGGCAGGTTTAGGCAGAATCTTCTTGGAAAGCGTGTTGATTACTCCGCACGATCGGTGATTGTGGTTGGTCCAGAACTTAAATTGAATGAATGCGGCCTTCCAAAAAAGATGGCGCTTGAGCTTTTTAGACCTTTTGTGATCAACCGTATTATCGAAAAAAATCTTGCCTATAATATAAAGCAAGCGAATCGATTGATCGAGCAGGCTCCTCCTGAAGTTTGGGCGATTCTTGAAGAAGTTATTGAGCACAGGAAAGTGCTTTTAAATCGCGCACCGACACTTCACAGGCTTGGTATTCAAGCTTTTAAGCCTGTACTAATTGAAGACTTAGCAATTCGTATCCCTCCGCTTGTCTGCGCTGCATTTAACGCGGATTTTGATGGCGACCAAATGGCCGTTCATTTGCCGCTTACTGTTGAGGCTCAATTTGAAGCCCAAGAATTAATGAGTGCCGATAAAAACCTCTTGAAGCCCGCAAATGGTGATCCTGTTGTTACTCCCACTCAAGACGCTGTTTTGGGTTGCTACTTCCTTACAAAAATAAAACCTGGCGCAAAAGGAGAGGGTAGAGCGTTTTCTAGTCTCACCGAACTAGTGCTTGCTTACGAAGCGGGCATACTCGATCTTCAAGCAAAAATAAAATTTATGGTTCTCGGAAAGCTTACCGAGACTTCCTACGGGAGGGTTGTCTTTAATCGTGTTCTTCCGAGCGAGGTTGGGTTTGTAAACGACCATCTTAATAAAAAAGGACTTTCAAATCTTGTTGCAAAAATTATCGATCTTTGCGGCATTGAAAGAACCGCGCAATACCTCGATAACATTAAAGAGCTTGGGTTTAAGTATGCTACACTATCGGCGATTTCCTGGGGCATTACAGACACTATTACGCCCCAGGCGAAAGGAAAAGTTCTCGAAGATGCAGATAATCAAGTTGAAAAAATAGAGCACCAGTTTAGCGAAGGATTGCTTACGAGTGAAGAGCGTAAGTTTAGGATTGTTGAAATATGGAATGATGTTAGGAAAAAAATTGCGGAACTTGTGCCTAAAAACCTTACCGAGGACAACCCGGTCCATACAATCATTGATTCTGGCGCTCGTGGCAGTTGGACCCAAACAAACCAGATGATGGGTATGAAAGGTATTGTAAGCAACCCGAAGGGCGAAGAAATCGAGCTTCCCGTAAAATCGTCTTTCAAAGAAGGGTTGACGGTTATTGAATACTTTATTTCTAGTCACGGTGCACGTAAAGGATCAACCGACACAGCCTTGAAGACCGCCCATGCAGGATATCTTACCCGTCGCCTTGTGGATGTCTCACAAGACTTGGTAGTTCAAGAAGAGGATTGCAAGACAACAGAAGGTATAGAAATCGTAAGGAAAGACGGTCTCGAGTATGGATATCCATTTGGTGATCGGCTCTATTCTCGCACTGCGCTTGATGAGGTTCGTATCGATAGGAAAATTGTTGTACGCGCTGGAGAAGCTATTACTAGAGACATTGCAAAGCATATTCAGGAGTCCGATATTCCATCAGTCAAAGTCCGCTCTCCTATTCGGTGCAAGACCTTGAGTGGTATATGTACGAAGTGTTATGGATTTGATTTGAGTAAAAATGAGAAAATCTCGATTGGTGAAGCTGTTGGTATTGTTGCCGCTCAATCAATCGGAGAACCGGGCACACAACTCACCATGAGAACTTTTCACGTTGGCGGCGTAGCCGGGCTTGATATTACTCATGGCTTGCCTCGCGTTGAGGAAATTTTTGAGGCACGCCCCCCGAAAGGGAAGGCCATCATTTCAAAAGCCGATGGAGAGATAACCTCGATTGAATCGCGAGGCGTAGGACGAGTTATTAAGATTAAAGATGATGTTACCAAAAAGGTTAAAAAAACCAAAAAGCTTATTTCAGAATATTTAGTGCCCCGCGGTATTACTATTTTTGTTAAGGAGGGCGATTTTGTGAAAAAAGGTCAGTCGCTTACCGAAGGCCCGCTTGATCTTCGAGAGCTTTATGAATATGAAGGTCAGGAAGCGGTTGAGCGCTATATTGTAAATGAAATTCAGAAAATTTATGTGCCCGAAGGCGCCACTATTAATGACAAGCACATAGAAGTAATCGTCCGTCAAATGTTTTCTCGAGTCACGGTTAAGGAATCAGGCGACACAGACCTTATGCCGGGTGAGATTATTGAAAAATCTAGATTTCTTATTATCAACAAAGAAATGAAACGATTGAAGAAAGATCTCGCAAAAGCAATACCTAAAGTTTGGGGAATTACTCGCGTTGCCCTTTCTACCGAAAGCTTCCTTTCTGCAGCGTCGTTTCAAGAGACGAGCCGTGTACTTGTTAATTCCGCAATTGAGGGCCGCGTTGATCGGCTTAGAGGCCTAAAAGAAAACGTTATTATTGGCAAGCTTATTCCCGTGGGGAAGCTTATTAACGAGTCAACTAAAGAAGCTCTTGGAGTGCTTAGGGAAAAACTAAATCCTAAGCCGCCGATCCTTGAGGAGGAGCTAGTACAAATAGAACCAGCACCAACAGAGCCGGCGCTAGAGAGAAGCTAATTGACTCCCATACGGCATTCTAGAGCCAAAAGAATGCGCATGAGTTGACGCTAAAAATTCATTCTGATAGGCTAGTCTTGGCTTATTACTATTTTAATGGAAGAAAAAATTGACAACATAGCTCCAGAAGAGCATTACGAATTGACAATTCTCACGAAAGAAGAGGATATTTCGGCTGTGAAAAAAACTCTTGAAAAATACGGCGCAAAAATTGTAAAGGAGGGTGAAGTGCAAAAAATTAGGTTGGCGTACCCAATCAAGAAACACGCTCACGCATACCTATGGACATTCCTTGTATTTGTTCCGAAAGATCGTGTAGAGAAAATTTCTGGAGAGCTAAACCTAACAGATCAAGTGCTTCGTTACGTTCTTACCTTGTTTGATATTCGGAAGATTGAAGAAAGTGAAAAAAGACGAAATGCCGAAAAAGAAAGAGAAAAGAGACCGCTTCGCGGAAACCCTAAAAAAATCACAGAGCCGGTTCTTACCAACGAAGCGCTTGAGAAAAAGATCGAGGAAATACTAAAATAAACTGATAACCTATAACGATGAATCCCGTTAGAAATTACCCATCATGAAATCAATGTCCAATACATCACAAGCAGTATTACTCAGAAAAAGGTCTTATTTTGCATACACGGAAACATAAAAGTTTCCTATCTCTAACGGGATGAATCTAAATAAAGTATTTATTATCGGTCGACTTACCGCAGATCCTCAGCTTCGCTCCACTCCGAGCGGTCAATCTGTTGCGACGTTTTCTCTTGCGACAAATCGAATGTGGATGGGTAAAGATGGTCAAAAGAAAGAAGAAACCCAGTTTCATAATATAGTAGTTTGGGGCAGGCAAGCCGAAGTCGCAAATCAATTTTTAAAAAAGGGAAGTATGGCTTTGGTTGAGGGAAGATTACAAACGAGAAGTTGGCAAGATAATCAAGGACAGGCGCGGCGTACAACAGAAATTGTCTCCGAGCGTCTTCAGCTTGGCCCGCGCGCCCAAGGCGCTCCCTACGGTAACAGTAAGGGAAATGATGTGCCAGAAGTAAAAGATGATGAAGCTAAAGAAGCATTACCGGAAATTAATCTTGATGAGGAAATTAAGGCCGAAGATGTACCATTTTAAATAACCTGCGTCATGCGTCAGTGTGTATTTTGTTCTCAAAACATAAAAGATATTAATTACCAAGATGTTGGTATTTTGAAGCGCTTTATTTCAAGTCAGGCAAAAATTATTGACCCTCGCCATACTGGCGTTTGTGCAAAACACCAGCGTCGTCTTTCTCAGTCAATTAAACGCGCTCGCATCATAGGGCTCCTGCCCTTTGTTAAGCGTTAATTTCTCAAGTACTCTTAAAGCTATATGGGATTTGAGATTTGGCTTCTCACGGGAATATATTCGCTTATAGGTAAGTCATTATTTCTTGATGGGTTAATTCGGGCATTTGCCGTATATCTGCCCTATACCATAATCGGCGGGGCATTGTGGTTTTTCTTAAGGCGTTCTTGGAAAGAAAGTGCGTATGGGTTTTGCTTCGCGCTTCTTGCCTTAATACTCTCTCGAGGCATTATAACCGAGCTTATACGTGTTTTTTATGATCGGCCTCGCCCATTTCAAGAGCTTAATTTTACTCCGCTTTTTCTCGAATCAACCGGTTCTTTTCCGTCAGGCCACGCCGCATTTTTTTTCGCACTCGCCTTTGTGATTATGATGTTTGATAAAAAAATTGGATGGTTATTCATCAGTCTCGCGTTTTTAAATGGGGTTGCTCGGGTCATGGCCGGCGTACATTGGCCGACTGATATTATTGGAGGAATGCTCGTAGCGCTTTTGGCTTTTTGGATAACGTACAAATTGATTGGAAAGGAAAGGTTTGTTTTATTAAGTCAAAAAACCACGACCGTAGCCTGATACAGATTAACTTCAATTTTGTAAAAATTTAAAAGGGCGTTTGGACGCCCTTTTTTAAAACCCTATATCACAAGATAAATGTAATTCTTGAGGAGAGATTGCAGACCGAAAGATTCTGTCGCTCTCCCGCGCGCCATCCTGTGCCTTCGAGTACATACCACTTAGAGGGCACACTCCACTGAGCAGGCTTGAATGTGGTGCCAAGTTGCCCGCAGGAAGCCGTCGCCCCCATTGAAAGATTATGGTGCAGACGGTAGGTGGCATAGAGAGTAAGGGTGCTTCTCAAAACCAAAGCTGTTTCATGGATAGGGGCAAGCGCAAACTCGCCGTGAAGATAGAGCATCTTCTCTACGAGCTTCTGATTTTCTCGCTGGTAGATATTGTCGTCATCGACCCAGATCGTGCTGTCGATTCCGAGCATGCCGATACCGATCGATTGCTCGAGCGAAGCCCCAAGATCAAGACGACCGTGATGGGTATTTACTCGCAAGCCTAGTGTGGGCTCGAATAGCCACGCTGGAGCGCGACTCATTGCGTCCAATGTAACAAAGTTTGCAAAGTCTTGCCCATTTCCAAAATAGTCATGCAAAACCGCTGTCTGACGAAGCCAATCGTGGCGGTTACGAATAAACTTTCGTAAATTCAAACCGAAAGTGCCATAAAGGCCAACGTGCGAGTGCTCAAAGAAGGCCTGTTCCATCGAAGCACCAAATTCAAACTGACGCACTTCGTTTGTGCCGCCACAACGAACCGGAGAAAGACGACTTGGCTCATCATCGTTTATAAGAGGCGGTAAGCTCTGATCGAAAATACGACATGCTTCAAAATAATTCGCACCTTTTGGAGTAAATCCCTGACCTTCCGCAGTTCCTCTCGATTTCAAGATAGAGAAATGCAAGTTCCATGAGTGATTGCTTCCTGGCGCACGTTTCGAAACTTCAAATCGCCAATTCAGATTACTTCCGCTTTTTGTAAATACGGGGCGATAAATAGCACCGTAGTTTAAGATCGTGCTCGTGCCAACAATAAGATTATATTCGTAACGCCAGATGTCGGCGACGTGATCACCACTCCCCAAGACCTGTGTTACCCGGGGCTCGATAGTGGCGCGCCACCCATGCCACTCTTGTGCAAAAAGATTCGCAGTGCTAAATAGTGAAAACAAAATTCCGAAAAGCATTCCTCGGGAGTACTTTTTCATTCCATTCTCCTTCCCGCTCTTAGAGCGGAATTGTAAAAACGTCTACCTTGAATTAAAGCACCGTACCCAGACCTTTGCAATACCCGAGTTTGGCCCAGCATGTGGCTTATAACCTCGGCAAGTTAAGAGCGCAAAACAGAGTTTTTAAGCGAAAACCCCGTAATTCGAGTGCGAATTACGGGGTTGATTTAAATTTAGGCCGCAATGCAAGAAGATTGAAACTGATTTATGACTATGAATATAACTCTCCGGGGGCTGGGTGGAATAAATAGAGAGCACTGCAGAATTTCTGTTGAGCCATCCTTCGCTATAAGAGTAATATTGCCATTCCTTAAGTATGAAGGGAGGGGAACGAGAACAGTGTTGTTAAAATAAATCCCTCTATAGAGTGACTGGGGAAAAGAACCTTCTCGAGATGCGTAAATGTTGAGCGTAGACCAGTAGCGATTTGTTATTTCGATAAGGAATGTTTCTCGGGGTTCTAGAGTGTTGGGCTTACCGTTTCTCGAACATGCGATAAAAGAAAAACAGGAGATTGCGAAGGCCAATCGAATAAGTCGGGACACGCACCCTCACTTACGAAATGCTATTTTTATAATACTCTGTTAATAAGGAAAAGAAAGTCTTTAAAAATAGGACAAGTTCCATTCTGGTGCCCGGGGAGAGACTTGAACTCTCACGACCTTGCGATCACAGGATTTTGAGTCCTGCGCGTCTGCCAGTTCCGCCACCCGGGCATAGTTTCTAAATTGAGGAAAAGAAAAACTTAATTGATAGTGCCACAAAATTGATTTAGAGTAAATCCCCACACCCAATGAGTTCTTTAATGAATCGCGTGTGTTTATTGAAAAGCACGCAATGTGTTAAGGTTATTTTATAAAACGATAAATTAGGTGTGGGGATAAATATAATGACTCGCGTAATCGCAATTTGCAATCAGAAGGGTGGCGTAGGAAAAACTACGACTGCAATGAATCTAAGCGCATATTTGGCCCTCTCCGGCAGGCGAACGCTCCTTATTGATTTTGATCCGCAGTTTAACGCGACCGTTGGGGTTGGTGTTACGCACGCCCCGAATGAAACGATTTATCACGCCCTTCTTGCGGGCGAGGCAAAAGAAAAAGTTATTAAGCATACCGCGCTCTCGAATCTTGATATCGCCCCCGCTTCTCCCGACTTGGCGGGCGCCTTAATTGAGCTTGTGAATCTTCCTGATCGGGAACTTTATCTTCGCCACTTTATTGAAAATATTCGGAGTGCTTATGACTTCGTAATTATTGATTTGGGTCCGAGTCTAAATCTTCTAACCGTAAACGGACTCATGGCCGCAGACGAGGTGCTTATTCCTGTGCAGTGCGAGTATTACAGCCTTGAGGGGCTCGATCAACTGCTTTCGACAATTGATATGTTGCGGAATAACCTTGGGCATCCAATAAAAATTTCCGGCGCGCTTCTTACAATGTACGAGAAGCGAGAAAAGCTTTCACGAGAAGTCGCGCGTGAGATTCGCCGGCGATTTCCTTATAAAGTATACGATGTTGAGATTCCGCGCTCGGTAAGTTTGGCCGAGGCGCCAAGTTTCAAAAAACCAATTGTCTTATATGCTCCACAAAGTGTTGGCGCGTTGGCCTATGAACGACTGGCGAGAGAAGTGGTGGGGGATCAAGGTGTGGCCAATCTTCCCGCCGCAAACTCTGAACTATTGACATAGTGGTTTTGTGAGTATAGAATCATAACAGAATTTTTAAAGGCGGAGGTTTCGCGGTGTTCAAGAAAGCGAACAAGGAAAAGAAATCTTTTATCATCGGTTTCGGATTTTTTCTTTTGGCCTGGCTAAGCGTCATTTTCGGTCTTTCCCGCTATCTATTAGATCTAAGAATGTTGTACTTTTGGATGGGAGTTCTTTGCTTTGGGGGGCTTCTCAACCTTATTGTCGTTTCTAAAAACGACTGGATGATGCCTTATAAACTAAAGGGGGACAGTTTTAAGATAGCTCAATGGCTTACCAACAACTTTCTATCCGGTGATTACAGGTGGGGTCACGACCATCCGACTTACGGTCAATTGTTGCTCTCTTCAAAAATCATCCGTTTTCCTCTACTCGCTGATATTTTCCCGATATCGGGATGTATTTACAGTATTGGTGATTTGATCATCCATTTCTCGATTATTATGCTCTTGATTGAAATAGGAGTTATTATTGCTATTTATATTTAAACCACTCTTTTGACTTAAGGTTGCCTATAATCGGCAACCTTTGTTTTTTATTACCCCACCCAAAGCCCTCCCCATTCTTTTTAAGCAACTTTCGGAGCATTGGCAAGCTTGGTATCCGATTTTGATCGGATTTGCCGATGCGAGAATGTAGATAGTAGGTCTTCGCAGGAAAGATCGAACTATCGGTGCCTAAAAAGAGTGGGGAGGGCGATTCTTACTTATCCACACCCTCGCCCTTGTTGACGACCTCCGTCACGGTGCTAAAATTTCTCTCATGTTCGCTTCTTTTCTAGAAGCCGAGAGGATCTAAACCGAGCATCGATTTATTTTCCTAGAATTCATCTGCAGTGAGTTCAAAAGAAAATAAGTTGGTAGTAGGGGAGGCGAGTCAAGGCTTTAAAAAAAGATAGCGAGCTACGTATGTACGTTTTCTAAGGCAGAGGTTTTCCGTGAGGAAGTTTTGGAGAGTCTTAAGTACTTCACTTCGGGTTTTAGTTACAACATTTTAATTATTGTTGTCCTCGAAGCTAATATGAAGGAAATGAATCTCTAAAACGACCTTTCGGAGCCTCTGTTTTAGTTTTTATAAGAACCGGGTTAGAATTAATTTATATATGGGACTCGAGTCACTTATTCCAAAACGTAATCAACCCACTGCTCTGCCTGAGCAAAAGTCAGAAGCGCGAAATTCGCCTTACCCCTTTGCGCACCAACAGGTTCAAAATAATTCTGTGCAAGAGAAAGGAAACGCAATTACCAAAGAAGACAACGTGTGGCCGCATAGGGAACACGATCAAAATATTCCACAATTTCCGAAACACACAGAGTCATTTGCGAAAAAGTTTAATGCGACAAGTGAAAAGGAAAACGATAGGTTACCACAGAAAAAACAGCAGGAATCCATATTTCATATCGAGGTTGAAAAGATTCGACCCAATCCGTATCAACCGAGACGCCATTTTGATGAGGTTGCACTCCGAGAGCTTGCGAAGTCGGTTCGGGAGTATGGCGTAATTCAGCCGATCATCGTTTCAAAAATCACCAAAGAAAGCGAGCATGGTGCGGAGGTTGAGTATCAGCTTATTGCCGGAGAGCGAAGGCTTCTCGCCTCGAAACTTGCTGGCCTGCCCCGAATTCCAGCGATTGTGAGAAATCTTGATCACAATAACCGCCACGAGCGGCTTGAGATAGCACTTATTGAAAATATTCAGCGGCACGACTTAAATTCAATTGATGAAGCGCGTGCCTACGCGCGATTAAGTGAAGAGTTCGGTCTTACGCAAAGAGAAATCGCCGAGCGGGTAGGGAAGAGTCGTGAGGTTGTCGCAAACACTGTTCGACTTTTGAATCTTCCACGCGAAATACAAGAGGCGCTTATCGCGGGGCGTATCAATGAAAGTCAGGCGCGCATGATGCTTAGTATTTCTGACCCAGCGCGTCAGCGGGAAGTATTTCAAAAGATTTTGGGTGGTCATGTATCGGTGCGAGCGTTAGAGCATGAATCACGCGCGGCAACGCCGCAAACTTCGGAAGAAAAGTTTTGGGAGAAGCAACTTGAAGAACGCCTTGGCGCCCCGGTTAAAATTATTCGGAAAGCCGAGGGCGGGAAGATTGTGATCACATTCTATTCGGACGAAGAAAGAAGTGGAGTCTTGAAAAAAATTGTAGGTGACGGTGAGCCGGCTTAGCGATAATACTTATACTTCACTTCTTTTGTGCCTTTGATTGCCTTCAGCTTCACAAGGATCTGCTCAAGGCGATGTTTTGGAAGCGGTTCAGTTCGTGCGATAACGGTTGAGAGCGCCCCGCGATGATCCGTCTCACTTTTTAAGTAGGTAATATTTATTTTTGAGGTGCCGAACGCACTTGTTACGTTTCGCAAATACCCCGGTTGATCCTGATTTACAATCTCAAACTCGAGGAATTTATTTTCCGCCTTTTCTAGAGGTGAACCGCTCTCTTTTAAAGTCTGTTTGATCTGCGTTCTTGCAAGTGAGGTCGCGATAAATCTAAGCCAATCTCTAGAAGGCTTTTTCCCTTTTTGTGTCATGATCTCAACCACATCGCCAGAGTGAAGCTTGAAATCTAACGGAGCGATTTTGCCGTTTACTTTTGCGCCTACGCAAGAGTCGCCAATATCACTATGAATACGGTAGGCGAAATCAACCGGTGTTGCGCCAACGGGTAGATCAATCACGTCATTGTGCGGCGTGATTACAAAAATTCGATCCTTAAAAAAATCAACCTTAAGAGATTCGATAAAGCCCTCCTGATTTGCAAATGATTTTTGCCATTTGCGCAACTGTTCAACCCATAGAAGCTCACCTCTAGTTTTTACGCCTGTCCAGTTTTTAGATTTTTCTGCAGAATCTTTAATCTGCTCATAAGCCCAGTGAGCGGCAATGCCGAGCTCGGCTTCCTCATGCATTTCTTCCGTCCGAATTTGAAACTCCGTCACAACGTTATCAATGCAAAACACCGTTGTGTGAATGCTTCTGTATCCGTTTGGCTTGGGGCGAGCGATATAATCTTTGATGCGCCCGGTTAGGGGTGGCCAGAGTTTATGGATAATACCTAAGGTCGTGTAGCACTCTTCTACGGTTCTCACAATAACGCGGAGCGCGACAAGGTCTGCTATTTTTGAGAGATCCATCTCGTAGCGTAAAAGTTTTTTATAAAGACTTGAGTAACGTTTGGCGCGATGATCAACGCTCACGGGTTTTACGTGATGCTCCTCAAGTGCCTTCATAAGCGCGGGGAGAACTTTCTTTTCGGCATACGCCTCTCGCTTTTCAAACTGATCTTTTACTTCTTTAATAAGCCACTCAAATTCTTTTGCCTGGAGATAAGGGAATGCGAGATCCTCAAGGTCTCCAGAGAGTCGTTGCATACCAAGTCGATAGGCGAGCGGGGCGTAGATATCCATGGTTTCTAGGGCGATGCGTTTTCGCCTCTCTTCGGGAAGCGCGTTCAATGTTTTCATGTTGTGCCACCTGTCGGCGAGTTTGATTAAGACGACGCGCAGATCTTTACTGAATGAAACGATAAGCTTGCGGAGGTTTTCTACCTGCCCTTCCTCGCGAGAAGTGTATTTTATTTTCTCGATCTTAGTGAGGCCTTCAACAAGAAATGCGACTTCTCCGCCGAAGAGCTTTTCAATTGTTTTTGTGGAATATTTTGTGTCTTCTACGACATCGTGGAGAAGCGCGGCGGAAACCGAGGCCTCATCTAGGTGCCAGCTATTAACCGTTTCTGCAACGGCGAGGCAGTGAGTAATATATGGATCGCCCGAAGCGCGTTTTATATCTTTGTGCGCCTCTTCAGAAAAACCATACGCCTTTCGCGCCAAGCTGTTTTCGGGATATTTTTGAAGCCAGGAGGGAATCATTTGTTTTTATAATACGCCCTAAGGTGGTCCATTGACAAATAAATATTTATAGATTACAATTCCAATTAGCATCAGAAAATCATGGGGTAGTTTGGCGGCTTGCCGCCGGGGAGAGTCGCTCGAGAAGTGCCGAAGTACAGCGGCTTAGGGGCCATGAAACCCCTCTATCCCACCAAATAACGGAGTGCGCAGACCGGAAATCCCCGACGCACAGACGACAGTTGGGGTAAAGAATTAAGATGTGGCCGTGGTTTTGGATATGGGGTATCTATTCCCCGACCCGACTCTCCTCGACACGATCGAGAGAGTTCTTCCGCGGATGACACGGTCTGCGCATTCCTCGGTTTAAAATCAGAAAACGGGTTTCTTTGAAACGGCACGAAAGGCCGGGCAGAGGGAGGGGCTGAAAACCCTCTCGAAAGAGACCCGCCAAAAAGTGGGACACGCGAGGGCGCTCTCCAAAGCGTCCGTGCTTCAGAGAAGAGCCGGCTCCAGCTGGCTCGGAGCTCCCCAAGGGCTCCCTGACAGGTATCCGCCGCACTGTGTTTGCGGCATTCGGATTCCTGAAGTGTCCCATCCCGAAATCTAAGGGTAGATCTGGGGAAGACGGCTGGCCACCAACGGTCAGTCACCTTGGAGGTTCGCCCCACACGGCTAGCATCGGCGAACTTAGGTTAGGCTTCTGTTGTTGGCCTACTACCCTTTCATCTATTACTGACGAGCCGGCTCGTCAGTCTATCCGCCCCTCGAACGCCAAGAACGTTCGGGGGGCTTTCCACTTTATATTTGGCATTATCTTAGTTGACATTTTTCTCTACGCGAGTAAAATTTGTACTGCATTAGCAATAAAAGGTCGCTTTTGCTAATAAATATAAATATGCAATTAAAACCATTATCAAATCATTTATTTATTGAGGCGGAGAAAGAGGAGCAGAAAACAAAGTCTGGCATTGTGCTCCCTGATACCGCTGAAAAAGAAAAGCCTGTAAAGGGTACGGTTGTTGCGGTCGGTCCAGGAAAATTAAACGAAAAAGGTGAACGAAGTCCCATGTCGGTTAAGGTTGGTGACAAGGTACTATTCAAGAAATACGGCCCAGACGAGGTAGAAGTTGATGGTAAAAAATATCTCGTTGGTGATGAAGACGACATTCTTGCAATACTGGAATAATTATAAATATGGCAAAACAAATATTATTTAACGAAGAAGCGCGGACGGCGATGAAGAAGGGTATCGATAAGCTCGCCGAGGCGGTCAAGATGACGCTTGGGCCTCGTGGCAGAGCGGTTGTAATTGAAAAAAGCTACGGAGCGCCGCAGGTAACATTCGACGGCGTAACGGTTGCGAAAGAGATCGAACTCCAAGATAAGTATGAAAATTTAGGCGCCGAGTTTGTAAAGCAGGCGGCGGACAAGACAAACGATAATGTGGGAGACGGCACAACCACCTCTGTTGTTTTAGCGCACTCGATTATGGATGAGGGCGAAAAAGCGATTCGCGAGAAAGGATTTAACGTGATCCAACTTGCAGAGGAATTGAGAAAAGGCGCTGGCGTGATTGTGGGTGAACTCGAGGGTCAGCGCGAGTTAATTAACGACAATAAAAAAATTCAAGAAGTAGCGACGCTTTCTTCAAAAGATGCAGAAATTGGCAAGCTAATTGCTGAAGTGATGGAAAAGATTGGGCGTGACGGCGTGGTAACAATCGAAGACTCAAACACTGTCGGTAATTCGTATGAAATTGTAGAAGGCATGCAGTTTGATCGTGGCTACGTTTCGCCTTATATGGTGACAAATCAAGAACGGATGGAGTCTTCTCTCGAGAATCCTTATATTCTCGTAACCGATAGGAAGATCTCCTCAATTCAGGAACTTTTACCTTTGCTTGAAAAAGTTGTGGCGAGCGGCAAAAAAGAACTTGTGATTATTGCCGAAGATATTGAAGGCGAGGCGCTTGCAACGCTTGTTGTAAATAAAATCCGGGGAATATTCAACGTGCTTGCAGTAAAAACTCCCGGATTTGGCGATCGGAAAAAAGAAATGCTCCAGGACATTGCGGTTGTGACTGGCGCGAGTTACATATCTGAAGAATTGGGTAAGAAACTCGATGGCACAACAATTGAAGACTTGGGTTCCGCTCATCGCGTCGTTTCAAACAAAGACGATACGACAATTATCGGCGGTAAAGGCGACAAGACCGCTATTGCTGACCGCGTGGCACAGCTTAAGGCCCAGCTTAAGAAAACTGATTCTGATTTTGATAAAGAAAAATTACAGGAACGCCTTGGGAAGCTTGCGGGCGGTGTTGCAGTCTTAAAAGTTGGTGCTCCGACGGAGTCCGCTCAAAAAGAATTGAAGCAGAGAGTTGAAGACGCTGTTGCGGCGACTCGTGCCGCAATGGAGGAAGGCATCGTCCCTGGCGGTGGTATCGCGCTCTTTAACGCTTACTACGCACTTCAGGTGAACAAAGGAACATCTCCTGCGGGAGAGGCGGCTCACGATATTTTAATGCGCGCTCTCCAAGCCCCGCTTGTGGCGATTGTTGTAAATAGCGGCGAGTCTGGCGGTAAGGTGGTTGACGAACTAATAGCCGAGAAATCTAAAAATAAAAATATCTGGGTTGGATTTAACGCAATTACCAATAAAATTGCTGATCTCAAGGAGGCAGGCATTATTGATCCCTTGAAAGTTACAAAGACTGCGCTCTTGAACGCAGTTTCCGTTGCGAGCACGTATCTCACGATCGGTGCGGCAGTTTCAGAGATTCCGAAGAAAGAAACACCCGCTAGCGAAGGTACTCCTGGCATGGGCGGAATGGATTATTAGGGTGGGATGCGTAGCGTAGCGAAGTCCCGCATTATAAGCGCGTGAAGCGCTTTAGTGCGGGGGATTATTAGTCAAAATAATAATTTTCCCGAAAATCGGCTTTTCTAAAGGCCGGTTTTTTGATACACTTCTAGACAGAATTTTAAAAAGGGCGAACAAGATGAGATTAGTCGAGCCGAAAGTTTTTTTGATTGGTGAATCAGCAGTGGTTGATGAGGGCATAAAGGCTTACCTGGAGCATGTTGGTGCTCCCGAATGGACAACTGATGCTGGAACGGCGGTAGAACTACTCCCAGAGTTCATGGGCCGACTTTGTTATCGTAGTTGGAAACCGGGTCTTAACGTTAATGTTGGTAAAGTTCGCGAAGGGAACGATCATTATCTTGAACATATTTTCGAAGTTGGTCACGGTTCTGTAGTCGAACATCCAGTCGTTAATTTTGTTTTTGCTGACGTGAGCCGTGTATTCACGCATGAATTAGTCAGGCATCGTGTTGGCGTGGGTATCTCCCAAGAGAGCATGCGCTTTGTTCGGTTAACTGACATACCGTTCTGGTTTCCGGAGTGGGCGAAGAGCGACCCCAAGCTTATGGAAAGATCCATTAATCTACTTCGTCACATGGAAGAACACCAGCTTTGGATGGCTCAACACTTCCATCTTGACGATCAAGGAGTAAAATTCGCCGAGAAGAAACATAAAACAAGCTTCATGCGCCGGTTTGCTCCCGATGGCGTTGCGACGACAATTGGATGGTCAGTGAACCCTCGTACCTTACGCCACATTATCGAAATGCGGACCGACCCTGGCGCCGAAGAAGAGATTCGACTTGTTTTTGGCAAGGTTGCTGAAATTGTGCGAACAAGATACCCAAACCTATTCCCTGATTACGAGGTTGAGGTGGTTGACGGTTTGCCTTGGTATAAGACTGCTCATAAGAAAGTATAGTAGCAAAGAAAGAGCTCGAGAGCGGGCTCTTTCTCTTTTTTAAAACAGGCGTTAGAATATATAATTATGAAGGAAAGATTTCGAAAAGAACCACAAAGAGAAGGGGATGAGAGTGTGGAGATGACTGAAGAGATGCGGAGAAAAATCGCTGAAGCTTTTTCTAGAAACGATCATGAAATGCTTAAAGAATTAGGCGTGACTTTTGTTGATGAGCTTGCCGAGGAAAAACACGACATTGAAATAAAGAAATTCCTCAAAGGCATGGATCGGGGCGGTAGGTTCTGGCGCCTTTCTGATCTCAAAAGAAACTCTAAACTTATTGCTGAAGTTGAAAAGTCAGCGAATGCTCCTATAGAAAATCGTGATATGGGGGACGAAACCGATCGCGCCGAAGAAGGTGAGCAAGCTTATTTTGATCCAGACGACGAAGACGCGACCGGCTTTAAAGCATTTAATGGGTCAAAACTTGATCCTAGTGCGCTTGAGAGGGCAAAAAAAATGCATAGCAATGCCGAGAAAGAAATAGAAAACCTTAAAGACCGCTTCCGCATCATCCCGGAAGAAGACTGGGAAAAGAATTACGTTGTAAATATCAATAACCTACAGGCAGTTTTAAAAAAAGAAATTTTAAAGAGAGCAAGCGAAGAAGCTATGCTTCCGGGGAGTGAAGAAGTAATAAGACTAAGAAAAAACATTAACGTCCTTATTGAAAGCGCACAAAAATTATTTGATGAGTGGGCGCACGAAAAAATTAGACTCGAGAGAAAGAGAGAGAAATAAATTTTAAACCTGCC